>ERZ773115.25-NODE-25-length-168787-cov-7.200359_pt1 | contig 168787 bp, 195 predicted proteins | sample MGYA00511116_ERZ773115 | MGnify/ENA primary metagenome ERZ773115 (study PRJEB29015, sample SAMEA2737869) | human gut metagenome | biome: human gut; feature: human-associated habitat; material: faeces | place: China | collected 2012 ... | reverse complement strand
GGGTTTTTCTTTTATCATAGCAAAAATGTTGGAATAACGAATACCAAATATAATTCGTTACCCCAACATTTATTTTAGAACCTTTCTTTTTTATGCGATTATGTAAAGTTGATTTTTATCGTTGATAGAAGTCGATGATACGATCCAGCTTTGCAGTCATATTGGAAAAAAGAAGATCCACAATCGTGATCGCTGCCATTGCTTCGACAACAACGACTGCGCGAGGTACGATGATCGGATCGTGGCGTCCTTTGATGCTGATGTCGATCTCTTCGCCGGACTTGTTTACGGTCTGCTGCGTAGATGCAATCGAAGGTGTCGGCTTGATCGCCGCACGGAAGATGAGCGGAGATCCGTCACTCATTCCACCGAGTGTACCGCCGGAGTGGTTCGTCGCTTTCTTTACCTGTCCGTTTTCCATGACAAAAGAATCATTGTTGGTAAGTCCGGTTGCCTCTGCGGCTACGAAGCCGTCACCAATCTCAAATCCCTTGACAGCACCAATCGATACGATCGCTTTGGCAAGGTTCGCATCCAGTTTCTCGAAGACCGGATCCCCAAGACCGACCGGAAGACCGTTTACGATGCATTCAACGATTCCACCGGAAGAATTCTGTTCGTTTAAACATTTTTCCAGGTAGTCGGAAGCCTTTGCTGCTGCATATGCATCAGGCATGTACAATTTGTTATTGCTGATTTCATCAACGTTAAAGTTTGCTGCATCAATGCTTACCGGACCGATGGACTTGGTATAGGTAAGAAAGGAAATTCCCATCTGCTCTAAGATTTTGATTGCGATCGCACCGCCTGCAACGCGTCCGATGGTTTCACGACCGGAAGAACGTCCGCCGCCGCGATAGTCACGGAAACCATACTTTTCATCAAAACAGTAATCGGCATGTCCCGGACGATAATAGGATGCAATCTCGCTGTAATCGGCAGAATGCTGATCCTTGTTCCATACCATCATAGAGATCGGGGTTCCTGTGGTCTTGCCTTCAAAGATGCCGGATACGATCTCAACGGTATCACTTTCATTTCGCTGTGTGGTAAATTTGGACTGACCGGGCTTGCGTCTGTCTAAGAATTTCTGGATATCTTCCTCACATAACGGAAGACCTGCCGGGCATCCGTCTACGACAACACCGATCCCTTTGCCATGTGATTCTCCCCATGTAGTGATACGAAATATATTTCCAAATGATGAGCCTGCCATAATTGCCTCCTGAATTTATTTAACTGTATTTTATTATAGGAAACATGGCGTTGAATAGTCAAGAAACTTATGCTAAAATTTAGGAATGAATAAATTTAAACAAAAGTATATAGGAAACAGGGAATTTTATAAAAGATATCTGATGCTCGCCATTCCGATGATCATTCAGAATGCGATTACAAATCTGGTCAGCTTTCTGGATAATATTATGGTAGGACAGCTTGGAACGGAGCAGATGTCCGGAGTTGCGATTGTCAATCAGTTGATCTTTGTATATAATTTGGCCGTTTTTGGCGCGGTATCGGCAGCAAGTATTTTTGGAGCTCAGTATTTTGGTAAAGGAAATCATAAGGGGCATATGTATTCGTTCCGGTTTAAGCTGTATGCAGCGCTTTTTGTGACGGGAGTTGCTATGCTCCTTTTTCTCACGAATGGATCGAATCTGATATCACTTTATCTGACCGATACGGCTGGAAATGGTGCGACAGACAAGGCGTTAGGTTATGGTCTGGAATATCTGAAAATCGTTATGGTAGGACTGATTCCTTTTGCTGTGAATCAGGCTTATGCGACGAATATCAAGGAAACCGGACAGACCTTTGTGCCGATGATTGCAAGTTTTGTGGCGGTGGGAAGTAATGCACTGCTTGATTTTTTGCTTATTTTCGGAATCGGACCTTTGCCGAGAATGGGAGTGGCAGGAGCTGCCCTTGCGACCGTTATTTCACGATATATTGAGGCTGTCATCGTTATTATGTGGGCACATACGAACCGGGAGAAGAACAAGTACCTCGAGGGTGCTTATGTCGGAATTGGCATGCCTGTGCAGGAATTCAAGGCAATCTTTATCAAGGGAATGCCGCTTATGCTCAATGAGGTTTTGTGGGCTGCCGGTATGACAACGGTTACGCAGTGTTATTCCATCAGAGGACTTGATGTGATTGCAGGACTTAATATAGCGACGACAATCACAAACCTTTTTAACATCGTATTTATACAGCTTGGTGCATGCATCAGTATCGTGGTTGGACAGTATCTTGGTGCAGGAGATCTTGAAGCAGCAAAGGATGCGGACAATAAGATGATCGTGTTTAGTGTATTCTGCTGTACGATCATGGCTGCGATTATGCTTCTGGTGGGAGGCCTTTTCCCGAATATTTACAACACAACGGATGAAATCAAGAGTCTGGCCACAGATTTTATTGCGGTATCGGCGATTATTATGCCGTTTTGCGCGTTTTCACATGCGTCATATTTTACCCTGCGTTCAGGCGGAAAGACATTGGTTACATTTTTGTTTGACTCTGTTTTTACATGGGTGATCGTTGTGCCGGTAGCATTTGTGCTTGCAAATTATTCTGCAATCGGAATTGTAGGGGTATACTTTCTGGTGCAGGCGACCGAACTGATCAAGGTGGTAATTGGTTATTTCATGGTGCGCAGTAACGTGTGGCTGGTACAGATGGTGTAGGGAACTATAATTAATTATAATAATAAGAGGAAGAGGGAACATATGGATTTTAATGCGGTATATCATCAGGCGAGTGACAATTATTGTTACCCGCTTAATAATGATGAGTTAATTATCAACATCAAGACGGGATACGATGTGGAAGCGGTCTCTATTATTTTGGGAGATCCGTTTGCGGCCGGTATCTTAGGCGGAGGAGAGCACTGGGACGGAACCGAGGAGCCGATCATCTATAAGAAAAGGCTTAAGAATCAGATCTGGTGGACGACAACGGTCCGCCCGGAGTTCAAGCGTTTAAAATATTATTTTAAGTTACAGACTGCGGAGGAGAGCTGGTTCTTCTTTGAGGATGGTTTTGTCAGTGACGAGCAGATGCATTTGGAGGGCAGAAGCCGTCAGTGCTTTGTATTTCCGTGGATGAATCCATGTGATGTGCCGCGTACCCCGGCATGGGTAAATGATACGGTCTGGTATCAGATCTTCCCGGATCGTTTCTGTAACGGAGATCATTCCATTGATCCGGACAATGTGGTGCCTTGGCGGGATCACGGAAGTGTGACGAATGATGAGTGTTTCGGCGGAGATCTGGCGGGAATTACGAGTAAGCTGGATTATCTGCAGAATCTTGGAATCAACGGTCTGTATCTGACGCCAATCAATGAATCGCCGTCTAATCATAAGTATGACACGACCGATTATACGAAGATCGATCCGCATTTTGGCGATGAAGAGACGCTGATCCATCTGGTAGAAGAAGCGCACAAGCGCGGTATCCGCGTGATGCTTGACGGTGTATTTAATCATTGTGGTTATTACTTCGCACCGTGGCAGGATGTCCTTGCGAAGGGACCGGAGTCGAAGTATTATGATTGGTTTATGATCAATGAATGGCCGTTTGACCGGAACGGACAGGCAGCGAAAAAGAAGCAGATTTACACGTTCGCTTTCTATGACGGTATGCCGAAGATCAATACGAATAACCCGGAAGTGAGAAAATATTTTGTTGATATCTGTGCAAACTGGGTGGAGCATTACGGAATCGATGGAATCCGCCTGGATGTGGCGAATGAGGTGTCACACCGCTTTTGTAAAGAATTGCATGAGAGAGTGAAGGGCATCAATCCGGATATCTATATCTTAGGTGAAATCTGGCACAATGCACTTCCGTGGTTGAGAGGTGATGAGTTTGACGCGGTCATGAATTATCCGCTCGGACAAAGCATCAAGGATTTCTGGATCGATAAGAGTCTGACGAATGAGGATTTTGAGTATACGATCAACCGCTGCTACACAAGCTATATGCAGCAGACGAACGATGTACTTTTTAATCTACTGGATTCACATGACACGAAGCGGCTGCGTTCGGATGTGAAGAATCTGGATGAGTATTTTGCGCAGCTTGCGGTACTGTTTGCGATGCCGGGCAGTCCGTGTATCTATTATGGTACAGAGATCGCAATGGAGGGAAGTTACGATCCAGATTGCAGAAGATGTATGCCTTGGACGGACATCGAAGCAGGAAAATATGCCGAGAGAAGTGAGATTATCGCGACATTGATCCGCCTTCGCAGACAGGAGCCTCTGCTCAAAAGCCGTAACTTCCATTTCCCGGACGATTACAAGGATCACAAGCGTGTGATCCAGTTCCAGAAGGTGGACTTCCCGGATTGTTATGTTGAGGTGCTGATCAATTGCTGCGAGGAAGATATTGAGGTGGAGCAACAGGGCGAAATCCTGCTCGCACGCCACTATATTGATTCCACGCTTTTGTCAAACGGCGTTCTGATTCGCAGGATCTGTAAATGATATTGAGCGAAGAAATGGAGCATAAAGCGATGCGGAAGTGAACGCATTGGGCATTTGAATAGGAAAAGAAAGAGGAAAGAAGCAAATATGGCTACATATGAATTGTTAAAACAGGAAGGACGTGCAAAGCGTGGAATTTTCCACACGGTGCACGGAGACATCCAGACACCGGTATTTATGAATGTCGGAACGGTCGGCGCGATCAAAGGCGCGGTATCCACGGATGATCTCAAGGAGATCCACTGTCAGGTGGAATTATCCAACACTTACCATCTGCATGTGCGCACCGGCGATAAACTGATCAAGGAAATCGGAGGTCTGCATAAGTTTATGGCATGGGATCGTCCGATTCTTACGGATTCCGGCGGATTTCAGGTATTTTCCCTTGCGGGACTCAGGAAGATCAAGGAAGAGGGCGTATTTTTCCGCTCCCATATTGATGGAGCCAAGATCTTTATGGGACCGGAGGAAAGTATGCAGATCCAGTCGAATCTCGGATCGACGATCGCGATGGCTTTTGACGAATGTCCGTCAAGTGTTGCGGATCGAACGTATGTGGAGAATTCTGTTAACCGTACCACACGCTGGCTCGAACGATGCAAGCGTGAGATGGCGAGACTGAATTCCCTTCCGGATACGATCAATAAAGAACAGCTTTTGTTTGGTATTAATCAGGGGGCTATCTATGAGGATATCCGTATTGATCATGCCAAACGCATTGCGGAGATGGATCTGGATGGTTATGCGGTCGGAGGACTTGCGGTTGGAGAGAGCCACGAGGAAATGTATCATATTCTTGATGAAACGGTGCCGTATCTTCCGGTCAACAAACCAACGTATCTGATGGGTGTCGGAACACCTGCAAATATTTTAGAAGGTGTTGAGCGTGGTATCGATTTCTTTGACTGTGTATATCCGAGCCGAAATGGTCGTCACGGACATGTATATACCAATCACGGAAAACTGAATCTGTTCAACCAGAAATACGAGAAGGACATGCGCCCGATCGAGGAAGGCTGCCAGTGTCCGGCCTGCCGCACATATAGCCGTGCGTATATCCGGCATCTGCTGAAAGCGAAAGAGATGCTCGGTATGCGTCTGTGTGTACTTCACAATCTGTATTTCTACAACACGATGATGGAGGAAATCAGAGACGCACTTGATGAGGGGCGTTTTGCTTCTTATAAGAAGAATAAGTTAGACAGAATGAATGCAGGAGAATAGTTTTGTTTCATACTTATTCTAAAAAAAGCATAAAAAGCTTGCCCAATTGGAAAAAATTGTGTACTATATTCTATAGTATTTTAATTTAGGAGGATAAATTGATGTATTCAATTTTAGCAAATGCAAATGCAGCAGGAGGTGCCGGTGGAATGATCGGCATGATCTTATGGTTGGTTATCATCTTTGGAATTATGTATTTTATCATGATCCGTCCACAGAAGAAGGAGCAGAAGAAGAAAGAGTTAATGCTTTCTGAAGTTGCAGTCGGAGATACCGTTCTTACAATCTCGGGATTCTACGGAACTATCATTGACATCGTTGACGATACCGTTATCGTAGAGTTTGGTAACAATAAGAACTGCCGTATTCCGATGCAGAAGGCAGCAATCTCTGAGGTTGAGAAGGCCACAGAAGCTACTGAGTCCAAATAATAACAATAAAGGGGAGTCGTCACAGGCGGCTCCTTTTTCGTTAACATGGCGCTTTTGCATGGTAACGTACAGAATTTTTACAACTATTAGGAATAGTAAAACAATGTTTCTATAACAGCAGGTTATCAATTTTATGAAAAAGTAAAATAGTAATTTAGTTGAAAAGAAAGTCATATTGCTATATATTAGTAGATAATAGATTTTTTTGAAAGAAAAGAGGAGAACGTATGCAGTGTCAAATTGGAGTGATTTCCGGTGACGGAATCGGACCGGAGATCGTCACCGAGGCAAAAAAGGTATTGGATCAGATTGGGAAAAAATATAATCACCAATTCAATTATACAGAAATTCTGATGGGAGGATGTTCAATCGATGCGACCGGAGTGCCGCTTACTGATGGGGCAATTGAGACAGCGCTCGCAAGCGATGCGGTATTGATGGGATCGATCGGTGGTAATACATCTACTTCTCCGTGGTATAAGCTTCCACCGGAACTTCGCCCGGAGGCAGGACTTCTTAAGCTTCGTAAGTCCTTAAACTTATTTGCAAATCTTCGTCCTGCATATTTATATAAGGAACTGAAGGCAGCATGTCCGCTCCGCGACGATATTATCGGAGACGGATTTGATATGATGATCATGAGAGAATTGACCGGTGGCTTATATTTCGGCGCGCGTAAGACCGAAGAGGTGGATGGGGTAATGACCGCAACCGATACTCTTACATATAATGAAGAAGAGATTCGAAGAATTGCAAAGCGTGGATTTGATATTGCGATGAAGCGCCGCAAGAAAGTGACATCTGTCGATAAGGCAAATGTTCTTGATTCTTCCAGACTCTGGAGAAAAGTGGTCGAGGAAGTCGCAAAGGATTATCCAGAGGTAACTTATGAGCATATGCTTGTTGATAACTGTGCAATGCAGCTTGTCAAGGATCCGAAGCAGTTTGATGTCATTCTTACAGAGAATATGTTTGGTGATATCTTATCCGATGAGGCATCTATGGTGACAGGATCCATCGGAATGTTATCATCTGCAAGTTTGAATGATACCAAGTTTGGTCTGTATGAGCCGAGTGGCGGATCTGCACCGGATATCGCCGGCAAAGGCATTGCGAATCCGATTGCAACCATTCTTAGTGCAGCCATGATGCTTCGTTACAGCTTTGATCTTGATAAGGAAGCGGATGCAATTGAAGAGGCTGTCAAGAAGGTATTGGCGGAAGGATACCGCACGATTGATATTATGCCGCAGGCAGGAGAGAGCACGGAAGGAATTACACAGGTCGGCACCGCACAGATGGGAGATCTGATTGCGGAGCGTGTGTAAAATGATACAAGGAGAAGAAAGTTATAATCCGTTTCTGCTTGCAGAATAAGGTTTATAACTTTCTGATCCGCAACAACATGAGCAAGTAGTGATTTTGGAAAGAAAATCAACGGATTGCGAATGTTGTAGAATTGCGGGAGTTGTGAAGCAACGGAGCAATTCGTGTATCATAGAAAAAGTAAAGGAGATAAGAAAATGATTAGTGATAACGCAAGAAGCGGCATGCAGCAGGCTCCGGCACGAAGCCTTTTTAATGCATTAGGATTTACCGCAGAAGAATTAAAGAAACCTATGGTCGGAATCGTAAGTTCCTATAATGAGATAGTTCCGGGACATATGAATATTGATAAAATCGTAGACGCTGTCAAGCTTGGTGTTGCAGAGGCCGGTGGTGTACCGGTTGTATTCCCTGCAATTGCAGTATGTGACGGTATTGCGATGGGACATGTGGGAATGAAGTATTCTCTTGTTACAAGAGATCTGATCGCAGACTCTACCGAGTGTATGGCAATCGCGCATCAGTTTGATGCACTTGTTATGGTTCCAAACTGTGACAAGAATGTACCGGGACTTCTGATGGCAGCAGCAAGATTAAATCTTCCTACTGTATTCGTATCCGGTGGTCCGATGCTTGCAGGACACGTGAAGGGACAGAAGAGAAGTCTTTCTTCGATGTTCGAGGCAGTCGGATCCTATGCCGCTGGAACAATGACCGAGGAAGATGTTACAGAATTTGAGAATAAGGTATGTCCGACATGTGGATCATGCTCCGGTATGTATACCGCGAACTCCATGAACTGTCTGACTGAGGCTCTTGGAATGGGACTTCGTGGAAATGGAACGATCCCGGCTGTATATTCTGAGAGAATCAAGCTTGCAAAACATGCAGGTATGGCGGTTATGGATATGTACAGAAAGAATATCTGTGCAAGAGATATTATTACCAAAGAATCCATCTTAAACGCTTTGACCGTTGATATGGCACTTGGATGTTCCACAAACTCCATGCTTCATCTTCCGGCAATCGCACATGAGATTGGCTTTGATTTTGACATCAGTTTCGCAAATCCGATCAGTGAGAAGACACCAAACCTGTGTCATCTTGCTCCGGCAGGTCCTACTTATATGGAGGATCTCAATGAGGCAGGCGGCGTATACGCTGTAATGAAGGAACTGGCAGATATCGGACTTTTAAATACGGACTGTATGACGGTAACCGGAAAGACGATCGGCGAGAATATTGCTACAGCCGTCAACCGTAATCCGGAAGTTATTCGTCCGGTTGACAATCCATACAGCAAGACCGGTGGTCTGGCAGTCCTTAAGGGTAACCTTGCTCCGGACGGATCAGTTGTTAAGCGGTCTGCTGTCGTAGATGAGATGATGGTTCATGAGGGACCGGCAAGAGTCTTCGATTGTGAGGAAGATGCGATCGCAGCAATCAAGGGTGGTAAGATCGTAGAGGGTGATGTTGTTGTTATCCGTTATGAGGGACCAAAGGGTGGACCTGGAATGAGAGAGATGTTAAACCCGACTTCTGCTATCGCAGGAATGGGACTTGGAAGTTCCGTTGCTTTGATTACAGACGGACGTTTCTCCGGCGCATCCAGAGGTGCATCCATCGGACACGTATCGCCTGAGGCAGCGGTTGGCGGACCGATCGCTTTGGTAGAAGAGGGCGACATTATTAAGATCAACATTCCAGAAATGACACTGAATATTGATGTGTCGGATGAGGAGATGGAGGCCCGCCGTGCGAAGTGGCAGCCGAGAGAGCCGAAGGTTACAACAGGATACCTTAAGAGATATGCTTCTCTTGTCACATCCGGTAACCGCGGTGCAGTATTAGAGATTAAGGAATAAGAACGATAGATTAGAGGATTACAAAATGCAGTTAACAGGATCACAGGTTATTATTGAATGCCTGAAAGAACAGGGTGTAGATACCGTATTCGGTTATCCGGGCGGTGCAATCTTAAATGTATACGATGAATTGTATAAGCATCCGGAGATCAAGCATGTGTTGACATCCCATGAGCAGGGAGCATCCCATGCGGCAGACGGATATGCAAGAAGTACCGGCAGGGTTGGTGTCTGTATGGCAACTTCCGGACCGGGAGCAACCAACCTTGTTACGGGCATTGCGACCGCTTACATGGATTCGATTCCGATGGTTGCAATCACATGTAACGTTGGGGTATCGCTTCTCGGTAAGGACAGTTTTCAGGAGATTGATATTGCAGGTATTACAACTCCGATTACGAAATACAGTTTTATTGTCAAGGATGTGACGAAGCTTGCGGATACGATCCGCCGCGCTTTCTCGATCGCGAGAAAGGACAGACCGGGTCCGGTACTTGTTGATATCACCAAGGATGTGACTGCAAGCAAAGTAGAGTATACAAGGCAGGAACCGGTAATTCCGCAACCGAAGGCAGGCACCTTTGATGAGGATGATATCGAGGAAGCGATACATATGATCAGCAAAGCGAAGAAGCCATATATTTTTGTTGGCGGAGGCGCAGTGCTTTCTGGTGCAAGCAGGCAGTTGAAGACATTCGTGGAGCGTGTGGATGCTCCGGTGTGTGACACACTGATGGGCAAAGGCGCTTTTGACGGCACATCGGATTGTTATACGGGAATGCTTGGAATGCACGGAACGAAGACATCCAATCTCGGTGTCAGTGAGTGCGATCTCCTGATCGCAATCGGTGTGCGTTTCTCGGATCGAGTACTCGGCAATCCGAAGAAGTTCGCCAAACAGGCGAAAATCTTACAGATCGATATTGATCCGGCGGAGATCAACAAAAATATTATCGTAAATCACAGTGTGATCGGTGATGTGAAGATGGTTCTTGACCGTATCAATGGTAAATTAGAGCAGCAGAGTCATACCGAGTGGCTTTCCCATATTGCGGATTACCAGAAGCAGTATCCACTGACTTATCCGCCGGTTGGACTCAGTGGTCCATATATGATCGAGAAAATCTACGAGATGGCAAGTGACGCAATCATCGTTACGGAAGTTGGACAGCACCAGATGTGGGCAGCACAGTATTTTAAATACAAGCAGCCGAGAACACTTCTTACTTCCGGAGGTCTCGGAACGATGGGGTACGGACTGGGCGCTGCAATTGGTGCACAGACCGCGAATCCGGATAAACAGGTGATCAATATCGCCGGTGACGGATGTTTCCGTATGAATATGAACGAACTTGCGACAGCCGCAAGACAGAATCTTCCATTGATTGAAGTGATTGTAAATAATCATGTTCTTGGAATGGTTCGTCAGTGGCAGACACTTTTCTACGAGAAGCATTATTCGGCAACCGTACTTGATGATGGTGTTGATTATGTAAAGCTTGCGGAGGCGATGGGAGCTAAGGCTCGCAGAGTGACGACAAGAGAAGAGTTTGAAGATGCATTTAAGGAAGCGCTTGCTTGTAAGAAGCCGTTCGTGATCGATGCGATCATTGATTCGGATGATAAGGTATGGCCGATGGTTGCACCGGGAGCTCCAATCAGTGAGTGCTTTGATGGCAGCGATTTGAGAAAATAATTCCGTCAAGCAAATGCACTGCGAGACTGCTTGCAGACGGAGCAGCGCATTTATTTGACGGATAAACAGACATAAGCATGGAAGGCGATAGCCTGGAATGCGCATGTTTGTTGCGATTTCGAGAGTTCGAAGAACGGAGAAATCGTAATTGTTTATATAAATAGGCTGATGTTGATGTATGTCATCATGCTGGCGTATGGTGACATTATATGATACAAATAAAGATTTAGGAGGAAGTTTGAAATGAGCAGAGTTTATAATTTCTCAGCAGGACCGGCTGTATTGCCGGAGGAGGTACTGCAGGAAGCGGCAGATGAAATGTTGGATTATAGGGGATGTGGAATGTCCGTTATGGAGATGAGCCATAGATCCAAGGTGTTCGACGATATCATTAAGGATGCAGAGAAAGACTTAAGAGAGTTAATGAATATTCCGGATAACTACAAGGTAATGTTCTTACAGGGTGGTGCTTCGCAGCAGTTCGCAGCAGTTCCAATGAACCTGATGAAGAACAAGAAAGCCGGATACATTGTTACCGGACAGTGGGCAAAGAAGGCTTTTCAGGAAGCTAAGATGTACGGTGAGGCAATTGAGCTTGCATCATCCGCTGATGAGACATTCTCTTATATCCCGGACTGCTCAGATTTAGACATCCCGGATGATCTTGATTATGTATATATCTGTGAGAACAATACGATTTACGGAACCAAGTATAAGACACTTCCAAATACGAAGGGTAAGACATTGGTTGCAGACGTTTCCTCCTGCTTCTTATCAGAGCCTGTTGATGTAACCAAGTATGGTGTCATCTATGGTGGCGTACAGAAGAATGTCGGACCGGCTGGTGTGGTTATCGTGATCGCACGTGAGGATCTGATCACAGATGATGTCCTTCCTGGAACACCTACCATGCTCAAGTGGAAGACACAGGCAGACAATGACAGCTTATACAATACACCGCCTTGCTACGGTATCTATATCTGCGGTAAAGTATTCAAGTGGCTCAAGAAGATGGGCGGACTTGAGGAGATGCAGAAACGTAACATCGAGAAAGCACAGATTCTTTATGATTTCCTTGACCAGAGTAAGATGTTCAAGGGAACCGTAAGAAAAGAGGATCGTTCTCTGATGAATGTTCCATTTGTAACCGGTGATAAGGATCTTGATGCAAAGTTTGTCAAAGAGGCAACTGAGGCTGGATTTGTAAACTTAAAGGGACATCGTACCGTTGGTGGAATGAGAGCTTCTATCTACAATGCTATGCCTAAGGAAGGTGTTGAGAAGCTGGTTGCTTTCATGAAGAAGTTTGAAGAGGAGAATGCATAATGTTTAATTATACTTGTTTAAATCCAATTGCCGGAGTCGGCTTGGATCTGTTTTCAGAAGATTATAAGAAGGTTGACGATCTTGCAGGTGCAGACGCAGCCCTTGTCAGAAGTGCAGCAATGCATGACTTAGAGCTGCCGGAGAATTTACTTGCAGTAGCCCGTGCCGGAGCTGGCGTTAACAATATTCCGCTGGATAAATGCGCAGATCAGGGTATCGTCGTATTTAATACACCGGGTGCCAATGCCAACGGTGTTAAGGAACTTGTATTTGCCGGAATGCTCTATGCAGCAAGAGATATTGTCGGTGGTATCAACTGGTGCTTAGATAATCAGAACGATGAGAACATCGCTAAGACAGCAGAGAAGCAGAAGAAAAACTTCGCAGGAATCGAGATCTCAGGCAAGAAGCTTGGTGTTATCGGACTCGGAGCCATCGGTGTACTCGTAGCAAATGCGGCAACCCATATGGGAATGGAAGTATACGGATATGATCCATATATCTCTGTTAATGCAGCATGGAACTTATCAAGAAGTGTTAAGCATATCAGCAATGTAGAGGATATCTACAAAGAGTGTGACTTTATCACCATCCATGTTCCGCTTCTTGATTCTACCAGAAAGATGATCGATGCCAAGGCTATCGCTATGATGAAGCCGACAGCGATCGTACTTAACTTCGCAAGAGATCTTCTTGTTGATGAGGAAGCTATGGTTGACGCTCTCGCTGCAGGAAAGATTAAGAAATATGTATCTGATTTCCCGAACACAACAACCGTTGGCGCAAAGGGATGCATCGTAACCCCTCACCTTGGAGCATCAACTGCAGAGTCAGAGGATAATTGTGCGATTATGGCAGTTCGTGAGATCCGTGATTACCTTGAGAATGGTAACATCACACATTCTGTAAACTATCCGGATTGCAATATGGGTGCATGCCTGACTGCCGGACGTATCGGTATCCTTCATAAGAATGTCAAGGGTATGATCGCACAGTATACAACCATTCTTGGAGAAGCTGACATCAATGTATCCGATATGACGAATAAGGCAAAAGGCGATTATGCATACGCACTTCTTGACCTTGACTCTCCGGTTACCGATGAAGTGGTTGCCAAGCTTCGTGCAATTGACGGCGTACTTCGTGTCCGTGTAGTAAAATAAGAGTACATTTGGAGAAAACAATTTATGGCTAATATAAAACCATTTCTCTGTGTCAGACCGGCAGAAGATAAAGTAGATAAGATCGCAGCACTTCCGTATGATGTCTATAATCGTGCGGAGGCGAAGGCCGTCGTTACCGCGAATCCGCAGTCGTTTCTTGCAATTGACCGTGCTGAGACGCAGTTTGGCGACGAAGTAGATACTTATGATGAGCGTGTCTATGCGAAGGCACATGAGATGCTTTCTGATTGGATCGACAATGGTTCTTTTGTCCGTGACACACAGAATGCCTATTACATCTATGAATTGACAATGGATGGCAGAGTGCAGACTGGAATCGTTGCATGTGCATCGATTGATGATTATGCGAACAATATCATCAAAAAGCATGAGAATACACGTGCCGATAAAGAAGCAGACCGTATTCATCATGTGGATACCTGCAGCGCGCAGACTGGACCGATTTTCCTTGCATACCGCACTAATCCGATCATCGGTGAAGTGGTTGCTGCGGTAAAGCAGACACCCGCTTTATATGATTTTGTTGCAGATGACGGAATCCGCCACAGAGTGTTCAAGATTGGTGATGCTACGCAGATTGAGGCAATACAGAATGCATTTGCAGGAATTGATGACATCTATATTGCGGATGGTCATCATCGTGCAGCTTCTGCAGTCAAGGTTGGATTCAAGAGACGGGAAGAACACCCGGATTATGATGGAACGGAAGAGTTTAACTATTTCCTTTCGGTTTTATTCCCGGATGAAGAACTCATGATCATGGATTATAACCGTGTTGTCAGGGACTTAAACGGAATGTCCAAGGAGCAGTTCCTTGCGAAGATGAATGAACTTTTTACCGTTACGGAAATTGGCGGCATGATCGGTGATTCAATTACGGAAAGTGATGTGCGCCCAGGTAAGAAGGGGGATTTTGCAATGTTTATCGATGATAAATGGTATCGTTGCAGTATGAAGCCGTCTGATATTCCGGATGATCCGGTTGAGGGACTTGATGTGTCGGTTCTGCAGAATCTTCTTCTTGCACCGGTACTTGGAATCGGCGATCCGAAAACGGATAAGAGAATTGACTTTGTCGGAGGAATCCGCGGTCTCACGGAGCTTGAGAAGAGATGCCATACGGATTGTAAGGTTGCATTTGCAATGTATCCGACTTCAATTCAGGAGCTTTTTGCTGTGGCAGATGCAGGCAGACTGATGCCGCCGAAGTCGACATGGTTTGAGCCGAAGCTTCGAAGTGGATTGTTTATTCATGAAATCGAACGATAATACTTATAAGGGCGTGGGAGAAATCCTGCGTCCTTTTTTAAAGATTCGCATTTAAAAAGGAGAGATCGAATGACGTTACAGCAGTTGACATATCTTGTGAAGGTTGCGGAATGTGGAAACATCACAGAAGCAGCGGAGCAGCTTTATATCTCGCAGCCAAGTCTGAGTACAGCGATCAGCAATCTGGAAAAAGAGATGGGGATTACTGCCTTTAACCGGACAAAAAAAGGTGTGACGGTAACCAGAGACGGAGAAGAGCTTCTGTCCTATGCGCGGATGCTATTGGAACAGGCAGATATTATGAAGGAACATTTCGGTGTTGGCGAAAAACGTGACCCGAAGTTTTGTGTCTCCTGCCAGCATTATTCGTTTGCGGTCAATGCGTTTGTGGATGTAGTGAATGTGTTTGATGCAGATAAATACAGTTTTATTCTAAGAGAGACACAGACCGGAGAGATCATTGATGATGTGGCGCAGGGGAAGAGTGAGATCGGAATTCTGTATCTGTCGGAGCACAACGAGGAAGTGATTACGAAGCTTTTGAAGAAAAATGAACTTGTCTTCGAGGAACTTTTTGTGGCGAATCCGCATGTGTTCTTATGCAAGGATCATCCGTTGGCGGAGCATACTTTGATTACGGTGGATGATTTGAAGCCGTATCCGTATCTGGTGTTTGAGCAGGGAGAGCGCAATTCGTTTTATTTTTCGGAGGAGTTTATCAGTACACTGGATTTCCCGAAGAATATTCAGGTGAGAGACCGTGCAACGCTTTTTAATCTGGTAATTGGACTGAACGGATTTACGGTAAGTTCCGGTGTGATCGATGAAAAGCTGAATGGATCGAGCATCATTGCAAGACCGCTTGCGATGGATTGCCATATGCAAATCGGCGTGATTCGAAGGAAAAATATCCTTTTAAGCCGCTATGCCACATATTACATGGAGGCGCTGCGCAGACATGTAAATGGTAAGTAATGTATTATAGTATAAAACTATAGATAACATAAAAGTATATGTATTTTATTTGTTGAATATATGATGATAGAATGTCCTCAGGTCAAAACAAAGACAGACAGTCATCTTGAAAGTTTGATAACTGACTGTCAAAACAAGAACGTACAAGGAGGACATACAAATGAGTCATTTACACAATCCGTTTCGATATGATTATGTGGGAAGTTTTCTTCGTCCGGAAAATTTAAAGCAGGCAAGACGAGCATTTGATGAGGGTAAGATTGATTATGCAAAGCTAAAAGAGGTTGAGGATCAGGCAATCACCGACATGATCACGAAAGTGAAGTCACTTGGTTATCATGTGATCACAGACGGTGAGTTCCGACGTGCAACCTGGCATCTGGATTTTATGTGGGGATTAGATGGAGTCGGTCATGTGAAAACAAAGACTGGACTTCCGTTCCACGGAGAGGCTGCAATGATCGATGACACTTACCTTGTAGGTAAGATCGGCTTAAGTAAGGAGCATCCGTTTGTGGAGCATTTCCGTTTTGTAAAACAGTTCGAGGATGAGAATACAGTTGCAAAGCAGACGATTCCGGCACCGGCACAGGTACTGGCGCAGTTTACAATGCCTTTTAACCGGGAGGCAACGGAAAAGTTTTATGACAGTGATGACCAATTGATCGATGATCTTGTCACTGCTTATAAGAAAGTGATCGATGATCTGTATGCGGCAGGATGCAGAAATGTGCAGCTGGATGACTGTACCTGGGGAATGCTTGCAGACAAGACGGCACCTCTTGCATACGGAACAACGGTTGAGGGACTGCAGAAGATTCAGCAGACCTACAAGGATATCAACAACCGTGTGATCGCAAATGCACCGGAAGGCGTGGCAGTCACAACACACGTATGCCGCGGTAATTTCCACTCGACTTATGCAAGCAGCGGCGCTTATGATGCGGTGGCAGATGCATTATTTGCAGAGGAGAATGCAGCCGGTTATTATCTGGAGTTCGACGATGAGAGATCCGGTGGATTTGCTCCGCTTGCGAAAGTAACCGGAGACAAGAAAGTGGTACTTGGACTGGTTACCACAAAATCATCTGTATTGGAGAGCAAGAAAGCAATTATCGAGCGTATCCATGAGGCGGCAAAATATGTTCCACTTGATCGTCTGTATTTGAGTCCACAGTGCGGATTTGCATCCTGCGAGATCGGAAATAAGCTGACAGAGGAACAGCAGTGGGCAAAGCTTCGACTTGTGAAAGAGATTGCAGAGGAAGTCTGGGATAAAGATGGTCATATTGGATAAAATAATGAGATAGGGATCGCGACTTCGGAGGAATTAACGCAGATGCAGCATCTTCATTTGAATGAATTCTTTACATATGAGACAAATTTGCCAGGAGGGATCGGATTCGGAATGTTTCATCTCGGGCATTTCATCTGGCTTGGGATAATTCTTGTTGGAATTGTAGGAATTATGAAATGGTATCATGTATCATTGGAGAAGAGGAAGCACAGAATGGAAGTGATCGTGTCGGGATCGCTTGTACTGTGGATTGTGCTTCGGGCTGTGTATATCTGGATTTTGCATGAGAATTTTCTGTACGAGCTGCCGCTTCATCTGTGCAGCATGGCTGGAATTCTGTGCGCAATCCATTGTGTGACACACTGGGAGTGGCTGGGACAGGTATTGTACAGTCTGTGTCTTCCGGGTGCAGTTCTGGCGTTGCTTTTTCCGAATTGGAATTTCTATCCGGCGATCCATTTCCTGACGATGGAAGCTTTCCTGTTTCATATGGGAATTGTGCTTTATGTCTGTATGATGCTGCAGTCCTACGGAATTGTGCCGGACATCAAAAAACTATGGAAAGTCATTGTGTTTATGGTCGTTGTTGTGGTTCCGATTTATTTCTTTGATAAGCGATTTAATGTCAACTATATGTTTGTCAACCGACCATCCGCCGGATCGCCGCTTGTCTGGCTGGCAGGATGGATGGGCGATCCGGGATATCTGGTTGGATATGCGATACTTATGATTTTGTGTGTCGTATTGATGGATCTGGGGTATTTATGTCATGTTCGAATGCGGGCAGACACAATTATAAAATAGAGAAATAACAAAAGCGGAAAGCATCTGTGGATTACACAGGATACTTTCCGTTTTATCTTTTGGATTTATTTCTTTAATACATACGGTGAGAGAGAAGGATCGCTTCCGCGAAGCTTCTGCATGCCGCGTTGAATCGCATCTTTTGAATTTTTCCAGTCGGCATCGCGGTTCTTGTAGTCGTACTTTTCGACGAACCATGCGACATCCTCGTAGACGCGATTTATATTTTCACGCATGAGCGGAAGCATCGTCTGATAGAAATCGGCACGTTCCTTGTCGGAGAGCATCTCATCGGCGCCTTCGCAGAGTACCTTGAAATGATCGATGCAAAAGCCCTTGGAATCTGCAATCTGTTTGCGGAATTCCTCATCGGATTTATACATCTTAAAGAACGTTTTCATATATGCCAGAAAGGTATTCTCTACGCTGGTGCAGATGAAGCAGGTGGATTCCCGTTTGTTGATCCAGTCAACGATCGAGTTGCCGCCCGCTTTATTTTTGCCGAAAAGGCGTGAGGATTTACCGCTCGAATCCGGCTTGAAATTCTTGAATTCCTTATCCATCTCTTCAAGATGTCTCATGTAGAGTGTTTTTAAGATCCATGCGTTACCCAGTGAGTTACCATAATCGAACATTTTCTTGAAATGTGCGCGGCAGAAACCTTCGCGATCCGTCATGTCACGGATGTCTGCTTCCATATAGGAAGCACCGTGTCCGAGGACGAAATCCATCATATGCTCCTCGGTTTTGCGCTCCATGTAGCAGAATGGGCATTCGCCTGCATTGGCGATTGCGTCTGAGATCGGGATAGTGTGAATCTGTTCTTTCATGCGTGTTCCTCCGGTTTATATGTTTGGTAGAAGTCAATAAAGTTCTGTAAAGAAGGAGAAGGTTTGACGTTCTCCTTGTAGGCAAATCCGACTTCGCGGTCGTGGATCGGGAACCCGAGCGGCACTTCTACGAGGCTTCCGTCCTCCAGTTCCTGCTCGACAAAACTTTTGATCACGCACGCCACGCCGACGCCGATCTTGGCAAAATCAATCAGAAGATCCATGTCCGAAATATCGATGGAATCGGCAACGGTAATGTGATTTCCCTGCAGGTAATCATCGATATACTGACGTGTCATATTGTTCTTATCAAGCAGCATAAGCGTTGAATTGCTAAGCACATCTTCCTCTGAGATACCTCGTTTCTTAAGGTTTGCAAGGTAATCGCGGTTGGCAACAAAGATATCTTTGATATTGTCCAAAAAGAAGAAGTTAATATTTTTCAGATTCTCTGGCTTGCCGATCAGACCGATGTCTATCTTGTTATCGTCAAGGAGACGGAGTGTCTCGTTTGTGGACTGACAGCTGATCGAAATGCTGATGTGCGGATTGCGCCGGATAAATTCTTTTAGGTAGGGCAGGAGCAGATGCTTGCAGAGTGTGGAACTCACACCAATCTGCAGATGTCCCACACCAAGCTCGATGGAACGCTTCAATTTGTCTTCGCCGAGGGAGAGGGTTTCAAACGCTTCCTTCACGTGACCGTAAAGCATCTGGCCCTCATCGGTGAGAAGGACACCTCGTGAACTTCGGGAAAAAAGTTTGCAGCCCAGATTCTCTTCCAGTTTCTGGATCGACTTGCTGATCGCTGGCTGGCTGATATAAAGTTCCTTGGCTGCCTTGGAAATATTGCCGGCATTGGCAACAGTATAAAAAATCCAATAGGATGACAGATTCTGATTCATGAATACCTCCCGGAAAATTCTATATATAATAATTATGATTATACCATGAAATGCAGTTATGGTAAACATATTTATTATGTATTTCAATTATAGAACAATGTATGTTAGAATGCAGATAAATATAGAACTATAATCAAATTTAGAGAGTGATCCGCTCGTTCGGATTGCTTTGAAATTAGGAGGACAAAGCCATGGGTATGACAATGACGCAGAAAATTCTGGCTGCGCATGCAGGATTATCAACAGTCAGCGCGGGGCAGCTGATTGAGGCAGATCTTGATCTGGTCTTAGGCAACGATATCACATCACCGGTTGCCATTCACGAGATTGAGAAGATGAATGTTGACGGTGTATTTCATAAAGATAAAATCGCACTTGTTATGGATCATTTTGCACCAAACAAGGATATTAAGTCCGCTCAGCACTGTAAGTGTGTCAGAGAGTTTGCATGCAAGAACGAGATCAGTAATTACTTTGATGTAGGCGAGATGGGAATCGAGCATGCACTCCTTCCGGAGAAAGGACTGACAGTGGCAGGAGATGTGATTATCGGAGCAGATTCCCATACCTGTACTTACGGAGCGCTTGGCGCTTTCTCGACAGGTGTCGGAAGCACGGATATGGCTGCCGGTATGGCGACAGGCAAGGCATGGTTTAAGGTTCCGTCTGCAATCAAGTTTAATATTACCGGAAAGCCTGCAAAGTGGATCAGCGGTAAGGATGTCATCTTACATATTATCGGAATGATCGGTGTGGACGGGGCACTGTACAAATCCATGGAATTTGTCGGTGACGGCATCAAATATCTGACAATGGATGACCGTTTTACAATCGCAAATATGGCAATCGAAGCCGGCGGTAAGAACGGTATTTTCCCGGTGGATGATCTGACAAGAGAATATATGAAGGAGCATTCAAAGCGTCCGTTCGTAGAGTATGAGGCAGACGCAGATGCTGAGTATGATGAGGAATACACGATTGATTTAAGTACCTTAAAGCCAACCGTCGCATTTCCACATCTCCCGGAGAATACGAAGACGATCGATGAGGTCGGAGATGTGAAGATCGATCAGGTAGTGATCGGTTCCTGCACGAATGGTCGTATGGATGATCTTCGTATTGCCGCTAAGATTTTGGAGGGCAAGAAGGTTGCCAAGGGACTTCGTGTTATCGTAATCCCGGCTACCCAGCAGATTTATCTGGATGCAATGGAAGAGGGACTGATCCGCACATTTATCGAAGCCGGCGCAATCGTCAGCACACCAACCTGCGGACCGTGCCTTGGCGGATATATGGGTGTACTCGCAGAGGGTGAGCGCTGTGTATCCACAACCAACCGTAACTTCGTAGGTCGTATGGGGCATGTTGAGTCTGAGGTTTATCTTGCAAGCCCGGCTGTTGCTGCTGCAAGTGCGATCACAGGCAGGATTTCCGGACCGGACGAAGTAATGTAAGCTCTGGCTTATAGCATAGATGTGTAGAAGGAGGCTAATATGAAAGCAGCACATGGTAGTGTTTTTAAATATGGTGACAACGTTGATACCGACGTAATTATTCCTGCAAGATATCTGAATTCTTCGGATCCGAAGGAACTTGCAACACATTGTATGGAGGATATTGACAAGGATTTCGTAAAGAATGTGAAGGCTGGTGATATCATCGTTGCCAACAAGAATTTCGGATGCGGTTCTTCCAGAGAGCATGCACCGATCTCCATTAAGGCAGCCGGTGTCAGCTGCGTCATCGCAGAGACATTTGCCCGCATTTTCTATCGTAATTCCATCAATATCGGACTCCCGATCATTGAGTGCCCTGAGGCTGCAAAGGCGATCTCCGCAGGCGATGAGGTGGAAGTGGATTTTGATTCCGGCGTGATCACGGATGTCACAACAGGACAGAAGTTCCAGGGACAGGCATTCCCTCCGTTCATGCAGAAGATCATCGACTGTGAGGGACTTGTGAATTATATCAATCAGAAATAATTATTTAAATTGAAAAAGCAGAGGCTTCCTATACCGGATGGTGCAGGAGGTTCCCTGCTTTTTATGATAATCGAAAAGTGGATTTAATTTGAACCGGATTTCAGGGAGTCGAGATATTCCAGGTATTTTTTGGAAATTTTTACCTTCGTATAGATCTCTGCGTAATCTTTGGCGGAGAGATCTTCGATATAATTTTCCGGATATTTTTTGTCGATTCCGGCCTGGTGTGCCAGATCTACAGACTTATTGTAGGCAATCGCGGCGCGCGTCTCGTCACGGTAAGTTCCAATCGTGTGATTCCCGTTAATATGGAGGCGGACACGGTAGCGGTACATACCGTTTTTTATGTAGCGCATCACACCGAAATACGGATTGATCACTTCAATGTTGGAATAGCGGAAATCGTTTTTGTCTCCGTTGACAAAGCGGTAATCCCGGTCACAGACCGCGTGGCTTTTGATTCCGTAGCGGGACAAAAGCGTGATCTGCATTCCGTAGTCATTGACGTAGAGATGTCTCTGTCTTTTTAAGATTTTATGACTGCTGTAATAAAACAGATCATCAATATCAAATTTCAGTTCCCGGTCTGTAGCAAGATAGTAGCTGAAATAATTCTTACGCAGGTAGATCGGGTTTGGAATGTACATGTTGTTATCACGGAAATTGATCAGCATCACGATTTTCTCAAAAGAAAGGAGTGATGGGGTAAGGAATGCATCATCGACGGAAACATCGGATTCTAAAAGCTGCAAAGCGGCAAGATAAGCAGTATGCGCTTCGGTTTCCGAAGCAAAGCTCCCGAGACTGATGTGCTTACTGCGATAGGTCAGACTGCTTCGATAGTATATACGGTGATCTTTTTTGGTTGCAATATAGACGCCTGCCAGCATAAATGATACTCCTAAAACTGTGTCAGCAATTACTTTTATCGTGGTGCAGTGTTAGTATAACATAGGAAATGCGTTGACACCACATGCTTTTTTTCCTATAATGGACGAGAAGCACACAAGAATATAAATTTATGTGAAAATGAGGATAAAAAATGGAATTAATGTATTCAAGTACCAGAAACGGACAACTTAAATTTACAGCATCTCAGGCAATCTTAAAGGGACTTGCCGATGATGGCGGATTATTCGTTCCGGAGACAATTCCTTCATTGGATGTCAGTATGGATGAACTTGCAAACATGAGTTATCAGGAAGTCGCTTATGCGGTTATGAAGAAGTTCTTCACCGATTTTACAGAGGAAGAACTGAAGAATTGTATCGATAAAGCTTATGACAGCAAATTCGATACAGAGGAGATCGCTCCACTCGTTGATGCAGACGGCGCTTATTATCTGGAGTTATTCCACGGACCGACAATTGCGTTCAAGGATATGGCACTTCAGATCTTACCACATCTTCTGATCACTTCTGCCAGAAAGAATAACGTTAAGAATGACATCGTTATCCTGACTGCAACATCCGGAGATACAGGAAAGGCTGCTTTGGCAGGTTTTGCAGATGTTGAGGGAACCAAGATCATCGTATTCTATCCGAAGAACGGTGTCAGCCCGATTCAGGAGAAGCAGATGGTGACACAGAAGGGTGCCAATACATTTGTTGTCGGAATCAACGGTAATTTTGATCAGGCACAGACTGGTGTCAAGAAGATGTTCAACGATTCTGCACTTGAGGCAGAGATGGATGCGGCAGGTTATCAGTTCTCATCCGCGAACTCCATCAACATCGGACGTCTTGTTCCGCAGGTTGTATACTATGTATATGCATATTCCAGATTATATAAAAATGGTGTGATCGCAAAAGACGAGAAGATCAATGTAACGGTTCCTACCGGTAACTTCGGTAATATTCTTGCAGCATTCTATGCGAAGAATATGGGACTCCCGATTGCAAAACTGATCTGCGCATCCAATGAGAACAAGGTTCTGTTTGATTTCTTTACGACAGGAACTTACGATAAGAATCGTGAGTTTATTCTGACAAGCTCACCTTCTATGGATATTCTGATCTCATCCAACCTTGAGAGACTGATCTATCGTATCGCAGGAAATGATGCCGAGAAGAATGCAAAACTGATGGAGAGCCTCTCCGCAGATGGGAAATACGCGATCACCGATGAGATGAAAGCGCAGCTTTCTGATTTCTATGGAAATTATACCAGCGAAGCTGAGACCGCAGAAGTGATCAAGAAGCTTTACGAGGATACCGGATATATTATCGATACCCATACAGCGGTTGCCGCAGGTGTATACGATAAATATAAGGCTGCTACCGGAGATACCGAGACGAAGACAGTCATTGCTAGTACTGCAAGCCCGTTCAAGTTCACAAGAAGTGTCATGGATGCGATTGACAGCAAGTATGATTCCATGAGTGATTTCGAACTGGTTGACGAACTCTCTAAGATTGGTAACGTTGCTATACCGCAGGCAATCGAAGAGATCCGCAATGCTCAGGTTCTTCACGATACCGTATGTGAGGTAGAGGAGATGCCTTCTGTTGTCAAGAAGTTCCTTGGCGTATAAAATATTTATGATAAGAAATAATTTGGTTGGCTGAATTGCTGACGGATCAGGAAAGCCCCTACATTCGGATGAATGTGGGGGCTTTGTGTAATATCAGTTATCAAATGAGTCCGTAAGGAACGGAGACTGTTGACGTTAGCTTGATATATAAGTCTCTAAGCTTCCGGACTTTGCAACAACTCAATAAAGAAATGAAGCTCTCCGAATGGATACAGGATCGGAATATGTCCGGTGCTGACGCTGAATGAGAGTTTGTCATCCGTTATCTGTTCCGGAGGCACAAGCGTCAGTTCAGTAGAGGAATCATTGGATACATTGACAGTAAATAGTCCGTTTTGCAGATTGAGAAAATCCTCTAAAGAAGCCTGCACATATTCATCATATTCATTGAACGAATATTTGACATATCTGGAAGCGAAAGCAATCGCTGTCTGCTCATCCATTGCGATATAAGTGTTCGCAGAATAAGCGCCGAGAATACTTTGTTTTACACAGCATTTTACTGGAAAATCCTGGACGGTCTCAATCGTAAGAGGAGAGAAGTCCGCACCGATAAAACGGATCAGGTCATTGAGCAGAAGTTCGATATAGATATCTCCGTTGTGCGTGACCGGTGTCTCAACTGCGCTGTAAAAATGTTCAAATAATTTGCGGACGGATCCGGTTGTCTCAATCGGAATCTGTGGATCTTCGATACCATTCTTGTCATGATATTCATTTAAAATCTGTTCGAAACTTGTATTGGTAAGAATTCCGTCATCTAAGAGAGCCTGTCCGATCATCAGATAGGAAGGTGTCTGGTGGGATAACAGCTCGGATACCTGTTCTTCTGTAAGATATCCAAGTTCAATTGCAAGCTCACCGAATTTGCGGTCCTGATGTGTCTGCTCGATGACGGTTTTATCAACCTGATCGGCCGTCATGTGACCGGCGTGAATGGCAAGCGTTCCAAGCTTGATATGTTCCTTTGTCTGTCGCTGCATCGCAGAGAACAGCTGCTCCGGGGTTACGTATCCACCGGATAACAGATAGGTTCCAAAGAATTGTGTGTACATAGATTATCTCCCTTCCAGAAAACGATTGACAGTGGTGATGACCTGTTGCTGATCCAAAGGTTTTTGGATAAATTCTTTGGCTCCTGCTTCGATTGCTTTCTTAAGCTGCGACTGTGTGCCGATGGAAGATGCAATGATGATCGTTGCATCGGGATCATCCCTCATAATCTCTTCGATTGCGGCATTACCGTCTTTGTTTGGCATAACAATATCCAGAAAAACAAGATCCGGTTTGTTTTGCTTGTATTGATCAATGGCTCCCTGACCATCTTTGGCTTCGAAAAAAACAGGCGTTCCTAAAGTGGAAATCATATCCTTTAGTTGTTTTCTTGCGAGAATGGAATCATCTGCAATAAGAATTTTGGCATCTTCTATGTGCATAGTATCGCCTCCTTTGTATGTTTAAGTATATTTTATAGAATACAGTTCGTCTTATTTCATCAAGCGCCATCAGGCGCTATTTTACTGTATTCCTTTCGTTCTTATAATTCATCTGATTTCGTCTGATACCGTCCTGTATCACAAAAAAGGTACAGTAAAAGGTACAATATTACAGATGTAAAATTATATAAATATAATAAATATATTATATATTATATGTACAAAATCCACAAGCGTATATTAGTCTTTATTTCTCTTAATAAATGCTTGCAAACTATAAGGCATTGCCTTATAATGTAAGTAGAAGGAAGTGAGTTTATGAAGTTTTTTATCTTAGATAATAATGAGAGGGTAAGCTTGGTATCCATAGAAAAGGATAAGGCAACCATTACCCATTATAAAGATTCCGTCATGTATCCGTTTTATCATAAGGATGAAGTCAGCATCGATGAGGTAAACACATTTATAGAAAGCCGCTGTTTTGATAAAAACAGACCGGACAGAGACTCTTTACTCTCCCATCTGAAACTTGATGGCTATAATGCATGGGCTATCGTAAGAAAGACGAATGGCAGGATGGCACATGACCGCATTTCTGTTGAATTTGTTTAAGGAGTAATGAATTATGGCAAAAACATTTTTTGAAGCATCGTTTATCGGATGCTGTCCAACAGTACAGGAAGTTGTATATCCACACTGTCCGACCGGCTATGAATATAAAAGCACCTTCTTAGTATATGCTGAGAATAAGGATATTGCATGGAAATTAGCACTCGCTCATAGATACGAAGGATACCCAATGGGAAAATTCTTCGGTCGATACAAAGGAGAATGCTATGATAATATAAGCTGCATCATGTAGCTTGCGGAAAGGGTTATATATGGAAAATTATACGATTGACCGGGCTTATGCGATACTTGCCAGTATTGATACCATGGGAAGCCAGACCAAGTTCCATAAGGACGGTTACTGGTACAAATATGATTCGCTTGGTATCGAAGGGCTTGCAGAGGAAGTGACAAGTATGCTGCTATCCTGTTCCAATATCAAGGATTATGTTACTTATGAACGTTGTACCATCAATGGAAAGAAAGGTTGCAGAAGCAGGGATTTCCTTGATGCATCAGAACAGTTCATTACCTTTGATACGCTATACCGGAATATAACCGGAAAGAGTCTGTCTGATAAGATGGGCGAACTGCAGAATGCTGATGCAAGGCTGCATTACCTGATTGATTTTATTAAAAAAGCAACAGGACTTGATGCAACCACCTACCTTTATAAAAATCTTACACTTGATATGATAACCAAAAACCCTGACCGGCACTTTAATAACCTTGGTATTATCCTGCAGACAGACGGAACCTTCCGCTTTTCTCCCATCTTTGATAACGGACAGGGGCTTATGATGAATTTTCACATTACGCCACCAATCCTCGAAGATGAAGAGAAGGAACAGCATTTATCTGCAGCTACGATATCCGGAAGCTTTGAAATGCAGTATGCAGCCGTAAATAAGCTTTATACCGGTATTCCGGTAAGGATTGATTATGATAAGCTGAACGCATTGTTATCAGAGCGTTATCCGAATGGAAATATCGCTGTAGATTACCTTCGTACATCACTTGATAAGTATAAGAATTTGTTCTGCGAAAAGGAAATAACACAGGAAATTGATATTGATATGGAGAGATAATGAATATGACAATACGTGAACTGCGTGATACAACCGGTCTTAGTCAGTCAAAGTTTGCTGCGTTATTCCATATACCGGTATCTACCTTACAGGATTGGGAACACGGCAGGCGCAAACCACCGGAATATGTTGTATTTATGATAAATGAACTGTTAAAGAATGGGTTTGAATCGAATAATTCGCAGAAAGGAGAGTAATGTTGTGTTTTATATCACAGGCGATACACACGGAGACTTCCGTAAGCTAGGCAAACGACACGCACCTGCTACATATGGCGATTACGTGATTATTTGCGGCGATATGGGACTTTTATGGGATAAGGATAAAACCCTCGACTATAACTTAAAATGGCTTAGTAACGTCAAATACACGCTGTTATGGGTACAGGGTAATCACGAGAATTACGACATGATTGAAGAATACCCGGTTACGACATGGCACGGCGGCAAGGTTCGTCAGATTATTGAAGATAAGGTTATTCTCCTCGAGCGTGGTCAGGTCTTTGATATCGATGGAAAGACCTTCTTTACCTTTGGTGGAGCAAGCTCTCACGACATCTCAGACGGCATCCTTGACCCGCAAAGCTTTGAAAGCGAAGCAGAGTATAAAGCAGAACTTAAGCTCTGGAAGAAAACAAAAACCTATTTCCGCATCAAAGGAGAATCGTGGTGGGAGCAGGAGTTACCGACCGATGAGGAAATGCAAGAAGGACTTATAAACCTTGAAACACATAAGAACTGCGTTGATTATATCATCACTCATTGCTGTTCCAGTGAATGTGAAGAAATGCTCGGCATTAAAAATCACGATAAGCTGACAGATTATTTCAACTATATTGAGAAATTCGTTGACTTCAAGCAGTGGTATTTTGGACACTATCACGAGGATATTACCTGTAGTGATGATAAACATATCCTTTGCTATCATAACTTTTATCAGTTAGAAGAAAAAGAAAAGGATTTGTCGCAGGACAATGATTTAGATGAATTAGAGCGATAGAGAAAGGATTGTTATGAAAAACGAAGATTTGGATGAAAGGTAATCATGCATTGCAGATAAGCAGCATTAAGCTACAATAAATATATAAACAAAGCTGTTTACCGGTACGATATAAGACAAAAGACCTCACAAAAATGAGGTCTTTTTTATGTCTTTATTCCAGTTCCAAGTCATGTAAAGTCACGATAACCGTAGCCATATAATGATTCACTTCGATATTTCATACTTGTTACCTCTCTAAGTCATCTGATTCTTTATTCATGTCAATCAAATCTTCAAGCTTTTTTCCATGTAACAGACCTGCAATAACACCTGCTCTGTCATCCGGATTTGGTTCTGTATCAAGGTATTCATTGATAGTACCTGCAAGCTGATTAGTATCAGTAAAATGCTTCATATCCGGAGAAATGGAAGCATCTACTCCGCGTAAATAACCGCCTATAAATTCATCATAATCGATACATGAGGTTATGAGAGTATCGGTTCTCTTACACAGCTTTTTAAAATCTGCATATGCATTCATATATATATCTTTTGAATTTTCCTGGTATCCTTGATGAATATAAAAGAATGGATAGTGTGGGTCATAAAAACCACTGTTTAACGGATAGTCAGCCGGATTGGAAATTTCGACACCTGCTTTCCGTAACGTGGTTATAAAGCCAAGATATTCCTCTGAATTTTTAATATGTACAGCAAGTTCACCTTTTACAAAAATGGTTTATATAAGGAATTTTATCCGCTACTGCCTGCATCTTTTCCTCGGATAATACCTTGGCATCCTTAAACGCCTTAACAAGCATCTTAGCCATTTCCTGCTCGTAATTGCCTGCAAGCTCATGCGCATCAAGATTAAGTCTCATAAGACTATCTCTGAAATGGTCACGCATAAAATGGTCTTCAAACTCTTTTGGGATTTCAATTTCAACTTTCATTGTATTTTCCTTTATAGCCGTATGGCTTTAAGTGAATAAATATTTTATTCACTTAGTCTTTTCAAAGCTGGACCGTATTTCTTCATTGTACGGTCAACTGTCTTCTCAATCGACTTGTTATCAGTCTTCGTAGTCATAGTGACTTTTGACATTCGTGATTCCTTTGGTAATTTCTGTACATAAATACTCATATTTTATTCTCCTATCTGTCGTATTCTTCATATTCTACATCTTTTTGCTGTTCTCTGAAATCACTCAGATATCCATAGAAACTGTTATCAATATCTCCTCGGTAATTTGGGTCCGGGGATAACCACATGTCATCTGATTTTACCGTATCACAATTCCTTGCATTTATCGTTAATTCGCCGATATAACCCTCGTAAGCATGAGAGATGATAGATAAATACTCTTCACGGTTATAATGCCATGTGCGCGCGGTGGAAAAGAGTGCAGCAGCATTGTCTTCTTTTAACAGCTTACCGTGTCCTAATTGATAATCACTTTCATTTGCGTAATAATATAATTTAGCCATTACATTTCCCTTTCATTCTGTTCTAAATCGTGTTCAACTGTAATATCGTTATCCATGTCATCTCGGACAGAATCAATAATTGAACTGATATTTTCCATGAAGTCCTGAACGATGTCATTTGGAGTTCCATAGTGCTTTCTGACCATATCGCAGAGGGTAGTGCTCTTTTCTCCAATTGCAGAAAGGATATGGTCAATCACGGTATCTTCGATACGCTTAGATAACTGATTATATTTATTCACGATATTTGTCGCATTCATAAGAGCTGCCTGCTGCTCGAAAGTAAGATTACTATTGTTTTGTATTGACTGTAAATTTTTTAATACATCTTCACAGTCCATTTTACACGCTATAATATCTTTCTTCCATTGTCTTCCATAGTTACATGGACTAAATGCGGAGACATGGCAAATACCTTCCTTTGGAGCTTCTTTTAAACTTTGATAAAGTTTAAATTTTGGTACTTTGTCATTGTTAAAAAGCACGGCACAATGCATAACAGAAGCAGGAGATTGTACAACAACTTCTTTTTGACGTGCATAGGCATCAATTATATTGATAAGTGCGTCAAAGATATCCGGATGTTTTGGCAGAAAGCTATTTACAATCCGTTCCAATTTTGCAGCTTCGAAATTAAATTTGCCGCTTATTCTATCAAAAGGTGTATTATTTTCGATTTCGTGGAGCAGAGGAGTGATATCCACATATCTTGCAGTATCTTTTACAAAGACACTATCGATATCCCCATCAATATCATAAGTGATACGAATACTGTTATTCAATGTGTCACTAATGTTATCGAAATCAGTGATATGAAGGGACTTTGGAATTTTTTCACATTCAACGTGTACGTGCGGATATTCCTGTCTGATTTTTTCTACAATCTCCTGAAAGCGAACATCGCCAATTTCCTTACGATAAGTTGGAAGATAACCGCCGTTAAATTTAAACAAACTTAACAAAATGCCCGGTTTTCTTCGACGATGTGTATCGGATAAGTCAGATGAAATCCACATATCATTGTAAGTTATTTCATTTTGATTGCTCTTTGTAATATCCAATCCTCCGACAAAATCATTCATAGAGATGATTTTATCATCTAAACGAAAATCATCTTTTTCAATAATAGTGAGTCTTTCGTTATAGTCTTTGAAGGAATATGTTTTTGCCTGTTCAAAAATATCAATAAAAGGACCGTCTGCGATTTCTTTATTTTTAATATCTTTTCCGTCTGAATAATATAATTTTGCCATAGGTTTTCCTTTCCTCTATATCATTAACATTTCTCTTTTACCATTTTTATAATTAGTCGCGTTCTATAGTATCTTTATTCTGTTCCATATCTCTTGATAAGCCAAGTGTCTTCTCATAGTCCTCAGAGGTAATCCAAGCGCTGTGACAGTTATCTTCGCAGAAATTGTTTATTTCGTCCTTAGTATAAATCTGAGCACCTGCTGAAAGAAAAGCTTCCCAGTATTCGTTTTGTTCTACCGCTTCCTTGGCGATTTTATTTGCAGTAAGTGCATTGATATTGTCTACTGCAATATCTCCATCCTCACTATACAGCCATACATATTTACCATTATCAAGATTATAGAGGGCAGTACCGCGGTTTAACACGGCAAGCATAGCATCTGCGTTTTCAAAAGATACCGCCATAGATTTTGCTGTTCGTTCCTGTTTTAACCATTCTGCGGCTTCAAGGAATGCTTTTTTGATTTCATTCATCAGAATCACGGACGATTCTCTTGGGGTTTTCGCACGGAAAAGTTTAAAAACAATTTCTTCCTTCTTGCGGTCAAGGAGACTGTCAAGATGATGAAGTACATTTTCTTCAATACGTTCCAGTTCCGGCTTATCGTTGATAGGTTTAATGGAAAAAAATTCCTTTACAGCTTCCATATCACAGAAGGAAATGTATTCCGTAATACCGAAATCTTGTTTGATATATTCTCTATTGGAAGCTGTCTCCAAAATCATGAGATTATCATGGGTCAGAGAAGGTCTTATGAAGTAATAAGGATAATTTTCGTTATAAAGATAATTTTCGTTATAGCACTTGATACCTGTGGCTTTCAACTGATTCATGAATAATGTATGCTCATTTACATTGTTTACTTTCACAACCAGTTTGCCATGCATAAATTCTTGTATTGAATTTTTCATATATTTTCCTTTCGTTATATGTAACCAATCTTTGATTGATTATACGGCGATGTGATACATGGAACATGTACCACTGGCGACATATGCGGTACTTTACAAAGTAAAGCATCGCGGGACATGCTGAAAGCATGTTGGTCAATATTCCTGACAGGAATGTTTTATAATTCCAATTCGTCTTCCTTGGAATCATAGTCTAAATCTTCATTTTCCTTGGAAAAGTCAGGCTCATAATCCTTGATAAAACTTATGATATCTCCAAGGTTGACCTGAGTGATGTTGTTCGGCTGATTCTCTTCATGGAACCGGTCATATAAAGCTGTGATAAGGTTTTCTTTATCAATCTTATTCGTTCCTTCAGGTGACAAATCCTGCAGCTTTGGTAAATTCGCTTCTTTCATCGTTTTTTCAAAAGCCGGCATAAAGACACCAAGAGGTACAAGCTTATTGATATGTATATAATTTTTGATAGCTTCATATGATTCTCCGGCAGTTAATACACCCGGTCTTAACATATAAAAATATGGGAAGTGACTTGGATTCTGTGTATATTCCGTTTTAGAACGGATTGCTATGCCGTTTTCTTTCAGGTAGCTGATAAATTTTTCGTACTGATAGCCGTTGATAAGCTTCACAACAAGCTTGCCGTCTTTAAAATCCTGTAACACATCTGCTTTATCCAAACATTCTAACTCGCTGAGTTCAACGCTGTCATGGATATCCGTAAACCGGGAGATATTATCCATATCCTCGTAAGAGTGGACATAAGCATCTTCATCAACGATCACATAGGGACGTTCATAGAGATGGTCCGGAAATTCGGAATCTGCAATCAGTGAAATATCATACTTATCCAAGATTTCTGTTAATACACTGTATGCAATAGAACTATCAACGCGAATTGCGAGTTTGCCGCTTTTAAACTGATTTAAGTAATCCTGTAATTGATTCATATCGTTTTTCTGTATTGTTCCGTCATTGAGACGACGTAACTTATCCAAATCATCCTGAATAAGTGACTTATCTGGATTGCTAAAAACACTGCTGTATGACTTATGAATCTTCGCACCAACGGTAGCATCCATGGAACGAGACGGTAGGTTTTCATAATCTGTAATATCTTCAGATGTTATCTCTGGGTACAGCGTATGTAAATTCCTCCAATGCCAAGATAAGGCATCATCAATCTTTTGCATACGATTCTGTTTTGATTTCGTTGGAAAAGTTATTAAAGAATGAGCTATTTCTTTCAGCTCATCTTGTAACTGTTTGATTTGTTTGATAGTCTCTTGTGATTTGATAACTGGTGTCATAATTTTATCTCCTTATAGATATCTACAATTAAGATATCGTAAAGAACAGGTTAATCCCGCTCTATGTCTGACGGACTACCGCCTGATACGGTTCTTCAAAACACATGAAATCCAGTCCAATCTCGGCAGCGGCAGAGACGGAACACGCGGTTCATTTCGCTTTTCGGTATCAGATGATGTTTTAAAAGATAACTTAACATGCTTTCTTTCTCCTTCATATACAAATTCTAATCCAATTCTATAGAATCGGATACAAGTTCTGCTTGCTGTTCATCGATTTCTCTAAATGTAGCATACGTTTTTGGAGCAAAATCGAAGAAAGTACATAGCTTTTCGGTATGACAATACATAATGATTGCTTCCACACTACTACCTGCAGTAAATTCTCTTTTATTTAATGCATGAAGATAGGATTTGTCTGGATGATAAAAGGATGGAGCAAATTCACTTCTTGTCATTCCGTTTGCTTTCAGATAATCCATGATAGTTTCGTACTGATAACTGTTATTGATGGATACAACAAGTTTTCCATCCTTAAAATCCTGTAAAAGCTCAGACTTATCTTTTTGTTCAAGTTCCGTAATCGTGATACAATCATGGATATCATAATGATGATTGATAATATCTAAGGATTTTTCTGCATGAGGCATAAAATACTCATCCAGACATACATAAGGATTTGTGTCTACAGAATCACGAAAATAATTGCCGTAATCTACAACGATAAAATTATATTTATCTAACATTCTCCAAAGTACACGTAAGCCGATAGAGTCTTTACAGTCTACTGCTAAATTGCCATCTGCAAACCGGCTTAAGCTTTTTCTTACCTCATCATTCATATTCGTACTCCTGTGAATCATTATTATTTATCACTTCTAATGATAATACCGTAATATCAATCTTACCTTTTGTAAGACTAATGCACTTACTGGCTAATGCAATTTCTGCATCATTTAAGGCAATCCCTGCGATATCAGCAGGAATCACAGCGAAATCAGTAATATCAGCTGCTTTTAAGCGTAAATTGACTGCACGGTATGCGGTTGACTGTAGCAGTCCGCTATACTGCAGTAAATTATACCGGTGTAAGTAGAGGAGTGCCAAGTCATCCGCTAACCGCATAAGTTCCTGCTTGGTATAGTTTTTTTCTTTCTGCATAATAAACTTTGTCACGAGTTTTTCTCCTTTCAGTCGAAAAAAGGAAGCATACTATTTCATAGTATACAGGAGGTTAGTAATTATAATTCCAATTCTACTTCCTGTTCTTTCTCTGCAAGTGTCTTACAGCGGTTGTCAATGTCTGCGTAGACTTCATCGAGAATGAATGAGGCTAAACCTTCATCGATATCCGGTTCCTTACCGCCATTCTTTACCCACAGACGGTTACATACGGCATTGACCGCCCAGTGTGCAGACCGTTTAATATCATCGGTGTAATCTGCTAAAGCATAGTCTTTGATAAGACCTGTTGCGATAACATCCGCCTGCTGCATCAAATCAGCACGCTCATAATGTTTCTTCTGTGTCTGTGCTAATACTGCTGACATGATTAAAATTCCTTTCATCGTATTTCCTTTCCCGGAAATACGCTTAATACCGCGTTTTGCGGTATTAAGCTATATCATCGATAGAGAACGCATCGTCTATCTCTGTACTGTCATTTAAAACTGATGACAGACTGTTATCTGTCACTTCCTGAGATGGGGCAGCAGTGGTAACGGCTGTCCGCCTTGAAGCAACATGACTTCTTGTGTCTTCATTCGTAAGTGTTGTGTCTCCAAAATACCTTGCGTAGCGTGGATTGGTGCGTACGCTTGGAAGTACCTGTGCAACGGATGCAAGGATACGTCTGTCCGGATTTTTAATATTATCAATGTTATAAACACTTGACTCAATCATCGCTTTCTGTACGTTATAGGTCTGGTTCGGGCAATAGCGACCGAACTGACCCTTTCTTTCGCAGATATGTACCCATACATATTCCGGCAGCCGAGGGAAGTGTGCGACAAGTATCGGACGCTTATAGACCGCCATGATGACCATACGGCTCTTAAGCGGTTCCTCGATACGGTCTGCAACATACTTGATACAGTACGGATTACTCTTGATTGCTTCTGTTAACAACTCTTCGGTCAGGTACTCATCCGGACAATATTCCACGAGCGAGCCATCTGCCTTTACAACTTCCATCCAGCTTTCCTGCGGAACGGAGTATTTATCGAAGTACATAACCGCTTCCGGATGCTCGGCAAGTACAGTGCTTAAAAGCAGAGAGTCCGGATACTGAATGTATTCAAAGCCTTCCATATTAATATTGCCATCCTTATCAAAAAGAAGCTTTCTCTGTACGGAAATAGGTAATGCCTCATAGGTAGATAATGCCTGTGGCTTTTTATCAGCAATAATAAGTAGCTCTGCTTCCGTAAGATTCTGAGATGCATAGCGGTTTACTACATCCTGCTTCTGTTCTAGGGTATAATCCTTAAACAGTACAGCAATCGGGTCGGTTAAGTAACGATACTGCTCATTATCTTCCTCAATATGGGTAATCGTAAAAGCACTTTCCGGCTTCCGGGAGAAAATAAGCATTTCACCATTCTGCTTAATCTTGACCGCAGATGTGCTGTAATCACTGTAGAGACTTCCTTGATACTTCTCTGTAAATTCCTCGGTTACATCCCCACGGTAATGCTGCATTTCCCTTGTACTGATACGCTTACCAAAGGATGCCATTCCCTGATTATAGCCGGTTCCGATATGGATAGAGGTAAAATCAGAATGTTCAGCATAAGTGGCGATAATGTCATACAGCTTCTTAACATTACCATCATTGACAAACTCGATATTGTCATAGACAAGAGTATTGGTGTCTGCAACATAGTGGGTATCCGCCTGTGCAATGGTATTACCAGTCACAGTATCTTCCCAGATGGTTACCCATACAAGAGGATGCGTTAACTCATTCGCAACACAGCTTGCACCAGCTCCACCACTGATAAGATGACCATAGCCATGTGTTCTTAATTCATCTGCATTCTCATGCACATAATTGTAAGCATCGGTAATATTGGTAAAATGCTGCGAGAGGAGTTCTTCCATGATTGGTCCGCTGTAGTAGTTACCATAAGTCTGGTCACCATAAACAGTTAAGTTCTGACAACAGTGACAGTCCTGACCAACGGTAAAAACTCTTGCATCGTCACGGTCTAAAATATACATACGGATTTTCTGCGGCTTATCCTCAACGACAAGACCTCTTCCCGGAATCGCAACGACTGCATTACGGAAATCAATGCCATATTCCTCATAAACACAGGCTGCATTACACCAACCTCTGACCTGCGTTGCAAGGCGAAGCACCTGCTTTGGTGGCAGTTCAAGGTCAAAATGCAGAGACTTGATATTTCTTACGATATTACAGAGGTCCGATATCTTGATATCCGACTTGTAACGGTCATACCATGTAAGAAAATGACTATTTACAAGGTATTTATAATCTTCCGGCTTTAAGTAAGTCGCAAAAATCTGTAAATGTTCTGCCTTGATTTCTGAATAATTCATCTCTGCAGACAAGAGATAAAGCATCTCGTTGTGGAGTGGAGCAACGGACTGGATATTCGACAGCTTAAAACCATCCACGATAATATTTATCTGCTCATCCGTAAGAGTGTGTACATCAAATGCCTTAAGGTAGGCTTCATAAATCTCAGGCAATACACGCGGAGCGCGTCTGTATTTTGCCACAAATGCATTCTTTAAGGATGTATAATTATCCTCATCATAGGATAATGCTTTTACTTCATTGATTGGTGTCAAGTCCACGACCAAGCTGTTTACAGAATCGTCATCGTGTCTTCGGATTACCTCAATCATAGGCTCTGTGACAGCAATCTTGTTCATGCCTTGTACACGTCTTAATGCTTCCAAAGTATCAAGAAGTCTTGTAGGGCAGTGCAGACTGTCCGTAATGACCGCTCTTTCATATGGATTTAAACCATAGAAGAAGGTTAAATCCTCTGCGGTAGGCATACGGTTACTTCTATCCATCGGTTTCCATGAGAAATATAACTGTTTTCCCATGTAAGACATATCCTGTAACTGCTTGATAGGAGCATCCATATCATATAAGGTAGGCATGATGCCTGCAGCATCAAGCATATCCTTGTAAAACAGCAAAAGATTGTACTCTGAGTCTACGGCTCTATCTTCAAGGATAGAATCTGCAGGTATTTCAACAAAATCATGGTTCTGACCGTAGGTAAAACGCTCAAATTCTGCATAAAGCGGGTCACGGCTTGTTGATATTTCATCAAGACCGCTTTCCTCGCCCGGATTGTAGGTATGACGATACAGACTGTCATCGAAGCTGTTCATATCCGTTTCCGGCAGGGTGGCAGTGCGATGTCTGCCACTGCGGAATACATGCATCTCAAAGTCTGCATCCTCTAAACCGTTCTCTTTATTCAGATATGTATTCTGCAATTTCTGCATAAACTCACGAAATGTCAGACGACTCTCAATCTGAACGATTTCATTATCATTTTCCTTAAAAGAATTTTCTACTTCATTTCGATTAAAAATAATCATAGGTTTTCATTCCTCTGGAATGAAAGGGAGAGGGAGAGGGACTTTGAAACGTCTACGTTTCAAGGGCAAATACTGATAAAACTATCATCCTCTTTCTCTTTCTCTTTCTCTTCCTCTTTCAAACGCGTTACTGTGCGTTTGAAAAGTCTTGCCAGTCCAAACCTAAAGCTTCAACAGATTCCTCGAAGCTTACTTGGTCTGCAACGACATTTTCATACTGACGGGCAACATCATCGATGCGCGGAGTAATGTATTCTGCAACATCCTCCTCACGCAGTTCGTTGTTTCTTGCCCTTGCAGCATCCTTATGTGCCATATACTCCATAAAATTATAACCATAGGTCTTACCGATGGCGTGATAAGCATTGATAAGACGCTTGTTAAGCTGCGGTCTGCCGCCACGGTCTGCAACCACATATGGAGCAGTAACAACAAGCTTATCCTTGGCTCTGGTATAGGCAACATATTCCAGACGGTTCGTTTCCTTATACTCCTTGGCGACTGCCTGTGGCAGTCTGCGTTCATGGAAAGCAGGTATATCAAGCTTTGCAATATCACAGTAAACAACCTTGCTTTCCAAACCTTTTGCTGAATGGATGGTTGATAACTGTACCTCACTGTAGGTTGCTTCACGCTTGAATGTGGACTTGCTTCCATGCTGCTTAAAAGCGGTCAGCTGATTTTCAAGTTCAGACAAGTCTTTGGCATAATTGAAATTCTTAAGAAAAGACTGGTAGCATTCATCCCTTCCGTTCGGGTCAAGGTCATGTAAGTATGCCTTTAAGGTATTAAGGTCATGGTCTTTGCTGTTCATGTCACTTTTTAAAGCATCCGTCTTCTGTATAATTTCTTCGGCATCTGCAGAAAACAGCTCTCCATGTTCTAGCTGATTGCAGTAATCAAAGATACCGCTATCGTAGCCATACAGGTATGAATCCATAAAGGAGATAGCAGAACCAACATTACTGTTATCCATGTAAGGAACCGGACAGCGTAGTACGCTTGGTACACCAAGCTTGGTCAGTTCACTTGCAAGTGCATGAAGCTGTGGCTTATTCCTTGTAATGAACATGATATCGCCCGGCATCGTGCCATGTTCAATATCCTCTTTGATACGTCTTGCGATATCTTCCATCTGCTCTGCCTGAGAGTAGTAGCCGTTTACCATAACGCCCTGTGTCTCGCCTCTTGTACCGACAAGATGTTCGTACTCATTTTCTCCGACCGGAATGTTTTTATCGGTGGTTTCCTGAATCATGTTATCAATGATATCATTGGTAAAGCCGATAACATTACGGCTGCATCGGAAGTTTTCACGGATGCCAACATACTCGGTCGGTCCGAAGAAGGTTTCATAATTTCCGTGAAGCATGTTTTCCGGAACTGCACCATTAAAACCGTAAATACTCTGCTGCATATCACCAACAGCAAGTAATGATTCATAGCTTGCATTGTTCTGGATACGCTGTAAGAGTTTAAGCTGTGTGGTGTTAGAATCCTGCACCTCGTCAACGATGATATGGGAAAATCCATATTCATCCCATAAAGTCGGATGCATTTCATAAAGCTTTTCTACAAGTAAAAACTGGTCAAGGTATGTGATATAGCATTTGCCGGATGAATTAAGTCCGTTGATACGCTCAAAATGAGCAGCTTCAAAGTCCTCAATCATCATCTTAAGCTGTACCACATAGCGGTGGTCTAAGCCTTTTTCTCTACCATAATCCTCAATCGCCTTAAACCGGTATTCATCTTCCGGTGTCATCTTGACTGCGAGAGCGAGGTTTAAAAATTCCTCTGCAGCAGATTTGCCGAAAGAGTAAGAGTTCGCCTTGTCATAGATGGATTTTGAGGATTTGTTGTAATTCCAGATTGGAATTCTCTCCGGATAAATGTCGAAGATTTCATGTACCATCTGTTGCTCTACCTCATCAGGGATAACGGATGGAACACGGTTAAAGCCTAATTCCTCATAATGCGCTTCAATGATTTTTTGACACAATCCATTAAATGTCACTCCGGTAATGTCATTAAGGTCAAGGTCTGTAGGAAGCTGACCGGCACGCTCCGGGTCTGCCTGAATCGCTCTTGTATAAATCGAAAGTCTGTCCATCATTTCTTTTGCTGCTGCATTGGTAAAGGTAAGCAATAGACATTTTGTTGGTGGAACACCGGCTCTTAAATGATTTAAAAGATTCATGGTAATACAGGTGGTCTTACCTGCACCTGCACCGGAATCAACGAGCATGGAACCGCTTGTATGTTCTGTTACCTGACGTTGTGCATACGATAGCTGTACATCGTCCGGGTCTTTCATTACGCCGGAAGTATCCGCGGAGAGCGGTGGTTTGGTATAATGACAGGCATTATAGCAGGCACATCCGCCGCAGCTTGCACCACCACACGTTTCCGGGTATTCGTCTTCAACCTGCCATTTCTGACGGAAGAATTCATCGTAATAAGCGCCGTCATGGATTTCGGTAATATTCTTCTCATGGTCTGGGTCAAAGAAATCATCCACGTAAGCAGCGCGCGCTTCGCCACGCTTTGGTTTTACATATTCATCGAAAAGATGGTCAATCTCGACACGACAGTTTAAGTTCGGGTCGATGCTATCTCTTAATTTCCTTGCAAGCAGCATGAGTGCATAGCTTTCATCGTTTTCTCGTTCATCGATGACATGCTGTTTGCCGGTACTTTCTGTCTCGACCTGCTTTGGAGTGTCCGCTTTTACCTTAACAATGACAAGCTCACCGTTTTCCACGAAGTAGTAGGTAGGTTTTACAAGGATGTCTTCACCACGGAAATTGATAACCGCATCTTCTTCGGATACAAAGGATGGGGTACGTCTGTCGGAATTGACAAAACGCAAAATATCCTTTGCACCGTAGTACAGGCGGTTATTCTGCTGAATAGAATCCTCGAAGTGATAACCTGCGCGGTTTAACTGATAGCCAAGCTCGGCAGGGATATCTGCGATAGCTTCGCCATGTAACAACCGGTCTAAGACCTCCTCGTGGATACGTTTGTAAATTTTCTCGGGATGATAGTTGGATAGTGGAATATCGTTACGATATTTACTGCATTTGTGTTGATAGGTTAATTCATCTGATGTTCTCATGTTTTCCTTTCGCAGAAAAGAAAAAGGACGCAAGCTTACGCTTGCAGGACTTATGCTGATAATTTTTCTGCGAAAAATTATCGCAGAAAGGACGTAAAAATATCAAAGATATTCTTACAGGACGTATAACGCGTTGCGTTATACAGAAAATTAGTTAATAAGTCCTTTATACCTTTTTCTCTATTGTTTGTTACAGTTAATAACAAACAATCTTTCAAAAATATAAGCACCCTTGATGAAGAGGATGCTTATACAATTATTCCGATGGTAGTTTAATAAGGCTCACAGCATGAGCCAATTCCTCGGAAATAACAGACTGGATACTGTTTACAAGTTCCGGTGTGACCGGAACATTATCATTTGATAACAGGTTAAACTTCGTCTGATTTTCTCTTCGCATACTACTGATAAAAATATCTGCCGTCTGATTGTCGAGAGGGTAGTAATGGTTTGAAAACTGCGCTGCCATCTCATCATCTAACGTGATTGTAATATCGGGACGAATATTTAATTTCATACTTAATCCCTTTATAGAGGTTTTACCTCTGCTTACGGATTCGGTGTTGAATCTGCAAGCTTCTCCTGTTCAACGATTGCTACAATATCCTTCAAATGAACTTCGCCGAAGGATAAGGAGCGTGAATCCCATGAATCGGTGCGGTTATCTCCCATAATGAAGTATTCATCACCGGAGAGTGTGACAGATGAGATTTCATCCGTGATAGCAGGAGAGATGCCGCCTTCTTGGATAAGCGGTTCATCATTGATATACACGATACCGTTTTCAATCCTTACCGTTTCGCTCGGAAGACCGATAACGCGTTTTACTACGTTTTCTCCATCGCGTCTTACGATAACAATATCGCTTCTCTTTGGAAGCTGCTGTTCTTCCCGGTAATGGATTGGAATGATTTCACCATCGGTTAATGTCGGATACATGCTCGCTCCTGCAACCTGTATCGTCCTCGTGGACACCACTGCATTATATGCAAAGAATACAAAGAACGCAGTCGCAAGAACAAGCAGTCCGGACTTTAGTTTATTCATTTTCTTTTCCTTTTCTCTTTTTGTTAATCAGCTTTGCTGATTAACCTACAGCTCGGTCTACTACGACAGAATCTTCGGAAAGGTAAGCGGCTGCGACCTTGCCATCCTCGAATGAGAATGTAACACCAAGCTCCGCATTGGCTGCTACACATTCTTCCCAAGTGATTGTCTGGTCAGCAACAGCTGCCTGTACTTCCTCTAAGTTATTGAAGTGACGAACGTTTGGTCCATCAATACCCATCATTTTCTCTGCTGCGATTGCACTTGCCGGTTTCTTTAACATAAGCTTTTCCTCTCTTTCGATAATATGTATCGGTTTTACAAGATGTTGTTGTTTTTATCTTGCTTGTTTTCTATATATTGTATTATACACTTTATAAGTATATGTGTCAATAGGAAAAACACCTTTTATATATATTTTTAATATAAAAATACACTTATAAAGAAAGAAAAATCGAAAAAAGAGCAAAAAACAGAAAAAGTATTCACTTAGATGTATCATTTTGTGCATATCTTACATTGACAAAAACACCTTATAAGTATATTATAGAATAAAAGATATACTTTAAAGAATATCTTTTCTGTAAAGCATAAATGAAAGGAGCTATCTATGGTTTCAGAATTCAAGACAAAGACAGAAATCGGTAACATTACAATGCCAAGAGTGCTTGGCAATAATCAGCATAAACGCCGCTTCATTGTTGCGTTGGATGGTGGATATTCCTCAGTAAAAGGATTATCTGAGAATACTTACTTTTGTTTCCCATCTTATGCAAAGTGTGTCAGTGGCATTGATATTGTCGGTCGTTTAAATCCGACAGACCTTATTTTAACCGACCACAAGACCGGAGAGATGTGGATGGTTGGTGCATACGCAGAAAATACAATGGACCACAATGATATCCAGTCTACAACCGATGAGTCCCTTTATACGAGATACCGTTATAAGAGTTCCATCTATCATGCAATCATGACAGCCGGACTTGGCATTGCATTATTCCGTACAAATCTTGATGAGAATGTGACTATCTGCGTACAGACCGGTCTTCCAAGCGGCTATGTAAAACGAGATGCCAAGGATTTAAGAGAAGCGCTTGCCGGAGATTATGACTTTACGCTTCGTATCGGGTCTGAGAGCAAGGATTTTAAGTTCCGCTTAGAGCCGGAGAACATTGGTATTATGGAACAGCCGAGAGGCACACTTTCCAATATCGTTTATGACAAGGATGGTCATATTATCCCGGAAAGAGTAGACATTTTGAACGCTAACACGATTATTATGGACGATGGTTTTGGAACCGAAGATATCTTCGCTATCGTCAGCGGAAGCAATATCAAGGACAACCGCCCGAGAGTCAAGACCTATACGGACACTGCTATGAAAGCCGTATTTGAGGCAGTTATCATGGATTTAAATAATGAGTATGATACCGAGTTTAAGGTATTCGAGCTGCAGAAATTCTTAAAGCGCGGCACGATTCCGGTGATTGACCGTGACAGTGACATTATCGCTACCAAGGAAGTTGAGTTTATCAGCAAGTTGGAAGAGTATAACCGCATCCTCTGCGAGAAATCCGTGAAGCGACTGCTTGAAGACTATGACAATCTTTTGGACTTCAATTATCTCGTTGTTACCGGTGGTACAGGAGCAAGCAGAATCGACCAGACGAAAGAGATGTTACGCGGACTGTCACATCTTAAGGTATTGCTTGGCAATGAAGCAGACCCAAGCCTTTCTACTATCTACTCCAATGCAAGAGGTTACTACATGGCAATGCTTTTAAAAGTACAGAAAGCTGCCAAGCTTGCCGGAGAATAAGCTTAACAAGCAAAGCTTGTTAAGGGACAATGTGATACTTTCTGATGAAAGCACCACAGGGGAGAGGGACTTTGCCCCAAAAGGGGTAAGGGACTTCGTTCCGCACGGAACGAGGGAAATATACTTGATAGCCCTTATAGGGAGTAAACTATGAATCGAATTTTGTTAAGATTATCAAAAATTACAGAGTTAGACCTCTATGCATACTTCATTCATGTGGAATATCGTAAGAGCACGCTTGTAAAGCAGCTGTTACGTGATTTTATCCGCAGAGAGACGACTGTGCGTATCCGTCCACCACATATTACCTATGATACCTTTACGGATGCATCCATGCCAAAGGTACTGACGATATCCATTCAGCTCGGTCCGCAGGATAAAGACATTACAGATTATTTTGCAGACTGTCCGAATGGGTATCGCAGCAAGTGTATGAAGTCCATTCTTCGTATCATGCTTGCACCATATACACAGTCGGCATTTCACGGAGAAGCCGTTGAAGTGTACATTCCTGCAAGACAATATTTGGATGAACCGACAGACCGACAGAGCGTAAATCCAATGCCTATACAGAGTCCGTATTATCCGATGTATCTATACCCGATGCCGTTCTATGGAATGCCATTGAATGAAGGTATGATGCCAGTGGTACATCAAAGATGTACCACACCGCCTGCGATGTCTGCGATGTTTGATGTAACCAAGCATAGCTTGATTACTGGCAATCACTCGCAGAGTGGTTGCAATTCGCAAAGCGGGAATACCGCACCGTTAGAAAATACCGCTATGCCTGTAATGGGAAATATACCTGCAATGCCATCTTACACACCAACATCGCAGAGCAATGTTGGTCAATCATCGAACAGAGACAATGTGCAGTCTGTACCGCAACACCCGGCTTTTGTTCCTCAGATGACAGCCGGGACTGCGGAGAAAGAGAACATTCCTGTAAAGGAAGAGGATACTCCATTACCGGATATCCCAATTTCTGCTCCAATTACGGATAATCCAGATACGGCAGAAAGAGAATCTGAGGAAATGGCTATCCCGGATTGGGGAATTGCCGATGTCCGGAAAACAGAATCAGCTGAATCCTCACAGGATGGAGATGCTGACAGTGAAGCGATTCCGGATGAGTTATACAAACTCCTCACAGGAGATGATTACTGACAAGCAAAGCTTGTCAGAGGAAAAGAAAAAGTTAACAAGTCCGATAAATGGCGATGCTTTGCTTCGCAAAGTACCGCAGAAATCGGACGATTTGCCGAAGGCACAAGAGAAAGAGAAGTATGAAAGACGTAATTCTTGCGGTAGATGAAAGTATCGGGTCTACCGGAGTAGCAATTTTTAAAGGCGATAAGCTGATTGCTACGAAACGGATTAAAACAAAATCAGAGCAGCTGACACAGGAACGTATGACAATAATTGAAAAAGAACTGCGTGAGATGGCAGAGAAGTATAAGGCTACAGTATTCCTTGCAGAGGATGTGTATGTGAATAAATCGATTATGTCATATAAGTATAACCTCTTCATTCAAGGAATGTTGTTCTCCTTATCCAAGAATGTAGAAGACAGTATCTACTGTCTGTATCATCCGACTCATTGGAGGAAACTGCTTAATATGGACTGTCATGGCAAGAAGAGGGATGAGTTAAAGCAGATGGACATCGATTATGTAAGAGACAAACTTGGTGTTATCACAGACTGTGATGATATTGCAGATGCTATCTGTATTGGAATGGCGTACATCACAGAATGGTCCTATTGACCATTCTGTGGGGAGTGGGACTTTGAAGCTTACGCTTCAAGGGAGAGGAAGAGAGTAAAGAATTTTAGTTAAAAATGACAACTGTTAGGTGGTTATTTTTTTGTCACTTATATATTTGTGTATTGCGATATCCGAGTATAACGAGGATATCGCCTAGCCGTAGCATAGCTATCGGTGTATTGTAATGCTTTGCTTGCAAAGGATTGCCTAGCCCTACCATAGGTATGGGTGTATTGTGGTACATTTTTGATGTATCTTATTGAGTACGATAAGGAGAAATTTATGAAGCGATTCACAAAGAAGGATAAAGATGGAAAATATTATATAGATGCTACAGACATGGGAGAATTTACTGTCAGCTATAATAGAAATTTGTTCCTTACTTCCATGAGAGGCGACATGGTTGACAAGCTTGCTCATTACGAAGACCTTAAGAGTCAGGATAAGCTGATTGAATTACCGTGTGAAGTCGGAGATACCGTATTTGAAATAAAGTGGACTTCACAGACAGGAAGTAAGCTTAAGGTTATCCCAAGAAAAGTAAAGTCTCTCACTGAGATTGTAAGTCTTATGGAGTCGGGAACTTTAGGAGATACGGTATTTACAGATAAGGATATTGCAGATGAGGTTTGTATGGGAAAATCAATGCAGAAGCAGGCGAGTGTAGTTGATGCAAAGTTGATTGCCCTTTATATCGTCGAAAAATGCACATGGGAGAAACATCCGATTACACATATCACATTGCAGAATCTTCTTTATCTCTGTCAGAAACAGTATTTGCAGGAATACAAAAAAACACTGTTCTATGACGATTTTGTGGCAAAAGCTTTTGGACCATCGATACCGGATATCTATTTTACCTATGCAGGCTATGGTGGAAGCTGCATTACAGGTAAATATGGAATATTGCTCCCGGATGATGTAGCGGACTGTATTGATAAAATTATTGAAATGTATCGAAGCTGTGCCCCGTGGGAGTTTGAGCATCTGGTACGAATGGATAACGGAGCTTGGAAAAACACTTATAACAATGGTCTTGGTGTCTTACAGGTAATTCCGTTAAAGCAAATCAAAAAAGAGGTAAAGGATTTTCCATTGGAGCTTATCAAAGGAGAAAAGGAGAAGTTGACAATGCAGAGAGTTTTGGAAGATTTTTCACGATAGGAGAATGATATGCAGATGACGTTTCAGATTGCAACAAAGACTAAAGATATTCATATCAGTGGAAAGGTATATCAGAAAGTACAGGATACCGATGGAAATTACTATCTCTTTGCGGAGAGCTATCCGTTTCCGGAAGGAACCTTAATCTCTGTGGATACGACCGATGGCTTTGGCACTTTAGATATGCCGGATTGTGAAATATCACAAAGCCGTGAAGCAGGCATCCGGGCATGGATGGATTATTATAAGACAAGGATTGTCGTGAATATTAAACCTCTTGATATACCAGATGCCATGCAGGAGAGATTTGAGTGCTATATGACGTTACGCCAGTATCTTCCGGCTGCATATGCTCTACAAATGGTAAATACCTTTAACACAGACCTGTTAATGCAAAAAGTAGAGGAGAATCCATATTTCTTCTATGGACCGAACCATGATTTTCCGATAGAAAACTTCTTGCTCATCGATAATCAGACGGAAGTATCGACCTTTGATTTGCGAAGAGAACAGCTTACCTACTGCATTTATTCAAGACTTCTGATGAATGAGAATCAGGGACATACATGGATTGACGTGAAATCGTTGCTTCAAGCAGTTAACAACTGCTTGAACCGTGATGGTCATGTAGGAACCGATATGGATTTGCTTGTCGCTGTTTTAAATGCGGACGAGCGTTTTCATTTCGATAGAACTACGAGGGTCACGAGGGTCGGCTTAACCAAAACTTATGAGACGGAAAAGAAGATTGCACATCAGGTACATATCCTTACAAACATTCACCCACTGTTCAAGGAACAGGTTGTAGTATCGCCGCATCTGTGTAAAGAGCAGGTGGATGCTATTTATGGCATCACGGATAGTGGCAATCTCTCCATCCTTACCGGAAAACCCGGAACGGGTAAAACAACCACGATTGCAGATATTTTAAGACAGTATGTGAATCACGATGACGGAACAAGAACAAAGGTGATTGCATGTCTTGCACCGACCGGTCGTGCGGTCAGCAGAATGTGGGAAGCTTTATGTGAGGAGTTATCTGAGGATATGCTTGAAGGGGTTATCCATTCCACGATTCATAAGTTCTTGGGCTATGGCGAACCAAAATTCATGCAGACCAAGAAACTGTCTGCTGCGAAAGATATTGACCTGCTTATCATTGATGAGTGCTCAATGGTTGATATTTTCCTGTTCGCACAGCTTATGGACGCTGTTGATATTACAAAGTGTAAGGTTGTATTGGTTGGAGATAAGGACCAGTTACCATCGATTGCTGCCGGTAATGTCTTAACCGACCTTATTGCAATCGGTGTACCGACCTTTTACCTGAATGAAAATCACAGAAGCGTAAAATCCATCTATGATAACGGTATCCGTATCCTTGAATGTGCTGCAGAAAGCTTTACCGTGGATGAACACTTCATATTTCTGCCGGAAGAGAAGCTTGACGAGGTATTATATTCTGAGGATTTCTTATCAATGGATGCGATGCTGTTATCTCCATACCGGAAAGCGTATGCGAGAGATGGCAGGCATATTACAGGCAATACCACAGAACTGAATGAGATGCTGCATAAACGTTATTTTACGACAAACCGTGTCAGCATCGGGGATAAAGTTATCTGTAACAAGAACAATTACAAGAAAGGTTGTTTCAATGGAGAAATCGGTACAGTAACTGCGATTACAGAAGAGGGTACACATATCCTCTTCGATGATGCAAGAAGCGTAGCACTCGATGATAAGGAATGGGAATATGCCTATGCCCTAACTGTACATAAAGCACAGGGCAGTGAATGTCCGAGGGTCTATATCTATTTACCGAAGGATGCTGCAGATAACGGACTGTTATCCAAGGAACTGTTGTATACTGCGGTAACCAGAGCAAAAAATAAAGCTGTTATTATTGGAGAGGAGGAAACTGTACGTGAAATTATGAAACATTCAGCAAATCAAAGACGAACTTACTTAAGGGAACTTTCTGAGGTTTACAACCAATCAAAGATTGGTTGTAATAAGTAACCGCGCCTCAAAGAGATGCGGTTACGCATGGTGTAAGGCTATGCATGGGAATATAAAAATGAGAAAGTTAAAGTGTAACAGGAATTTTAAAATCAGTCTCTATGGTATTTTGTTATTATTTGTTATTGTTCCGGCAGTCACAATATCCTTAATCCTTGGTATTGTGATGAACCGTACAACATCAAAAGAATCAGAAGACCAGTTACGGCGGTCCATGACATCATTGATTTCAGAAACGGGTGTTGCGTTTGATAACTTAACCGAAAATGCAAAGAAGACGATGCAGACCTTTGCAACATCTCCGGTCATTATCAATTATCTGAAAGACCAGAACAATGCAGAACTTGCCAAGGAAGCAGAGAGCTACACCAAGGATTTTTTTGGAAAACTTGACGGATGGGAAGGTATCTATCTTGCGAATTGGGATTCCAAAGTACTGACACATCCTACCGATGCGGTTGTCGGCAAGGTTATGCGGGAAGGCGACAAATTAAAGGAATTGCAGGATGCTATGAGTGCTGACAAGGATTCCGTATATAACACCGGCATCATCAATTCTCCTGCATCCGGAGAACTTATCATGTCAATGTATATGCCAATCTACGATGGAGCAACACCAATCGGCTATATCGGAGCAGGTACATACATTGATAATATCGTTGAAGAATTAAATAACGTATCTGGTCTTGGTTTTCCGTCTGCGTATATGTATTTCGTTGACAATACCGGTATTGTTCTTTATCATCCGGATGAATCAAAAAAAGGCACGATGATTACAAATGATGCAGTAAGAGGTCTTGCAGCGTCCTTAGAGAAGGGCGAGGATATTCCAAAGAGTGATACGATTGATTATGCCTATAAAGGTGTAAAGAGAACTGCTGCTTACTATATCGGGGAAAACAATCATTATATCGCAGTCTTAACTGCCGATACTGCAGATGCAACCGCGGAAACAACGCGTATCACAAAGATTATGCTTAGCGCTACGCTTGGCATGTTAGCATTATTCTGTGTACTGGCATTCCTGCTTGCAAGGAAAATTGTAAACCCACTTAATAAGATGGTAACCATTATCAAAAACCTTGCAGACGGTGATGTGATGGTTGATGTGGATGTTCGTACATCCGTGAAAGAGAGTTATCTCCTTAAAGAATCAGCCCTTCATTTGAAGGATGCTTTAACAGACGCTATCGGAACCGTACAAGCTTCCGCAGATACGTTAAGTACCTCCATTGATGATGTACAGACAAAGACCGAACGAAATGCAGATAATGTGTCGCAGATTAGCAATGCTATCAGTGAAGTGGCTCAGACCTCACAGCAGGTGGCAGAAAATGTGCAGGACATGACAGAACAAACTGCCGTATTAAGTACAAATATCGATACTTTAGAGGATAATATCAAGCATCTGGATGAAAGCTCCAAGCTTATCGATGAAAACAATGAGAATGCAGCAAAGCAGATGCAGACAGTTCTTATGTCTTCCAAAGAATCGGTAGAAGCGGTCAAGGAGATTGTTGATAAGGTTACAAAGACAAATGAAGCGATTGCTGCTATCAGTGAATGCGTAGCCGTTATCGAGGAAATTTCCTCACAGACGAACCTGCTTTCCTTAAATGCATCGATTGAAGCAGCAAGAGCCGGAGAAGCAGGGCGTGGTTTTGCAGTCGTTGCCGAGGAAATCCGGAAACTGTCAGACTCTACCGCAGAGTCTTCTGCAAAGATTAAGCAGATTATTGAAACAGTTACGAAACTTAGTAAAGACACGGCAAATTCTGCTGAAAACGTAAGCAATACTACAAAGACCGAGCAGGAGAATATTATCAGTACACAGGATAAGTTTTCTGTATTGTCCAGTGCAGTTACAGACAGTATGCAGCAGATTGAACAGCTTAAGGATATGATTATTGTCTTAAGTGATGTAAAAAACTCCCTTGTAGACGCTACAGAGAGCCTTGGAGCGGTATCTGAGGAACTTGGAGCATCCGCAGAGGAAGTATCTGCATCATGTTCGACCGTAGCAGATGCCTGCAATGAGACGCAGAAAAAGACGGAAAGTATGAAAGCGGTTGACACACAGATGATGCAAGCTGTAAGTTATTTTAAGCTATAGCTTGAAGCTTACAGCTTGCAGGAACAATGAGATACTAACGTATCTCAGGGGACCTCGCGATACATTAAAATATATCGCGAGGAACAACGATATGTCTGCAATCCTCTGCAGACATATCGGGGAATATATGCTTATAATTGTTTGGTTGGAGTATAGACCGATAACATGAAGAATGTTATAATTATTGCAGAGATAAAGATTGCAAAGAAAGGTTAAATATGCATATTATATATGATAATTTTCCAAAATCAAAACGCCATTATGATGCTGCCTGTTATGCTATAGAACAGTTAAAAAATAACGTTTTATCTCCTTACATTGAGAAAGTATTACTTTTTGGTAGTTGTGCGAGAGGAGAAGAAACGTGGAGTAGTGATGTTGATTTATGTATCATTTTAAATGAATCCGTAAAAACACTACCTAAATATTCTGTTCTTATGCATATGATGAAAGGAATATTGTCAGACGCAGATTTATCATCTGTCGAAGTAGATACAAAAATTTTTATTGGAAATGATTGGGAAACATCAGATATGCTATTTTGTAAGAATGTAAAGAAGGATGGGAAACTATTATGGGAATGAATACTTACTTTGATTTTGCAGAAAACGATTATCAATGGTTTATTTATTCGTATAAAAGTAATTTTATTGCAAATGGTATGGCTGCACAGGCGCAGGAGATATGTGAAAAATATATTAAACATATCATTGGTACTTATCATAAGCCTACACAGTCTCAGGAAGAGGAAGACGAGTTTAAAAAGATTATGCGTACTCATAATTTGATGAAATTGACACGTTATATGAAAAATCATACCGAGTTTTCGAGTTTTCTTTTCCTGCAGATATAAATTATCTATTAGCCGCTATCAATGGTTATTATTTTTCTACGCGTTATCCTGGGGATGAGAGCTTGGAGATTACAAAAGACGATATTGAATTATGTTATCGGGCGGTTGAAACCTGTCGTAACAATATTTTTGAAATTTTACGAGAAGCGGAAAATGAAAAGGATAATGTTGATAATGATTTCGATATAGAAAAATAATGGCTAACAACAATAATAATTTATGGAAGAGAGTTTTCTCTTCCATATTTTTTATGCTTATTATATAATAAAAATATATTTTTATATGGCAGGGGAATTGAATTAAGATAAGGGGATAACATGAGAAATGAAGACCGCGTTTTGACGGTAAATGATATTGAGGACTTGAAAGATTTTATCTATGAAGATGATATGACTATGTATGACAGAGATATAAAATCTATGGTTGAGACATGGCTTGATAATGGTTTCGACTGGTTTATTTTAAGTTTTAAATTATGGCATCCGGATATCCATGCCTATAAACAGATAAAAAAGGATGTTGAAGCTTATGTAAAAAATCACTATTTTACGGATAAAATGAAAGAAGAGTGGTCCAGTATAGACCAATACCAACAGGAAATTGTAAAAGGATAATATATTATGACAAGCTTAGATAAATGTAAAGATGTAGCATTACAATTATTTGATGCAATACCGATTGAGCCACATCAAAGTGAATTCGGGAGCATACTCCTAGAACCTCATGTATTCGTTGAAAACAAGTTTTATCTCTATCAAGGGAATATTGTTGACATTACAAAAGACAAAGCTGCAAAAACAGACTGTATTAACCGGTATAAAAGTATGATAAGGGATGCAAAGTCTGTTGATGATATTTATTTCCTTGTAAGGAATCCATATAAAATGACCTTTTTGAAATATATAAAGCCATACATCGACAACACAACCTTTTCTGAACTGTTACATGAAACATGGATAGAAGTGGAAAATGGGAATAAAGACATCAATGTGGAGAAAACAGAAATAATCGAATGGTTTAAGACTGCGGATAAGACCGCTTTAATGAGGAGAGAAGATTATGTCTATTATAAAAAGTTTCCACAGACTGTAACCATCTATAGAGGAGTCAGTGAACGTGGTACTTACGACGGTTTATCTTGGACGGTAAGTAAGGATAAGGCTGAATGGTTTCAATATCGCTTTATGGATGATACAAATAGGACAAACGCTGTAACCCATCTCCTGACTGCTATCATTGATAAACATGATATTTTAGCGTATTTCAATGACCGGGATGAGAAAGAAGTGGTTGTTGACATTGACGCAATCAGAGATAAGATAAAAGAGATAAAGGATTGAAAATAAAGGCATAGTAAGATAAAATATAAGAGGATATCTCATGCTGTTAAGTGACGCTTCACAGACAGTAAGGTATCCTCTTTTTCTTATATTACTATCTCTCATAGTCCTCTTCATCAATGCTCAGAGATTCTTCTTTAGTGACAGTTTTCTCTAAATCCTGAATCTTGGTCAGCATATCCTCTGCAATGGTGATAGCTTTCTCAATATCCCTGCGTGTTGACACAATATCTTCACCGTACCGGCATGATGCCTCCCAACTGGTTAAAGTATCCGACATTTCAATAAGACTTTGGCACTTATTTTGAACGAAGTCAGAATTATATCTTCCAAGATAAAGCAGGAGAGTTGAGATATTGTGTGTACGAAAACTTCGTAGTTTATCATCCATTCCATAGATATTATGGAGAATATGCATCATAAAAATATTCATCATTCGTAGGATTATTCTCCGAACGACAGCATCTTTTAGATATCTCAATATCAGCGATGACTCTGTTAATATTCATAGACTGTAATTCCTTTCTTATCGATTTCTGCTTTCAGACTTCCGTTATCGCTTAATTTGTTATAAGATAAAATATCACATAAATCATCCATAACAATCTCCATATTACCATAAATATCAGCATATACAGGATTTGCACAATCAGCATCGGTAACAAAACATAAATCGATATCGCTGTCATTTATACAGTTATCGGTTACAGAACTGCCAAAGACAATGACTTTTGAAATACATCCATTATTCTTTTTCTCAATATATTCCAGACCGTTCTTTATTTTTTCTCTTTTGATAGGGTTAATATACTGCAAATTCTTAATCATAGTACAGTACCTTTCTTATGAATGTCTCTATCATTATTATAAGCTTTTTGTGATAATGTGAAAAGGGTTATCTTTCTATATCTCCGGCATCTTTATCGTTTTCAATGATTTGACTAGCTTTAACTAACAGCCAATCTCTATCATTATCAAGCTCACCGGATGCAACAGCGTCACGGAGAGTGTTTAGCATATCTCCAATGTCTTTTCCCGATAAACCAAGCTTCATCAAATCATAACCGTTTACGCGTAAATCCGTCACCTTGAATCGTTTTTCCTCTGCTTCAAGTTCATCAAGTGTTGCAAGAATGCCATCAATATCGGTGTAAAACTGTGTTCTTGTACCATTCGGGTAAACATGGTCATCACGGTCAGCCTTACGAAGGATAGCCCATTTCCGAATAAAATCCGCACCATACTCATTCATGACCTTCCTTACGGATTTCTTGCTAGGAGACAGTGCCATGTCGTGGCATTCAATAAGAGACAGGATAGTGGCTTTTTCTTTTCCTGCTATACCAAGTCGTGTAAGGAGTGGTTTTGCAATGCGTACACTCTCAGCAGCATGTCCTCTGTAATGGCGGTGTCCTTCATCATCTGTGGTATAAACATGTGGCTTTCCAATATCATGTAAGAGAGCAGCCATCTTTACACAGAAATCATCGGTATGACACCCATCTACAACCGCAAGAAGATGCTCATACACATTATGCTTGTGGTAGATGCTTCTATGCTCGAAGCCGATACATGGCTTTATTTCTGGCAGCATTGCACCGATAAGGTCAGAATATGTTATAAACACAAAGGCGATGTTATCCTTATCTCCACTGGTTAAGACTCTTCTTAACCATATTGAGCATTCTTTTTGGTGGTCTGTGAAGTATGGCAGGAGTGCAGTATCTCTCGTTCTCGCATACTGAGATATCTTTTCACAAAATTGTTCGTAATCACTCATGATTTTCTCCTTTGTTCTTTGTGTGTTATCATCTATCTGTATACTCAATCGGTTTTTCATAATAAAAAATACTCCTTTTATAAGCAATCATTCAATAAAACTACTTATATGATAAGCTGTAACACCTTTTTCTTCTGCGTATTTCTTTTCTCAATCTAAGCTTACCTGTGGTTCATCTTTATAAGAACCATCAATCCGTTTCTGAATAATACGAGCACTTCGTACTTCGCCGGCTTCTTCATAAGCATCCGCTATGAAGTTGGCAAATGACAAGAATTTTTCTTCATCACCTTCCATGTGTGCAGAAATAAGATTGCCGATGGTTGTCGCATTTATTATTTTCATTTAATCACCTCTTAAAATTTTCCTCGTATGATAATCTACCAAGCCAATGCGCTAAAACAAAAAAAACCAAGCATTGTGAGAACGGTTCCTCGAATCTTATCTTTTTTATCATTGTACAAAGTTCCATCATACAGCGAAAGTACACCGAAAGGTAATATTAATACCGATAAAGTGCCTATTACAATACCCGGAGTTAGTGGTGCCCAGAATAATCCTATCAAACTCATAATTTTTTCTCCTTTACCTCTCAAAATCTTCCTCGTTCTTTGTAGGTTCATACTTTGCGAAAGCAGAAGAAGCCAAGACATCCTTAAGCCATCTTTTTGCTTCTACCTCATCGACAAGTTTTAAAAATTCTGCGTTTTCCATTTGTTGTGCTTTTTCCCAACATTCCTTCGGAACGTCGCCTTGCGGTATTTTCGCTTCACGAAAACATCGCGTTGATTGAATCAGATTGACTCCAAGCAACTCTGCAGTGCGTACCTTATAGGCTTCTACAGCAGCCTTGTCTACATTTTCTCCGTTAAGACAGTGAGAGAGTGGAAACTGCATCAAGTCATCTACTGTCACGATTTCATTCATATATACAACTGCCATTTCCTTATTGGTCATAACTCTGCAGTTTGTTTTACTAATGAGATAGAGAAAACCGCGTTCGTCAAGGTTGTGGTCTTTAATGTCTTTATCGCTATAACCTGCCTTAATACAATTTTCATAACCGGTAATTAATAATTGATAGCAGGCACGTAACCCATTACCCTCAGCAATAACTTTACCGAGCATCCCATAACAAATATCTGTTTCATCTGTAATCATTACAATTTTATCGCTCATAATCATTTTCCTCCTGCGTATACTTTGTTGTAAAATATGCCATAGTTCCCCTCTTATCGTTCGATATCTGTCTCTTTTTCCAACGGCTGAAATTCGCCGCCGACATATAACTTCGCAAGATTATGTCCCTCACGGAGAGTACGGTTTGTAAAGTTTGTGATATTTGTAAATACTCCGTGCTCATTATCGCGGATATAGATTTCCGGTAACTGCAGCTTCTCGTTCCATGCGTAACGGTTTGAAAATGCAAAGATGGAATTTGTATAGACAACGCAATCCTTACGGTTTTCCCCAAGATTGTCTAACATATTGATGCAAGTACTTACACCATCTGCAGCATCTATTACAAAATCCGGTTTTTCCGGTAATAATTTTGTGTTAACTAATTTTCCATCCTCGAAATATACTTTCATATTACATATTCTCCTTTATCTATCTTTCGTAATCATAATCTTCATTGATATACTTATTAGCTAAATAACTGTCGCCGTTCTCTGTAAAATAATCGTGCAGCGTCTCTCTTTGAGCTTTTGTAAGGTCCTTAGCTGGGTTATGGGTTACAATATATCCACCATCCATTAATGGGTTATGAATAAGTGCGTAACCTTTTACATATACGAGGAAATCGCGGCATAAGTCATACACGCTATTTCTGCGTTCTTTCATCCAACCCATTTCTTTTACAATTTTTATGGCGCTTTCTTCATGGGTTCCATAATCAGACGGAATGAAACTTCCATCCGGAGTAACATAACCAAAATTGTCATATTCCTGTGTCTTTGGCATTTTCGCAGCAGGCACCTTTATCACATTGGCATGATGGAGTAAATCCGCGACTTTCTTGGCAGCATATTTCTTATTGATGCTATTCAAATAAGTTTCACGGTTTTTCTCGGTATTAAGAGAAGAGAGGTGGTCGTAAATACATCCTGCCGTCTCTTTTGCATCATCGATGATATTACATAACTTTGTTACGTCTTCTGTATCGATTTTATCTGAGAAAGCCAAGATACGCTTCTGCAAGGATTCGATAGCATCGGTAATGGTTTCAATTTCAAAAGTTTCTTTCACATAATTGTAATCTGCCATAGACTTTTCTCCTTTATTCCTTGAACGACATGTATTTCTTTACACGTCCGGTCTTGGTCGTCTTGGTAGTAAGTACCGTTTCTATTGTCCGTTCTGCGGTACTTTTACTTTCTTTATACTTGTTGTAAGTAGCTTCATCTGTATCGATACAATAGTCTTCATCCTCATATCGGACGGTTACGGTATACCGTTCTGGATGAGGAACCATTACAAAGGTCTTTCCACTCCTTATTGGAGTTGTGTAAGCTTTCTGATAATGCGTATCAACAACAACTGCCGTCACAGTGGTCGTTTCAGATGAAACAATCGTATTATTCATGAACATGTATGCCGCTGTAACAAAAGCAAATGCAATTCCGATAACATTGGCTGCAAAAGCGAAGTAACTTAAAATTTTATCATCATTGCTCATAATTAATCCTTTCTGTATCTATACTCGGCATAAATATTTTCGATGCTGGATACCCTTAAATAAAAGATTTAACCGCAAGCGGTTTGGATAACCTTTTTCCCATCCATCCCAGTAATTTCGACCTTCTTTCCTTCAACTTCAATGTTGGATAAATTAAGATTGAAAGCGGGAGCCACAACAAGAGAGCTGCCTTGATCGCTGTAGCTGACACCGCCATCTGAGTTAACACCCCAAGCGTAGAAATTGTCGTAGTAAGAGCCTAACCACGCGATGCTAAAGAAAGCGCCGAGCGAGCGACAACCAACCGCTGCTGCTTTTGCGAGAGCTTTTCTCAATACTGCATTAATCTCAATGTCATTGTAAGATAACAAGTACAATCCGACATCACCAGAAACGACCGGCTTAATCTGCTCCATAAGAGTTTTCGTTTTATCATCGTAATCACTGATGTTCATTCCACTAATGTCCTGAGTATAATAATAGTCATTACCAAACTGTGGTATAGAATATCCCGACCACGGACCGGCAGTTACGCCAAGACTCTGCATAACAGCCATCTGTTTCTCTTCATTGATACGAACCGGTATCCAATGATAACCGGCAAGCGAATATTCTTTTCCAAGCTCTAATACGTTTTTCATAATTAGTCTCCTTCATTCAGTCGATGGTCAGCTTTTCAAGTGCAGTAGCAAATCTATCATCAATTAGTTGATACACGACTATATTCCTCTTTCTTTTCCTTTTTCTTTTGAATCGCAGGAGCGATTCAAAGCCTAGTCTAGTTCAATATATATCCGTCCGTGATTGTAGTAGATTTCACTGTGTTCTAAGGATATTCCATTGATGGTCATATCCGATTTATTTTCATCCAAGTAAGCAGCTACCCTATCTATAGATAGGGTAGTGGTAGCATTGGTAAAGGTCATTGCAGCGATGGCGATAACTGCTGCGGCAGATAACAAGCCTAACATATAGCTTTTTACATTCTCGGAAAGAAATCCATCCACGATACCATACACACTGTAGAAGAAACAGACAAAGCAGAGTAGCAGGATGAATTTTTGTTCTGTGGATAATAGCTGTAAATAATTCATTCCTTTTCTCCATGCAGCTGTATCAGCAGTCCATTAACGTATGATTCCATATCCTTACGGATAAGGTCCGGATGACTGAATCCGTTGTATACAATTTTAATGTTGCCATTATCAATAAAAACACTATTTTCTACTTTTCCTACTTTCACGCTCATCATGTCTGTAGGTTCTTTTAATTTTTTTAGTTTTTCTTTTTCATCCATATTTTATATTCCTTTCCATTGAAACGCGTATTTACATGGAAATCTTAGTTTCATTCGGTCATATCATAATTACCATCTAATATATCTTTAATCTGTTCGCAGAATGAAGATAATTCATATGCTTTTATATAGTCTGCATTGTTTCCTCTTTTATCGGCAATTTTCATTTTTGACTCTTGACATTTTATAGTATCTTTTAACAAATCTATTGTTATAGCAACTCTTTCATCTAATGATAATTCGCTTGTATACATATATTACCTTACTTCCCAAATGAAACACGTATTTACTTTCTTATTTCTATAAATATATATTACACCTTATAAGAATATTTGTCAATGAAAAATGCACTTTTTATATATTGACAATATATTCGAAAGGATGTATTATATATGTAAGATATATTCAAAAAGGTATTTTGATATTCTTGAAAGGCAATTTATGAAAAGAAAACTGATAGAAAGCTTCTGCTTATGCTTATTCCTCGGAAGCTTAAGTAGCATGGCAATTGTACAGGACCGTATCTTAAGAGAAGAGATTCCAGTAGAGATATCACAGGATGAACCAAGACTTTTGCATGAAACAACCTACGACATGGAAGGATTACGGAAACATCTGCTTGCAGGAGCATCCATGATAGCAGGAAATACAGACCGCGTTATTTTGGAATATTCCGACTTTGAGACAACAGATACTCCTTTTCCTGATTTGAGCGAAGCGAGTGTTCGTATCGAGGAAAACGATGTACCGGAAGTGGAAGTTGTTGATTTATCCAAGATAAAGTCCAACGTGCCAAACGATACAAAAGGTTGTAAGAGCTATAAGAAAACCCATATGAGCTACACCGCAATTACCTGTAAGTCTTCTGACCAGTACAAACTGCAAAAGAAAGCTTATACCGATAAGAAGAGTGGTATCCGCATGGTAGATGATTGTTACCTGATTGCAGTCGGCAGCTACTTTGCAGACCATGTTGGAGAAAAACTAATTGTTACAATGGAAAGCGGTAAACAGATTCCGTGCATGGTAGGCGACTTTAAGAGAGATGACCACACCGATAAGACACATCGGTTCCATACCGGCGGTTATGAAGATGGTATTTATTATGAAGGGGATGGCAGCGTCATTGAATTTGTCGTAGATACGGATGTTTATAAGCCGAAGAAAATTCCAAAGAAATTCGATGGAAAGATTCACAGTATCTATGCAGAAGAGAAGGAGGATTAATCTTATGGGAAGAGCGAATCATTATAATACAAGAAGAGACGGAACTATCGCACTTGTTCCTACAAAATCATTCGGGAATGATGACTTACATTTTTCTACCACAAACCCCGAGATTGTGTATGATGCTTTGGAAGCAAGAGAGATGGGATGCACCTATGGCAAGATGAAAGCCAAAGAGCATACCATTTATATGGCATCTGTAGAAGAAACGTGTAAACATATTGACCGTAGCAAGTACAAAACAGTCAGAGAACGAGGAGAGACTGTTATGGTTTAATAAGTGAGGTACAGGCTTATGGATATGGATAAAACAATCCCACAAAACTGGGAATTGAAAAGGAAATTATGGATACTCTTGAATCAGTTGAGTATGAGATTGAGGACAAGGCTGATGGATATGCAAAGATTATTAAAGCTCTTGAAGCAGATGTAGATGGTATTCAGAAAGAGAATGATAGACTTACATCTCGTAAAAAGACATATGAGAATAGAATTAAGTGGTTAAAACAAAATCTTGAAATGTGTATGAGAGCAACTGGTAAGAAGAAATTTACAACTGATTTATTCTCATTCAATATTCAGAAGAATGGTGGTAAGAGAAAACTTACAATTGATGTTGATGTAGAGAATATTCCAGAAGAATATCGCATTAAGCAGCCAGACGCAGTTAATGGAGATAAATTAAGAGAATATTTAAAAGAGAATGGTCTTGAAGGTCAGGATGGTTCACTTAACTGTGAATGGTGTCATTTAGAGCCACAGGGAGAGGGTTTGAGAATCAGATAACAAATTTGGATTTCTGGAATGCCCATAAATAGGGCGTTTCAGAGACTCAAAAAGCCAAGGAAAGACGGATTTCATTCGCTCTGTAACCATAATAAAATCAAGGGTTACGGGGCATGAAAATTTGAAAATCGTCAAAAATTGAGTAAAATACGGCATTTTTAAGGATTTGCCGAATTTTATAAAAATTAATGCTCTGAAAGCCTTATAAATCAACGGTTTTGAGAGATTGATTTGGAAATAAGTGATTTTTTAAGAACCGAATGAAACCATTATTTCATGTGGAGATTAGGAGGAAAGATATGGGAATAAGATATATGTGCAAAGAAAGAGAAGATAATTTAATTGACATCAATGTATATGGTCATGGATGTATGGAAGGACTATATAACTGTGAAGGCAGATTCAATACAAAACATGTTTTTAGTGATGGATTCAACCCTGATAGTGGTTGGTATCGTATAGCTGATTATAGAGTAAATGACTTGAAAGTTTTTAGGAAGAAAGGAATTAATATTACATACAATGATAGTTGTAAATACGTTAAAAAATTAGTAGAAAATCAGTCTCTTGTTATACAGGAACATGAATATGATTTAGATTTATAAGCAGTCAAACCAGATTCAGTCTTAGAAATGATTTGCATTAAGTTAGGATATTCAACAGGAGAAAAAATAAAACATGAAAACTGGAAGTATTAGAAAAAGTGATTTAGAAAATAAATATGTTTTCTGGGATATTGATGGAACTTTAGCACCTTATCGTTTTAATGACCATGTTTCAGACCCAGAAGGTACGAACAATGGTATGAGCTTAAAGGAAATTAGTGAACATATCTTCTTAACAAGAAAACCATCTCAGCATATGATGAAAGTTGTTTATTCTTGTGGAGCAAGAAGAAATTTCATCATGGGTCATTGTCAGGTTCAACAGGAAATGGATGATAAACAATTATGGTTGGATAAGCATTTTTCAATTATTAGACGACAAGATAGAATACTTACTTTTGAGAATATCTCGAAAGCTGATAGTATTATTGAATACTGTGCAGGACATCGAATTGACTTGAAAGACGTTGTTTATGTGGATGATGTGCTTGCATTTTTAAGAGAAGCAGAACGAAAAGGCATTAAATCCTATCATATCAGCAGCTTCTTAGACTGGGACTATTCGGATAATTATTTTAACTCAAAAGATACACCTCATTGATTTAAGAAGGGATGATGAATGAAAATAAAGGAAAGGAATTCCATTTATACGATGGTACAGGAATCTGGGGTGAGCTTCCATTGACAGAACACAATAAGCACAGTATTCCTGACAGAATTGAGAAAGATGGTAATGTGATGAACTTTTATGTTAATTAAGCAATGAAGGAGAAGATTATGACAGAATTCACAAGTGAAGAAAAAAGATTACACCTTCTTGCATATGCAAAAGTAATCAGAGATTACTGTGCAGAAAACGTAGAGCACGAAGAGGAGTGCCCGTTCTTCCGAGGATATGACGAAGTAGAAAAGAACGGTTATGTTGTGAAATGCGAATTAAACAAAGGGGAATGTTCTCCACAAAACTGGGAATTGGAAAGGAAATAATCATATGCAAATAAAAGCAAATGGAACCTATAAAGCTGCAGAATCGCAGCTGCGTAATATGAATAAAGAGCAGTTGATTGCATATATCCGGACGCTAGAGCATAACTGGGAAGCTGCTACAGAGGCACTTGTTAATCAGGCAAATTATATTGAAGAACAAAAAACATGGACTCCGGTTGAGAAAAAACTGCCAACCGAGTCAAATGTAATCTGTACCGATGCACACGGAAAAATGATGATTGGATATCTTGATTACGATGAATCAAGCAGCACCGGACAGATATGTGTAACCGATAACGATGAAGTAATGAATGATGTTGTGGCTTGGATGTCTTTGCCAAAAGCATATCAGAGAGAAAGAGAGGTCGAGGCAGATTATGAGCGAGAATAAAATCAACTTAAAGGATGAAATCTATGGCGATTATATCCGTATTTTTGAGGATGATTTCATCGTGACAAGGATAATTACTGAATATGATAAGCCCTTAACCTTCGAGGAATGCGTTACGATTGCGAAAGAACACGGTTTTACAACCGGAGAATTTTTTATCATGGCAGAAACAGCACTATCCGGCGTAATTTATAAGTATGCAAACTGCTATGAGGGAGAACCTTATGTATGTCAGTATGGAGAAACAATAGGGTATGCTTAAATGAGCAAAGCTCGTTTAAGATAAAAGAAAGTTTGTTTAAGAAAGGTAGTTTATTTTGTTACTCAGAGATTTACAACATACCATCGATGAAAACTCGGTAGTATTTGTTCAGGAAAAAGAAGGAAAAGTCGTGTTTTACCCTTCGTGGAAGGAATTTACAGCAACACTTAACGATATCACATGGGATACAAGCGTAGAACTTGACTTAACAAATGGTATTTTGATTAAGTACAAAAATCGATAAGGAGAGATGAATATGGGAAGATTAATTGATGCTGACAAACTTATTGAACTATTGCATGAACTGTGGTCAAAAATTTAATTGGGGTGATGAAGAATGAGATTGATTGACGCAGATACTTTAATCAAAGATTTAAGTTATTTATATACAAAAAATCATATTCCTATTGATATGAAAGCAAAAGAAGTATTAACAACCGTTATGCAACAGCCGACCGCCTATGATGTGGATAAGGTTGTGGAGCAGTTGGAGGAATATCGCGAAGAGATGGAGCAGTTTAAGTGCGGCGGAATGTTGTCAGATATGATGGAAGTTATAAAGGCAGGTGGTATTGTCAAGGAAAACGAATTGTCAAAAGATGATGCCGACTTAGAACGATAAAGAAAGGCAGAACATGATAAGTATTTCGTGGCAAGAGAAAGGAATGGTAAATATATGGGAACAATTAGAAATCGGTTAACGATTGTACATGATTACAATTTTGATAGAATCACCCAAACAAGACAAAACGCAGTTGAATATTTTGGAAAAATCATGCGAGATGAATTTGACTTTCCAGATTACGATGTAGACACACAGATGATTAGTCCTATTTTGCAAAGTGTAATAAATAGCGAATACACCTTTGTTATTATGGGAGACTGCTCAAAAGACGGATGGGAAGTATCTAACGATTTTATAAAGTACAGAGACGAATGGATTCGGAAAAATGAGGCTCTAAATATATTGGTTGCTGATTTCGGAGAAGGAGATGCGGAAGCGTATATAAAGGAATATTAAGAAAGGAAAAACTATGGCTGCAATACACGTATCATTTGACACGGTAACCAATTTCATACCGCGTATTGTAAGTGGATATGATTTAAGCGTTATCGCAGATGATAGAGAAATCGAGGAAGAAAAGGAGAGATAGTATGGAAAGCTTTATTGATGTTGGAATGATGGGAGAGATGAGGGATAGATATTTGTATCGTGCAAAACGGATTGATAATGGAGAGTGGACGCAGGGGAATCTCATATGGTCAAATGATTCCGAAGTTGGTTACGAAGCAATTATCATTCCAACAAATGATAGCAATATGTATACAAAAGGTGAGGGTAGAGGAGATTTAGGATTTGAAAATTGGCACAAAGTCGATAAAGATACCATCTGTCAATGCACCGGACTTAAGGACAAGAATGGCGAACTGATTTGGGAGAATGATATTGTTAGGACTGTTTATGACAGAAATGAACATATTTATCAGGTGGTATGGGATGAATCGGAATTAGATTTTAAAGCTACTAATGGCAAAGAAAATTACGAATCAAACTTTGAATATCTGCCATGTTGTGATGAAATTGAGATTCTTGGTAACAGATTTGACAATCCGGAACTGTTGGAAGAACGGTCACAGGAAGAGGAAGAGGAAGAAGATTATGAGAAATAAAGCTTATTGGGAGGATAGATTAAGTAGAAGTATCTATGCAAAGAAGCTTGTAAAACTTCTGTATGAAAAATACGAAGATGAGTTGCAGGACGAGATTGCTCATACGAAGATGTATTCCGCAGGAGATGTAAAGCGGAATATTAGCAATATCTCTGACGGAACATTACAGCCTTTACAAAGCTTTCTGAATACCGATACCGTATCGGCAGTCTTTGCGGTAAAAGAAGCAAATCCGGATAAGAGAGTCGCAGTATTAAACTTCGCATCCTATAAGAATCCGGGTGGTATGTTCCTCGAGGGAAGTAAGGCGCAAGAAGAGTGTTTGTGTGCGCAGTCTACGCTTTATCCGGTACTTGACAGTTTTTGTGATACCTATTACGCCGAGAATAATAAACACTTGAATCGTGCGTTATACACAGACCGCGCATTATATACGCTAGATGTTTTATTTGCAGAAAAAGGCAGGGATAATGTGAGGGCAGATGTATTAACCTGTGCAGCTCCAAACCATTTCGCTGCATTCAAGTATAATAAAGGCATAACCGAAGAGGATAATCGTAAAGTGCTTACCAGTCGTATGGCATTTATGAGAAATATCTTGGAAGAAAACAAAGCCGATATCTGGATTCTCGGAGCGTGGGGGTGTGGCGTGTTCGCACAAGATGCCAAGGAAGTGGCAGAGAGCTTTAAAGCTATCAATGGAACCGCAGCCTGTGAGCATATTATCTATGCAGTTCCGGGGAATGACAAGACTGCTGCAATTTTCCGTGATACATTCAATGACCTTTCGTTAGAAATGGAAGATGCTATGGAAGAGGAAAGAGTATGAATACCTATGTGATTTCAGATATCCACGGTGCTTATGATGCTTATATGACATTAAAAGCAGCCGTGAATTATGACAGCAAAAAGGACAAACTCTATATCATCGGGGATATCTTCGATGGCAATACCAGATATCCCGAGGACTGTCTTAAAATCCTTGATGATGTGATAGGAGATAATTCCATTACACTGCTCTGGGGCAACCATGAGCTTGCACATTTCGAGTATTATAATGCCTGTAAGCATGGCAGAGCAGATGCAATCAAGGTATGGAATGAATACTTATCAGACCCTATCTGTGGCGGCAGTCCGTTACTTGAATATTTCAGCCGCCATAAGGATAAATGGAACTATTATATGGATTATCTGAGACTACATCCATGCTTCTCAGAACTGATTGATGTAGAGGGAGAAACATTTCTGCTTGTGCATGGTGCTCCGGTAGCGGTAGACCTTGCATCTATTCGTAATACGAGAGATATTGTAAGTTATCAGTACACGTGCTTAAATAACACTCCGACCTTCAAGGAAGATTTATACGCGGCAGCTGTAAGTGCTACTGCCTTGTCTCCGGATATGATAGCAGACGGTCAGATACTTACTACGAATGCTATCATTGAGATGTTTGAGAAGTATGGTATCAAAGATATCAAATGTATCGTTGGACATACACCAACGAAGTATCTGGCAAATAAGAAAAGTGACTTACAGAAGATGTATCATAAGAATGATATCTACTGTATCGACTGTGGCTGCAGAGCCAACTCTCTCAACAATACCTATGCAGGCAGTGTTGTAGGCAGCGATTTATGTATGATGAAACTTGGGAAAAAGCCGTCTTTTACCTATTACTCGAAGATTAAGAAGGGATGAATGTTTATATGGAAATGTTTCCGGTAATTACAAAGAATAAACAAGAGTTATATGAAAAAATCTTCTGCGATAATGAAAAATTGCAGAATGAAATTCCAAGCATATGTGGTTATTATGGGCGAGGATACAGAAGAATGAACAGACCGTCAAATGGAATGCCTTGTTTGAATTGTTCATTGCGTATATTCGCATTAGCCTGTGAAGCAATAAAAGAACAGTGTGATGATAGAGAATCATTAGGAATTGATTATCTATATGATTCTGATATCTTGGAGATACAGGAAATTCTTGAAAGCAATCATATACATGTTAATCCATCTTATATTGAAACGATATTAGAATCTTTAGCAAATATAGAAGAATAGTCTATTATTCAAAGATTAGGAAAAGATGAGGTAAAAATATGTCAGATTTATATGTATACTTAATCCGTTCCCGTAACAAAGACAATAAAAATGTGAAAGGTTTTAAGGAACGGACAAAAACAATTTTAGAATACAAAGAGAATGAAGCTTGTATAATGGAGACATTTCGGGATTTTGCTGCGAAAGGCGTTCCGGGTGAAGCTACAAGACTTTACCGGTCTGTTAATTCCCGTAATGAAGAAAAAGTCCGAGAGGAACTGACTATCCGGTTACTCCGCAACAAACCAAGCGTTACAAAATTAAACAATACGCTTGCATCTGTTGCGTTAAAAACAAATAATCGAGATGAGAGCAAGTGGCTGTTTGATTTTGATGTGGATGATTATGAGGCTTTAAGAATGTTTCGGCTTGATTTAGGATTATTAGGTATCCATAATGACTGCCACAAGACTCCGCATGGTTATGCTGTAATTGCAGAGCATGGCTTTGATACGAGAGAACTTATGAAAAAGTGGAAAGATTATGATATCACATTAAAGCGGGATGATATGTTATTTTTGGATATGATTACAAAAAGAGAAATAAATGATGCCGGTTGATATATCAGCTTGGTTGAAGATTTATGGGGTGCTTAAATGGAAATTCCAAAGAAAGTACAAAAACTGTTAGACAAGCGTGTAAAGATTGCAATGGAACTAATAGCAACAGAGGATGAACTGGATAAATGGCTCATAGACAACGGAGCTGATATGACGGACTGTAGCCTTGCTGACAGCACGTTATCTGGCTGTATGATATATTGTGAACCTGCAGCGGCGAAGACAAATGTAGAAGATTATATCAGGAACAAGATGTGAAAAAGGGAGAAAAAATTATGAATTATTTTATATCAGATTTACATTTAGGACATGCAAATTGTTTGCGTTTTGATAATCGTCCATTTAATTCTATCGAAGAACAGGATAAGACGATTATCAAGAATTGGAACGATAAGGTAACAGATAATGACGATGTTTACATATTAGGCGATATTTCGTGGTATAACCCGGCAAAGACTGCGGAAATCTTTTCACAGCTTAAGGGAAGATTACATCTTATCAGGGGAAACCACGACAGCACTAAACAGCTTAGGAATAAGGAGCTGCGTGACTGTTTTTGCGAAATAACTGATTATAAGGAGTTATACCTTGATGGCAGATGTGGTATTATTCTCTGTCATTATCCGATTCCATGCTTTAAGAATCATTTCTACGGATGGTCGCATCTGTACGGTCATGTACACGCCGGCGATGAAGATAAGTATATGGATGAGGTAAAGCAGGAAATGGTTAAGCGGCTCGATAAACCATGTAATATGTATAACGTAGGCTGCATGAAACCGTATATCAATTATACGCCGCGTTCCTTGGATGAGATTGTAAGAGGTTATGACCTGATGAAAATAGAAGAGTGTTCTCTTACCATACAGGAACATGAATATGAGTTAGATTTATAAGTAAAAGAGAGAGGATAATGCCTCTCTCTTAATTTTTGAAATCGGCTGGGTAGTTGCTCTATCCCATATATATTCATCAAGTGTTTTCTTTTTACATATTCCTACATCACTTAAATTGGCAACAGACTATACACATTTAGCTGATACAAAATGCAATACATCTAGCTGTACATTTTTACCTTATATCTCTTAAAATGACATAAATTTTCTAAAAATTACAAATATTATCAAAAAATACGAATAATTTTCGACTTTTTTGCATATACTATAAGTATAAGAAACTATATATAGTAGCCAATAAGATTACTATACTAAATATAGCAATATAGAAAGGAGGCGGACATATGCCTTGCGAAGAGCTTGAAAGCGGTTACACAAGAAATGAAGTAATCACCATGTTACAACATACCAACAATTTACCGGAAACCATTCAGCAGATACTTGACAGCTATAGTGATTATGCAAACAGCTATACCTTAAGCTGTAGTGCATTAACTCCGCTTACCGTAAAACAGTTACAACTGCTTTCCATTGGTATTACCGATGAAAAGAAAGCTTCTATCTTTCTTTCACATTTACTCGCAGAAGGAGAGACGGAACTATTAACCTTAACCGAATACAGCCTACTACTATTTGCGTTAAGCAAATAGTAGCGAAAAAGAAAGAGGATTTATAACTAACTTCCTGTAAAATTGCGTTAGTAATTTTACGTCCTGTATAAATTCATTTATGGATTTATACGTCCTTTCTGCGATAATTTTTCGCAGAAAAATTATCAGCATAAGTCCTGCAAGCGTAAGCTTGCGTCCTCTTTCTTTCTGGAGGAAAGAAATGTTTACAGAAGACCAGAGAGCTGCTTATGAGACGTTGTTAAGCGGCAATAATGTATTTTTAACCGGAGAGGGTGGCACAGGTAAGTCCTACCTTATCAAAACCTTTATCAGACAAAAGCGTGAGCAGGAAGGGAAGAACGTGCTTGTATGTGCGCCGACCGGTATTGCAGCCTTAAACCTTGATGGTGTAACCATACATAAGGCACTTCGTATGCCGACAAGAGTTATCATACCGGATGATTACAATGACAAGCGTAAATTAAAGAAAGCTGCCAAAATCTTAAAGAAGACGGATGTGTTTATCATGGATGAAGTGTCTATGTGCCGGTGTGACCAGTTCAATCTGATTGGAGCATCGGTAGAGCGTGCAAATAAATGGCGTAAAAAACATGGACTTGACCCGGTACAGTTTGTTGTGGTCGGTGACTTCTTTCAGCTGTCGCCGGTTGTAACTGATGAGGATAGAAATATCTATTATCAGGCTTACCACGAAGACATTGGCGATGGTTATGCCTTCCAGTCCCCATATTGGGAGAGTATGGACTTTACCAATATCAACTTAAAAGAAAATGTACGTCAGCAGGGAGAAAATGAGATGCAGACGGCTTTAAATGAAATCCGCTACGGTAATGACATTTCTTCCTATCCAATCGATTACTTTAATCAGCATACAAATGCAAACCGGATTACGGATGGTATTTATCTTACCGGATTACGCCGGAAAGCGGCGGATATCAATGAGGAATGTTTGGATGCGATTGACGCACCGCTTAAGACATTTCAGGCAACTGCTACAGATATATTCTCTGATGGTCAGTTTCCTGCAGAATCCGTGCTGAAATTAAAGGTTGGAGCAAGGGTTATGACGACTATCAATGATAACAGTGGCAACCTTTACCGGAATGGTTCCATTGGAACGGTTACCGCGATTACAGGAAGCAACAGCAAGCCTGTAGTAAAGGTACAGCTTGATAGCGGACAGGCAGTGAATATTGAGCCGCACAAATGGGATGTCAAGGACGTATCTATCAATGAAAATGATGAGCTGGTCGAGACGATTACCGGGTCTTTTACACAGCTGCCACTCCGTCTTGCTTATGCGATTACCATACATAAAAGTCAGGGCTGTACCTTTGACAAGGTAAACCTTGACCCGTATTGCTTTGCAAACGGTCAGTTATATGTCGCTTTAAGCCGCTGTACATCCATTGACGGCTTACACTTGGAGCGTCCGATTACCGATAGGGACTGGCGTACCAGTGATGATGTGATTGATTTCTATGAATCCCTTGATGACAAGGAATTGGAAGAAGAACAGGAGATGGAACATGAATAAAAAAAATAAGAGAAGTAGTTTCCTTTAGCATCAGATGTCGGAAAGTTAAAATGACGCTAATAAGGAATGGAAAACCACTTCTCTTATATGCATATTATCATATTACAAATAACATTTCAAATAACGTAAAGGTTTCGTTATCTGCAAAAGCCTTATTTTCCAATGAAAGCATACAAAATGAATAAATTTTCTCCAAATGTAGCAAAAGCATTTGAAATACAGGGTGACAGAATCGTTGAAAGTGAGGAAGCTTATGAAAGGTAAATGTATATTATTATTAACTTTTCTCTCCACCTTTCTCTCCCTCTCTCCAACGGCGGTTGCCGCCGTTGATATGAGCGCTGTAGAGCTGCAGCTTGGTGAGGCATATTCTGTTGAGGTAGAGACAAGGCTTGACAATGCTCCGACTGTCATACAGGATAATTGGGATACTTACGCAGACGTGATTAAACTGACCGATACTTCTTATACGAATGGTATTGCGTATTACAGCTATGAGAATGGAATATTCCTTGATTTAGAGGAAGATGCCAACCGTGACAGTAAAATATCATCCAAGAAGAAATATGCTAATCTTTTCCATGAAATCGGGCATAGTATTGCTTATCATTTATCAGACACTTTTACGGATGTGAAGGGAGATTGTATATCCAACACCTACAGCAGCAAGAAATATCACTGCACTCTGACGCAGATGCTAAAAAGAGAAGAGAAAACCTATTTTAAAAAAGTCAGGAAAACCGTCAAGTCGGATAAAAAGGCTTGGGCGAAATTAAACAAAGAATTAAAAGCTTATAAGCCGGAAATATCCTATGAAGCGTCCGATATCTGGGATGGAGTCAGCAATGGGAAAGCATATGCCTACTGTGGACATACCATAGTAAATAAAGATTATTGGAAAAGCCATTCTGCAGGCTGTGAAGCCTTTGCAAACATGTATGAGGCATCTATTAATAACAAGCAGGGAACAAAACTGATAAAGAAGTATTTTCCCAAGTCTTATGAAATATTCGAGGAAGAACTAAAGCTTGGGATTGTAAACAGCTTCAATGGAGGAGAAGAAAAATATGAAAAATAAGCCACAGATTATAGAGAAATATCGAACGGAGGATTATTATGAACGAGATTAAACAATACCATGTTGCGGTAAGCGTATACGGAACTCTTGCAAAGAAACATAATACTGCAGCTGGTATGTGGCATGTTGCAGAGACAACGAAAGATAAAGCGATTGCAGTCTTACGTGATTATCTGAAACAGCATAACCTGTTCGGAACAATTCAGTTTGCATTTGCTTCTAGTGAGACACCGGTTTCGATGGAAAGAGGACAGGTATTATCCCAAAGGGAATATTCACGTCTTGTAGAAGAACAGCAAAAGCAGAAACCTTATGAATTTATTCCTCGCAGGGCGAATGGACATATAAAGCCAAAGCTTGGTACGGATGCTGATAAAGCTCCGGTACAGGGGGCATATGGCAGCCATAACGAACCGACATATATTGAAGATTGTGGCAGTCTGCCTCATGTAGACGGTGTTACCTATGAAGGAAGAAACTTGGATACATACAATCTGGAAAATCAGATTGATGAAATGGAATTATAAGAAGGATGATTATATCAAAACAGAAAGGAATGTAAATTATGGCAAACGCAGATGAAATGATGGTTAAAATTACGTGTACTCATATCAATGAGAATCTTCTTAAATTTTACGATGAGGATGAGCAAGACAGTATTATTGAAGCTTTGGAGGCGAAAAATTATCCACATGCAGTGATTACTGCTTACAGGGAGACTGACGCAGGTTTTCTTGGAAATATCGGGCTGCTTTTTGCCGAACCGAATGATACAGATAAGTTTCTTAATTCGTATGATAAGGCATGGCGTAGTTTTATCGATTTTGTAGACTATAAAGACGGAGAACTTAAAATTTATTACAGGTCTGCAGACGGCGGAAGTGAAGAATTTTTTCAGTCATTAAAAGATAATTTCAAAGAGTCTATAGAAAGTGAATGTATCACATTGTCGGATGACCTGTACGGAGAAGACCTTGAATTTTTGCAGGATGAATACGGAGAAGACTTCTGTATTGAATTATAGGAGAATGATTATGAGCAATAAAGACATCGAAAATATCGAAGACTGTTATCCATTACCGGATATTGACGGTGTTACTTATGAAGGAAAGGCTTTCAGTCAATACGATTTAGAAAATGATATTGATAGTATTTCGCCTTTCCTTTCTCTTGAACAGGAGGATTTTGAACATGAATAAAAATGAGTTTTTATGTAAAGCAAAGTTATTAAATAATGGACAATGGGTAACCGGAGCAATTGTATTCCATGATAATAATCTTGCTACCATCTTTAGACAACATCCTATAAATGGAACCTTACAAGTATTTGAGGTAGACCCAAGTACAGTATGTCGATGTACAGGCAAAGAAGATGTGAATAAGCAGCTTCTTTTTGAAAACGATGTGGTTATGCGGCTTTCTAAGGATAAAGCTCCGTTAGAGTTATTGCAGGTTTCTTTTGAGGCTGGTTGGTATGTTTCAACGGTAGCTACACTTGATGTAACTTGCAGGTTTAATAGTATACAGCTCAACGAAAGTGATATCGAACAATGTCAGATTGTAGGTAATATCTATGATGAAGATATACAGAGCATGAAAGACCGGTTTATAACAAATGATATGGAGGAAGAGTATGAGCGATAAAACCTATACCAAACAGGAATTGTTAGATAAGATGGAGAGCCTTGCTGCTATCAGCCCAAGCGAAAAGCAGACATTACGGGATTTTATCCTTAAGCTTGACAAAGCACCACAATTATCATACAGAGAAAAGGTGGATAAAATCAGGTCTATTCTTTCAGAGATTATTGATATTACATCAGGGTCTAGGGATTACTTTGCAATCCATTCCTGCATTATGACACTCCGTATGCCGGAAGATATCAATAATCCTAAGAAATTAAAAAAGGTGGCACATGACATCCTTTATAAGAATGATGATACCCGTATCCATAAACAGTTAAAAGAGCTTACAGACCGCTTAAATGCGATTGCAGATACGGAATGTAAACCGTCTAAGAAAAGTAATATCCCGAAATTACGTGTCTATGAAGTAACAGAGCCAGAATATGAACTGTTGCAGGGCTTTTGCAGTTATATGAACGATAACTGTGACGGGTCTTATAGCTTTTACTTGGATATAGCCGTACTGGATAATCATACGGATACACAATACACGGCAGTTATGGTCAGTGACGGAGTTAATAAATGGCAGGCACTTACTCCTGCAGCTTATGTTACCGTATTACAGGGAGAAGAGTATTTTAACCTTGCTGCACATGATATATTAGATAACTCAAACGCAGCAGTATTATATAACCGGAACTGTTTTAGCGATGAATTATATGATAAAGAAGCAGAAGAAGCAGACTTTGAATTATAAGGAGACAGACTATGAGCGAGGTTAAGCAGGTAAAAATCACGGATAAAGCGGATAAATGCTATGGTATGGTGGGCGATGTATTCGATGTTGACCAGTCCCGGTTGAGTGGACATGACCGTTATTATATCCAAATCAAAGGATATGATAACTGTATCAAGGCAGGATATACTCCGGAAGAAATCAAGAGAGGAAAATTGGATGAGGTTGGATTCCACAGAATTGTAGACGCAGATAAATGCGAAGTGGTAGATGCAGAGCAGATAAAAAATACAGATATGGAAAAAGATGCATCTATACGAAAGGTCGCTTTTACCGGACAATGTACGGCGCGCTATGAATACAGTAGTGTAATCGGAGTACCATCCTTTGTGCCACCTTACCGAGAAGCTGTTTATATTAAAGAACAGATTCAGTCAGGCGATTTTTCCAAGATGGGCATATTTACCGAAGTTGAAGTAATTCCTGATTTCAAGAATACTGATAACTGCCTTATTCATTATGTTGGCAGTCCGGTTTATAAAAACAGTGTGGACATTAAGAGATTATATAATAAGGAAATTACTATCGTAACACATGATGAGCAGGAATATGAGGAATTAAAGGAAATCTTAAAACAGGAACGAGGACAAAATATTGACCAATGCGACACGCTAAATACCAATGCAAAAGTATACTTCCATTATTGGGGAAACTCTATCATGGATGTGGATAATGAGTTACCGGATGTTTCACAGGAAAAACTGCTCGATTACAGCGAATGCGATTTTGTAAAAAATCGTGACAAATGGATGCAGGATTACAAGAAAGAAATTGAGGAATATGAGAATACCCATCCGATATATAAGTTGTCTAGCGATGATGAGAAATGTTTAGAAACTATGTCAAAGCGGGAACTTATGGAATTAGTACAGAGTCTTCGCAGAGAGCTGACTGATGCTCAGGAAACTATCGAATACTTAAATGATACCATCGATAATATCCACGAACAGGAAATGGATGAATTGTGCGAAGAGTGAGAAGGAGACTATTATTATGACAATTGCAATGGAGAGACAGCTTATAGCTGCCGCAGAAAATGGTGACTCATTGAAATTAAGAGAAGCTTTAAAGGATATTCCCAAAGCCTATATTGACCGGTCAGTAGAAGAAAATGACACGCTTAAAACGGCAACTATGAGGGCTGTGTGGAATGGATATACTGATGTTCTTCGTATATTGAGTCATCATGGAGTAAATCTGGTTGAAGGCAATGATTGCTATTCCTACCTTGAAGGTGCAGCAAGAGGCGGTCACTATGATACGGTAAAGTATCTAGTAAATGAAGCGAGACGTTACAGCAAAGCAAGTAACAATGATACTATAAAGTATGCTGTAGAAGCAAATATCAATGACACCGTAAAGGCTGCTGCAGATGCAAACTATTATAATATTGTACACTACCTGATTGAGAACTGCGATGCTCGCGTTGACATGTTGACGGATGGACAGAAAACCATTTACCAGTCACTCTATGGCAATAACTATGATTTACAATATCTAGCATTGGAACAGGCATGTGAGCATCTTAGCATGGATAGTCATATTGTGGTCATTAAATCCAAAAAGGATTGCATAACGGATGCCGACAAGAAAGCTTATAATGTTATCGGTAAACCCTTCGCTGTAAAACGGTCGTATTTGAACTGTAATTCCTTAGATGCAACATTCTTCTATAATAATGAAGGAAAGGCGACTTTTACCTACTGTGGATACGGAAACCCTTATGAAAGCAAGGATAAGCTGTTTGCTGCATTTGAAACTGCAGATAAGCTGAGAATGGAAATGGATAGTGTCTTACAGGAGTTGGTCAAAAACGAAACCCTTGAAGAAGTAGACCGGGATGCAGATATCGAGAGATAAAAGAAAGGAAGCCTAGCCCAAATGCAGAAATGATTATTAACAGGAACCATAAATCATATAAAATTAAAAAAAATAACACAGCCTGCGGTTTGTCGGAAACAGTTTTGCTTATTTTATGTTTCATGCGGGCTGTGTATTACCATATAAAATATATGACAATAAGGAGTATAACACAATTCGCCTGTAAGAAAAAGGAAGAAATATATGACATATACGGAAATTATTAAAGAAAGTAAAGACCTGATTAAAAAGCAGGGTTTTAATCTTGCTCTTATTTATGATAACGACCTATACCGGCATTCCACGAATGTTGCTTATTTGAGTATACAGCTTGGTATGAAACTTGGTTTGGACTTACATGAGCTAATTACACTTGGTATGGGTGCATTGTTACATGATATCGGTAAAATAGAGATAGACCCTCTTATTTTAAATAAACCGGGTAAGCTTACCGAAGAAGAGAAACTGGTACTTGAAATACATCCCGTACTAGGTTTTTCTCTTCTGAGAAGAAAAGAAACCGAAGGAAAAGAAAGAGGAAAAGAAAGAGAAGATAAGTCGATTCTTTACCACTTTCCTCAGATTGTGATGGATATTGTATTATATCATCACGAGAAACTGGATGGGACTGGCTACCCTGCACATAAGACCGGCATACCGCTTATGGTGCAGATTGTTACCGTAGCGGATATTTATGAAGCAATACGGGCAAAACGCGTCTACAGGGAGGCAAACAGCCCCAAGGATGCTTACCAGATACTAAAAGGCATGTCGGGATTAAATCCGGATATTGTAGAAATGCTTGGAAACTTAATCTAAGCATAGATAGCAGGAGAGTATTGCTCCTGCTATTATTATTTAAAGCTCCTTCATTAACACATATCTTGTCTTTCCACCATAAAGTTTAGTTTTGGTACATACATGAAATCCACAGTTTTCTACAGATTTTAGAGATGCTTTATTGTCCGGATGAACAGTGCAGATTGCATATTTATAACGTTTTGATTTATTTAGCTCCGCCAATACAAAGTTAATTAACCGCTGCTCTAATTTGTTTCCTCTATAGTTTTCTGATACCTGACATGTAGCAAACTCAATAGTATCAGACATACATCTTTTCGAAATACCGGTCAAATCGAATTCACCATTTCTATTATCTTCCGGTCGAGTTAGCAATGAAGCTACTATTTTTTCATCTTTGACAGCTACGGCGCAAATACCTGTTCTTAGCATCTGTAAATATGTATCTGCATTTTTGCTATATGCAAAAAGTTCGTTATTTTTACGTTCCATTTCTTTACCGACTGTCTGAATGAGGGTAAAAATCTCATATAGGTCGCTCTCTGTAGCAATTCTTAAGCTTATTCGTTGTGATTCTTCCCAATGATAAATATCTACAGCTTCGTCAATGTCAAAACTCATAATTATACCTCAAATCCTTTCTGTTTCATCTTCGCTTCCAAGGAACGAAGTGTACCGTTAAACAGGTTTTCATTACGCAATTCCTTGAAAACTGCACTTAGCGCGTCTTCTAAAGTCTCAATATCGGCAGCCTGTTCCTCGATAATATCATGTAAATCATCGATTTCATCCCCTAACTCCTCTTCAAGGCTGTCACTTTTTTGTTCCATCTTAGTAAGCAGCTTATCCATAGCATCTGCAAGGTCCGTATTAAAGGAGTCACGGATAATATTGCTCACATCGTTTAAATTATCTACATTCTCCCAATGACCATTGATAAAGACCATAATTTTTCTCCTTATTTTATAAATCCCTTTACATACTTTCTGACCTCATCCGGACAATCTTTGAGGCTTTGTAAGACTGTTTGTGTCTTTCAAAGAATTCGGCTGCAGCTGGAACAAGTTCTTCATTTCGCGTTTCCTGCAGTAAACGCCCTTTATCCACATCTCGAATATAAGGAAGACATTTCATAATCGCATAGGCAACATTGATATCTGCCTTGTTCCAGTTAATAGGTGTATCTGTTTTGTAGTGCGTATGCATCAGCTGATTGCAGTTTTTCACGGAATAGCAATCGCTGAATTTAAGAGGAATATTTAAGTAAGTATCCCTGCAGAGTGTCCGGTACAAATCTTTCATAACGGAAGCGTCAAACCACTTTTCTGTGTAAGTGAACAGGAATTCACAGATATCATGCCCGATTTCGCCATATTCCTGATAGATATGGCTGATTTCACGGAAAGAAAGAGGAAAGAGTCTGCCATTTCCTTTCTTTATGAAAATGTTGCCGTCAGCGCCAAGGAATACGACAATTTCAATTTTTCTGGAAGGACCTCCACAACATATACCTACATCTTTCTCAATAACCGTGTTCTCAGAACGTATTAAAGAGATGTTGACAGCCTGTGGTGAGAGACTGTATCTCATCCAGTAAGAAGCTTCCCAATCTACCGTAATCCTTCTTTCTCCATGCAACTTCATTACATTTTGATAAGCAGTTACGGCATCCTCTGATAAGGCAGAAGCAACTTTTCGTCCATCCGGATATTTTTCATGGAATGTTATGTAGCCCGGAATCCTATTGCAAGCAAATTCCTCAAATGTCATGTCCGATAAATGAGGTATTGTAAGCAGTTCATGGAAGGGCAGTTTATTTTTGATTGCAAACAGCATGATATCTGTTATTGTATCCGGTATTGTATCCGGCTTGTTTTTTAAAACATCATCATCCATTCCGTCAAGGATACAACCTGCGTATTCGAGGTACAGAGAACTGTCTGTTTCGTGCTTTGATTTTCCACTTAAAACCCTCTTAAACATGTAGAAGTAAGGGAACTTATAATAAAGAGGTTTATCTTCAAATGCTTTGATAACATTAAAGTCCTCTGCAGTATAACCCTTTTTAAGTAAGTCAAGTCTATAACCACTCAAAGACATAGATGCTTCAATCGCAGCTACATCCGTTCCAGTTTCCATCATCTCGTATAGTTCGGTAAGATAATCGATTGTATAATTTTCATAGGACAGAACACGAATCTGCTCCTCGGTAAATCCATTTTTCTTTGCTTTCTCAATCAGTTTTATCTGTGTTTTTCTCATTTTTCTCATTTATCTCCTTTAGCATCGGTACAATATCATCAACAATAAGGTTAATGACAGTAATCGCAACAGCGAACGGTATTTTTTGCGCCTCCTATTCAATTTGTAAATACTCTTTATAAACTGAAATATTGGACATTTTAGTATTCATATACTGCAAGACTTCCATATTGTACGAGATGCAATATCTTTGACAGATTTCATCGCCTCTAATAAAACACGGAATATTCAAATATTCTTGTGCATTAGATTTGACTGCTGCTAACATGTGAAGGAATGTTTCATTTTCCATCAATTCAGTTTCTTTTTTCCTGCCTTTTGCAATATCTTCAAGCAGAAAATCCAATTTTTGCCATTCTTCCGCAAATATATCGTTAGCAGAGAAGCTAATTCTGCGTTCCTCATTCGCTAAAAATGGGTTTGTATATTGTTCTTTTGATAATTTTCTAAAAAACATAAATAACTCCTTTCTGTTTACAAAACGGCAAAGTTAGTCAAGTCTCCCGTTCCAATTTGCACTAATTTCCTTTTTCTTTTCCTTTTTCTCTTCCTTTTTAAGCTGTTCTCCATAAAGCCCAAAGAGTGCTTTCACTAACTGTGGGAGATAAGTGAGGATATCGTCTTCATCAAGATATGATGACACTTCAATCTTCTCATCAATGAAGATACTATTATCTCTGATAATGCATGGGATATCCGTGAAATAAAGCTTTTTGCCGCGATGTCTGCAACCAATCTTTGATTGATTGCTATGTGCATGACCTGCAATTTTTGCAAAAATGCCGCCGGAAGCATGGTCTTTATAAGCATAAATACTGCCATATAAGTTACCACGGAACAGATTTAAGCATACAGTATAGATGTTTCCCTGATATGTAACTGGATAGATGTAATAATTGCGTCCCCAACAAGAAAACATTTTCTCGATTGTATAATTCTCTCTAACCCATTTTTTCATAATGTTTTTTCCTTTTTAATCCAAATATAATAACTGCAATGCCAAAAAGCGTGATAACACACGGTTTTACAACAAGGTTACTCGTTTTCTCGATGACATCGCCGTTTCTTTCTACAAGAATAGGAATTTCATCACCTGCCTGCGGTAACTGATATTCAAACCGTTCCTTGATAGTACAGGTTCCGGTTTTATTGCTATAACTTACCGTAACATCCTCTTCGTAATAATCCCGGTAAAGCGGATTCTGATTCCTGTTACTCATTTCACGGACATTATCTACGGATAGGATAGTGGCATCATAGGATTCTGCCGTACTGTAGCGGTACATGCTGACTGTACCTGCAAGCAGAAGAATAATACCGAAAATGATTGTAATTTTTATTTTCAATAATGGGTTCATGTAGATTCCTTTCTATAAAATACGAACAAAAAGCATTAAACCTATTCCCCATGCAACAGCTGCAATTAAAAGACTGATAGCTCCTAATTTGGTCTTTAAATGTATTGTTGCGTAAAGACATATGAAAGAAAAAATGATGCTGATAACAAGCAACGCAACGACGATAAAAACAAGCCCGGTTACTGAATTAAATGAATGCATAAGATAATTCCTTTCTATAAAAATTCATCGGAAAATCCAAAACATAAGACAAACAAACCAAAGACGAGTGAAATAATACCATCAAAAATACATTCTCTTACATATTTTGTGGTTACTACTTCGTCTTTTGAGAAATTGCAGCATACTCTGATAGTGTCGCCTACGGCAGGGAATGCATCTTCCTTTCCGCCATCAATAGAAGCAGTATATTCTTCATTATTGCATGTTACGGTAACATCTTCTCTGTAATAATTGTTATATAGGATACGGGAAAATTCATCTAATTCATCACCGGTTTCTCTGATATCACTTACAGACGTAACGGTGGCATCCTGTTGGCAGAATAGAAAAAGAGCGCCGCCGCCAAGAAATAAAACTGCGCCTGAAATTATCAGATAAGATGCTAAAATAATAAGTAAATTTCTCATTGTTCTCTCCAATTTCTTTGTGAAATATTTATCTCTTTACATTACTTAAATGGCAAGTTATATGTGTTTTTGAAAATATTTTTTAATTTTTTGTAATAAAAAAGACAGAAAGAAAAATATCATTTTCTCTCTGTCTTAAAATCGTTTATGATATTAATTTTGTATCCTCGTAAACTGTGTATGGTATATGATTTTGTGTAAGGTATGTCATTACATCTTCATCCCTGCATGGAATAGATATATCCATAGCCAGACAGTAGAGGGTAGCAGTATGGTTCCCGTTCTTTGGCTTAATGTGACGGACAACCTCACGGAATGCCTGACTGTTCTCAATGCTATAATGTTTCACCGGTTTGTAGCCAATATCATTGACAGAGTACGGATGGAGAGCAACGTACATATTATTGGAATTTGTCTTGCCGTCTTTGCTTTCACGGCGTTCCTGTAAACGTTCTGATTTAAACGTCATTACGAACTCGGTGATAGTATCATCGAAGCCGCCTACAAAGTATAAATACTTGTAGGTACGGTTCTTATCGCAGCACAATACCTTTGTCCAGCCGCTTGGTGTTACCTTTACGCATGGGTCGATAACGATAAGACCAAGGTTTGGTATGGTTTCCTCTACCGGAGTACGCATGTCCACAATACCGTCAGGGAAGGTATTACAGTGCTCTAACCGGTCTACAGACCCCTTGATATTAAATACATAACCAAGTAGGTCTTTTTCCACCTTACGGGACTCTGCAATATCGCTTGGTGTGATAGTGCTTGTCAGACGAAGCTCCTTGATACCGTCATTTAAGATAAATAACTGTTCTTCCATCGTTTTCCGGCACTTATCCTGCTTGCTATAATTACTTTCAAGGTACTTGTCAATATCTTTTCTGGTCAGCTTATCTGCCGTCTTACGAAGCGATAACTCGCTTACAATATGCTGCTTATCGGATAAGGTCAGCTGTTTCTTTGGCAGGTAAGTAGCCAAAAATGCCTGTTGTCCCTGTAACTGATTTAAAGTAACTTCCTGCTTATCAAGACTTTCAACCGCCTTGTACAGCTTTTTGCTGTAGTTGATTAAGTCCGTTCTACTGATGGATGGTTCCATTGAATCGAAGAGTCCGCATAAAATCAGCTTTTCCAAGACTTTCTCGGTAATTGTATTATGGTTCATTACAACAAAATCCGTAAAGGTATCTGTACGCTCAAAGGTCATATCAGATAACCCTTTGACATAGGATAAGCCATAATAAACCTCGTTATCTATTGCTATAAATTTATTACTGCTATACTTGATGTCCGGAGCATGAAGCGTAATGCCAAAGAGCGGCATTTCCTTCGTAAAATCAAGGATTTCATCAAGGTCTGCAATCGCATTCAAGCTCTCTGCGAAGAAAATGGCAGGATGGTAGAGTTTTAAGTAAGCGGTAATCACTGCAATAAGACTATACATACAAGAATGGCTCTTGTTAAACGCGTACTTTGCGAAGTCAATCATGTTATCAAACAGTCTTTCTGCTTCCTCTTTTGCGATACCTGCGTGTGCTACGCAGCCATCTACGAAAGCAGGACGCTCTGCAGCAAGTTTGTCTGCCTTTTTCTTACTCATGTATTTACGGATATTATCTGCATGACCCATTGTAAAGCCTGCAAGGGTAGTACAGATTTTCATAATCTGTTCCTGATAAATGATGCATCCGTAGGTTGGAGCAAGGATTTCCTTTAACGCATCGTTGTCAATATTGATGGCATGAACAGGTTTCTCATAAACTTTATCATTGAGAATAATATTGCCATCGTTATCAATGATAGCAGCCGGGTCAGCCTTTGCTTTTCTGTACCACTTCTCTGCAATAATTTCATCGAGATACTGCATAGGTCCTGGTCTATATGCCGCATTTAATAATACAATATCTTCAAAGCTTTCCGGTTGAAATCGTTGTAACAGAGCTTTCATACCCGGCGATTCAAGCTGAAATACGCCGTGTGTCAAACCTTTGGAGAAGATTTCACTGTAAATACGTTTATCCCCAAGCAGTTCCGGCTGTTTTGCATTATCAAGGATGACCGTATCCTTGGTCTGACGCAGGATATTCGTGATAATATCAAGGTTGTTGAGTCCAAGAAAATCCATCTTCAAGTAGCCTTTGGCTTCCGCCTGCGCCATATTACAGCTTGTCTCCAAGTTGTCTTTACCTTCCCCATACATGAGAGGAATACAGTCCATAACCGCATCTCCGCTGATGATAGTACCTGCAGCGTGCTGTCCATAACCGGTAAAGCATCCAAGGATAAGACGCGCATATTCAATGATTTTCGCTCCTGCGGTGTCTCTTACATTACCAAGAGAGTCTTCACCGCTGTCGTAGAGCTTACATAACTCATCCGCACGCTTTAACCAAGCTTTTGTTTCTTCCGCGTCAATTTCTTTTTCGTGCCCCTCGGAGCATTCTGCTCCTCGATACGCGCAAGCGTCTCTTTCTCTTTCTCTAATAGCGGCGCAGTACCTAGCCGCTATTCGTATCGCGCCTTTCATGGAGACATAGGTTTTTGTCATAATGCCACAGATACAATCGTAACCATATTTGCGGCGGACATATTCGATACAGGTAGAGCGGACACTCGGAGAAAAATCTGAATCGATATCCTCTTGAACCCCCGATTTCTCGGTATTTTAATAGGGAATAGACTATCTCTTTCCGTGATATTTTATTGTAAAAGTACCACGGACCACACTATTCCCCTCAGTGCTTATCTCTGAGGGTACTCCCCAATTTAGGGGATAGTCGTTACACTTATTGCGATACTTTAATTACTCGAATATTATTGATTTCATCGTAAATCGCTTTTTTACTAATCACTCGTTTCGAGAAGAAAAGTATCGTAATGTAGCACGGTATTATCAGCTATGCTGCAAGCAGCACCTTAGACTCTCTTAGTCAGTGGCTTCGTTTATGGACAAGTGATACATGCAATAAATCGCATATACCGCAGGGGTTATATCTCCTTGTAAGGCTTGATAACCAATCTTATTCAACTGATACCGTTAGCGCTGTCATACTTCTTTGAAGTATGACCTAGCCGCATCGCAATGCGATGGCGGTAAGCTGCGGTACTTTTTCCGCAAAAAAGCATCGCATAGCACACCCTTTAGCAAGGTTTACAGTGGATGCCCGATATAAAAATATTTGTTTAACGTTCAGGCATGGAAATTCTCTCGGGATTAAGGAACCTCTCGAATAACAGTTCGTATGGTATTGGGTCGAGGTCGGTAATACCAAGTAAGTAACAGGCAAGGGAACCGCCTGCGCTGCCTCTGCCCGGTCCGATAGGATAGGCGGTGCATTCAATATGCATGTCAGCTATCATCTTTTCACAGTCCTCGATGGTATAAGGACATTTATCCGAATGAATGATTTCATCCGGTAACTGTCCGACCAGTCTGCCGTACCGTAAGTAATCCTGTACAATCAAGTGATAGGCGGCATAGCCCATACTCTTAATGATGTTACATTCATAGTCAAGACGGTCCTTACGTTCCGGCGGAAGACCGGCATCGCCATAACGATTTTTGATACCTTCTGCAATCGCTTCATCAAATAACTCCTCGGCAGTCTTACCGTCTTTTGTGAAAGCAGGGTAGTGGTTTTCATGTTCGGGGAAGATGATATGACATTCGCTTAATGCTTTATTGCGGTTAGTAAAGGCATTATTTAAAATATCCTCATCATCCACGATGGTACTTACTGCATCATAAAGTTCGGTATCATCCTTGATGTAGTATTCCCAGTCATCTTTTGGAATTTCCGGTCCATCTAGGAAAGTATTAAATCTTGTAAACTTGATGATATGTCGCTTTAACACTTCCTCATCAAGTCGTCCTTTCCAGTTACTTTCGCCTACCAGAGCTTTGCTGATCCCGACATGGACATCATTACTTACAATGAAGTGGTCGGTATTACCCATCGCTTTTGCAAAGTCAATCAGGTTGTTGTAGATGATACGTTCTTTTTCAAGTCCGTGGTACTGCAACTCAAAGTAAAAGTTGTCGATACCGAAAATATCAATCATGTCACGATAGAGCGCAGCATTTAATTCAAAGTTGTCATTCTCATCCGGTAAGTCCTTACACTGATTCATCAAATCGAGTAAGGTCTTAATGGATTTTGCAATCGATTTTTTCTTTACATAGAGACAGGAATCATAAAAAGCTTTCCGTTGTTCATAATAGCTTACCGTTACCGGGTTAAGCGGATGTTTTGCGGTCGCCTTCGGCTCCTTTTCCTTGGAAAGCAAATCCATGACGGTTTTGTTGGCTTTCGTGATAAGGAAACGCTTGTAAAGCCTCTCGCCCTCAGTTTCTTCCGGCATGGATAAAATCTCCATCAGAGGAATCTTTTCCTTGTCAAGCCCTTCGACAAGAGCAGTCTTGATTTTCTTAAAAGCGGGAGAGTAGAGCTGTTCGGATGAAAGGATGAAGTTCTCATCCAGTTCCGAGGAATCCTTCAATTTCTCAATCTGCTTATTTAAGCGTTCTCTCGCATTGTCATTACTAAGCCCGAGCCGCATTCCAAAAATTCCTGCGATACAGGCACTTGTTGCAATAATGTGACCTTTCTTTACATTATTTCTTAAATTATCCAAGGTAATGACCGGCTTACCGGTTCCTTTTTTCTTACCTTTCACATAATCCTTACCGGACTGTGTGACGATATGGCATAAACTTTGATACCCGGTATAATCCTTGGCAATGAGAAGGAGATGGGATAGTAACTTACCCTCGTTCCGTGCGGAACGAAGTCCCTCTCCTTCTCCCTCTCCCTTGGAATTGCTTTGCAATTCCAAGTATCCTTCTGTTCCGGGAATAAGTTCCATGTTATCAAGGATTGTTTTCAGTTCTGTCTTCTTATCATCGGGGAGACTGTTGTAGGTATCGGAGCATTCATATGGTTTGTCTCTCAGATGATTTAACATATCCCTTGCATCCTCGAACGCAGTCATTACACCGTGGTCTGTGACCGGTACTTTCGTGCGTCCGATAGCTGCAAAAGATAAAATCATGTCCGCAAGATTGCCATTTGCGGTATCCTTGTCACTTTCAAAATGATTATGCAAGCTTTTCTCCTTTCTGCTCTGATAAATTTATTTATCATAAGTCCTGCTCCGCCAATGGCGGCGCGTTTTGTATAACGTGAAACGTTATACGTCCTCATTTATTCGTGTTGTAAACACGAATAAATGTCTTCTCTTTGAAAACTTCCCATTCATCATTTAGATAGGTTGTCTTACTAGGGGATACATCTGTTTTGGACTTGGGGTTATCCATCGATTTTTCACCTCTTTTCTGTAGCGATGCTTTCTTATGGAAAGTACCGCAGCTGTAGTGATACTTTCCATAGAAAAGTATCACAGCTTTAGTGGTATTTTCGCAGAGAGAAAATATCACAGCTTCTATTACTTAAATGGCAGATTAGGGCAAAAATCGAAAATATTCAGTTATTAAAAATATATATAATAATTGGAAGGTATATAAGAATTACTAATGCGAAGATTGAATTTAATTATAAGTAAAATTGATAGATAAGGTATTAGATATAAGAATGGGTAATAAACAGATGCAAAAGAGGGGAGAAAGTGTAAATACTTTTCAGTATTTTTACTCTCTCCCCTGCGATGTTTTTACGAAGGAAAAATACCGCATTGTCCCTCTCCCTGATTCGTAGAATCAAGTCCCTTGACAGCAAAAAGCTGTCAAGCTTATTCGTTATAGCTTATCTCTATAATATCATTTGGTGTGCAATGTAATAACTGACAAAGTGTATCAATGGTATCACTGGTTATTGTCTGATTTGCGCGAAGTCTTGCAACCGTTGACTGCGAAAGGACGCCTGCTTCTCTTAACTCCTTTTGCGATACTCCGATTTCTTTTAATTTTTCCATGATATTTTTATATTTAATAGCCATATCTTTTTATCCATCCTTTCATAAATAATACTCTTATAGGGTGTTTTTCTTCATTTTAACACCTTAAAGAGGTATAAGCAATTTTTTTCAAAAAATTTTCAAAATCTTTTTCAAAAACCGAAAGTTTTTGCCATTTAAGTAATGCAAGTAATCTTTGATTGCTTACACGGCGACATCTGCGGTATATCCGCAAGCGGATGTATCGCGTGACACTGAACGTAAGTGAGATGTTGGTTGTAGAGGGAGTAATATCACTTTCTCTGTGACACAGCTTTATCGTGTCGTGGGAAACTAAAGTTTGGATTCTTATTTTAATAATTTTCATCCATTAGAAAATGACAATGAAATACAGATGGATAAGCAGTTAGCAGCGTTTTTCCATGATAAAAGAGGGGGATACATTAAGTATGCCTCTATTTCGTCATATACAGGCAGTGATGAAAAACGATTCATGCAGGGTACTGTGGACAAAGAAGAGGATGTAACTTTCTTTGCTCCGGAAGAGTTTTTCAGCAATATCATAAACGAAAAGAACTGTTATGTGTCTCTTGCAACATTCCAAAAAAGGGATGGAGCCAGAGACAGTTATAACGTATTCAATCAAAGTATTTTATATTTTGATATCGATACTCATGCGATAGAGAATGAAGAGGAGATGCTTACCGTGCTTCGTCAGGCAGCGGATACTTTAACAGCAGCCTATGACGGAAATGTACTGCCTATCCCTACGATGATAAATTTCACGGGAAGGGGGCTTGGCATTTTTTATATCCTTGAACGTTCTATCAATGACCGGATACCGGAGCTGAAAAATACAAGACTTGCATTCAAGGGAATCTACAGCCGTCTTCTTAAGAAATATCAAGAAGTGTTAAAGGATGTGGAAAAAGCAGAGGTAGATACTGCCGTTATGGATAAGGCAAGACTTGTACGTGTCGCAGGTACGCTCAATCCAAACAGTGGCACACGCTGTCGTACCATCTTTCGGAATGAGGATGGTTATGGTCATATGACGTATGTATCATCCCTTGATGACCTTGGCAAGTATGTAAAGGTAAAACGCTATATACCAAGCAAATACGACAAGGCAAGAAAGCCTCGTTATAATACAAGTGTAGAATCTGCCTTAAAGAAAAGAGAAGAGACACTAAGTAAACTGATTGAAATGCGCAAAGATGAGGTTGGACAACGCCATATGACGTTATTTATCGCTTATCAGACGCTTGCTGTCATCTATAACGAACGGGATGCTTTTGCGGTATTAAAAGCTATGAATAACCGGTATACACATCCATTATCGGAACGTGAGCTTATGGGTATCGTGCGTTCTACCAAGAGAAAAAAGCCATGCAAGTATACGAATAGGAAGATACAGCAGGTGCTTAACATCTCTGCGTATGAATGCAGGCAGATTGGTTTTATGCAGCATAATGCAAGAAAAGAAGAGAGAGCACGTATCAAAGCAAAGCATAAGAAGGAGAGAGAAGAAAGAAACCAGCTCATCCTTGAATTTGTGGATATGGGCTTTTATTCATATGCAGAAATTGCACTGCGCTTTGGTGTATCAAAATCATTAGTGAAGCAGATTGTAGCAGGCAGAAGAGCTGTTGGAGAAAGAGAAAAAGGTAAGCTGTTCAGCGAAGCTGAATTGCTCGCCGAAGGCGCAAGAGAAAGAGAAGGATATGTCTCTTCAAGAAAGGATATAATTCGTTGTTATATGAGTAATCCAAAGAGACGAAATTTTAACAGTAAATTATATAAGGATTCTCTGAAAGTGAAGAGAAGAAAAGGTAAAAATAGTAAGAAATATAGTAATAATTTGAGCAGTTTGAACCCTTTTAGAGGTGGTAACTGTCATACTCCGAAAGGGTATGACCTAGCCACTCTTGCGAAAGCAAGAGGTGGTACAATTTTTTGTCACTTATATATTTGTGCTATGTCGTATCGGAGCGTAGCGATGGTACGACCCAGCCGTAGCAAAGCTATCGATGCTGTGTCACTACTCGTTAGAATATAGCGATGGTGCAATTACCATGAGTAGAGATTGTATCTGTTTCTGAGTAGAGTCTATGGGTTGGTTTTATGGTCTGTTCGGGTGATATATAAGTATAGTTATGCCTTTGCCTCCCTACATTAGACATAATTCTACAAAAATAAAATTATTTTTAAATTATATGAATAATTTCTACATTTTTTGCATATACTATAAGTATAAGATAAATTAAATCCTACTACGTGATGAAAGTGAGGTGAATTCATTGACAGAACCACAGACTGTATCAAAGAGGGGTGTTGGAAGACCTAGAGGGTCTACTAAGCCTAAAAAAGAGCATAAGGCATTATGTCTATCCCTTGATATGGATACACATAACCGTCTACTGGACCTTGCAGAAGCAAATCATATGAGCAGGGTCGCACTTATCAGTTATCTTATCTGGCATTCAGACAATCAGCCCGGTTTATCTGACCTCGCTGAACGCTCTTAAAGATGGAGCATAGGAAGGTTATTCCCATTGGCAGCTACTCTTGCCACAGAACCCAAAGAGCAGGTTCATTACCTGTTAAATGATTTACAACAGAATAATATGCCTTATATTCCATCCATGGAGCGTACTATCGAGGATGATAAAGCTTTGACATGGAATGCAAAGCTGTTTGAGTCTACAAAGCGTACCCATTGCAATGCAGAGCGGTTTGAAGCCATCTTCAAAGAGACAATGACTTATATCACAACCACTGAGCATCACATGTATATGGATATTCAGAAAGGCTTGACAACAGAGCGTGAGTTTGTGGCATGGCTTAGAAGCTATTTTAACCGGACATATCCTGAGATGCGTAACGATAATGATTTCTCTATCATGTATGAGAGGTTACATACCGCAGTCTTTCAGTATTACGTCTTGCAGCCACTTATTGACCACGATGATACCTCTGATATTAAGGTGTGTGCTCCGGATGACATCCGTGTAAGGGTAAAGGGTAAGGCTTATAAGAGTACCTGTAATTTTCTTAGCGTGAATGACCTTTATCAGTTTATTGAGGGACTTGCACTCCGTAATGGCTTGGACTTTTCTCATCCCGAGATTACTTTTACCGATAGTCACGATGAGCATTATATCTTACGTTTCCTTATCTCGGCTCCTGCAGTCAATGCAGTGGATTATCCATACCTGCATATCCGTAAAGTACCAAAGGACAAGCCGGATTTTGATAAACTTATCAAGGATGAGATGCTTACCCCGATGGTCATGGAGTATTTAAAAGACCGTATCAAAACCAGTAAGGGTATTGTAATTTCCGGTCCGCCCGGCTCGGGGAAGAGTACCTTACTCAATGCGGGGCTTGAAGTTATTCCAAAGACAAGAGAGACACTTGTTATTCAGGAGAATGATGAGTTACATACCAAGCAGTCCGGTTTTATGTTTAAGCATGTGACCCACGGTTTTCATGGAGAGCCGGTCATTACGCTCGAAGAGCTTGGTAAGATGGCACTCGTAGAAGGTTGTAACGAGTTCATTATCGGCGAGGTAAAGGGCGGGGAAATGCGTTATGCAGCTACACTGATGCGAAGTGGCGGCTATTGTATGTATACAACCCATTCCTTATCCGCAAGAGAAACCTTACCAAGATGTGCTGACCTTGTAAAACAGGGCAGTGATTACAGCTATGAGGATGCCTGCAAAATGCTTAAAAACGTGGAAACGGTTGTTTTCATGGAAGATTATCAGGTACAGGAAATCCTTGAAGTAAAGGGTTTTGATGTGACCACACAGGAATTCATCTATCGCCCGATATATCGGAATCCGCATCCACGCTACGCGGCGGATTCCGGGGACTTTGGAACTGTAAACAGTTCCAAGGGAGAGGGACTTGCTGCTACGCAGCAGGGAGAAGGAAAGGATGTTGGTAAGGATGGAATATTTATTTATCCAAAGAAAGAGGAAAGTATTTATTCCTCAGGCGGTACTCCTTCGGAGCATCGCAGCTCTCCCCCTCCTTCTCCCTTGAACGGAGCGAAAAGTTCCCTGAATCATCAGACTGATGATTCAGCTATTCCCGATTTTTCAAGCATTCTATCAGAATAGTGACAGGATGCAAAGGAAATAGAGACAGACACGCTGTATTTCCTTCCTAAGAGAAAGACAAATCATATGAAATTAGCAATTATTCATTCACTTCCTACTGTAGTGAGAAATATGTACTACAGTATCGTACTCCGCACAGCTAGTGCGGCAAACCCATTTGGTTCCAATGAAAAGGTTAAGGTTGATAACAAGCTTGGCGGTTTACAGAAGATTATTGATTATCTGACCTACGGTATTGCAGCTGTCGGCATTATCTTTATTATCCAGGGCGGTGCATCCATTGCTACCGGTATCAAGTCTGGTGAGCAGTCTCCGGAGTCGTTAACAAGCGCTATCAAGAACATCGTGGTCGGTACAGTTTTATGCGCAATCGGCTGGTTTGTAAATACATTAACGTAAGAAGAAGCCTTGTTACAAAGAACGCATAGCGCAGCCAACCGCTGCGCTTGTGCTTTTTCTGTGAATAAGAGAGAAAGGATTTTTGTATGAAAGATAAAATCATTGAAGAAATTCTTGCCACATTCGGAAAAATGACAGACCCTTCTTTGATGCAGGCGGATACAGCTAACAATTTAAAAAATCTTGTAACGATGGCTACCAGTTCGGTAGCATTTACCGGATTACAGGTGATTGCAGGCAGTTTGATTGCTTTTTATTTCCTGATTCATCTGGTGCAGACAACCATGAAAGACAGGTCTGACCCGGATGCTATCTTTAAAGACCTTGCATTATGTTGTCTCTATGCCGCTATCGTTACAAACCTCGGTATGCTTGTTATCAATCTGGCGGATGTATGCTCCAACTTGGTTACGGTTGTACAGGGTGGTATTAGCGGCTTGTGGGATGGTTTAGGTCAGGCAGGAAATAATTTTGATACGGCTACCTTTAAACAGACTATGAAAGATAAAAACTTAATCGTTCTGATACTTGATGCATGTTTGTATATGGTGGTTGGTAATCTAGCAGCGATTATTATTCAGGTAATTGCGAAAGTTGCTGTTTATACCATAGATATCGAATTGGTCATAAGAACAATACTGCTGCCAGTCGGAATTGCACAACTCCCAGACGATGGCTGGAGAGGTCCGGGTGGACGCTATATCAAGGCATTTTGTGGCTGTTTCTTACAGCTTGCAGTTGTTGCTGCAGCATTGCAGTCATACCAGATACTCTGTTTAAATGCGATGAGCCCAGATAATCCGGATACAGTTTTTGTATCCATCCTTGCTGCAGGTTTCGCAGTAGCAGGTCTGTGTATGAAAGCAAGCGCTATCGCAAGAGAAGTTGCAGGCGCGTAACGAACTAAGCAAAGCTTAGTTCGGGGAAAGGGAGTGGGAGAGGGAGAGCTGCGATGCTTTTCTGAAAGAAAAGTACCGTCTGAGAGTAAAATGTTTTATATATTTTTCAATTTTTCCCTCTTTTCTGCCATTTAAGTAATAGAAGATTTTTAACGGAAGGAGGAATACTCTTGATAATTCAACAGCATAAGGATATCGATGCCACCGAAGCAAAAGTCATGTACGGGCTGTCTTTAAAGAAGATGGCGATACTCTGTATTGCAGGAGCGGTAGTCCTTATTCTTACATTTTCCGCACATGTACCGGTATTTGTATCAAGCATTATCGGCGGACTTATCATGTTTCTTGGAATCTATAAAAAACAGAATATGCCTGCTCCGGTACTGATTATCCGCTTATTTAAAGCGGCGATTATGAAACCGACCTATTGCAGGGAAGAAATCGCAACCTGTCATACCGTGTCAAGGAAACAACAGGAAAAGGCTGCGGTCGCATGGAACAGAGAACTGCATCGTCAGAAGAGAAAACATCCGGAGATGTCAATGGTTAAGACAGTGCGATGTACTCGCAACAAAAAGTCACGGAAGTGAGGACACATAAACTTAACAGTTTATGCAGGATTTATAATGCTTCACATTAGAAAGGACGTATAGCATCAAAGATGCTATACAGGAAAAGTTACCGGATAGCCATTTCGGTTATAACGACTGTTAAGGGAAAGCACTTAACAGCGTGAGAAGGTGCTGATGCTTGGTTCAAGCATCAGAGAAAGAGAAAAAGAAATAGAAAAAGGATGATAATTCTTTTTTATTATATAATGACGAATTTTTAATTCGGAATTATGCAAGAGGAGGAGAAAATTCTTTTACTTTTCTATTTTCAGCATCTTTCTCCGAAGGAGACTCCTTGTGGGTTTACTGGATTCATTTAGCAAGAAAATTGCTACATCGGTTGCTCCTGATACGATGGAGCAGGCTGATACAAAAGCAAAATCAACAAAGAAACAGCCAAGAACTAAGCGTGATACGATCGCCAGTGTCATGCAGTATGATGAGGCTTATTATAACGGTATGATTCGTAAAGGCAGAGAATATTCTGTCGTCTACGAGATACCGAATGTCACGTTCCGTGGCATTTCTGAGGATAAACAGAAGAGTGTCATGGAGCATTTCGTTGAAATTTTAAACAGTTTCGACAGTTATCTTAAGAACACGCTTGTGATTGCAAATATTAGAGAGAATGGAGATATTGGAAGAGAGGTCAAGTATCCGACAGATAATTACACAGATTATGCAGTAGAACTTAACAATATCTTCAAACAGCAGTTTTCGACTCATAATGCTGTTACGACCTATCGCCTGCTTGTTATCCGTGGAACCTTTGATAATCCGATGGATGCAGATAATCAGTTCTCTATCATTACGAACAATCTGGATGAGCTGTTCGTACAGGCTTGGCAGGTAAGAGGCAAGATGCTTTCCATTGGAAAACGTCTGCATTTAACCGCATCTATCTTAAAGAAGGATTATTACAATCCATACCTTATCTATGATAAGGAGACGGATGATTACACGGTAGATGATGACCTCTTAAAGAAAAGAAAATGCAATGTCGATGATATCGTCTTTCCACAGTACCTTAAGTTTGATATCAAGGACTTTGCTATTGATGACAGAGTGGCAAGAAGTTACTTTCTTGCAAATATCGGTAACAGCATCAGTACCGACTTCCTATATTCCATCTACAATATCGATGCAGAGATGGTGATTGCCGTTGACTTGAACGGTGTGGAAAGCTCCGAGGCATTAAAGAAGCTTGATACCAAGTATTCTCATATCCTTGCAGAAGTCGATGATAAGGATGGTTTTCAGACCTTAGAGCAGATATCTGAGCAGGAATCCATCCTTGATATGCAGGATAAGATTTTAAACCATGATGAGAAAAGCTATAACGCTTCCATCGTACTGACACTGTTTGCGCAGGATAAGAAGGAATTGGAAGGCTTACAGCAGCAGGTATATTCCAAAGCAAGACGACATCGCTGTGGTTTTGAACCATTGTTTGCAAGCCAGCGTTACGGCTTTATGAGCTGCTGTCTGATGGGCTTTTATGCAATCGAGTTTAAGCGTTTCTTTAATGCGCATGAGCTTGGAGCTTTTATCCCATTCGATGTACCGGAATACTTCGATGGAGACGGTATTTACTACGGTCTGCATAAAATCAACCATCTTCCAATCTTCTATGACCGTAATAAGAACGATAATTATAACGCTTTAGTATTAGGTAAATCGGGAAGCGGCAAGTCCTTCTTCGTAAAACGTGAAATCTTACTGACACGTATCCGTTATCCGAAAGACCATATCTACATCATCGACCCAGATGGCGAGTATACGTTCATTACAGAGCAGCTTGGCGGAGAGGTAGTAGATTTAACCGCAGGTAATGGTATTTACCTTAATCCTATGGATTTGGATATCGGCGGAAGCGATGAAGAGAACAACCCGATTGTCATGAAATCCGGTCTTGTAGCATCCCTCATTGAGACAATGATGGGTGGTGGTATTACACTTAATTCCAAGTCAAAGTCTATCATTGATAGATGTGTACGTCAGGTATATCAGCCATACCTTGCACATCTTGCGGCGTTACCGCCGGATATCAATGGAAACAGACCTACGATTGACCGTAATGCATGTCCTACCTTACAGGATGTCTATGATAAGCTGACACAGCAGAATGAGCCGGAAGCACAGGAGATGGCGGTATCCATCGAGTCATTCGTAACCGGTTCCTTCGATACCTTTGCAAGACGTACAAATGTCAATACATCCAACAATTTTATCTGCTTTAACATCAAAGGCTTATCCGAACAGCAGGTAATGATGGATTTAGGGCTTCGAGTATGCTTATCGGAGCTTTGGAACCGTATGACGGCAAACGGTCCGCGTGGTATCTGGACACGTATGTTCATTGACGAGTTCCATAATCTGCTTGCTACACCGCTTTCCGCAGATTTCTGTAAGAAATTATGGAAGCAGGCTAGAAAGTGGATGGGTGCTCCTACCGGTATTACACAGAATACTGAGGACTTACTGACAAGTCCTGCAGCACGCGCCATCATCAATAACACCAACCTTGTCATTCTTTTGAAACAGGCGGAGATGGACCAAGAGGTACTTGCGCAGATACTTCATCTGGACAAGACGGACTTGCGTTATGTCAACAACGTAAAGCCGGGTAGTGGACTTATCGTAACGGATTCTCTTGTGATTCCATTCTATGATGAGTTTCCTCGGAATACGAAGTGCTTTAAATTACTTGACACTTCCCCGAACGATAAGGAAGATACAGAGAAATAATGTATTGCAGGTAAAACAAAGAGAAGAGATTTATCTCTTCTCTTGTCTTGCTATAAAGGATAATAAATATGGGAAATGAAAATCAATTTCAGACTCCGGATTACGCCTCAAAGGTTGCGGAGAATGTCATTCATAAGCAGACAGAAGAAAAAGTACATACGGACCTTGCCGTACAAAGGCAGAGTACAGAGCTTAGTAATGTCACAGAGACATTAAACCGGAATAATCATGCTTATACACCGATGCAGGCTACCATGATGCCGGAAGTATTAAATCCGCAGATGAAGCTGTCTCCAGGGTCTGCCAAACAGGTAAATACTACAATTAGTCAGGCGGTTGTACAGGCAACCAAGCAGTCTGCAAATTCCAATCAGGAGGAGTATCAGACGGTTGCAAGGTCTGCCCTTGTGGATAAGGCACAGGATGTGTTACTTGCAACCGCAGTCGGTGTTAATGCATCAGTATTCCAGTCTTATGAACAGCATAAGGACACTGCACTTGCCTATGCGTTTGATAAAGGCGCTTTAGCTGCGAATAATGCAATGGGGCAGGCATTATACAAGACTTTAAACAATATCAATCCTCTGCAGCGCTACAATACGGATTATAACCTTGATACGTTCAGGGAACAGGCAGGTCATATTTATACTGAGACGCTTCGTGGTGCAGATGGTAAGCTTCATGTAACAAGAAGCAATCCATCCGGCGGTTATATGGAAAAATCTACAGGGATTGACCTTTCCACGAAAATCGGAGAACGAAAAGCCAACGATGTCTTATCGGATATTGGAACCTTTTACGAGAGAGACAGAGACCTAACGAATGCGGTGGATGTATTACAGGGACAGGCGGTAGCCGGCAATACCACAACACAGAGCTGGGAAACCTTGGTCAATGGCAATTTTAAGGCATTAAATGAGAAATATAATTTCTCTGACCGTTATAATAAGATGCTTGATGAATCCATGTTCAAGGATGGCAAGAAATATTATGTCAACGACCCTCATATCCGTAACTTCACCGGAAGTGAGGAAGATGTCAATTTACTTCGCAATGCCGTAGATGCGTCCGGTAATCACCTGTTTACGGATGAGGAACTTGCTGCCTTAGATGAATGCGTAGACGCTTGCGGCTACGGAAGCAACAGCAGTTTAAGCATGTCCATGATGAACACATCTCTTATAGCAAGACGTAAGCTTGCCAAGCATTCTTTGGATGAGACACAGCAGACAGGTCTTCGTACCGTCACGCAGGCTGCTAGAGTCTGTGGTACGACCAAGATGGTAGCGGATGCTGCTACAGACCTCGGGCGGGAACTGATTGCAAATTCCGCGGAAAAGAAAACAAACCAGCTGATTGCCCAGATTGCAGATAAAAATACGAGTAAGGGCAAACTTGAAAAGGCAAAGAAACGACTTGCCAAGAAGAAAGAAAAGCTTGGTATTACGACCAATGAAGAACTACTTAGTAAGATGAGGAGCCGCAGGGAGGCGGCGAGTGAAATCAAACAGCGGCGTAAGGACATTCGTACAGCAACAAGCGGTATGGACAGAAAACAGGCACAACTTGTTATCAATGATTTAAAGCAGCAGGAACTCCTACTGCGTAAAGGTCATGGCAGCAAGCGTTTAAGCAAAAAGTCGGAAAAATTGCAAAGACAGCTACAGCGGAGACGCGCCTTAAATGCTGCAGTAAAGCGCCGTGCACCACATCTGGTAGCTGCAGTTGGCAAGATAAAGGGGTCTAAGGTTGCAAGAGCGCTTGGGGTTGTTAACAATAAAATCATGGTAGTACGCAAAGCTATGATGAAGCTGTTAAAACCATTACTTATCGTGCTTGCAGCGGCTATGGGTATTTTATTCCTTATTGCAATGTTTGCAGTTCCTATTGTGGCAGCTTTTCTTATGTTTATTGAGTATAACGGCAATACGGATAATTCCGGTAAGGAAAAGAATGATTTGCAGCTTGTTAATGAAGGTATGTCGGAGTATGAAAGTGCACAACTTGATAAATTAAAACAGCGTATTGTAGCTGCTTATCAGGCAAAAGCAGATGCGTCCAGAAGCGTACCTGCAGATATTCCGACTGATGCAACGAATGGTCGTTTTACAAAATCAGTAGAAATTACGCCCGAGTATGAAATCTATAACGAATATGGTATGCCTACCGGTATCTGTAACTGTATGCAGCTCGTATCGCTATATCGTTATTATTACTTATTCATGGATGATGACCCTGACAGTGAGGCAAACGATACGTCCTTCTGGGTCAATGACTTTAAATCCGGTAGAATGACAGATGCATGGGATGCTACGCACTGTGTTGTCAGCGGAAGCGATAAAGACCATCTGGATACATGGGATGATATTTTAGATGATAACAAGCTTAGTTCCAAGGTGCATCCTGACGCAATGGAATACCGTGGTGATGGTTGTGGCAGGTATGAATATGATGCTCCGGTCTATTTTAAAGGAGAATGTATCGGAACACAGCATTTTTCAATGTCCGTCTGCTGTGGTCACCAGAAAGTAACCGCAGATGTACAGGTAGATGAAAAGCTTGAAAATATCACAAATAATAAGCGGCTTAAGACAAAGAATGGTACACGTATTACCTATTCCGATGACGATATGGATACCTTAAATGATTATTTATCCGATTTGTCTGAGGCAGAACGTAATGTTGAATGGACAAAGAGCGATGGTGGTGCTTACACCATCTATGAACAGGGCTATAATTTATATCAGGACTTTGAAGTATACTTTGGCTGTACTGCCAATATGTTTAATGATGCAGATGTAGCAGCACTCTTGGAAAAAATCATTGAATACAACGGCGAACTGACCGAACAGCAGACAGCAGTTATTACAACGGCATTAGGTGGTTGTGGTAAGTTTACTTATTCAATGGCAAGCCATGCGAACTGCGGTAAAGGTGTCAGAGGTGGGGCAACCGACTGCAGTGGCTTCGTATCATGGGTACATAACAATTGTGGTATGTATAACAATACGAATATCTGCAACACCACTACAACGTGGTCAACCGCTCCGGGACATAAAGCAAATAACCCGAGTAAGCTGAAACCGGGTGATATTATTATCAAAGGAGAACCGGGTGCACCAAGTGCAAGTACAGGAGCAAGCAACCACGTTATCATTTATCTGGGAAAGATAAAGAATGAGAAGACTGGTCAGATGGAAGACTGGATAGCAGAGTGTGGTGGTGGCGGAGATGGTTCATGGGCACATGCAGACACTATGAATAAACATGTGTCTTATAAGACATGGGTGCCGCTCGGTTCGTCTGATATATGGTAATTGCGATACAGGCGGTTCATCATCAGATGAACCGGGGACTTTGCTCCGAAGGAGTAAGGGAGAGGAAGAGGAAGAAGAAGTCTATGGAACAGCTTATCAGGGCTGACCGGAAGGAAGCTGCAGAGCTTACCCAGACCATTATACGAAGAGAAATTTCAAGAGAAAACGAAGAGAATTACGAAAGATAATCGAAAGATGATTATTCTCTTCCCCTAGACAACAATAGGGCAGCTAATACGCTGTCCTATTGTCATATAACCATATCCAATCCTATGAGAAAATATCAAACCCATTCGTTTCTGACCATTCGCGGGTTTTCTTTCTTGCATAAGACTCTGTATACTTTGCTTTATTCTCTCCATACATATGTAAGACTTCATCCTTCATAAACTGGGTATGAATGTCTGTGGAAGTATCTTCCAAGGCATCACCAAGCTCAATATATTCTTTATCCTCGTCCTGAATAGACATATTCATGGATACATGATTAAACCGCTTTTCCTTGTCTCTTTTAAAACGGCTGTATACGGTACGAATACGGCTCCGGAAGAATACTTCTCCAAGGAATGCCTGCTCTTTGTAATATGGGTTATAGTCTGCTAAATGGATATAAAAGTCAAGCTTGATTTCCTGCTCGAAATCTTCGGCTTCGTAAGAATCATGGAATGTTTGCATGAAATGATTGATTGCGCTGTAAATAATCGGGGAAAGAAGCGGGAATAGATACTTCTCAAAGAGGTCTGTCTCTCCATCATCAAGAATGCGTCTGCGCAGTTCTACCCAGATGGAGAGTTTGGTTTCAAAGTCGGAATTGCGGTAAAACTTTACAAATTCTGTGGTTGATAAGGTAAACAGTGCTGCGATGCGTGCGTCTCTCATAAGACCACCTTTCCGGTAAGCATTGCGCTTGCCTATGTGCTTTGTTTTGAATTGGTTCAAAGTCAAAACACATGACAGGTGGCTTTATAATTGTCATTCCTATGAGGATTGACGCTTCTACAACTTCACTTGATTGGCGTAAGTTTTAATATTATTGGTAATCGTTGATTTTATTGACATTTTCATTGATTGACAATACATTATCTTTCGCTTAAGTTGATTTGCAGTAGGCTCACAGATATCATCTGCTTTGACATTATAAACATGAGATGATATTTTTTCTGCGCGTAAAAAGATATCACTAAGACTGATTCGTATACCCAGAAGGATATTTCGGCAAAAAATGGGTAAAAAAAGAGCAGAGTCATACTTCACTCTTTTAGTAAGCACCTTTTGAATATATATCACATATCTCTCATATATATATTATACAATATTTCGTATACTTGTAAAGATATAAAATGGTTTAAAAACATATATATTTCGTATAAAATATACTTGCAAGGTTGAAAAAAGTTTTTAAAAGATGTATAATGAACATATGATAATATAAAAGTATTATCTTATATCCGATGAAAGCAGGAGATACCTGCCGAGGAAGAAAGGAAAAAGCTTATGAGAGCAAACAGAAAACAGTTCACGATTCATGATGGTAAGGTAACGGATATCTTAAGAGGTGACTCAACGCAGGTCGAGATTGAGAATTCTTATTATGACGGAAAAGCAAAACAGAAGGTAACAGAGTCGGTGACATTAAAGGTCGATAACCCGGCGCAGATTGAGGGATTAGAGAAAGGCACGAAGGTTGCTATATTCAAAGATGGTGCAGGTCACACGAATCTCGTAAGAGATGGAGAGTGGAAGTCCGGTGGTCCGGTTATGGTAGCAAGCAAGTCTCACCCAGATAGACAGTATGATAACGGTGTTACAGTAATCATGGGTAAGGTTACATCGGCTGCAAAGAGAGTTGGCAAGGAGAGTGGTACTCCATACTTCTCCATGAACATTGTCACTTCAGACCATACGCAGCATCATATCAGCGTATTTAATCATGATGATGCTTACAATAACAACAATATCGAAGAGGCTATGAAGCGCGTCCAGCCATTCCTTGCGAACGATGAGCATGATTTCATCCCATTCACAGGTACATTTGTAACCGGCAATTCCCGGAGTGAGGGAGAGCATGAGTACAACGGTCAGACCTACACAGACCGTAACTATGTCGGTTTACTTGCCTGCGGCGGCTATGATGAGTTAATCAAAGTGGAACAGCGTCAGTACAACAACGACAAGCAGCAGGATGCTCCGACACAGGAAGCTGTTCAGACTTCTCAGGATATGAATGCATCACTTGATGCTCCGCAGCCGGATAAGGACGGATTTGTACCGGCTTCATCCCTTGATGACATTGAAGAGGAAATGCCGTTCTCCTAAATCGAAGATTTAGGAGGGAACAATGCGATAACTCTTTCGAGTTACCGCAGGGAACAATGTAATGCATCAGAGATACATTACAGGGAACACAGTGCGGTACATCTACGATGTATCGCAGGGAACAACGTTTATACGGTGCTTTTCGTAAAGAAAAGCCCCGTATAAACGGGAACAGTTAGTTATCAAGAGTTTGGTAATAGTAAAGAAAGGTTAGTTTTTTGGATTTATGAAGAATTTGGATGAGTTATGCGAGAAAATGACAAATACGGTCATTGCATGGTATAAAATGCAGATTCGGGCTGATTACACGATGCACAGTCTTTATGACCAGGTATTACGGAGTGTTACAAGTATCGGTGCGAATGTAGCGGAATCTCAGTTCTCACAGAGTCCTGCTGACTACAAATCGAAAATGCATATTGCAATGAAAGAAGCAAATGAGTCACGATACTGGGTGAAAAGTTTAAGAGCCAGTGGTGATATCGATGATGCGACCGGAAAGTTGTTATCATCCGATTTGAGTAGTGTTGTCAACATACTTCAATCGATATTTAACAAATAGGAGAAACCCATGACAAATATTATTACTATTATTTTGCTTGCTGTAGCGGTTGTAAGCTATGGAATTTACGCATACCGGAAATACAAGAAAAAGAAATATAAGGAAAATGATAAAGATTAAGGCGATAGCTATGGCAGCTACGGCGATGCTTTTGCTATGCAAAAGTACCGCAGCTACCGCCTTATTTATTATATTTTTGATAGGTATATTTTCCTCGAAGCGTAGCTTCGATGTTCCTCGCTTCGCAGAAGCGATGTTCCTTTGAATTACTTTGTAATTCAAAGTCATAGTTTTTTCGTTACTTTAATCAGATTATTCGCATCATCCGATAATTTCCATTTGCCGCGTGTTATCATCTTAATATAGCCACTATTCTTTAAGTCAGTAAATATCTTATTTACAACCGTCTTGGATAGTGACAGCTTCTCTGCAATTTCACCTTGTCCAAGAGGGCAGTAGGCTTTACCTGCAATCGATACGGTACTGTCATGCATGGCTTCCAATACTCTGTAGTGGTTGGTCACAAACATAGAGAGCATAGACACACTTCCTTTCCCTAGATATGGTATGTCTACGACATACCAATAAAAATGTAGTATTATCTTATCATTATTATAATATTTCATATCTATTATGTCAATCAAACCATATACTAAAATATAATATATGCATTTGTTGAAATATCACATAAGTAATACTTAAATCTTAAAATACGCATAAATACAATGTTTCTTTACCTGTACATATTACACAATTATTTTTATATTTTTTATATATAATTTAACTTGTACGGATATATACATTGGTGTAATATAATAGTAGGAACAAAGTAAACCAAGAGAAAAGAAAATAGAACTATCATCCTCTTTCTTTTTCTCTTTCTTTTTCTTCTCTCTCCTGTGGAGAGAGAGTGGAGGAATAATCATGAAAAAACGTTTGTTAGCTTTTATCCTTGCAATCACAATGGTAACATCTGTAGCAGAACCGGCTATGACCTATGCAGCAACTACACAGAAGACATCGGATTTTCCAACAGAGCCAACACAGAATGAGATTGACAGTGCGACTGTTTATCCAGATACCATTAGTGCAGGTAATTACTTAAAAGAGCAGATGAAACAGCGTAAAGAGCATATCGTGTTTGCACTTGACAGAAAAGCATATGATTCATTGAAAGCAGCTGATTCTGATACAATTTCTGTTTTTCATCAGGCAGTTCAGCATACAGGAAATCCGGTTGAGGGCGATTATTTATTTAATCAGGTTGCTGATGTAAATGGCGCAACATGGAAGTTTGATAATAAAGCGGTATATGTATATGATTTTGCATGGCGTACCTCTCTTGCAGAGGAACAGGAATTAACTGACGCTATCAAACAGATGGAGAGCCAGATTGCTTGGGGTAGTGATGAAAACGATGTAGAAAAATCCTCTATCCGTGAGATTTATCGTTATGTTTGTGATAACTTTGCATATGATACAGAGTCTTATAATGAACATCAAAAAGCAAAAGCTGATTCTTCGTATCAGATGAGCAAGACTGCACAGCAGTCTTATGTAGCCTATGGTGTTTACAAACAGAAAAAGGCTGTTTGTCAAGGTTTAGCAGACTTAATCTACCGTATTTGCTTAGACCGTGGTATTGAATGCCGTATCATTCGTTCTAATACTCATGCTTGGAACGCAGTCAAGGTTGGCGATAAGTGGTATATGTGTGATGCTACCGGCGATGTACAAAAGACATCTTATAACTATGATAAGTACCTCTTAGCTGCTGCAGACCTCATTGATTATGACATGAAGTATAAGACCGACCGTTATGATTGGAAACATGATGATGTGATGTGGGACTGGGAAGCGGTCAACGGTTATGATTGGGCGGTATTTGAGTATAATAGTATTATTTCAACAACGGTCCGTAACTTTAAGAAAGCCATTACCTATACCAAGAAGAATAAAACTGCTGCACAGTCTGCAAAGCTTTATGATACCGATGGTAACCTCTTAAAAGAGGGTACAGACTATACCGTAACCTATACAACTAACTACGATAATAATAATGATAAGTACAATACCAAGGTTCTCTATACCGGTATCGGCAAGTATAAGGGTAGTGAAGTTGTAAAGTATTATAACAAGAAATTATCTGCTCCAACCGTAAAGAGAGTTACCTATAAGGTAATAAAGAATACAAAGATGACGTATTACGGAAGTACGAAGAAAGTCAATGCAATTCAGGTCAGCGTATACTTTGATGGTGTCGCAGGTGCAGATTATTATCAGGCAAGATACTGCGATTACAAGAATGATAAATATACAATCCCAGTACAGAATGCAAAGATTGTAAAGTGTAAGAACGGAGAATACTGCTACACATTTAAGACCTCTCCGACATTCTTTAACAAAAAAGCTTTACCGGCAGTTTCTATTGGAGCATACAATTCTTCGATAGCAAATAGCGATGCACATAAAGGCAGTTACAGCTTAAAACTTCCATCTGCATCAAGTCTTAGCAAGATGAAGAATGGCAAGGTTGTAAAAATGAAAGTGACTAATATCTATAAGAAACATACCGATTGTTATACCTGCGGAACCTGTAAGCATAAAGAAAGTATCTATGCTGCATTCCATAATTATCTCAATCATCTGTATGCTACTGTAACAACTATCAGAGTAAAATAACATTTCATAATCATACATCCCAACCAATAACCCTAGAGTGTAAAAGCTCTGGGGTTATTTTTTATATTTATTTTCAATTTTCCTATATATTTGCCATTTAAGTAATAGAAGAGATACAAATTATCATTATAATATACCTCTAAAACCTATATAAAATATATTTATAAGGTGTATATTATATTGACATATATACATATAAGGTGTAATATATATCTATAAGGATACAAAACACTGTAAAGGAGAAAATATATGAAAAAGACAGATATTTCCAAAAAACGCAGTTTTATCGTAACAGCAGTAAAAAAATCAGAAATGATTCATGTCATTTTGACTGTTCTTGCAATCGTTGCAGGAATCGTCATTGATTATTTCCTTACGAAGTGGGAAATAAAGACGTTTACCCCGAATCTTCTTGATAAATCACGCGCAGACAGATATTTACGCGAATTTATATGTCTTATGGTTTTTGTCAATCCGTTTTTGATGTCTATTATTGTTTTTCTTATCTGGGTATTTAAGGACCTTTTGTTTTATGGCATCAAGGTTGGTATCAAAAAACTGAAAGCTATCTACCGTTATTGTTTTATTCCTCTGACAGAAACAGAAGTAAGGAAGTGTGGTTTTACGTCCTCGGATGCATATATCAACTATGTTTTAAATGAATTACGGTATATGGAACATAATTATGTTTCTGTGAAGAGAGAGGATATTCGCAATATCCTTATGGTGTGCATCAAGGTATTTCCGAAGAACGATTTATTTTATTTGCAGCCTGCCACAATGGAATTGCTGACAACAGAATACTTTAAGTCTTTGTGCATGACGAGACTTCAAAACTTTGCAAAAAGCTACGAAAAGCATAAGGATAAAATTAAGTCGGTATCTGCTTCTATCGATAATGACGGAGAAGTTATTCTTGAATTTAAGACAAAAAATAGAGAAAACATAATTTCAGTGTAAGGAGAAAGCTATGAAAAAGAAACGAAAATCTCCATTAAGAAAACGTATTTATTGTTTATTACATGGTCACACATTTGAGCTTGCAACAAATTTATCCTACCATAATACCACAACAGGTGAGCGCAGTCACGAGATTACCATCCGTTGTAAGCATTGCAGGAAGTTAAAACATCTTCCAAAATTCACGACACCGAATAATCAGGGATTATCTTAAGGAAGATAGGACTATGGAGAATCAGAAGTATTACGAAAAAGAAATTTTACATATTGCAGTGACTGGGTGTGCAGTAGCAGTCAATAAAGATACCTACGCACCAATGACCTGTTCCAAGGATATGTGCGAACACTGTATCAATCATAAAGAAAATGGTCGTTGTGATAAAGAAAAAACAGCTATCCTTACATGGATGAAGGAAGAATACATTGACCCTGCAGAACGTATTGATTGGGATAAAATTGCCATTGATACACCTATTCTTGTAAGGAATAAAGAAGATGAAATATGGCAGAGAGGTCATTTCGCAGGTTTGAGTAACGAACGCGGAGTCTTCATTTTTCCGAATGGTAAGACAAGTTTTACAGCAGATAAACGTGAAGATGTTTATGTCGCTTATAAACATGCCCGCCTTGCGGAAGTTTCATTTAACAAGGATTTATTCTACCGGATGTATGAGCAGCTGCTTACACTTGGAAGTGAATGTTCTCATGATACAAACACCTGTCTCACGGTCTGTCCATACTACAATAACGGAGAATGTATGTATTACCGTCTCAAAGGATTCACGGAAGATAATGAAGATGTTGTAAACCTTGGTGACATGGAAATGTCAGATGTTGAAATTACAACATAATGGGAGGGATATTCTATGTTTAATATATTATGTGCGCTTTTTATGATATTTGCAGCGATTCAGGTATTGCGCAACGAGAAGATGCCCCTGCTAATGACTGTTCCGGCAATCATCAATACGCTTATTGCTATTGCAAATGCGGGACAGAAAATTGGATATTGCTTCTGGAATAATGTAAATCCATCAGAAAAACCGATAACGCTTGTTTCATCCATTCTTTTCTTAGTTGCGGCATTCCTTCACGGCTCTATCGTTTATAAGAGCATTTTTAAGAGAAGAGAAAAAAGTGGTTGAATCTGCACAAAACAAAGACATGGATATTTATATCGATGATGAACCTGTATCGGATGAGTTTAATATCAAAGGAATCGATTTAGATAAATACAACAGGAGGTGTGTTGCAATGTTAGATGTGCTTTGTATAATAATGGCATTATTGATTGTGGCAATAATATTTTTAATAGGTATTCTTTGCTTTATTATTGCAATTCAAGAAAAAAGATACCCGTTTATTCTCCCCTCGATTGCGGCGTTTACTCTCGGAGTTTTCTTGATTGTCATATGTCCTTTAAATTCTTCAAGTCCTCTCAATGCTGCAGACGATTTAAAGAATAGAGCAATCGAAGCTTATAAAGACGGTGATAAAATATACATCAATGGCAACCCTGTCGAAGACGGATTCGACCTTAATGGTGTCGACTTAGATAAATATGATATAAAGATTAAAAACGATACGGTTTATCTGATGTCAAAATAGGGAGGCTTAATATGACAAATAAAGAAAAATATGGAAATGAGATTATAGAACTTGCGATAAACACAGGATTGTTTTGTGTTAAAAATGGAGAGCCTGTACTTTGCGCAGAAATTAAATGTAAAGATTGTGATTTCCTCGAATCAGATTCGTGCAAAGGTGGTACGCATATTTTCCGCGAATGGCTTAATTCAGAATACGTTGAGCCACCTGTTGATTGGAGTAAGGTTGCGGTCGATACACCGATTTTGGTAAGAGCCACCGAGGACAGTGAATGGACACCAAGATACTTCGCAAAATACGAGAACGGACGTGTTTATGCTTGGGGTAACGGAAGTACATCCTGGAGTGCGGAAGGAAATATGTGTGTTTGGGAGTTTGCCAAGCTTGTAGAAAGTGAGGAATAGGCATGGAGAGATTAACAGAGCGAACAGCGGTTGGAATCTTAGTAAAAGAGAATTACGAGAAAGAATCCTTAAAGACCTTGTGTTCGTGCTATGGCGAAAAACCTAATCCACATTATACGAACTGCGAAGAAGGTTATTGCGCAATGGAGAAGTTAGCGGATTACGAGGATGCAGAGGAACGGGGCGGACTTATCAAATTACCTTACAAAGATGTGTATTTCATCGTTGATGCAAATAATCCTAAGTATGCATTAGTAATGAGAAGGTCTGTAAGAGAACTTACAATATGTGAGATAGAAAAGATAGATAAGAAAGATTGCAAGTATTTTTCCACAGAAGAAAAAGCAGAAGCAAAACTGAAAGAATTGAGAGGCGAGAGAAATGGCTCAATGGAATAAAAATACAGTTCCAAACTGTGATGTTGGAAGTTTCTACCACGAAAGATAAAGACTTATTCAAAGGTGACATATCTGAATTACCAGAAGCGTTATTAAATATTCAAATTTTCGCATGGGATAAAAGAGACGGAATATATATCACAATTGAGTAAAGTTTGGAAGTAATGTGATTTTAGAACAAGGAGAGACATATGGTTTGTAATATGGATACGACAACAATCATTATAATTATCTGTATTTTAGTGATAGTTGGATTTGCATTATATATGGAAGCAAGATTATAGAACAATAGTGGAATGGAGAAAATGGCAGATGCAAAAAGAATAAAGAAGCGAGCACGGATTTTATGATGTCATAATGTCAAGCAAAGAAAGGAACAGATTATGAAAGTAAAAAAGATTAAGAAACATGACTGTAGAAAGGGAGTAACTATGAAGACGAAGAAAATTATTGAAACCTTAGACGATGTAAAAGAACACTTTGAAGGTTTGCTCAATGAAGCAAATGCAGGGAATGAAAACGTTAACAGAACGATTGACAGAGATACATTGCAGGCGTGGACAAATGTTTTAGATAAAGCAATGAATAAGCTTGATGATTTTAAAGATTTGAAAGCTCAGGTAAAAGCACTCACCGAAGAAAATAGGCAACTTCGTGAGGAAAACGTACAGCTTTCCGAGTATGCCAGTTCACTAGAGGAGGAAAAAGAATTATGAAAAGAAAATTATTAACTGTATTGTTAGCCACCATGTTATTTACAACCACGTTTACCGGATGCGAGTTTTATGACACCATTCCGGTCGATACCACTACCGATACATTGTATGAATCCGAGGATGCAGACAACCCATCCGTAAGCATCCCCAAACTGACACAGACGCTTCCGGTAAAGAATGAAAAATTTTCCTTATCCGTGACCTATGATACCGGAGATTATCCGCTTAAGGATTGGCATGTAACGGACTATAAATGCGTCAACATGGATGTTACAACCAAGAATTTACCAGAGGGCTACGATGTCTTGGTAGAGCATATGCACGCTGATATCTCCCTTGTATCAACGACTCAGAGAATTAACGGCATTACGCAGGACTCGATGGATAACAGCTTTCACGGAACCTCGCAGGATGGCTTTGCTATCGATGATAAGACAAGCTATTACCGCACGTTCTCCATTGAGGGTTATACGGACCAGTTCTATCAGTTATGGGGTTACGCTATCAATGGTATTGGTTTTTCCAGTAGTAATTATACGAGAGTTACCGAAGCTAATATTCTCTATTATGATACTTATGCAGAGCGCTTAATTGTTATCTATGACCTTGCCATCAAAGCTCCGGGCGAGGAGAAATATCACAGTGCATCGGTCAAGAGTGAGATTTTGATTCCGGTTGCCGACAATCAATATATGAATCAGTCTACGGAATCTACGGAAACTGCAGCATCCATGGAGGAATAAGCATATGGATATAAATTCTATTATACAGGGACTTCGCACTATCGGCTTAGACCTTACGACAAGAGGAAAGGACTGTAATATCATTTTACACAGGCAGTATCTTTATTGCAACAGCAGGAAGAGCATATCAAGAAGCTTGAAGAGGAAAATAAGACATTAAAGGAGCTAATGAGTTAATGGAAGGAGTGTGAACGTATGAATTTAATTATAGTTGCAACGATTTGCATGATATTTGCATTAATCTTAGCAATAGCTGGTTTATGCATTGCAAAGTTTAATGATGTAACAAATGGACCAATTTTACCAGAAGTTATCTGTTTTGTTTTATCAGTTGTTTTAATAGGCGCAGCGGTTGTATTGTTTGTGATACAGCTGAATATACAGCTGAATAATACATTTTAAAAGGAGTGTGAGTACATGAATTTAATCGAACATTACATTGAAGACATTGTCGATGTAAAGGATGTGACCAAGCAGTTTAAGGCGCATACCGGTTATACCCCGACAGAGCCATTGTATGAAGTTACAATGGATGTTGACTGTATGGGAAACAAAGAACGTGTAACCGAGCAGTTCTTTGAAACTGAATTTAATAAGATTAAAGCACAGAAATATTACCTAGCTTGATTTGCAACACAAATCAAGAGAAGGAGCTGCGGTACATTATGCGGTACTTTTGTTCTACAAAAGCATCGCCGCTTTCAATGTATCGCTCTAAGCTGCGGTATATTTCTGAAAGAAAAGTACCGCTCTAAGGAGAAGAAGAAGGAGAAAAATATGAAAAAAGTAAAAAGTTTTTTCAACCCGACAACCATTGTCTGTTTACTGTTCGGAGCGTGCCTTGCGGTACTCCTCGCAATCTTTGTAAGCAAGGATAAGAGTATTACGACACCGGTGGTACAGAAGGAAACCGAGTCACAGACCGTAGATGATATCTTAGCAGATGCAGATTCCGATATGACGGATGTTATTGGTTATGACCTGTACGGCACTCATACCATCAAGGACAGTGATAATACCATTACATTCAAAGATGATAATACGGCAAGCGGTTATGTAAGTAAGACTATGCCGGACGTAAAAAACGTACACTGGTCTGTGTCAATGGATGATGGTGTACTGCATTTAAACTTTACAGACACAAACAATGCAGTCCAGTACGCGTTTTCTTATGATGATGATATGAATATCGTCTTAAGCAGTGAAGATGAAACGCTTACTTTAGTGAAAGAATAGCGATATATCTTTGATGGAGCAAAGGTATAATCAAAGCATATAAAGCCCTCTTAAGCAGAGGGCTTTTATTATATGTGGTATGCTCGTTATGAGTTGTAAATGATTATCAACGTTATCAATAAGATGATGTGAAATATGTATCGGCTAGATGTATAGCAATAAGTAAAACTAGATGTGTATAGCTGATGTAAAAGAGACTTTCCTTTATGCAGTATCAGGGATAGAACAACTTAACATTGTTCAAAACGGAGTTGTCAGATGTTTTGTAAAGAACAAAAAGAAGAAACGACACCTTGCAAATATATATTGTACATGAAATAGCACTTTATAAGGATATTTTTTACATAAAAATACACTTGAAAGGTTGACATATATATTTAAAAGGTGTAATATAATATCAGAAGGAAGAACAATCATCAACAATCAGTACCAAACCAATTCTCCTTTAATAAAAAGTTTCCCGTTGTTCTTCCTTTCATCTGTTAGCAAAGGGTTTTCAGCATTTCCCCTTGCTACCTCCTTTCTAAAATGGGAAGAATCGGAGCGGTTGTACCCCCCTAGTAACCGTTCCGGCGCTTCCACTTAGACCGTTAGCTCAGTTGGTAGAGCGGCAGCCTTATAAGCTGTGTGTCACAGGTTCGAGTCCTGTACGGTCCACTTACAGGAGATATCACTGTGGTATCTTTAAACCAAAAGAAGATATCACCGTAGAAGACTTCTGTAACATATATAGTGCTTATTTTGTCCTTTCTTACGTTAACTGCTTATCATAACTAAAGCGATATTTTTCCAAAAGGAAAAGCATCGCAGCTTAGAGCGATACATTTCTTTCAGAAATATACCGCAGCAGTTAACGCACTCTGCAAGCATGGATGTAGTCCTCCTACTACAGTATGCGGTACTTTTACTTTGTAAAAGCATCGCCGTAGCCGATGTTATCTAAGTTCATTACTTAGGCAGAGTGTTAGGTCTTAGGTGCTTATCTAGTGGTACATTGGGAATGTATCACAAATCCCATTGTGCCTAAGACCGCTGCATATGCGATGCAAAGAAAAACATCGCTGACATAGGGGCAGGTTTTTACTCTCCCTGCCCCACCTCCTTAAGCAGATATAAGCCTAATTGGTAAGGCAGGTGGTTGCTAACCACTGAGTAACCGTACATACGGTGTACAGGTTCGAGTCCTGTTATCTGCGCTTGGGCAAGGTTTCTTCCATTACCTTACCCACTCCTCTGTAAGCGGCAGCACCTTAACTGATTCCATTCATTCGGTTGGGGTGTTGTCAAACCTGCATTCGTCTGATGGACAGAAAGAGGTCTCCAAAACCTCTAACGGTGGTTCGATACCATCCGGATGCGTTATATGTGGTACATCTCCGATGTATCACATAGCCGTGGCAAAGCCATCGGTAACATGCGATGCTTTTGCGAAGCAAAAATATCGCAGACCTTTCCTTAACTTACAAACAAAGACCGTGAAATCTAACTTTGTGAGAGGAATTACAGAATAAAGACTAAGGGAAAGGTTAAAAATTAACAGCCTCTAAGCTAAAGCATAGAGGCTATCATTGGTATCACTGATTGGAAGCAGTTTTACCGTTCAAACTTATCCAAAATACCCGTATTAGCTTAGAGCTTGAAATGTACCGCAGCTTCCAAGTAACCGGAAATTCACACATTTCCCATTTCCGGCACCTTACGGTATGTTTCAAGTGGTACGGGTAATTTCTTAAAAATGTAATAGATAATAGCTTTTCTCTTCAAAGGAGAGAAAGAAAGCGAGGTTTGAATTATGACAATCGGAACAGTAGTTTTAATGACAGCCGCATTTTTATTTTTCGCAGGCTTTGTGATTGCAATGATGTTTGATAATAAATTGACGGAAAATGACTGTGTTGAGAGTATGAGCGAGAGAGCGTTCTCCAAGTTCTGCATCGGTGTAGATACCGGCATTATTCTTATGATTATCAGTGTCATTATACTGATTATCGGAGTTGTATTAACAGTAACACGTATTTAAGAGAAAGAGGAGATTTGCATGAAAACAAAGGAAATTATCAAAAATTTAAGTGAAGTCGAAGGACAGTTAGATTGCGTAGTAACCTGTATGGAAACGATTTCCTCAGAGGATTACGAGTATATGAAGGAGATATTCAAGGCTGCACGCAAGGCTTTAAAGTGCCTGCAGAAGAAGAACAAGAAACTTAAGAAAGAGAACAAAAAGTTGCTTATAAAGCACAGGGAAGAACACAAATACGAAGAAGAATTTGCAGGACCCGCTATGGGATAGTGTTAGATGTTTAACAGAGGAGAAATCTATGAAAATAAGAGAAATTGTAGGATATTTAGAGAATATTAAAGAGAGTCTTAATGCGGCAGAATCATCAGAGTTAGCAGAAATTCTCGATAAAGATACATATGAAAAGTTTGAGTCAGTATTAAATGAGGCTCAGAATAAGCTTTTAGACTGTAAGAAATTAAAAAAGAGAACAAAAAGCTCCGTAAGGAGCTTGAATCTTTGAAAGCAGAAAATAAAGAACTGCAGGCTGACCTTGACGCTTACAAGGATGAATATGACAGTCCGGAGCTTGATTAAATATCGAAAAAGGAAAAGGAGAAACCTATGAAAACAGGAAAAATTATCGAACGCTTAGATGAAATCAGAATTTATCTTGAAGATTCTAACATTGATGAAGGTTATTATGAGAAATGGGCTGCCTTAAGCGAAGCAATGGAGAGAGTTGGCGATTATAAGGATTTGAAGAAAGAGAACAAAAAGCTCCGCAAGGAGAATGAGTCTCTGCAGGAGCAGGTCGAGTACCTGCATGGAACGATTGATGATTTGCATGAGCTGGTCGATGATTACGAGCCAGAGCTTGATTAAATGAATAGTATGAAGGGAGAGACATATGGATAAAGAGAAAAAAGTATCTATGAGTATCAATATTCCAATTGGACTTTTAGAGAGAGTGGATAATTTTGCAAGACATCGCGGTATCAACAGAACCGCAGCTATCATGGTGTTAACCAGTTCATCCCTTGATGAATTTGAGAATGGTAAAGTTCAGTCTGAAAAAGAGGTAGTCTAGGATGGAGAATGAAAGCAAAACAGTATTTTGTAAACATTGTAATCATCCGACCTATTGGAAAATGTAACCAATCTTTGATTGATTACACGGCGACATGCGAAGCGTGTTGGGAAAGTTAAGAAGCAGACGGAAACCATTGTAGAAGATGGAATACTAGGCGATGCTTTTACTTCGTAAAAGTACCGCAGCATATCACATATCGTAGATTGTTTGGAATTTGTCTTGCCTGCGGTAAGGAGCTTGACATTCCAAGCTTTACAGAGCGGAATCGAAAGGTCATTGATAAGATGAAGCGGTTAAGCAAAGACTGTGAGGCATGTTAATAAGAGACTATTTACTAAAGAAAGAGGTGTCTATGTTAAAAGGTGTAAGAGCTACACTTTTGAAAGACAAAAGCATCGTAACAATTACAGTAGAAGACCAGGAGTGTGAGGGTACTTTTGATTTCCGAAAGAGTGCTAAGTGTATGACAAAGGGTTTTCAAAATAAATTCGGTGATAACGCAAGTGGAATTCTTCTTGTATCGATTGCAGCTATCGCTGAAAAATATCCGGATAATGCAGATTACTTACAGGTTCTTACCTATGATAAGGATGGAGTAAAGACAAAGTATTGGGTTATCCTTGACAACTATGGAAATGGCAATTATGTAGTCACTGCATTGCTGCCGGAAGAGTACTAGCATACAGAAAAAGGTTGTATTACAGATGAAGTGATATAACCTTTTCTTTTTATAAGAATTTATTTATAATAAAGATAAGGAGAAGCAATTATGGCTAAGATTAACAGTTTCCGCAAGGAGTTTTATTATTTAAGCAATTTTTATGAGATACCCGTTACCTATAATGGTCTGACCTATCAGAACAATGAAGCGGCGTTTCAGGCACAGAAAACCTTAGATGAAAAAGAGCGTATGTCTTTTACCCGAATGAATCCGTCTGAGGCGAAGCACGCCGGAAGACGGATAACACTCCGTAAGGATTGGGAAGCGGTAAAGGTTGGTATTATGCATGACATCGTAGAAGCGAAATTCAGACAGAATCCATCCCTTGCAGCGAAGCTTATCGGTACAGGTAACGTATATCTTGAAGAGGGTAATACATGGGGAGATAGAACTTGGGGTACAGTAGATGGTAAGGGAGCAAATAACCTTGGCAGAATCCTCATGGATATTCGTCAAACCTTACAGCAGGAAATGAATTTAGATAAAGAAGGAGAGGACTACGAGAGATAGTCCTAAAGCGGTTTAGAGCAGTATCTAAGCCGCTTTTTTCTTACAATAATAGCCAATAATTACTTGCAAAATATATCTATTGGATATATAATAGATGTATAGAAAAGGATTATCCGAAAGGAGTGTTAGCTATGACAAGAACAGAATTACAGGAAATCGGTAACGATATTATGAAACGGCATACAGAGCTGCTATCTGAACATCGGGAAGCATGGGAAGACGGTGCATATAGCACTAGTCAGGCATGGGAGGATGCAGTAAATGAAATCTGTTTATTGAGATAAGAGAAAGTGAGGTATTGGTATGAAGTATAATTATAAAGACAAAGAACTTGTATTGGATGATTCACTCGTAAGAGAATACGAGAAATTAAGCGGAAGCACATTCTCCGATACGGATATTGAATATTTAATAAAACACGATAAATTGTCTGACAATAATCTTTCAACTGTTATTGAAAGACAGATTAAGGAAGAATTAGCTGTTCTTTCTTAAGAATTCTAAGGAAATATAAAAATGCAATCAATTAATGTTTGTGGGTTAACTGTTTCATATGAAAATTGTAATTATGCGTCTTATATGAAAACAAAAGTAAGATTAGAGCGATGCTTTGAGAAAATCTATCAGGTTCTTATCCACAGTCATGTGTTTCATTATCCAGTCTGTCATTATATAAGAACAAAAGAAAACGTAATTTTTTCTGTTTTTATCAATAGCGATAATATAATGTATGCAGGAATTTATAACAAAGAAACAAAGTCAATTAAAACAAGCTGTTCTTTCGAGAATATAAAAGATATTGACGAAATTGATGTTGCAACACTAGAAATAAGAATTTCAAACGCGATTCAATCAAAAATATCCTATGATATGAATGTTATTATAGATGCATGGAATGATTATCTTCTGGATAGGGAAGAGGATTTAATTCAATCTGATTATGAAAGGTAAGTATCAATATCCCTGTAAGATACTTATATTTATCATAAATGGAAAATATAAAGAACGATTTTAAGGAGAATAGTTATGGCAAAAGTAAAGTTTTGTTTAAGTTTGGATGAGGAGATTGCAGAACGTCTTCGCACTTACGCAAAGGAACATCATAAGACAGTAGCAGCAGCCGTAACCGATTGGGTTTTATCGGTTACAGAGGAAGAGAAAGAGGAATAGAATATGATTGTAAAAACGGCAGTAAAACAGTATCGGGATAAAGAAATCTTTTTACAGAGTGGTATCGACCTTGCTTATCTGGATAAAAATGAGGATGTGGAGGAAAAGTTCGGATATACGGTAGCGCATGCAACTGTGAAAAATGTTAATACAGAGCAGAGTCCGGATGCAGTTACAATTTATTTTTAATCGGGGAAGAAAAGAATGGTAATGGAAGATATAAGAATGCAGTTAGCTGACGACAAAGAATTTGCAGATTAAGAATATGGTGAGGGTAATTATATAATTGAATCACCATGCTATTAAAATGATGGAGGTAGTTGTATGAAAAATGGAATAGATAAACCAAATAAAATCAAGGCAAGATTAACAGTAGAAGTCGAAGCAGAATTTTATGATGATGAGAGTAGTGAAGAAACTGTTAGATATTGTGTAGAGCAGGACCTTGAGGACACTGGATTAAATGTTATTGATGTATCAGTAGATAATACAAGAAAAATACTTAATCAATTAAGGCACGATAGAGAAGAAATTGCAAGAAATTTACCAGAAGATTATGATTATTATTCATTTTTACGTGGAGTGGATTATGTATTGGATAGATTGAATTTAAAAGATATGCAGTTAAATCAGAATCTTGGTCAAGAGGACGAAGAAGAATACGAACGATGATAAGTCTGCAAACAGATATTTTTATATATAATTTTAATATATGATTTTAACCACTTTTGTTTAACAGAAGTGGTTATTTTTTTGTCACTTATATATTTGTGCTATGTCACCACTCGTTAGAGTGATGACGAGGCGACATGCCTTTGGGCATGTTGGCGTAATATAGTCACTACCGTTCCTATATACCGGAAAATCCATATCTTACCTGTATCCCTGAAAAATAATTTAAAAATTAATAAATTTATTTTCAAAAATGCTCCCTTCCTGCCATTTAAGTAATAGAAGGTCATTATATACCTTCTGTATCAGCAACACGGGAGCGTTTTTAATGTTATGACAAAGGAAGCACAGATTTTAGTAGAAGAGAACCATAACTTAATATACAGCTATCTTAAGGAGATGCGACTTAATGTGGATGAATACTATGACTTAGCCGCGATTGGCTTATGCAAAGCTGCAATCATTTTTGATAAGTCATTCGGATATCAGTTTTCCACGCTTGCATATTTTTGTATGCGTAACGAGGTTTTGCAGGAGATACGACATACTGGAAAAGGTGTGACACCATTACTCATCATCGATGATGAAGAGAAGGGATTAGATAGTGTTTTGACCGATAATTTTGAATCAGTCGAAGATATTACAATGCTAAAGCTTCATGTACAGTCTTTCCTTAAGCGGGCATCACCTTTACAAAGGGATATTATTCATCTGGTAGCAAGCGGCTACTCTCAGACAGAGATAGCACAAATGCTTCATGTTAGTCAGACAAAAATCAGCAGGAGCTTGATTAAGTTTCGCTTAATCAAAGAAGAAGGAGAAGAATATGAGTGAGAAGAACGAGAAAGAAATTGATATCGCTGTAGAAAAGGCGAATGAAACAAATCTGATTATTCGGATATTTGTATGGGCGATGATGTTGATTATTCTCGGTTGTTTTATCTATTCCATGTATGAGTCAGACGTGAAGTATAAGCAGGCAAAAGCAGAATATATCAGTAGCGGCTACAATATCGTAAATGTCGGTTTGTGGAATACCTACGCTATTGATGATGAAAATGTCAATGCCTATATATCCGGGAAAAATAAGATTGTTGTACATACGCTTCCGGGAAAGAAAACAAAGGTATTAAATACTGGTGGTATTTCAGGTTTTACGATTGAAGAGGAAAGTAAAAAAGAGAGGTAAAAAATTATGACAAGAAGAGTTGCAAAGAAACGATATAAGAAAGCTTTGGATGCTATGAAGCATCCTATGCCAGGAATGTCGGCAGTAATGATTATCAATCAGGCTTATGTTGATAAGAATGGAAAAGTTTGCAGTCCCATGCAGAAAGGTGCACGGTTTATCACATTAAAGCGCCCGAAAATTCAGTATATACGTGCAAAGGAGATTAAATATGAATAGTAATTTGTTACTCGGAGAGAAAACTATCCATCCCGCCATGAACACTTTATACCTTGGCAGCACAGGATGCGGAAAATCAAATTTTATGAAGAGAAATATCGAGGTTCAGACAGAAGTAAACTTTGTTATCCTCGATGTTAGAAATGATATCTATAATGCTACAAAAGACACTTTGCTGCAGAATGGCTACCGTGTTTTGCATTGTAACGCGATGGATAATGTCTACAATCCATTTATCTACATGAAGACAGATGAATCCATCCTTAATTTTGCAGATATTATTGCAAAGAAAGCGAATACAAAGGACTTATTCTGGTATGCAGCGACACGAAAAATGCTTATCAAGTACTTGATGCATTACAAGGAAACCGGCGATTTATCCGATTTATCGATGAAAGCATTGTATGATGTCTGTGTAGATGGTAGCATTGAGGCTTATGTAGAAGAGAATGTTGGTCCTACAGCAGCATATAGCGCTGCATTAAACCTTGCAGCATTTTTGCAGCGCTATAAGGATTTGGATGGTAAGGGGGCTTACATGATTGACCTTCCTGCTTTATTCACAGAGAGTAAGCAGGCATTATTCCTTGAATTGGATGTCTTTGATATTACACCGAATCTGATGTACAGTATCATGTTATCGCAGCTGTTTCATAGCATCGCAGTAAGAACCAAGCCTTTAGAGCATGAGCTTTTATTCTTCCTTGATGAGATTCAAACAATTTCACTTCCGGCATTATCGAGAATGGAAGAGTTAAATGCAGCGATTATCACTGCTGCGCAGAGTATCAAGCAGGTAGATGGAATCCGTGATGCATTTCCTCTTATCCTTTATGCAGGAACGATGAATGATATGGATTGGAATACTGCCCGTTATTTGAAAGAGATTGCCAAGAACAGTAAGAAGACATTAAAAGACTGGCTGTTTGGTGCTTACAAGGATTTAATTGATGAGTACCATCTGGTACGGCTGAATGCTAATAATATTTATATCATTGAGCAGGGTAAGCCGATTATCAAAGATAAAAAACTTACTTACAAGGATTAAAGAAAGGAAAAGCGTATGAAGAAAATTACAAAGATTTTAATTGCATCAACCGGAATTTTGGCAGGTGTTACAGCAGTAACAAAACTGATTCAGCCAAAGGCACAGAAGAAGCAGAAGGAGAAGTCTCCGAATATTGTTATCATTGGTAAGGCTGGAACCGGTAAATCACGGTACTACTTAAAGCCAAACGTAACGATGGAATGCTGCCGTCCGACTTGTCACGGCACTCCGACAAGCGAAGCTTGCCGGAAGGAAGAGAAAGAGAAAAAGAAAGAGGATAGTTCTGTTAAAGGTATTTATGAAGAGACAATCCGTAAGCATAGTGAGATGGAGAAAATTGTTGCTAAGAATACAAAAGCCCTGCAGTCTCTTACAGAAGATGAGCAGACTCTTATGAAAGGTCTTATAAGCTTTCTTCGCACGACAGGTCTGGTAGACGAACTGGACGATTCGGTAACGCTTGCATCTATCATTGAATATATGAAGGATACCGGCTATCTTGATAAAGTGATGGTTCTCTGTGATAAGAAAGGTGTTGCTTTCGATGATACCGAAAATATTATCCGTATCGTATTCAAGGCAGGCAGGTTCAACAAGTGTATGGATGCAGAGCAGAAATTATCCGTTATCCTCGATGAGTTAAGTGAGAGTTACTTCCAGTATGACGAGGATAAGAATTTAGATGATTTTTCCGGAGAAGATTGCGATTAAATATAAGCTCTGCTTATTGAAATCGTAGGATAAACCGAGTATAATTAATAAGTAGCAATCACTACCTTTTATCAAGTAAAGATTACAGGTCATACATCAAAGTCAATATCAGCAAAGCTGATATGCGAGAATCGCATATATGACAGTGGTTGCATATCAGAGTAATCAATCGCTGTCATACATTTTAATGTATAACCTATGAAGATTGGTTACATATCACGAACTCTATAAAACACATAGGTTAAGAAGACCCATAAGCTTATATTATCTGTATAGGCTTATGAATATGGGAAGACCATATTATAAGGAATCTTGGTCATGTATCTTTACAAATCGACCATACGTGCTCCAACTTGAATTGCAAAGCAATTCAAGGGACTTGCCGTCTGCGGTACTTTTACATAGCAAAAGCATCGCCGTGCGCGGCAGGGAGAGGAAGAGTTAGTTTCTTCCTCAATCAATGTAAATTTCCCAAAGAACGAAAATAAATTTTGTAATTATAAATTGTACAATTTTAAGTTTTTGTTGTCTGTAATTGCAAAACAGACAACATGTTTATTAAGTCCTATGATTTGATAAACCGTACTTATCTACGGATAGGTACAAGCGAAAGGAAAAAGTATGAAAGAGAAAATGAAGAGAATCGGTAAAAGCCTTTTGTCTTTAACATTAGCTTTCTCTATGGTATTCTCTATCTTAATGCTCCCTGACATCGTTCATATCAATGATACAAAGGAAGCATCTGCCAGAACCTACAGTTTCGATGTTACTCCGGGCACTGTGGATAGCAGCGGAATCAATGTATTGAATTTTTCAGATAGTGCATTTACAACATTGACGACGAGAGTACAAAAAGATAATTCGAGCTATCCCGATAATAATGGTTATACGGAAAGTTCTGTAAATAGACAGATTTTTTTTGTAAAGATAGGCAATTATTATAAGACTTACACATATGATAAAACTACTAGAAAACTTTATTCTGTCTACAGTGACCATTATATTTCTCTTGATGACTCATTAAAAGCGAGTGCTGAGAGTAATCCTAAAGGCATATTAGAGGGTGGAAGTAATAATGGTGGTTATGCATATATGGATATTCAGAATCAAACTATCTCAAATAGCGACCCTCAAAATTTCATAAATTATATGAAACAATATATGAGACAGTTTGTAAACAATCATCCGGCATACAAAACGCCTTTTGAAAATAATATTACTCTTAAGACATTAGAATTACCAACCGCGAATTATCCGTTTTTTAGTAGAGGACTTGCAGATAATACAACTATTGGCAGTAATAATTATAATTATAATACAGAAGTGTTTACTTCTGACTATATAAGAAGCAGCGATTGTGCATTATATTACTTTCTGTATTGTAATAAACCTTCTGGAACAGATAGGATTTATGTAAGAAAACTTCAGAATAATTCTAATAATGCTTATACTTTTGCAAAAGATGATTACAATCTGAATAGATGGAGTGTTATGTCTTATTTAGATGCATATCTCGGCATTGTAGTAACTCTTCCAACAGAAGGAATTTTGACACCGACAGCAAATTCCCCATCTGCAACGTTGACAAAACAATCTATAATCACAAACACAGCGACGCAGATTACAGATTCTTATAAACTAATGCTTACAGACTCTACCAATGAAGCTCGTAATTCCCTTACAGCTCCATCTATCAAGGGAAAGAGTATCAACCGTGCTGCAAAGGGCATTACCTATACCTTTGATGTAAAGGGAGTTAATATCAATCGGGAACGTAGCGGAGATAAGAAATATGTATCAGCTATCATCTATGATAAAAATAAGAATCCTATCTATTATGGTCGTCTTGCACAGGTAAATAACCTCGCACAGAAAGTTGGCACAGTCAATTCGTCTTCTACCAACAGTGCAGGTACAACCGTAGGTGTACAGACAAGAGATATGTCTGTTAATATGACTATCCCGAATGACCTTTACGAGAACGAAAAATATCTTGTAGCTGTATTCGAGGAAACCGAAGCATCCGACGGAACAAGAACTATGAGTTCTCCGGAATACGCAAACCTCACAGTATCCGGCATCGAAAATATCTATGCCGAGAATGCTGCTATGAGCGGAAGCAATAAGGGTAAATCAACCGAGAAGCACAACAATACTTCTACCGAGCCGGTATCCGACACATCCCTTGTATCTGATACCAAGACTTACTACGATGACCAGACGATTACAGACAAATCCAACTGGATTGTTGAGGAGAATGTTGTAAATGCAAAGGATGTAGGCGGCTCTGTTATCCGGCAGGAAGTGCTTGGAGCAAACGACTACTATGTGATGGATTATGATAATTGGGAATATTACGCAGTTTATCTATATGTAAAAGACCATACATCCGAGCAGACAAAGTATTCTTATAAGATTGATGCGAATGGCAACGTTATCAATGACACTGCTGCCGTCAACTATACGCAGTGTGGTAATGATAAACAGCGTAAGACATGGTTAAAGCTGGTAGCTGCTGAATACCGAAAATCCGGTCTTATTAAAACCATGACAAACAATTGGGTTCCGAAGGAAGCCGACATGAAAGCGTTTGACAGTAGTGCACTTGGATTAAACTGTCTGAATACGGTTCATATTCCAAAACTTGCTGATGGTGTAACCAAGGGAACGAAAGATATTATCTTCTTACGTTTCCATAACTACAATGGAACACCTACTTTCTTCTCATATAAGAAGACCTTGCAGATAAAGACACAGGCTACCAACGATACGGATGAAAAGACTATTATTGAAGCTGATAAGTGGCATACATGGACCGACAGTAAAGGTATCGAATGGACTTATATGATTAACAAGGATGGCGAAGTCATCTACCTGTATACCAAAGATGCAACTGCAATGGATAAGCTTATCGTTTCAGGTGCGCACGATGAAGAATCTTATGACCTTCCGGAAAATGATATCTTGATGATTCCGGATTCCATTAATGGACTTCCGGTTGTTGGTATCGGTGGTGGTACGAAGGATACGCCACTGTTTCCATATATTACGACCGTAAAAGACCCACTTACCGCAGGAGAAGGCGTTACTGTAGCAGACAGTTTTGATTCCATAACTTTCCCGGCAAGTGTCCGTAAAATCAATGACTATGCATTTTATGAGTCTACAGCAGGTTATAATTATCAGATTTCAGAGAATGATGATGGGGATGAAACTGCTACCGCAAAGGCAACCGGAACGATTACAATTCCGAATACGGTAAAAGAAATCGGTAACTATGCATTCTATCAGATGCCGTATATCACAGATATTACAATAGACAGCGATGGAATGAGTATCGATTACCGCGCATTTGCAAATTGCGACCGTATTGAGAGTATTCGTGTTATCAATTCTGATAATAAGGGTACGATTGGTGAGCGTGCATTCGCAGATAATAACAAGACTCGTTATATCGTGGTGTCCGGTAATGTGGATATCAAAGCGAGAGCATTTGCAAATAATGCAAACCTTGGAAAATACAATAAGAAATTATCATACGGTTTAAATATCGACAGTATGACCGGTACGATTGGTTTTGAAGCGTTTGCAGATGATGTAAACCTGACATCCCTTTATGTACCAAACACTGTAACAATGGAAGAATCGGTAGATAAAGAACATGGCTATCAGTTCAGAGGATGTACCGCTTTAAAAGAGGTAGAATATGACTCTGAAAAATTAGGTAATAATGTATTTAATGGCTGTGGAGCAATCACAGACCTCATCCTCGGCGATACCGTAAAAACAGTAGAAGCAAGCTGGGGCGGAAGCGCTTCAGGTAAAGCAGTAAATCGTACTATCTATGTGAAGAGTGCAACCACAAAGTTTGGTTTTACAAAGAATGGAAGTTCATATTCTTCCGGATTCGGTTATCAGAGCGGAGTTAATTCCGGCACAGTAACCGTGCGTTATAAGGAAGCGGATAATGCTGATATTCCTTTAACCGATGCTGTCAGCGGTAATATGTCATCCATTGAGAAAAAGAAAGATTCTGATGTAAAACCTCACTTCACAGCGAATGGAGCATGTACTATCAGCTTTGTTCTTGTTGGAGACAGCGAGAATGTAACGGACAAAGATTTACACTCGCAGGCAACCATGAAAGGAATCGAAGTTACCTTAAAGAAAGGTATCTATGAAAATTCAACCGTAAAGAAAACTCAGTTTATTGTAAAACCGGAGATGTCTGACAGTTCCAGTACGGATACAGCATATGATGATTACTATATGATGTCAGAAGATGACTGGAAGGCAGTGCAGGCAGCCGCAGATACAAAGCGTATTTCACTTGCGACAAAAGAAAACTTTGAAACCGCAGCGAAAGATGCCAAAGTGTCTGCAGACCGTTTTACCACGGATAAGTTGGTTGATGATAGCACTGCAGCATTTGTAAACGTTGTATTTATCCGTTATGCGGATGAAGCAGGAAAGAATGGTTACTTTATCAAGAAGCTGACCATCCCATACTCCAAACTTACTGATGAAGCAGCAAAAGACCAAGTTCTTGATAGTATTGGTGTAAGCAGTTATACCGAGCTTGCCGAGAAGGTAACCGAACTTACCGATGAGGTTACTTATTGGAGAGAGCAGGTTAAGGAATTATCCGGTATGACAGATGACGCTACTGCTGATGTCGAAGCTATGAAAGTAGCTATGCAGAAAGCGCAAAAGGAACTTGCAGATTACACCGTAATGTATAATGCTCTTGTAGAGCAGATGAAGCAGCTTAATACTTCTACAGATACAAAGAATGATGGCTACTTTGCTGAGAAAGATACAGATAACGGTAAGGTTAATGTTATCTATATCAATGGAAAAGAGTTATCCTATAAGGATGCCGGAACAGACAACGATGGTCATAAGCTTTATGAATCCACTGGCGATGTTGACGGTGATGGCGTAGACGAGAAGCTTGTCTACTGGGTAGACGAAAACGGTGTGCATGTCGTTAAGAAAAATGACAAAGCTCCGGAGACAGACCTTGTTTACAAGGATGATATCGCAGCCCTGCAGCGTAGACTGACCGCACAGCTTACAGGTATGCAGTCTGACCTTAACAGTGCCAATGACCTGTTAAAGAAGATTGATGCTAAGATTAAACAAATCATGGCGGAGCTTGGTATCGAGGACACCGATGGAACCAAAGATGAGCAGCTTACTCTTATCTATGATAAGGTCGTAGCAATGAATCAGAAGATTCTGTCTTATCAGAACGTTATCAAGAGTATTTACAAGCAGCTTGCAAGTGAAGACTTAACGGATGAGCAGTTAAACGATATCAATGCAGTATTAACCTCTATCACGGATAAAATCAGTAAATTAAAGCAGGCAAATAAGGATTTAACCGATGAAGTCAAGGATAAGGATAAGAAGATTACCGAGTTAAACGGTAAGCTTACCGAGTCTCAGACAACTGTGGATGGTCTACAGAAGGAAATCGAGAAGATGAAAGCGGAAGCTGCAACCATGCAGGAAACGATTACATCTCAGGCGAATACCCTTAAGGAAACGCAGAATAAGGTTAACAGTCTTACTTCATCCAATGAGGAATTAAGTAACGAAATTACCTCTTTAAATGGTAATATCGATGCTTTAAAATCCAACAATGAGAAGCAGTCTGAACAGATTGAGACACTGCAGACAACCCTTTCATCTAAGGACGAGCAGATTGCAAACAATACTGCTACCATCGAGGAATTGCAGGGCGTTATCGCTCAGGCTAAGATTGAAGCCGATGCGTTAAAGTCAACGAATGCATCACAGGCTGACACTATCAAGGCGCTGGAAGAGAACGTTGCAAACTTAACTGCAATCAAGGATGAACAGGCTGAGACAATCTCTGGTTTACAGGAGAATGTAACGACCTTAACATCGCAGAATACATCTCTTTCCGAGAATGTAGCAACTCTTACCGCTACGGTAAAAGAGCAGGAAACAAAGATTGCAGAGTTAAAGGAACAGCTTGCAGCCCAGAAAGAACTTGTAGAGCAGTTACAGGCAGAGTCCAGTCAGTACCTTCTGACAACAGGTGAAGCAATCGATATGTTCGGTTTTGATTCATCGATGTCAAAAGAAGATATGAAGACTGCAATCACAAGCTTTGTCAATGCAAAGATTACGCTTGGTAAGATTCAGAGCGCTTTCAACACTGACAAGGATGGAGAGGAATTAGTCGCATTCCTACAGACAAATGCAGGTGGTGTCACACCAGCTCCGACACCAACAACTCCTTCCGGAGATGTTGATAAGGCAAGTTATGACAAGGGCTATCAGGCAGGTTATGCTGCAGGTGTTACAGATGGCAAGAAACAGTCATCAAGTACAGGAACTATTCCATCAAATGTATCATCTTCATCAAGCAGTTCTACAGAGGTAACAACTTTGGAGAAGCAGGTAAACACCTTAAAGACAGAGAATAAGGCTTTAACGACACAGGTAAATACTTTATCAACCGGTATTGATGAACTGTATGACAGCTTAAGTGATGGTCTTGTAGGCGCAAGCGCATTCGATGATGTAGTCAGCAAACTTGATACCGTAAAGTCAGCGGTAACATCAATGGAGAAATCCAATAAGACTCTTGATAAGAAGAATACATCTCTTAACAAGAAGGTTACATCACTGACAAGTACAAATAAGAAACTGAAAACCACAAACAGCAGCTTATCTAAGAAGAATAAGTCATTATCCGATAAGAATAAGTCACTTACTTCTACAAATAAGCAGCTTGTAGCAACCAATAATACCTTGCAGGCAAGCTTACAGAGTGCAAGAAATACTGCATCTCAGCAGGTAGCAAGCGTTCCTGCAAGTAAGGGTACTGCGATTGAGTCACAGAGCAACACCAAGGATAATACCAAGAAGCAGGAGAGTAAAACATCTGAAGAAAAGAAAGAGGTGACTGAGAAACCAGCATCTACTGAGTCTACTGAAGATAAGTCTGACGCTTCTACGAATCTTCCAAGCTTGGATGATAAGGTAAAGGATACGACACCGATTTATCCGACACCGGAAGTAAGTACCGAGCAGTCTGGTACTGAGACACCGGATAATACGATTCCGGAAAAAGATTCAGAAGCCGCAACAGGTACAGGCGATGAAGCCGACCCGATTCCAAAAGATATGAATGATTCATCTCTTCCAATCGGTCCAATTGTATTCGGAGTTATTATCATTGTCGGTGTAAGCGTTCTTCTTATCACAAAAAAGAAGAAAAAAGCTACTGATGACATCGATGAGATTTAAGTCTTAAACAAAGCAAAAGAGAGAGGATAGTCCTCTCTCTTTTTATGATTATTATAAATCTCTTGTAGATACGCGTTTGATTCTTGCAGGTACAACTTCTTTTTGGAAGCAGCTTTTACAGAAGATATCTCTACCATACTCACTGACCGGGAATAAATCATCGTAGGCATCATCTGGTCTGGAGATTGGCTTTCCGCAACAGGTACAGGCGATTGGGTATTTCTGAGACAGTCTTATCGATGGTTTGATTTCTCCATATTCATGTATCATCATATTGCGGTTCATTTGTCCTGGAACAAATGAATTGTCCGTAACTCGCAATGCGTCAATTAACAATTCTCGTTGTCTGACTTCTGTTTGAGCAATGCGCAAATTGTCTTCTAACTGACCATTCTCCTTTTTTAACTCATATATCGTATCCTGTAATTCCTGATAATCCGAAGAATAATTCATACTTACCGGATTCTGCGGTGTAGGATTTGGTATAGGGTTTTGTTGTACAGGTGTATTATAAGCGTATTGTGGGTAATTCATAGGTGCCGCTATAGGTTGTTGTTTCATCAGACCTATAAGCTGATTCATTTCTCTTTCCAGACGATTAAGCCTTTCGTCTTGGCTCATGGAGTCTCTATTATTATCCATATTGATACCTCTTTTTTTAATAATTATCTTTTAGGGTTACGCTTGTCATTATAACATGTTTTATTTATTGTCGCAATAAATAAAAATATATTTATAAATATATAAAGTTCTAAAACATAGGACGCAGATTGACAAAAACACCCTAAAGGGTGTAAAATGTAACAAAAATATACTTATAAAAATATGGTTTGACCATAATAAAAGGAGAAGAATACATGAAAAGAAAATCGTTTAAAAAAATCATTTTAACATTTGCTCTTGCCGCAGTATGCGTATTTGTATCAGTGATACCGACATATGCAGCAACCGAGGGCGGTACAGACCTTGCAAATACAAATTTTACAGAGGACCAGAGGGCAGTACCGTTCGTTGCTTATATCTATATCGAGGATGATGCGGAGAATAACTATGATAACCCAAACCGTGATGTGACGATTTATTTTGGCGGAGCAGGTGAGTATTATATTACCGCTCATAATTATCAGTTTAAAGACTCTGATAGTTTTGCCAAGGATAAGGTTATTCGCGTGACCGGTAAGCTTCCAACTACCGGAGATTATGACTATTACCCGACCATTATCACAAATGACAGAAAAGCAGCGGAGGGTAATGTCAATTATATTGGAAAATTCAATAATACCGATTATTCAATGGAAGACTTCGGTAACGGTATTAAGCCAAGCGAACTAAACACAGATTACAATGAATTTGTTTTTGTGGGTGGCAGCTATGACTGGGTATCTACAGAAGGAAAGAAAAAGCTTGACGAGGTATATTCTCTTTACCATTCAAATACCGGGAATTTATCCGAATCAGCCGCAGAATCCGCGGTCTATGACGAAGAATTATTTACCTATTGGCAGGAACAGATGAACGCAGACCTTTCTATCGAGGCATGGCGAGATGATAATACCGGTAATGTCTATACGAGAGAAGACATGCGTAAACTCGGCTATACTGTTGTAGATGGCACATCTACAACAGAGGAAGAGAAAGAGAGAGAGGAAGAGGATAGTGCCGAGACTTCCTCGGAAATGACGGCTGAGAAATCAACCGAGGCATCTACGGAAGCTGTTATCCCGACCGAAGAGCTTAAGACGAGCAAAGGTATTCCACCGCTTGTTATCATCATTATAGGCGGGTTTCTCATTATCGCAGCAGTTGTGATTGCTTACATTAAGCGTGAAAAGAATGAGAGTGACCTATACATTGATTGATAGAATCAATCAATGAAAGAAAGAGAAAAAGTTAATAAGTCCGATAAAATCGGACGGTTTGTCGGAGACATAAAAGAAAGAGAAGGAATAAGTTATTATATCGCTATTATTCTTTTTCTTTTCTCTCCAAAGGAGAGAAAATATGATTTTGTATTTAATTAAGGATAAAAGCACAGGAACCTATTATATTAAGGATGATAAACCATTCTTCTATGCATTCCATGAGAAAGCGGATGCGAGGGAATTTATGAGGTCTTGTGTACAGACGGAAATGGAACAGCGTGATATTGAGGATAAGGCGGATGATACCTGCCTTGTCTCGGAATTATATCAAAAAGGCTATAAAGGCGGCTTTATTGATGGTGTATTCCGTTCGGTCAATTTATCAGACCCGGTAGCAGCCAAGCTTTTTCCGAGGAATAGCGCTCTTTTATCCCTGATTTTGTATAGCCGCACCAATGACCTGTCTTATCTTAAGAATGAAAGCTTTTATTTCTTCGTACAGATAACAGACGATGGTTACCTTGCCTTTGCAAATACAAACGGCAATATCTTTGCTTTCACAGATATAGAGAATATGGATATTTCCTTAAAGAAACAGTTATTTGACCTTGGCTATAAGGTTATCCGCTATCATATGGATGAGAGACACCATTACTTTATCAATCCGAGACGAAATGTAAGTGTAAAATTATAATAAGAAATGATTGAGGAGCAGTTTTATACTGCTTCTTTTTTATTTTATAAAAATTTTTAAATTATTTTTTGTTTTTATTTTCAAAAACAACCATAACTTGCCATTTAAGTAATGTAGAGACTTGAATCGTTTGCGTAATTTCTAAAGCTTTCATCAGTCTTTATATTTACCTTTTAACATTTATTTACGAAAAGTGAGGAAAAAGATTATGGCAAGAAAAATTTACGAAGGAACGTGCCCGTACTGCGGAAATGAGCTTACGATTGACCCTGTTGGAGAGACAAAGACCTATAAGGAAAGACCAAGATATCCCAAGGTAGGCGATATCCGTCATTGCCCATTCTGCTCATGGCGCTATCAGGTATCGGATGTACGCAAGAATCGTCTTGTATTATCCGAGTACATCAATGCGAACCGCATGAGAAGAAAGGAAAAGAAAGAAAAAGAGTTAACAAGTCCGATGGCGAGCGGTACTTTGCAAAGCAAAGCATCGAAGAAATCGGACGGTTTGCCGGAGGCACAAAAGACAGTACAGGCTTAACGAAAATAAATCTAAGGAGATAAATTATGAGTGAAATCAATGGAGAAGTATTGACGAAGTTAAAAGAGGACGTGGAAGCAAAGAAAGCGGCAGTCGATTTTACAAAAATTGATACGAATCTTGGTTATTATAAGGATTTTGTACTTAATATCCGAACAAGACTTGGCGAGGTTAAGGATATTGAAGATTTCAAGGAATTCCGTAAGGATTGGCAGCACTCCATCGGAGTATTATCCCTGCCATCGCAGCTTAAGACATTCCATGATTATGTGGCTGCTGCAGAGCAGTACAATACCGCCTTATTTGCCATCAGTGAATCCGGTAAGATTAGTGGCTTTATGCCGGAGCTTTATAACGAGACGGTATGCAGTATCCTGCTTGATTTCGCAGAAGTCTTTAAGCATCCGTTTAATAAAGAGTATTTACGTGGCTGCCTTGTCGGAGATAATACACGTAAAGCCATCTACACCCATCTGGTAGCAGTGGCAGAGCCTATCGATATCAAAGCAATGGTAGATGCCGGAGAAATTAGAAAAGAGACAATCCTTTCTCTTCCTAAGGCGATTACCGTCAGAGACTTAACACTTGGAGAGAAAACAGATTCCAGTATTGAGTATTATATGCAGGACTACTACAAGCATTTAAAGCAGCTATACCGTGATTTTGAACTTATCCTGCCGGACCCTATCATTCATAAAGCGGAGAAGCTTAAGGGTGTTACCTTTGATGGAAGAGACGACAAGCTTCGTTATATCATGGGTCAGCTTGGAACCTGCGATGAGTCAAATATGATGGATTACCGCAGTCGTTTACAGTTATCTGCAGAGCGCTATACCTTTAAGGGCGTAAACTTTGAAGAGCCGGCAGTGCGTATCCTTGCAACGATTCCGGGTGATAAGACCTGCCGCAAGGTTGATATCGGCAACCTTGACCGTGAATTCGCACTCCGTCTTGGAGAATATTATGCGGATGCAGACCTTGCCGTAGATGTGGAAGCACTTGGCATCTTTGAAACCGGAGACGGTAAGAGAGAGCCGTTTATGCGGATGCAGGTAAGCGTAGCGGAAAAGGAATCTCCGCTTGAAAAAGAGAAGGATGCTCCTATCACAGACTTATCAGAGCTTGAAGACGCGTTTTCAATGGAAGATTTAAATTGAGAAAAAGAAAAGAGAAAGAGGAAGAATCTATATGAAGAAATTCAGACGTTTTTTATGTCTTTTTCTTACTCTCGCCCTTGGCACATCCCTACTTAGTGGATGTGCTTTGGACGTAAATGGGATTAAGACAGTGATGGAAGAAAAGGGACTTATCGAGGCTCCGCCGGAACCGGATTATACCGCTATCACGGATTATTCCGAGCTGGATGCAGAGGGAGAAGCTTTTCCTTCCGTAGATGGATATTACATCAAGCATGGCGATTTGTATTATCCGCTTGGTTTTGCTACATGGTGTGAGGATGCTGAGTTCAAAGAGAATGGTTACGGCACAAAGGATTTAAGTGAGATTGTTGCAAGTGATATCCGTTTTGCAATGCCAACCGAATATGATACCTACCTCCCAACGCTTTACCTTGATAATAAGGATACACTTGTGTATTATTCCGAGACGAATGTACTCAATGCCTACATGTTCACAAAGTTATTTGACCTTGGCTATTCAGTACCGATTACATCTTTTGAGCAGACTGCTGCAGGCTATCCATATGTATCCATTAATAAACAGACGGAAATGGATGGAGAGGGTGTTTTACTTGACTGCCCGGCACGTAACGAGATGCTACAGCAGCCGGTCTTTCAGACAAAAGACAGTGATGAGGATGCCTATGCAGACCTTCGTATTTTTTCCGTGAACAGTACCGAGTTCAATGAAAAATTTATCAAGGATAATATTATTACCGGACTGACAAGAAATGACACCTATCAGTTCAACGGAGCTTTTGGGTCTGTTGATTATCAGTGGAGTATGGATGCAAATTACCATTACTTTATACAGAAGGAAATTTTCGCAGAAGCGGATTATACTTCTGCCTACAATAACCTGTATACCATCCCCATCCCTGATTATTTGACCAACGGCTATTATATGTTACAGGATATGACGATGTTTCGTCTTATCAAGGAGGGAAACGGTTACAACCTGCTTGACAAGGATTCCTTTAACACAAAGCAGCTTGGCTTAGATACGGAATATGCACTCGCAAATGGCGGAAGATATGACGAGCAATTTGATACTTATTATTTCGCAGATAATACCACTGCAACCGATGACAGACATATTTACAGTTCCAATAAAGACTTGAATGTGTATGTAACGAAAGTGCCGACAGCGCTCGGTTACGTCCCTGACGAAACCGATGCCGAGGAAGAGAAAAAGGAAGAGAAAGAGGATATTACTCAATCTGTAACAGATATCCAGACAGCAGTATACCGGATTTCGCCGATGGCGGACAGCGTGAAGCTTAAGGATGAATCAATGGTCAAGGTAACAAGTGAGATTGCTTCCTCGGCTATTCCACCTACTGTATCCTACTATAGCAAGAACAAGGAAACAGCGGTATCTATGACAAAGAATGAGAAGGATGGTTTGTATGAATACGATGTTGTTACAAATACAACCGTGTCCGAGGATAACAATGTTTACCTTATCGTGCGGTATCCGAAGAATGCAAAAGTAAATATTAAGGATATTTATGATGGTTTATCGATTCAATATATTCAGAAAACGGATGATTTGACCGGAATACCGGAAGACATCACAGCACTTGTTAAGAAGGAGTAAGACCTATGGATGCAAATTTACAGGGTGATTTAACGGTTATGACATCGTTCCTTGAAAAGCTGATGCAGACGATTGAGGCGGCGCACACAACAGATGCGCGCGCCCGTCTTGCACAGGATTTGATGCGATATTATAAAGGCTCAGACCGCCTTGAATTCCGCACCGTTCCACAGAAATATGCCACAGAAGTTACCGAAGCATTGATGCGTAACAATATCGCACATATGGCATCGGTCAATTCTGCAGGCGATACTGTAATCATCCTTCCTCCGGACAAGGAGAGCGGTTATGATTACGGCTATATCATCGATGAAGTATTTATGCATCATCCGGAGTATTATAAGCAGCTTGAAAAGACAACGTGGACGCGTCTTGCGAGAGCGGACGGAGAAAAAGGCGTTATTGCAGTAACACTGAAAAACAAGCTTGATGCAGAAATCTTTAAGAATAAGGTTTTCGCAGATGGTAAAGGTATTGTTACTACGGATAAAACGAATGAGGATGGTTCTGTGACTATTTTCTGTCGTGAGTCCGACCTTATCAATAGCAGCGATAATAAGGATGCGATATCCGCTATCATTGATACCGAGTATTCACTCGGCGTGGAAAAACAGGCATTTGCGCGCCGTCTTGCGGTATGGCATGACGGTAAACAGGCGGATGACTGTATGCGTATGATGCGTAAAAATGAAGCCTTTATCATCCATGATGGGGCAGATAAGTACGGAGACTATTTAAAGTTCGAGGATGGTATCTTAACCTACGGCAGCTATGATAATGAGTTGAAGAAACCGATGGAGAAAAAGATTGAGGTGGATAGAAAAAATCCGGATGCGATGCGCAAGCTGTTTGAGCGCTACCTTTCCCATATCCACAATGAGTATGTATCTTCTATCGAGGAGTATAAGCAGGAATTTGATGACCATACCGAGAGTTATATCCGCGACCGTTATGCAGATAAACAGAAGGAATTGTATACGAAAGTTGTTTTACCGGCGGTCAGCTTTATGAATAAAAACATGGAAACAAATCATCTTGCCGAAGAAGAAGCCTTTGAGCAGGTTATTGGCTTTGTACAAAGCGGTATACAGGCAAATGGTTTAGAGGACATTCGACCAGACTTTTCCGTTGACTTCTTGAATAGCTTAAAAGATGACTTATCCATGCAGGAAGCAGACCTTGTGGAAGGCTTAAAAGACTTGGCACAGACTGCCAAGGCAGAGCGTAAGGATTTTATCGATATGCTTGTTAATCGTACCGAATCCTTAAAACATTCTTTCAAGGAATCCGGTATGGATAAACTTGGCGGTAAAGAGATTGATGCCATGAGTATCGCTGATTTACAGCGGGAACTGACTCATAAAACATCACGTCAGGAAGCAAAGCTTCGTGAAGCCTGCGGTGTCAAGATGCAGGGATGTATGCAGGCAGACCCAAAGGTATTATTACGCGCTTTCTATGCAAAGGGCACACCGATTGCACATATGGATGAAGCAACGCCGCTCATGGCAAAGGCAGAGCTTACTGCAGAAGAGCAGGCGCGTCTGCAGCTGATTGCAGATGATACTATGTATAACCTGCTTGCAGACCGTATGCCGGAGTTAAAAGGCTATGTCAATGATTATTACAGCAGCCGCAGTAAGTTAAGAGAGGTTACCGACCTTATCACGGACTGTAACAAGCTGAAAAAAGCATTAGATGAGGAAACCGAAAATAACAAGACGCTGATTGAGAAGCAGAAAAACATGTTAAATTCAGTCCGCACACAGAAGAAGAATATGGAAACGCTTATCAATTCTGAGATTGTCCGCTCTGAGGAAATTAACAGGATGGATACTGTTATCCATGAACATATCAAAGACTATATGTTTGAGAATCCTACGGCAAGTACGTCTTCGGTATTAAGAGAGGTTAAGAGCTATCTTAAGAAGGAAGGTTTTAGCGCTCCTCATGCCGATGTAAGCTATCAAAGTTTTGCGGATTTCGAGCAGAATATTACAGAAGAGATGGACATGGTAAAAGAAACCATGAAAGAATCAGTATCTTTCGAGCGATAAACATGAGCCTGTTATTTAACTGATAGCAGGCTCAAAGAAGCAATTATGCTTCTTTTGGAAAGAAAGCAAACATGAAGAAATCTGTCATGTCTGAGGTTAAGAAGAGTTTTGATGCAGGCAATCACGGATATCAGATGCAGACCAATTACGCGGAAAAGAAAAAGAAGGCTATGAAGCCGGTATTGATTTTATGCGTAGTCTGTGTCCTAATCTGGGCGTATATTGCAGCTACCGCAACTGCTTATGCTTATCAGAATGTTATCAGTATCAGTGATGCATTCGGGCATGTCCTTGATGCGGTAACATCAGACCCATTATATGCATTCCGCACCCCGGGTGTATTGTCCGGTATGAGCAGAATTTTTGTCTATGGGCTTATCGTAATCGGTATCTTTGGGTTATGGCTTTACGCTATTGATGGCGGACGTGTTCATCACGATGTCAATACGCTAAAGGGTAGTAGTGAATGGGCGGATGCCAAGGAACTATCGATGCGTTACGGAGAATATAAAGAAGTCAAGGAAAAACAGACTTTGCCGTTTCTTCCCGCAAAGACAAAACTTGATTTTTTAGCGCCGTACAGCAACAGTATTTTAAGCCAGAACTTTCAGATGTCCCTTGATACCCATATCAACCCCAAGGCGGTCAATACTCTTATCCTTGGAACGACCGGAGTCGGTAAATCACGGTACTACTTAAAGCCAAATCTTTTACAGATGAATGCAAGTTACGTTATTACCGACCCATCCGGCGGTATTTTACAACAGTGTGGAGAGACACTTCGCCGTTTCGGTTATAACATCCGTATCTTTGATATCAACAATATGGGAGATTGTTCTACCTACAATCCAATGAAGTATTGTTATACGGAAGCAGATGTTAAAAAGCTTGTCAAAGCTTTTATCAAGAATACTGCTGCACCGGGAAGTGAGAACAGTAGCAAAGACCCATTCTGGGACGATTCTATGGAAGCATTCCTCTGCGCTCTTGTTTCACTCCTTGTCAATTATGGTCAGGATGCTGATATTATGGGCGGTAAGACCTATATCCCATGCTTTGCATCCCTTGCAGAGCTGACACGTATGGCAAATAAGCCACTGGAAGAGGGCGGACAGCAGCCTATCGGTGGAAGACGTAAACAGCCGGACGGACCGACATCCGCAAAGTCTGTACTCAATGTTATCTTTGAAAATGTCAGAAAACGTGCAGAAGAGGAAGGTAAGACGGAGATGCCTTACTGTCTGCGTGAGTGGGAGAACTTTAAGATTGCTCCGGAGAAAACTTCTACAACAATCCTTATGACGACCGCAGTACGACTTGATGCATTCAACATTGATAAGGTGCGTGACCTTACGACCGGACCATGTGATGAGAACGGCAAACCAACTGATACTATCTGTCTGGATACCTTCGATGACCAGAAAGACGCATTATTCCTTATCATTCCTACGAATGACAGAACATACAATTTCCTTGTATCGTTCGTATACACACAGTTATTTGATATTTTATACCGCAAGGGAGAACATTCTGCAGGCACAAGTAGTGTCAAGCTTGCGAATAATGAATTGGTAAAGTGGTTTGATGCAACAAAGACCTCTGCAAAGGAGAATGAAGCATTCTTACAGAGTATTAAACATACCACGATAAAGAAAGTCGAGGTCAATGGCAAGCTGACCGGACATCTTGGAAAAGGCAAGAATAAGCGTGATATCACGATTGATGACTCCTTCTATGAAATCTACAACAGTGAGGGTGTATTGATTTCAAGGCGACCGACTGAAAAGCTTGCAAGGGCTTATCAGCAGGAACTTAAAAATGCAAAAATCGTATACGGCGATGGTCAGGCATTACCATTCCCGGTGCGAATGCTTTGCGATGAGTTCCCGAACATCGGTGAGATACCGGAATTTAAAGAAAAACTTGCCACCATCCGTAAATACCTTATTAGTGTATGTGTTATCTGCCAGTCAATTACACAACTTAAGGGTATGTACGAGAAGGACTATGAGGTAATCGATGCGAACTGTCCGGAAACGGTATTCCTTGGCGGAGATGAAAATACAAACAACGAATATATTTCTAAGAAGCTTGGGAAAATGACCGTTATCGGCGCAAACGGTTCTATGGATGCCAAAAATGCCGGAAGTCACAGTTATAATGCAGAAGAGCGTGAGTTGATGAAGCCGGAAGAGATTGGGCGTATTCCATACGAGAAATGTCTTGTTATGGTTTACGGAGAACAGCCGGTCTATGATAACAAATTTGATTATCCAAAGCATAAGAACTATAAGTATACGCAGGATTTTGGCGCGGATATCGGACTTGGAGATAAGTATATGGTATTCGACAGAACACCGTATGCTGCGCAGATTGGTTCTGTTTCCCCGATTGATGCACACCCGAAGCGTAAAGCGAGGGTATGCACATCCATCCTGCCTACCATTCATGGTATGCGTCTTGATGCAGACACCTTTAAGCGTATCTTTAACCGTGAGGACTTATCAACAGAGGATGTTCTTAACAATATGACAAATATTCAGCTTAACGGCATGAGTGATACGGATACTGATGACGGCTTTTCAATTAGTGCTGGAATTATTTAATTCCTTGCACTAATTGAAAGAGGAAAAGAAAGAGGAAAAGAAAGAGAATGATAGTTTTAAAATTCTTCTACTTTTTCTCTTTTTATTTTCAAAAATAAATATTTTTCGCCATTTAAGTAATGTAAGGACTTTTATTTTAATAAAAGTCATTGTAAGGCGACGTTCCGTAAGGAATGTTGGTAATAGAAGATTTAATAGCAGATAAGGTCGATTCGCAGAAAGGAAAGTATATGTATTTTTCGTATGATATAGATAACTTAAACGATGCCGATATTGAAAAGCTGACTGCGCTTCGTGGAGTGACAAGTCGTATGTCACATGCTTACGGAGAACGGAATCGTGGAAGAATTGTAAGCTTTGACGGTTTATTATACGAATCTGAGGATGCAGTAATTGCAGCTTTACCAAAGGGTTACGCCGTAAAGGACTCTGTATTTAAGAGTAGTACCGGTACGCTTTATAAAGTACCTGTAACCGAGGATGCTACGCTTCCGGTAACGGAAGAGATGAAGGCAAAACGTGTGCTTGACCGTTTAAAGGAAGATGGCGAAAAAGAAGCATTATCCCTTTTATCGGACATGACAGAGCTTGGTATCATTGAAAAAGCAGACACCATCCTTCCTCTGATGAAGAAAATTTTAAATCAGGCAAGAAAACATGATTATATGACATTAAATGTCCTTGATATTTACAAGACAATTCCAAAGCTTAGAGTAATGTATTGGGATAACAAGGATAAACGTAACGGCTTGCAGCACACCTTCGACCTGCTTGCAACCAAGACGATTACGACAGACAGTATTAAAAATCCTTTTGACCGTTTATATTTACAAGGCTTGCTTGATTTTCTCGGACTATTATAGCCGAGAAAATCAAAATTACTGGACGAGAGGTAAAGATGAAAGGAAAAAACTATGGCAAAACCGCATCTTGATATTAAGAGCGTATCCGTGACAAATACCTCTGCATTATGTGGAGCATACGGACATAATACACGTACCAATGAAAATGAAGACTGGTCGCATATTGACCCGACCAAGACTTACCTTAATCATGATTTGGTTAATCCTGCAAATGTATTTTATCGTGATTTGGTGGATAAACGCTTGCAGGAAGCATCGATTGAAGCCGGGAAGAATCTGGTAAGCAGCAACAGTGTGATTGCGTTTACCCTATACCTTGCTTATACCCATGGAGCGGAGGCTGAGAATGGATTTAGCGTACAGGAGTGGGAGCAGGCATCTCTTAAATGGATGCAGGATTATTTCGGGGAGCGGAATGTCGTGTCTGCAATGGTACATATGGATGAAAGTTCTCCTCATATCCATGCAATCATCGTACCAGTCACAAGGGATGGCAGACTTTGTGCCAAGGATTATGTCGGAGGCAGCAAGAAGCTGTCGCAGTTATGGCAGAGCTATGGTTATGCTATGAGCAAACCACCGTTTAACATGGAGTATGCGAAGAGCCGCGGCAAAAAAGCGAATCATGCAAGTATTCGTAAGTTTTACGAACAGATTAACGAGATTGATGACCTTACCTTCCCGGAACGTGAGAGAGAAGAATCCGCAGATGCTTATGTGTCGCGTATGACGGATTTTGCAAAGGCAATCGAGCGAAGGCGTATTGCGGACAGGATGAAACTGGAAGAGGATGCAGCTCATGCCGAAGCCGAAGCAAAACAGGTAAGAGTGGACTACCGAGATGCTATCAACTTACAGCAGTATTTGCAGCGGAAATATCATGACCCGAAGCTTGTTGCCGAGGAATTGCAGCGTCTTTATCTGTTTGAACAGTACCCAAAAGACGCTATCGACAAAGCGATGGGCGAGTTGGAAGCAGAGTATGGCAAGGTTGAATTAAATCCAGACCTGTTCTTTGGTACTACACTGCGTAATAGGACTTACAATAACTAAGCTTAAGAGGTAACATGAATGGATTTTAATGAAGAGGAAATCAAGGCAGAACGCGAACGTAAAAATGCAGAAATACGCTCTGCTATCTTAGAAGAAGAAAGAGGAAAAGAAAGAGAAAGAGAAAAAAAGAAAGAAAGGGAGAAAGTACAAAAGGGAAACTCTTTTTCATCCCGATTAAAACGTCTTTTTACTTCTTCAAAGCTAACTGACTTATCGAAAATCGATTTAACAGATTTTCCAAGCTTGGATGAGCCTCGCTCATCCAAGGGAGAGGGACTTGATTCTACAAATCAGGGAGAGGGAGAAAATACTAATAATTCTACAAGCTCTCTTTCCTTGAAAAAGACGGCGGAGCAGCCGGTTGATACAAGGGCTGAGTCCGTCAATGAGAACCTGACTGCTGCACTGGATGCGATTACCGGACGGTTTGCGATTGTTGCATTTACCTGTCTGGATGATGTCGATGCAGAAAGCATGTTAAAGGTGGGTTTATCTGTATTATCAACTGCAATCTATCCTTTGAAAGCAGTAGCCGAAGATATGAAACCTGTCTATGTCGCTATTTTAAATGATTGTTGGCAGAACAAAAATGCCTTAAATAAGATGACGGCAGACCTTGAAGAAGAATTTAAGAGAAGTACCGGTAAAGACCTTATTACGGTCTGTCTTGGTGCATCAGAATCAGACGCAGCTGGAAGATTAAAACGGACAGTGAACGCACTGTACCGTAAAATCCGTGATTTGACGAAACCCTCGGATAACAGTAATCTTGACGGTCTGACGCATCGCTTGAAGCAGCAGATTGAAGCCAATGCTATCGAGCAGGCAAGACGGCAGTTCGAGCGTCAACTTGAAGAGGATGGTGAGATTGACGAGGATATACCGGTCGTTATCAGAGAAGCCAAGAATATGTCTGAGGATGAATATGATTCTTACCTTTCCGAGGAAGAGCAGGAGATTAAGTATCAGGCAAGAAAAAATTATATTGATGATGATGTCAGCATTGAGCAGACACTTCACAATATCGAGAAACATAACACAATGGATGACCCATTGTACTTAATCGCTATCGCATCCGTGGATATGAATACCCTTATTATCCTTGAAGACAGCGATGATTTCAGGGATTTGTGTTTGGAAGCAGATGTGTCCATGATGCGCTGCTCCTATATCTATGCGATATCAAAGTCCGGTGGGCACTGGTACGGCAACAATCATGCAACGCGTGATATCGAGGATATTTTTGAAGCATTGTCCGAAATCATCAGAAGTCGTGGTGGTCGCTTTAAGAGCGAATTCTTATATGAAGTACCAAATATCTCAATATTTAAGGATATATATTTGCAGTAATTTATACCCGGTTGGTGTTGAATATGTACTTTAAAGGGTGTAAAATATACTTATAAGGATATATTTAAAAGAAAGGATATTGTATTATGACGGAAGTAAAGTTAAAAGAAAAGCGAAGTGATTCAGTATTCATTTATGAAATGCCAGAGAACACGAAGTGCAACGTTGTTATTGATAAGAATTTGTCTGCTAAAATAATTGTCAGGGAAAATAAAAATAAGAACGTGCTTACACTGACTGCGGATACACCAAAGCCTCTTGCACATTATAATGCATTATTCATGGATATGGGCTTTTCCCTTCCGATTATCCCTATCCTTGATTCTATCATTATAAGGTGGGCGAAGCTGTTACAACTGCTTACGGCACTGGACAGGCTTGGAAGCAGAGACAGCGCTTATATCAATGCTTTATGCGATGTCTTAAAGCTTGATAAGAAGAATAAAACCTTGGATGACCTTATGGAGAGTGCTTCCAAGGAATTATTAAAACAATTATCCTCATTCGAGGAATACTCGGACTATGCTAATGCATAGTCCGAAGGAAAAGAAAGAGAAAGAGAAAGAGGACGACAGTCCTATTCTCATTCACTTCTTTCCAAAGGAAAGAAAACATGCGTGCACTTTTAATTGCAGAAAAACCATCTCTTATGCATACCATTCAGGGCGTATACAATTCCCACAGAAACCGTATTGGATTCGATATTGATTTTTTGTCACAGCAGGGTCATTTACTTGGTCTTAAAATGCCAGAAGAGGTAAACCCATCCTACAAGAAATGGGATATCGATGCCTTACCATTATCCGTACCACGCCGTTACAAGGTATTGACCGGACGGAATCAGGCGCAGAATGTAAAAGCTATCAAGGATGCGGTAAAGAGCGGCAACTATGATTTTATCATTCATGCCGGAGACCCTGACCAGGAGGGAGAAATCCTTGTGCGTGAGACGTTATCCCATATCGGTAATACCTTGCCGGTCAAGCGTTTCTGGTCAAATGACTTAACAGAAGATGCAGTATTCCATGCTCTGCAGAATCTTGAAGAGGATTCCACGAAGGATAATCTTGCAGATGCAGGTTTTTTAAGACGTAACCTTGATTATGATTATGGCTTAAATTTAACAAGAGCGCTTACGGTAAAAGGCGGTGCTTTGGTACAGGTTGGACGAGTCAAGGCAGCGTTGCTCCGTATCGTCTGTGACAGAGAGGATGAGATTGAAAACTTCGTTCCATCCTCGACCTATGAACGTGCCTTTACTTATCAGGGTTATACCTTTGTGGATAATAGTGAGCAGTTTGAAAACACGGATGCTTTAACTGCTACAATGCAAACTATTCCGACTTCTGCAGAAGTTATTGATTGTAAACAGGTAGAAAAGAAGACGAAAGCGCCAAAGCTTTATAAGCTTTCCACCTTACAGGCAGATGCTTATGCAAAGCTTGGTTTTTCGCTTGATAAGACACTTGCTACCTTACAGTCCTTATACGAGAAACAGCTGACAAGCTATCCGCGTAGTGGATGTGAGTATATCAGTTCTCATACCGATATCGGCAGTATTTACGAATCCGTAGCACCGTTTGTTGGCACAAATATCAATGAACATCACTTACAGCGCCGGAGCTTTTCGGATATCACAAGCGACCGCACCTACTGTAATGACAGAGCGATTGCAAGCGAAGGTCATACCGGCATCATTCCGACCGGAAAGACAAACGGTTTTCGTGCTTTATCCGATGATGAAAAGAATCTGTATGCGCTTATTGTCAGACGTTTTGTGGCTATCTGTATGCCGCCAAAGAAATCCATTGTAACTGCGATTACAGCAAAGGATGAGAACGGCTACCGCTATGAATGTCGTGGAACGAAGGATATCGACCCAAGTTTCGAGTATATTTTAAATCCAAACTACAGTGTCAAAGCCTTTGATTTTGCACCACAGGCGCACAGTATTTTAAACCCGGTAACGTTTGAGCCGAAAGAAATTGCAAAGAAATGTCCGAGCCGCTATACACCAAAGTCTCTTGTAGATTACCTTGATAATCCAAAAGGTTTTAAGGACGAAGACGGCAGCGCCATTAAGTTTAAGATTGGTACAGATGCTACACGCAGCAACATTGTCAATGAATGTATCAAATGCGGTTACTTCTCCGTGAATAAAGGACAGTATGTACCATCTGACTTTGCAAGAGATGTGGTCAAGCAGTTCGGCGATATGGATTTATTCAATATTGATACCTCTGCAAAGTGGGAGAGTATGTTTGAAGATGTAAAGAGCGGCGAAGCGGATGCCGCTGTCATTGAAAATGAGATGGAATCCGCTTTGTCCGATATGATTGCCGATGTGAAGGAACGACCAGCGAACAGCTTGGCAGCCTATCGGACAAATAAAGGAAGAGAAAGAGAAAAAGGAAGAGGAAATAGTTTGGTTGAAATCGGCTCCTGTCCATGCTGCAGCAATGGCAAGATTTTTGAAAATTCCAAAGCATACAGCTGTAGTAACTGGAAAGCAGACCCGAAATGCGAATTTACCATCTGGAAGAACTCGTTTGGTACGAATATTACCAAGACTGATGTAAAAAAACTCATCGCAGGCAAAACGATTGAGAAGAAATGTGTCTCCAAGGCAGGCAAGAACTATACCGCAGAGCTTGCTTTCGATGTAAATAATCATAAACTCTGTTTCGCAAAAGATTTAGAGACATCATATGAGAGATAAAATACCCGATTAGGAAAGAAAGGAACTGTCAATGAAAGCAGAAAGAACAGGTACATTTGATTTATACAAAGGAAGGAAATTAATAGCAACTGTAACGCTTACACGCGGACAGTTTACCGGTGTAAAACGTATCCTTGACAGAGGTTTGCTTCCGCCGTACCTGTGGGGAGATGAAAAGGAACATACGGCTACTGCACAGCTCAGACAGTTCTTTTATTTCCGGTTTTTATCGCCGAAAAACCTTTATTACAATCTTGGAAAGGAAATGGATTACGAAGGTTATTGCAGCCTGTTTGATGATTACCACCTTGCAGTCGTATCCATGCCTTATGACAACTTAAACTATGATTTAAAGGATGATGTCTTTGCAAAGACAGTGCTAAATCTGGAAGATAAGAGCGTATTTAAGGAAAATAGTACGTTATCTCCGAATTTATCCTTGTTTTATCCGCACTTAACACTGTTTTCTATGGATGAAAATAAGAAGCGGTATATTTTAATGGAGTATTCTAAAGACCTTGCAGACATGCACAAAACAGGTGAAGTCTCTTATTCCATTGAAATCATCGGGGATATTCCATTTATCAAGGTTGCTTTACCCGATGGGGATATTTACCCCTTACCTGCAATCGTATCACCGACCATTGATGATATGGATAAGTTAAGTGAACGCTTAAAAGCATATGACCCATCCTTTGATTTAACAAACAAAGACCCAGATTACTGTGCTATTGTAAAAGACAAGGACAGTACCAAAGTTATCATGTATTAGCTGTATATGATAACGGGAGCTTTGGCTCTTTTAAGGAACAAATCAATGAGATTAAGTAAAGATTCCCCTTTACGAGAACAGATACCTCTTATATCTGTTGATATTGACTATCAGAAATCTATCCCTATTGAAGATGTTGCATCGCGTCTTGGAATGAGCTTTAACCGTTCCAAGTCCTGTTATTGTCCGGACCCGAACTGTCCGGATAACAGCAGTAAGAACCGTGGTGCGCACATTAACACAAAAAATAATACTATCCACTGCTTTGTGTGCGGTGGCACATGGAATGCTTTTACCCTTGCAGGTTTAAAACAGTTTGGTTATGACAATAACCAGTGTTTTACCAGAGACGGCATCGTTACAATCGGTAAATTTATTGCCGAGGATTTAGGCTTTGGTGGTATCAAGGAACTGACTCCATCCAAAGGCGATGACCGCTATCCGAAGATGCCAGAGGTTGCATTTATCTGTAATGGTATGACTGGTATGAAACGTGACAAGCCATTAAAGCTTCCATTATGGAAAGCGGTCGGATTAAGCCGAAATCCGTTCCTGTCTACGACAGTCTCGGTATCTAAGGAAAACGGTGGCATTGATATTGCAGAGAATATGTCAATTAGTGCTGCAGATGCAGCATTGATGATATCCATGAAATGTATGGAGCAGCTTCGCGCTATCCATGATTTCATCAATCAGCCATTTGATGTTATCGGAGATATATCTGCACCATTCTTATATGACTTACAGAATGAATGCAATATCATCACGGACTATACTAAGAAGCTTTATCCCTTACTTGATAATGAAGGAAAGAAGACGCTCACAAGTGAACTGTTATATCAGTTTGTTATGACGGATATCGACAGTTACCGTAAAGCGCTTGTAGCGGCATATCCACAGAGTATGCAGCCTATCACGGAAAGTTTAGCTGCATTGTATGACAGAGGCGACCTTCTTTATGGACAGAATGAAGCCATGAAAGGAGGTGAGGACGACTATGATATGGAACGATAAGGTAGAGCAGTTAGCAAAGAAAATGCCGCTCTCTGAGGAAACACAGGCAGCTATCGGGATGTTCTTAAATTCCCTGCGATTCAATGGCATTGATGCCGAGGAAGTACATGTGTGCTTCGATGATGATGGCGTACTGCATAAGTGGAATCAGTTTGATATTACGATTCCGCCGGAATATGCGGACATGGATGAAGCAGAACGCACGGATTTTATCAATAAAGAAGTATACAAGCGTCTCGGAGCAAAGGATTATTTCTATAACCTTCCAAGACAGCAGAAAGTCATGGATTTTGCCTACCTGCTGCATGAGCTTGGCGTAGATGTAAAAGTAGTCAGCTGCAGTATTGACACTTATACCGATGACCAGAAGTATCGGGCATTATCCGAGCAGATGCCGTGGCTGGACAGTAAAAATATCATTCTTTTGCCTGATGGTATGGGAAAGAATAAACTTTTCTACCTGCCACAGGAACTCCGCGATGCAAAGGATGATGTGATTATCTTAATTGATGACCATACCCCGAACTGCAGAGGTTTTATGCAATATGGAGACAGCTCAAACACCATCGCTGTCAAGTGTTTAAATGACATTAACGGTAAGGGTAAGAACGGTGCGAAGAGCTGGAAAGGTCCGGTAATGAATTATGATAACATTGGGAGTGCTTTTAATGCTCTACACGAAAGTATCAGTCAAATCGTCAAAACGAGAGAAAAGGCTGATATGGAAGAGGTCTTAGACTTCGCAGGAAGATTATAAGAGAGGGACGAATTATGATGATGTCAAATACGCCGCAGATTACGGAAAAACAGAGCGATATCGAAAAAGCAATCAAGCTTTTAAGTGCAAATGGTATGGAAGCTGCTGCAAGACAGTTAAGTGACAGCTGTAAAGCGATTGATGCCTTGCAGGAATCTATCACAACGATGGAACAGCTGAAAGCAGAACTTGAAAACTATATAGATACGAATGAGAAGCAGGTGGCTCTTATCAAAGACCAGTCTGAGGCACTGCAGCAGATGCAGTCACAGCTTGACCGCTATAATCACAGTATCCTTCATCGTATCGGTGACAGAATCAGTGCACTTAAGAATGGATTATCCAATGTAAAGAATGGACTGATTCAGTCTGCAAGTGACCTTGTGATGAGTTATCGGATGAAAGGTAAGGAGGCGCTTGCCGGTGCAAGAGAACTGTTCAATGTCGAGGGTAAGCTTACATGGATGAAGCAGTGTGCGGAGAATGGAGCCTACGAGCTTGATAAGGCGTGTAAGAAGGAAATGCGTATATCTACAGAATATCAGGAAGCTGTTGATAAGCTTGCCGGTATCAGTCAGATGGAAGGACGCAGCCATTCCTTTACCAAAATGACGATGGAAAACAACAGAGACAACCATATGGGGGTTGCATCTGTCTATGAGAAGCTGTCAAACGTTTTAACCAAGATGGCAAATCACTTGGAGAAGTCGATTGAACATAACCGTGAGGCTATAGCTGCGGTGCGAGGTCTTGATATCGCCAAAGCTGAATCACAAATGAACAATGACCTTGAAGTTTTAGAATTAAGCTAATTTCTGCTTTCAAATGATAAAGAACAGACGATTAACTGTTGTCTGTTCTTGAAAGAGAAAGGAAAATATATGAATCAAAGCGCGCTGAATACAGCAAACCGTGATTATTTTAATAAACTGATTACAAACAGTATTAAGGCAATGGCAGCGTATCTGCCGTCTGAGGTGGATGTCGCACTTCCGGATGAGAGCGGCGAAAGAGATTATGTATCCAGACCGATGTTCGTGGATAACGCGATGAAGACACAGTATGTCAAGGATTATGTCGATGAATTAAGCTTATTCGGGGATGAACTTATCGGCAGACCGCTCACCGAGGTCTTTGAGGGCTGTGTATCTCAGAAAGAGAATGATATGCTTATTGCAACCACGGATTTCAATGAACATGCAAAGAGTATCTGTACCCTTATCTGGATGAGAGCATTTACGGAGATTATGTATGAAAAATATCCGGAAATCGCAAGTGCAGCACAGCTGAATTTCATTGAACAGCTCTATGACAGAGCCTACAATGAGTATTACTATGACCGTGACAATGACGGTTATACCGGGATGGATAAGGACCATCTTGATGAGGAGGAGCGCTAATGTATAGTATGGAACAGGATTTTAACGTATCACTGAACGATTTGAATGATAAAGATGTGAGAGTAACGCTCCTGATGCAGGTGTATAACGCAGGAGCAAAACACAGGGTAAATGCGCAGGCTGCTCTTGACGACTGTAAAAAATATTATCCAAGCAATTACAGTCTGCTTGATGTATTCGATGATTTAATCGATAAGGTTCCACCAAAGGCATTACCGGACGTACAGTATGCGTACAGCCGATTTATGAATGAACGGACAGCTAACTTTGTCCGCGACACTCAGAGAGAGCATCTTGCGGACAAAGTTAGAGAAAAAGAAAGAGAAAAAGAAGTAGAAATGGAGTATTAAGTCCGTTTCTGACGAAAGAAGGAGAGAGTTGACGAAAATTACTTTCTCTTTCTTTCCGAAGGAAAGAAAGCATGAATAGAGAAATTATTGATTATCTGAATACGCAGGCAGTTCGTGGAAGCGGTAAGACTATCAAGCAGTGGAAAGAAACAGACTACAATATGCACAAACTAATGCTCGATAAGTTTAAATCGATTGTGGATAATGCTGATATTTATATCATTATGGGTGATTATGACGTGGATGGAGTCATGGCAAGTAAGGTTATGAAGGATGGGCTTCATGCAATCAATCCGTCTGTTCCGTCAACTGTTATTTTACCGGACAGATTTAAAGATGGTTACGGTATCAAAAAAGCTTCGATTGACCGTGTAGTAAAAGGACTCGATGTTTTAAAAACAAAAGGTAAGGAGTTCCACCATCCGTGTATTATCACGGTCGATAACGGTATCACGGCAGCGGAAGAGTTTCAGTATTTGAAGGAACAGCTGCCAGACGCATCGGTTATTGTGACTGACCACCATACAGCGGATAATCCGCTTGCTATCATTGATGTAGCAGACCTTGTGTGTAATCCACATATGCCGCTCCTTGGTTTTCCTTTCAAGGATTATTGCGGAGCAGGTGTTGCCTACAAGCTTGTGGAAAGCTTTATCGAGGATGAAACGTTAAAGGATAAACTTTGTATGTATGCCGGCATTGCAACAGTGGCAGATGTTGTACCGATGCAGGAAGATAACTGGAAGATTACAAGAAAAAGCTTAGAGGTTATCAAGGATGGCTATGCTACAAATACGCTTCCATTAGCATTGACCGAGCTTTTGAATGAACTTGGCATTGAAGACGCGTCACAGATTGATGAAGATTTCTATGCATGGAAATTATCTCCGGCAATCAATGCGATGGGTCGTATGAAGGATAATGGTGCAAAACAGGTCTTTAACTTCTTTGATAAAGCATTATCAAGGACAGAGATTACAAATGCTGCGCAGATGATTGTTGATAACAACGATTTAAGAAAAGGTCTTGTAGAGCATGGTATGCAAGCATTAAAGACGCATCCAAGAGTGATTGCAGCAAAAGAAAATCCGAACAAAGCACCACTCTGGCTTGTTATCCCTGATACAAAGCCTTACGGAAGGGAAGGCTTATGTGGTCTGTTTGCAAGCAAGCTTGTGGAATATACCGGCTGTCCATCCATCGTGCTGACTCCATCTAAGGAAGATAAGAGCGTTTTTAAAGGCAGTTGTCGTCAGTCTGAGGGCTTTGATATGTACAGTTACTTAAGAGTGGTTGCATCACCTTATTTAAAAGGTTTTGGTGGTCATAAGGAAGCCTGCGGTGTAACGGCTGACTTAGAGGGCTTAAAAGCCTTATCAAGAGACGAAGCTATCTCTGAAATGACTCCGTTTTTATATCATGACGAGACAACAAGTGTACCGGTCATCCATGATAGCATTGCCAATATGAAGCGTGATTTTGTAGCGCTGCGCAAGTCTTACGCACCGTTTGGCAAGAACTTTGCCCTGCCAACCTATGAAGTGGAGTGCAGAGACAACGAAGACCATCACTTTTACACGATGGGAGAAGGTAAACACTTCTGGATGAAGCAGGATGGTATGAAAATCATTCACTTTAATCATGATGAGAACATCCTCGTTGATAAAAGTGATTTTAAGCTTCGTGGCAACGTGCAGTCCAATTACTACAACGGCTATGTCAGTTTACAGTTTGTTGGTCAGCAGATTACTCCTGATTGCTTAAAACAATCAGAGCAAGAACAAGAGGAAGAGAGGGATACGGAAAATGAAATACAGGACCGTTAATCGGATATTAAACCGCTTTGCTTCCCATCCTGTCAGAAGCTTAAAGCATGCCATGTATATTATCATTGCGGCAGGTGTAATTGGTAACGGCTTATCAAGCTGCGGGATATCACTTAGCGGCACCAAGACTGCGATTGAAAATGCAGTAAATGACAGCGGCTTGCAGGAAGTCTACGAAAGTGTGAGTGATACCTTAAAAGACATTGACTTCTCTTCCGAAGATGGCAGAGCGGCGGCAGAAAAAGCCGTCCGCTCTGCACAGGATGCAACCATACGCTGCAGTGATGTCACAATGGATGCGGTTACTTTGGTACGTGTCGTGGATGGTGATACCCTTGTTGTACATTTTAAGGATTCTACAGAAGATGAAAAAATCCGTCTTATCGGTGTCAATACACCGGAATCCGTAGCACCAGACACCTATCGCACCAAGAATACTGCAGAAGGTGAAGCAGCAAGCAAGTATGTGAAAAAGCTGCTTAAGGACACTGATACCGTATACTTACAGTCGGATGTGTCCGACACGGATAAATACGGTAGACTGCTTCGGTATGTATGGCTTGATGTGCCGGACGATGCTTACGACATGGATGAAGTGAAAGAGAAAATGCTTAACGCTATCCTTGTCGATAAAGGTGTCGCAGAAGCGATAACGTATGAACCGGATACAATGTATGAAGATTATTTTAATGAACTTGACCTTGATTAAAAAGCTTGGTTAAGTCTTGTTTAAATAAAACATATTTAAACAAGTTAAGGATGAATATTATGGAATATGCAGAATTCTTATTAAATGATGACAGAAAGACCATTCAGGAAACATTAAGAGAAAAAGGTATGAGCAAGACCGACTTTACACCGCGGCAGATGGATGAAATCTTACTCGGTGATGCGCATGGTGTCGATTATACACTCTATGCCAAGAAGGAATACGATGCCACTAAGATGAGACAGATTCGGGAAGGTTTGGAAGAAGCCGCCAAGGAAGAAAGTGCGGAAAAACTGACCCAGACAAAGGTAATGCGATATCTTAAGATGATGCAGCTTTCTGTAGATACTGGTCTTATTACACTCCCTGTTCTCATGGATATGGTAAGTAAGACGTTTCTTTCCAATGATAAGGATAAACAGGCGTTTTTAGCCGCACTTCCTGCGGCATTCAAGGAAGAGGTCAGAGATGAGGTTGAGATGGAAAATATCCGCTCGGATGTAGAGCAGTATTGTAAAGACCATGACTCTGATTGTTCCAAAGAGCTTGCGGATGCGGTTGCAGTAAAATGGGTCAAAGAAGGGAAATACGATTGTAATTTAGATTACTGGGAGAATATTTCCTATCTCATTGAAAGCTGTTTGAAAGTTGTCTCAGCTGTCTCAGAAGAACTTGATTCCAAAGATGAGACGGAGCTTGATTTAGACTAAACAATGAGATGCTGAATTAAAATTATATAAAATCAATATAGTAAAAAACCTTCTATTATGATACAGTCTAAGTAATGGCTGTTAAATAGGAGGTTTTTTTATTTTATGATTATTACGGGTTTATTAAGATTAGGGGCTAAATTCTGTACATTATTGTATTATATGGCTTTGACGGGCTTTGCATTGTTTTGTGTTGTCATGCAGTCTCCGGAGATGTTTGATAAATTTTCTACGTCTATAACAGCTCATCCGATGTTGATTGGTCCGGTAGGACTGTTAATTGTAATCCTTGAAATGAAGCTTGATTTTACCGCACAGAGCTGTGGCGGCGTATTTTTAATCATTATGCGTATTATTGTTGCTGTAGAGATGTACCTTGCAGCAATCATGGTATTTATTGGTCTTTATATTGATGAAATTTTTGTACCAAAGGGAATGACTACCGGTATGGAATGGTTTACGATTACAGAGGGGATTCATTACTTCGGTATTTACGCACTTGGTCTTGCAGCAGCGGTATTCATCGTACATAATCTGATACATTTTGCAGTAACCATATTCTTCTGAGGTTAAGTCATGCTTGTTATACATTATAAACACTTGGATGAAATTACAAGTACCATAACGGTCGATATGAAAAAACAGACCGTCCGTGTCGCGGACTATACCGATAATGTCATTGACTGTGCGTGGGGTAATTATGCCAAAAATCACATTCTCACCATTGATGATTTTTATGCATTTTTGCGAAATCGTCTGATACCAGAGAGTCGTTATGACAGTAAAGAAGCATTTTCCTATATCCTTGGAAGAGAAGTACATAAAATCGATGAAACAACAATCTTAGAAGCGGTAAAGAAAACGCATGGCTGTATGGCAAATGATTTTTATTCCCTTGAATTCGTGGAATTAAAGGTATTCGATGGAACAGATGATACCTTCGTTCCCGTGAAATATCAAAAAAACACTGACAACCCCTTAAGTAACGGCTTTGTACCATGTAAAGGCGATACCATCAAGTATAAGGTTGTTAATACATGGTATAAAGAGGATTATTTCGGGTATGAGGCAGCGTGCAGTTATCTTTGCAGTAAACTGCTTTACACAGCAAGAAAAGCAGACGGAAGCCGTGTGGATTATATACCATATACCATTAGAGAGATAGATGGCAAAATCTACAGTGCTAGTGAGGATTTTCTCGGAGAATGGAAAGAACTGTATACCCTAGAGGATTTATATATGCGTATCAGAGGATGCAGACTTTACGACAACTTATCCATTACAGATAAAACAGACTGTATCATTGAATTTATGGAGAAGGAGCTTAATATCACAGATGCAGGCTGTTACATCACGCTCCTCATTGAATGGGATGCACTTACCCTTCATCCACTTAGGGCGATGAATGATATTTATATTATCAGGGATGAGGATACGTTTTATCCTGCCCCTGTATTCGGATTTAACAAGACTTGGTTTTATTCTATCGGGAAGTCCAAGAATATGCAGTACGACATGCTTTTAAATCATCTTCATAAGAAATATGGCAGACAATTATACCTTGATACAGACTCTCTTTTCCCGGATATATTCGATGAAATTAAGCAGTATTATAATCACGCTATTGCAGATAAGTTAAAGTTCTTATATAAAATGCAATTTTCTGTAAATTAAATAAATATAACGCAGTAAGCTATAATGAAATTTTCTTCATTATGGCTTATTTTTTGCACATTTTTTCATTTTTTGTTTTAAAAATCCCCATTTTTCGCCATTTAAGTAATAGGAACAAATCTGATAAAATCGGATGGTTTATCGGAGATATTATTCTCCATGAAAGGAAAAACGATTTGATAGAAGAATTATACAAAGACAAAACAGACAGTAAACCTCGTAAGAGGATTGCTTTAACGGACGAGCTGCAGCAGCTTGCAGATAAGCAGGCAGGACTTGAAGTGCAGCGTAATGAATTAAAGACATCGGTAGAAACCGCAATAACCCTGCTGAACCCGCTTCGTGAGCAGATGAAGACAGTTGTGGAGTGCATGAAGCGTTTTCACGAAATGGAAAATGAGTATGCAGTATTATCCAAGAAAACGTATGAGGATATTCACAATGATATGCAGGCAATCGGAGCTGAACTGATGCAGACCAGAGGACTGCTTGATGAGGGAACAAAACTTATCAATTCCGGTATTGAGATTCCGGTAATGACGCTGCCAAACGATTTATTACCAAAAGAAAATAAAGAACCGGAAGAGCCAAGGAGTAGATTACGACATGCGAATTTGGATATTCCTTCAAGTCTTGTAGAAAGCTCGTGGGAAGATGAAGTCTCGGAAGAAACGGTAGAGAAAGAGGATATTCCCGTAGAAATGACAGCAGGGGAGTTAGAGAAAGAGAAAAAGGAAGAGAAAGAGGAGGCTGCTATCGATGAAGTACTTAAAATGACAGATGATACGCAAAGTGAACCTTCCTTAGAGGATGAGATTGATGCAATTTTAGGCATGACAAAGGAAATCGAGGAAGAGAGTAAGACAGAGCCGACACCTGTTCCTGACCCTGTACCGGTTGTTGGTCAGGAATTTTATGACAAGCTCGCAGGTCTTATGAAGGATGAAAGTGAAATGACCGTTGTTGCAGATAATACTGCACATTCCGCACTTGCTGAAATCATGGTTCCAAGCGAGATTGCTGCATTGCATCCGGAATTCAGTAGTCATGTCTATGACGGAGAATCGCTGCGTATCCGTGGAAACTTTGCGCAGGGCGAACTTTCAATAGAATATGCGGTAATAGACGAAGGTTTTCCTAAAGCTGTACCAATCCTTACTGACCTTATCACAATTGATACAACCGACCGCATCAAAGAATTGATGCTGACTGAAATTGATAAAGCATTCCTTTCACAGAAAGGAAAGGGAGAGGAAAAATCGTTCCGTGATTATGAAGACCCTGCTTTAGAGATTTAAAGGAAGGAGCCTCACTTATGATGAAGTTTGAGAAAGAGGATGTAACGTTTTTGCGTTGCATCGATAACCGTTATTATTTCTTCTTAAATGAAGAGAAGGGAAAGACAATCTGCATCCTTTCAAGCAATGAGATTGATACAAAGGATAAGCAGTTTGAGCTTTGTATTTCAAGGATTATGGATAACACCTTGGATGTTCATTTTCGGATAATGGACCCAACCACAGGAAAAGGCTTTGATACGGTACTGCTGCCGGAAGTGGATTATCAGACTGTGGATATGGAAAACCTGTTGGAGGGAATTACCGCATGATTGCAAGAAGCGAATTAAATGAAGAAAATCTGCGGAAGGTAAAGATGATTGAAGCGTCTGCCTATTCCACGAATCCGGGGCTGATTGCAATGGATTACTGCGAGGACTGGCAGGCGGCAGCATCTTACCTTGACTGTGAACCTTCTGATATCCGTCTGTTTTTAAGCGACAGCAGTTATCTGCTCATCGTGGATAGAGAGGATTGTATTGAAATTGCAGACCTTGCAAGTATAGATAAATGTATCAATATCAAGCAGGTTATTGATATCATTACAGGCTTTGATAAACCGTTTACCGCTTACTGCAGAGAGACGACATCCTATCCAATCCTTCTTTACATGGAACGGAAAGAGAAAATTGTCTGCATTACAGACACGGAAGAAGTTTATGAAGGAGAAACTTTTCATTCTATCATCGGAGCAACCAAGGATGTTTACAACAGACTCACTCCGGCGGAGATTGAACTCCTCTGCGATGAAAATGGACGCGAGGTAGAAGAGGATGAGGTAGAGAGATGAATGAAGAAATTTTAAAACAACACTTAAAAGCTATGCAGGTACAGTGCAGAAGCAATAGCAGCTTTGGTCAATTCTATAACAGCAACCGTCTAGCCGGTATTCAGGCTTTGGTAAAAGCAAGCAAAAATGGAAATAATTACCAGTTAATGTTTGATGGATTAAGCTGTAAAATTTATGCAAAGAACGGCATGATTGACCCGGATAAGCCGGTAACTCTTGTGAGCAGTCATGTGGATACCGTACCGACAAAACTGTTTTGTATCGAGGATGAGGAGCAGCGGCTTTTAAAAGGGACCTTTGACAATACAATTACCAATGCTGCCTGTGTTTATCTAATGACACAGATGAATATGCCGGACAACACAGTATTCACATTTACAGCAGACGAGGAAACTGGTTATTGCAGAGGTGCAAAGGCTACTGTAGATTACCTGATACGTCAGGGTGTACCAAAGGAAATGATTACGGCAATATCCCTTGATGTGACCTATGAGGGCTATGCAGACTGTAGTTTTACCATTGAAAATGCAAAAAATACCTATGCGACAGAGATGTTTATGGACTGTATCAACAGTCTTGATAAGCCATACGTCTATGCTAAGCAATACAGTGATGAAGCTCCTGCGAATGCAAGGCATGTATCCCATCGACCAAGCTGGTTCGATGAAGGAGCTGCTTACAACACCCACATCGGCGTGGACGCATTTAGCTTTTGTATGCCGGTCAAAGGTGATGGTGGTATGAACGACATGCATAGTAACAACGGAGTCTTTGCCCGTACCGATGCTTTCGTGGATTATACCGAAAGTTTATGTGCGGTAATACATGAATATGATCGCACATTGGAACAGACTTGTACAAAAGTATACGAGTCTGAGGAAGAGAGGGTTATGTAATGGCAAACAAATCATTAAAAGTAAGAGTGACAGGAGAGGAATACCCGAAACTGTTAAATAATTTGGAAGCACTCGGTTATCATTGGTTATCCGGTCAGAGAGCGGCAGACCCGCCGACTTTCTGGGGACATATAGGTAATAATACAGTAGGCGTGCGCATCTTAAATCCGGACGCGCGGCTTATCGGCGTATTTCCGGTCGAAGTCTTATCGGAACATGAACGCGATGTTATGCTGATTGGCTGCATTTCTGTGGATACTGCTATCAAGAAGCTTGAAAATATCCATCATGTAACCTTGAATCAGCAACTTGTGAACCGGATTATAAATCCGTACCATGACAAAGGACTGCAGTCTTTTGCAAAAGAAATGCAGTCTCTTATCTATGAGAATTTCCATATTGATATCGTTGACTTAATCGATACCGAGGATGAACAGCTGATTTACATTAAACAGCACGCGGCAGAAAACGATGCGGACAGTGTTATCTGTAAGGATATGGAGCAGCTGTATCAGCAGTACCTTGGGAATTCAATGGGTTTGGAGCAGTTTGCTTATGAAGTAGGCACCCGATACGCATATGCGCTCAAAGATGTTGAGCGTATTCGTAACACAGAAGTAGACGCTTGCGCGTATCGAGGAATCTGCGATTCCGAGGGGCACGAAGGAGAAGTAGAAGAAGAACGATAGTAATTAGTAAAGAAAGGAAAATATTATGGAAAATAAAGAAATGATTAAAAGTATCATTACCATGTTGACCGAAGCCTGTAGTGAAAACAAATGGGAAACTGCAAGGTTTCTGTTACAGCAGCTTGATACATACGGCTTTCACTACGCAAAGCAGGATAATCATGCGGTATTTAAGTTAAACGGTACAGTTTACCGTGTACCCTTGGAGGAAGAGAAAAAGAAAAAGGAGGAGAATATTCCGGATTTTGATACAGACGATTTTTGGACCGATAATGTCGTAACCTCTAAGAACGATGGCATGCCTCTTCCTAAGAATGAGGCTGCAGAGCAGCCCGTATCCAAGGAAAGAGATATCCTCGATGATATTCTAGGCAATTTAAACGAAGATAATACAGAAAATGAGAAACCTGCATTTAATCCTTGGACTACCGAACCACAGAATGATTTGGAGAAGGATATTAGTACCGAAGAATCGGTAGAAGATATTTTTAGTGGACTCTTTGGAACAACGGTAAGTAAAGAGGAATCGGTGTGGGGAAAGCAGGATTTTGATTTTACTGATACTGCTTCTACCGAAGCTCCGGCTTCCACGGTCGAAGACGAACTTGATGCGCTTTTGAAGAGCTTAGACATCGATGATGTGGGAGATGTGATGCAGTCGAAATCCTCAGTTTTAACGGAAGAAATATCAAAAGAAACAGACAATCCTCTTCCTGAGACACCTGTGGTAGAATCTGAACCAATCCCTGAAACATCGTTTTCAAGAATGGATGCGGATGCTGCACCGGAACGTACACCGGGACATAAGTTTATGCGTGATGAGAGTGGGAAAGAGGAAAAACCGCAGGGTTATGAGCCACCGCTTACCGGAGAAATCGTTCCAAATACTGAGATTGCCTTAAGCGACTGCGTATATTCCATCTTTCTTGCGAATGTGTATGAGGAGAGTTCTATCTTAAAGCAGAAGATTTTCTTCATGGTAGCACCGTTTGAAGTATCCGAAGAGTCGCCAAGCGTCAATATTTTTATGTATGCATACATGAATGGACAGAGCTACAGTAGCAATTCTCTGAAAAATCCGAATAAGAACAGTCTCTACTGCCAGATTGGACCATATGAGTTCTTTATCCGTGGATGGTTAAGAGATGGTAAATGGCAGGCTGAAATTAAGCTCGCAGGTAATTCTCTGACAAGACATGATATCTTCGAGATTACGAATGTGATGCATTTTTCTCCATCCACGCTCGGTAAGACCAACGGACATATCCGTTTCCGCTATAAAGGCTTTGTCAACCATAAGGAACTGGAATCCCTTGGCTGTGTCAATATCTTTCCGATTGACCCAAATACAAGAGATTTTGTCATGATTCGCTGCATCGAAGACTTTATGGATGTCTTCTACAGTACCGATGAAGGTAAGACGATGGAATTACAGACAATGGATGGAATTAAGGAAGTGAGAGCTATCTGTGATGAATATGGTATTTGTAAGGCTGTTATCACAGATAAGGTAAAACAGGAAGAGGAGGCGATGATTCAGTAATGGGTAATGGAAATACAATCACAATCAATGGAATCGTTCAGACGATTATCAAAGAAGCAGGAGAGTTTTATCTCTCCATGCCAAACGCCACTTCTTTACTCCGCGTTAAGGCAGAAGAAGGTCTGATAGATGCGGTCAGACTTCATATCGGTAAACGCATCAGCGTGACAGGAAAACTGTGTAGTGAGGATGTATTACTTATCAATCCATGCAAATGCAATACCGTCAGCCGTGGCATTGAAAGCTATATTACTGCGGATTCTATCTCGGACAGGAATTTTATCAATCTGGTAACAATAAGCGGTGCGATTACGGAGAAGCCGAAGTTCATCCATACAAAGAGTAAAGATTTCTATACCTGTCGTATTCACTTGAATGATGACCGTGGTTATGTATCCATATCGACAATGGATTATCCGGGCGATATTGGTACAACCATTACTGTAAATGGTAAGCTTCGTTGGAAAGATTATAACCGAAAGGTAGAATGTAAGCGCTGCAAAAAGATGTTTGTAAAACCGACACTCACATTACTCGTTATCAGCGAGTAATGTGAGGAGGCAGAAAAAGAAAGAGAAGAAGAAAATGAATAATTTTTATATTTTTCTTGATGTGGATGGAGTATTAAACAGAGCCGGTACATGCGGTTTGTGGAACATCCTTCCAAAGCCCACAAAAGAGCGTACTCCCGACGGTTTCATCGGGGTAGAACAGAAGTATATTAGTATTTTACGTGCGGTCTATGACCGTATATCGGAGAAAGGGTATGACGTACATATTATTCTTTCAAGTGATTGGAAACGGGAGCTCACAACTGATGAGTGCAACTCGTCAGAGGAAGAGAAAAAGAGTTGTATCCTGTATAATAAGAGTGGAGCGGATGTCTGTTACCTTATGGATAACCTTGCTGAGCAGGATTTGTATATCGAGGATAAGACACCGGACTCACAGTTCGGTTCATGGAAGCGTGGTGATGAAATCTTAAGATGGCTGTCCAGACATCAGATTTCAGAAGCAAGTGACAATTATCTTGTCTTCGATGATAATGAGTTTGATTTTACAGAGCATGAGGTTCTTGCAGCTCATGTACTGATGACCGGAACCATCGCGCAGGTGGAACACTTGGATGACGACTATTACACGGATATTTCCGAAGATATCTGTAATTTCATCAATGAAAATTACAGAGGGTTACTGAATGGAAAGGAAAAAGTAAACGATGACTACGAAAGAGACGAATAACCATTTAACCGTTACTTCCTTTGATAAGACGGATATGGAGTTTCAGATGATGGGCGATTTTTACAAGGTGTTTCGTGCCATCTATGCAGTGAGGGATGATGATACATACTTTGCACAGGCAGTAAGCTTACTTGATGAATTTTATCATAAATATGAAGGTAATGACATTGCAGAACACTTTGATGATAAGTTTTTAACCGACCTTACCGGAGCGCTTGGTGCATTCGTAGAACGTAAAACAGCGTGTATCCGAAACAAAGAAAAGGAAAGTGATGTTTTAGAACGATAATTGTCAGAGAAAAAGAATGATAAGAAGAAGAAAAAAGAAAAAATAAATTCTCTTTCTTCTTCTTTTCTTTCCTCATATATTAACTGTATATGTAGGAGCGTGATGCTTGCTAGACATTACATAAAGGCAAAACCTATGAATAAAACGACCAGTGCAGACTCCGATGTTATGATTACCGTAGATATCGATAAGCTTGCAGCAATGCTGTCCTGTGGGAAAGCAACTGCAAGGAAAATCGGAGAAGATGCAGGAGCAAAACTTGTCTTTGGAAGAAGAGTTCTATACTCCGTAGATAAAGTACATGAATATATCTGTACTTTGACTAATTAGGTAACATTTACGCTAAAGCGTAGATGTTGGGTAATTGTTTTTATATTGATTCGTGTTATAATTATTGTGCTTAGGCATGATGAAAATAAGACGAACCAGACTTTGTAGAACAACACACTTAAAAGTGTGTCGCTTTACAATCAAGCGAAGCTTGGTTATATAAAGCAATTTATCAAAGAAAGGAACGTTTTATGGCAAATTTAAGAAAAGATAAGAAAGGAAGAGGACTCCATACCGGAGAACAACAAAGAAAAGACGGTATATACCTGTACCGCTATACAGATATCACAGGAAAACGTAGAACCGTCTATGCCGGAGATTTACCGGAATTAAGACAGAAGGAAAAACAAATACAAAAAGACTTGGATGATGGTATACATACGGATGCGATTACAAAAAATATGACATTGAATGAATTGTTTGAGCAATATATATCCGTCAAAATGGCTTCAAAAAGTACCATCAAGGACTATCGAAATTTATGGAGATGTCATGTAAAAGAGGCGCTAGGGTATTATAAAATAACACAGGTAAGTACAATCCATATTAAGGCATTTTATGCCGGTCTTACAAAACAGGGATATCGTTATTACTATATACGAAATATTCATAGACTTTTAAGCTCAGTGCTTGGAATGGCGGTTGAAAACGATATTATCCGTAAGAATCCTGCAAATAAAGCATTCGATGCAAAATGCGGAGTAGAACCAAAAGAAAAGGATATTCTTACAATATCTCAACAGGAACAGTTATTTGCGTTTTTAGAGAACGATGCAACCTTTCGTATGTATACACCGATAATTACTATCATTTTAGAAACAGGACTCCGCTGTGGAGAACTGGTTGGATTAACATGGGATGATGTGTCATTGGAAGAAAAAACGGTGTCGATTGACCATCAGCTGATGTACCGAAATTTTGGAGATGGATGTAAGATGTATATAGCAGCTCCGAAAACGAAGTCCGGTATCCGAATGATTCCTCTGACAAACAAAGCGGTAAATGCTTTTAAGCAGCAGAAGGAGCTAAATAAAACGCTTGGAAGGACGTGTAATAAAATCGTGGACGGCTATACGAATTTTATTTTTCTTACAAGCAAAGGAACACCTTATCTTCCAATCGCTATCAACAGTGTCTTATATGAAGTTTCAGCAGCGATTAATAAGGCTGAAAAGAAAAAAGCAGTATCTTCCGATTATGTACCGGAATACCTTCCAAAGTTTTCTGCTCACGATTTACGACATACATTTTGCACCAATAAAGCAAGACAGGGTATGAATTTAAAATCCTTACAATACGTGATGGGGCATAGTAACAGCAACACAACGTTTGATATCTACAACCACATGGATAATCTCGAAGATGTCAGATATGAAATGATAAAGTGCGAAGATGTGGCTTATAACAATTATAGCGCTGCTTTATAAAAAGGTACAGTAAAGGTACAGTAAAGATAAAAATATGATGTTTTTCTACGGAAGAGTGAGAAAAAACATTGAAAAATCAAGGGTTCTATGATTTCATAACAGAAAATTAAAAGACTATTATAAGTTTAAGTATATTTTACTATACATGATGAATTCCTTCAATGCATTTTCGACAAAACTGCTAAAAATCAGTGAGCTACTGCAGAATTGTTTTATAAAATGGTATAATACTTGTATCGTGGCAGAAAGGGGAACATATGAAAACAATTTTACTTATGGATATTGTGATTGCCGGATTCGGCTTATATCTGGCAATTGCCGGTTTCTTCATGAAGAAGAACGGTAAGATCAACAGTCTTGTGATCGCAGAGGAAGAACAGAAGAAGTGCAAGGATACGAAGGCATATATTGCAGGTGTGGTTCCGTATATGTATTTCTTCGGTCTTGTGGCGCTTGTCGCAGGTGTGATCGGTATTCTCGGAGACCTGGAAATTGTATCGCTTGGAAGAATCTGGAGTTTTATTGAACTGGCGCTTTTTCTTGGAGCGCTGGTACTTTTTACACACGGATTGCGCGGACAGAAGGATAAATATTTTGATTAAGAAAAGAATTCCTCAGATGGCAAAAAGTACATCGAATTATACGTTGAAATTCTGAACATATTAAAGTATAATAAAACCATGCCTGGGATGTACGACAACTCTTGCTATTTAGAACCTACATTTACTTTAAACGGGATTCCTATATGAACTGTTGGATGTCAGGCCACCTCGTATCAGTGGAAGGCAGAAGGCAGACTGCGGTCACCCACCTAGCTTTAGCTAGGAGTCTAAATTGCAGGAACCGGCATTTTGGGTTTATGCTAAAGAGAAAGAATAAAGATACCGAAGATTTTTTTAAATACAAAAGATGTGTGAAGCACGAAAGATAAGAGGGGCTGCCGATTACGGCAGCTCCTTTCTGCGCGTTAAAATAAATGATCGCGAAAACTTCAAAACGCAGAATTAAAATGGAAAATAAGGGAATGGAGCACGAATGGTTTTATGAAGAAAAATGGTATGAAAATACTCGCAATCACTTTGCTTTTGCTCACGATTCTGACCGTGGTTCTCACATTTGTGATCGTAGCAAAACTGACACACTCTGCCAGCGCAAAGGAAGATATTTCGTTTGCGGAGTCATTCTCCGGCACACTCTGTAATGCTTATCTGTATGAGGATAGGGAAAAACAGTTGATCGTGCTGTATGAGGGAAAATATTATGTGGCGGATAAGAGTGCAGCGAGTGATTATACTGGTGTGGCGGATGTTGAGATCACGGATGGAAAGATTACGAAGATCTATGCCAAGGCAGAGTCGATTGAAGGCACACTTGACAGCTATTCTGAGCAATCGGTTCAGATCAATGGGTATGAAGCACTTACATATGACGAAACGTTGCCGGTATATCTGATTGCTGGAGAGCAGATGAGCACGCTTTTGGTGCGGCAGAAGTCGCTTGATGATCTTGTGGTTGGCAATTCGAAGGTGCGGCTTGTTGTAGCGGAACACAAGGCATGTGCTTTGATCCAGACAAGCGAAGAAGCCATGGAGCATATTCGTGTGCTGATCAAAAATAAGGATAGTGTGACGTATCCAAATCTTTACGTCAAAAGTGATCAGGCTTACCGCACGGATGAAACGAATGTAGCTGCAGGAACGGTTGTGAACGCAAAGTCACTGTTAAAAGAAAAAAAGACGAAGGAAGTGTTGATCGAGCCGGGAGAGGGGATGTTATATCTGTGCGACCAAGACGGAAAAGAACTTGGAAGCGGATATGCCGGATCTTTCCTGGTTCGTAAGGCTGCAAAAGGCTATGTTCTGGTTAATGAACTTCCGGTGGAGGATTATGTGCGCTATGTACTGCCCTCTGAGATGCCACTGTACTTTGATTATGAGGCGCTAAAGGCGCAGGCGGTGTGTGCGAGAACCTTTGCCTATGAACAGATGAAATCCACAGAGTATGCAAAGTATGGAGCAAATCTGGATAACACAACTTCTTATCAGGTATATCATGCTACGGATTGTTCTGAGATTACGGATCAGGCGGTCCTCGATACGACAGGGATGGTGTTGACTTACGAGAATTGTTTAATCAATTGTTATTATTATTCAACCTCGGCAGGATATTCCGAAGATCTTGAAGTGTGGAATACGGATTCTCCACATTATCTGGTTGCAGAAAATCATACGAAGGAGAAGACCGTTAACCTGTCAAAAAAGCGTAATTTTCATAAATTTATCATGAGAAACGTGAAAGCAAAAGATATGGACTCACCATATTATCGCTGGACGGCAGAGTTGTCGGATCAGATGGCGATGGACAGCAAGTATGGACATCTGAAAAAGCTTGAGGTAAAGGAGCGCAGCAGGAGCGGTTACGTGCTCTCGCTTCGCGCAATGTTTGAGAGTGGGGAACGCATCTATGACAAGGAGAATGAAATTCGCTTTTTTCTGGGAACATATCTTACCAATCTGACACTGGCCGACGGAACGAAAAGAACCGGGCTTTCCTCAGTTCCGTCTGCATGTTTTGAGATCACGAGTCAGAAGAAAGGAAAATTTGTTCTCACGGGCGGAGGCTTCGGACACGACATCGGCATGAGTCAGTATGGAGCAGATGCGATGGGAAGAGAGGGTAAAAGCTGGAAGGAGATTCTGGAAGCATATTACAAAGATGCAAAAATACAAAATATTTTTGATGTAAAAACAAACGAGGCAGCCGGAAATTAAAAATGTGGTGACTCTGCACAAAATGAAGTGAAGAATCGTCAAAAACACTTGCAGGATAAGGATTCCTGTGCTACAATAGCAGACGTGTTAAAAGCATAGATTGTGTTCAGTAGTTCTTAAAACACTTTAAGAGAGAGGAAGTCATCGGCTGTAAGCTTCCTTAGTAAGGTTAAGAAACGAATTTTCGCACAGGAGCTGCGCAGGTGAAGTTTATTCAGTAAGTAGTCTGCGACGGAAGCTGCACGTTAAGCAGGAATGAGAGCCTGTAGAAGATACAGGAATCAGGGTGGTAACGCGGATTTATTCGTCCCTTATAGTCTTTTGGACTGTAAGGGATTTTTTGTTGTATAGGAAATCCCTATTGGATTTCCTATACAGCAAATGCAAGCAAGCTTGCAACGATGCGCACCTCGCGGAGTGGAAATTTATGCTGCGCATCCGCTCGGGCGCGAAAGTGTGCGGCAAACGCACACTTATTTACGCGTAACAATTCGAAAAATTATAATCATCAAAAAGGAGAAAACCATGAAAGAAAAGTTGCAGAAAATCAGAGAACATGCAATGGCTGAAATCGAGAATTCCGATGGCCTTGCAAAACTGAATGATGTACGTGTAGCTGTACTTGGTAAGAAAGGTGAACTTACTGCAGTATTAAAGGGTATGAAGGATGTCGCTCCAGAGGATCGCCCGAAGGTTGGTCAGTGGGTCAATGAGACTCGTGAGGCAATCGAGGCAAAACTTGAGGAAACCAAGGCAAAGCTTGAGGCTGCTGAGCTTGAGCATCGTCTTGAGAAGGAAGTGATCGACGTTACACTTCCTGCCAAGAAGAATCGTGTCGGACATTCCCATCCGAATACACTTGTACTCGAAGAGGTTGAGCGCATTTTTACAGGAATGGGCTACGAAGTTGTTGAGGGACCTGAGGTTGAGTATGATTACTACAACTTTGAGGCATTAAATATTCCGGCAAACCATCCGGCAAAGGACGAGCAGGATACTTTCTATATCAATGATAAGATCCTTCTCCGTACCCAGACATCACCGGTTCAGGTTCGTGTGATGGAGCAGAAGAAGCCTCCAATCCGTATGATTGCACCGGGACGTGTATTCCGTGCTGATGAAGTGGATGCAACTCATTCACCATCCTTCCATCAGATCGAGGGAATGGTTATCGATAAAAACATTACATTTTCTGACTTAAAAGGAACATTAACACAGTTCGTACAGCAGTTGTTCGGCAAGGACACGAAGGTAAAATTCCGTCCGCATCACTTTCCGTTTACGGAGCCGTCTGCGGAGATGGATGTCTCATGCTTTAAGTGTGGCGGTAAGGGATGCCGTTTCTGTAAAGGTGAGGGCTGGATCGAGATCCTTGGTTGTGGGATGGTTCATCCGCGCGTGCTTCGTATGAGCGGTATTGATCCGGAAGAGTATTCAGGATTTGCGTTTGGTATCGGACAGGAGCGAATCACGCTTCTTAAGTATGAAATCGATGACATGCGTCTTCTCTATGAGAACGACGACCGTTTCTTAAAACAGTTCTAGGAGGATAATTAGATGAAAACATCATTAAAATGGATCAAAGCGCTCGTTCCGGGACTGGATTGCAGCGCACAGGAATATATGGACGCAATGACTTTGTCCGGATCAAAGTGTGAGGGATATGAGCAGATGGATGCGGACCTTGCCAAGATTGTGATCGGTCAGGTAAAGAAGATCGAGCGTCACCCGGATGCGGACAAGCTTGTCATCTGTCAGGTAGATATCGGTAAAGATGCGCTTTTACAGATTGTAACCGGTGCTCCAAATGTGACAGAAGGTGCAAAGGTACCGGTTGTATTGGACGGTGGACGCGTGGCAGGAGGTCATGACGGAAGCAAGACTCCTGGAGGAATCGAGATCAAGAACGGAAAGCTCCGTGGAGTTGACTCTTACGGTATGATGTGTTCCATCGAGGAACTCGGATCAAACCGTGACATGTTCCCGGATGCTCCGGAATACGGCTTATACATTTTTGATGAGGATGCTCCGGTCGGCGAAGATGCAGTTACATATCTTGGCCTGGATGACAGCATTATCGAGTATGAGATTACATCCAACCGTGTGGACTGCTTCTCGGTTCTTGGTATTGCAAGAGAGGCAGCTGCAACATTCGATAAGGAGTTTGTTCCTCCGGTTGTAACAGAGACAGGAAATAGCGAGGATGTGAATTCAATCGTTAAGGTTACGGTTAAGGATGCTGATCTGTGCAGCCGCTATACAGCAAGAGTTGTAAAGAACATCAAGTTTGCGCCTTCACCGAAGTGGATGCAGGAGAGACTTCGTTCCCACGGTATCCGTCCGATCAACAATGTTGTCGACATCACCAACTATGTGATGGAAGAGTACGGACAGCCGATGCATGCGTACGATCTTGACACAATTGCAGGTCATGAGATCGTTGTAAGACGCGCCGCTAAGGATGAGAAGTTTACAACACTGGACGGACAGGAACGCACAATGGATGACAGTGTTCTGATGATCTGTGATGCAGACAAGGCAATCGGTATCGCCGGAATCATGGGTGGAGAGAATTCCATGATCACCGAGAATGTGCACACGATGCTTTTTGAGGCAGCATGCTTTGATGGAACAAATATCCGTAAATCTTCCAAGAAGATCGGACTGCGTACGGATGCATCCGCAAAGTTTGAAAAAGGACTTGATCCGAACCTTGCAATGGAAGCGATGAATCGTGCCTGCCAGTTGGTTGAGGAGCTTGGTGCTGGTGAAGTTGTCGGCGGCGCAATCGATGTATATCCGGTAAAGAGAGAGGGCGTCAGAATCCCATTCGAGCCTGAAAAATACAATAAGCTTCTCGGCACCGACATCGATGCAGACACTATGATCGGTTACTTTAAGAAGATCGACCTTGGATTTGATGAGGCTGCAAACGAAATCGTTGTTCCATCATGGAGACAGGATCTTCTGTGTGATGCCGATATCGCGGAAGAGGTTGCAAGATTCTTCGGATACGACAACATCGCTGTCACACTTCCAAGCGGCGAGTCCACAGCCGGTGGCAAGAGCTTCAAGCTCCGCATGGAGGAGAAAGCGCGTGAGGTCGCAGAATTCTGTGGATTCTCACAGGCAATGACTTATTCCTTCGAAAGCCCGAAGGTATTTGATAAATTACTGATCCCGGCAGATTCCAAGCTGCGTGAGACGGTTGTAATCTCCAATCCGCTCGGTGAGGATTACTCCATCATGCGTACACTGCCTTTGAACGGTATGCTGACATCACTTTCTACGAACTTTGGACGTAGAAATAAGGATGTACGTCTCTATGAGATGGGCAACATTTATCTGCCGAAGCAGATTCCGCTCACCGAACTTCCGGAGGAGCGTATGCAGCTGACATTCGGTATGTACGGAAGTGGTGATTTCTTTACGATGAAGGGTGTGGTTGAGGAATTGTTATCTCAGCTTGGACTTCGCGAGAAGCCACATTATGATCCGACCGCAGAACTTAGCTTCCTGCATCCGGGACGCAAGGCAAGCGTTGTCTATGACGGAACGGTTGTCGGATATCTCGGTGAGGTTCATCCTACCGTTGCAGCGAACTATGCAATTAAGGAACGTGTTTATGTCGCAGTCATCGATATGCCTGAGATCGTAGCGCGCGCATCCTTCGATTATAAATATGAGGGAATCACAAACTTCCCTGTTTCTTCCAGAGATTTATCAATGGTTGTTCCGAAAGATATTCTTGTTGGTGATATCGAGAAGATCTTCGATCAGAGAGGCGGAAAATACTTAGAAAGCTATGAACTGTTCGATGTATATGAGGGCGAGCAGATCGAGGACGGCTTTAAGTCGGTAGCTTACTCACTTAAGTTCAGAGGCAAGGAAAAGAACCTTGAGGAGAACGATATTACTAGTGCTATGAAGAAGATCTTAAACGGATTAGAGAGCATGGGAATTCAGTTAAGAGGCTAATACAATGACAGAAGGAATGAACGTAAAAGATTATGATTACGATCTGCCGGAGGAACTGATCGCGCAGGATCCTCTGGAGGATCGTTCCAGCTCCCGCCTTATGGTTCTTGACCGTAAGACGGGGGAAGTAGAACATCGGCATTTTACCGATATTCTTGAATATCTGCATCCGGGTGACTGTCTCGTGATCAACAACACGAAGGTCATTCCGGCGCGTCTTTTCGGTGTCAAGGAAGATACGCAGGCGAAGATCGAGGTCCTTCTCTTAAAGAGAAAGGAAAACGATGTCTGGGAGACACTTGTCAAGCCGGGAAAGAAGGCAAAACCGGGCACGAAGATCGTTTTTGGTGATGGACTTCTGACGGGTGAAGTCATCGATGTTGTGGAAGAGGGAAATCGTCTGATCCAGTTCCATTATGAGGGAATCTTTGAGGAAATCTTAGATCAGCTTGGACAGATGCCACTTCCTCCGTATATCACGCATCAGCTCAAGGATAAGAATCGTTACCAGACGGTTTATGCAAAGTATGACGGTTCTGCGGCGGCTCCGACAGCGGGATTGCATTTTACCAAAGAATTATTGGAACAGGTGAAAGCGATGGGCGTGGAGATTG
>ERZ773115.24-NODE-24-length-171315-cov-6.481747_pt1 | contig 171315 bp, 145 predicted proteins | sample MGYA00511116_ERZ773115 | MGnify/ENA primary metagenome ERZ773115 (study PRJEB29015, sample SAMEA2737869) | human gut metagenome | biome: human gut; feature: human-associated habitat; material: faeces | place: China | collected 2012 ... | reverse complement strand
CTCAGTTTTCTTGATTTAAGATACGCTCAAAATTCAAACAGGTTGAGCTAAATGATGAATACCGGAATGTGTACAGAGGTTTATATTTTGTGTCAAATAAAATTAAAAATTTATGCCATTTCAAAAGAAAAGTGACACACAAAAAATACATTATATCAGGGGTTTCTTCTTTTTTTAACTTGTGAACTTAGCTATCTTTTCCCTTTCTATTCTTACTTTTTAGTTTAAAAATATCTATTGTCATTGTGTCGATCAAATCTCCATTTTCTGGACATTAATATCTAAAAATAAATATGATGTAAAATTATGTGTTACTCAGTGTTGTGTAGTAATTACACTGATCAACCTGCCAAGAGTCCAATCACAACCACCTTTGAACAACATGAAACAACGATGACTAATAACAATGGATTTAACGCTTCGCAAAATCCATTGGATGGACAATGATATTAGCAATGATGATTTCCCATTCTGATTGTAAAAGATCAATAAAGTTGATATAATGAATACGAAAAGAGGAGTTGCGCTAACAACTCCTTAACAGCACCGTTTAAGACGGTGACCAGTTTAATATTATTTTTGAAAAATAATCGTCGACCGGCTAAAGCTGACGGTTATTTTTTTTGATTGTTGTTTACAACTGCCAAGATTCCAAAAATGATTGTTGCGATTAAAGAACCGAAACCAATCATTAATCCTAGCGCCGTTTCAACAGGCAAAAGGCTTCTCCTTTCTGTAAGATTTTGGAAGTACGCACATACGCACCACCTCACTTTCAATCGGATAGCCACCGTCACAAACTTTACTGTCTTGATTATTATTAGCATATCTAAAATCGATTAAAAATTCTCGATTTTAGTTGTTTTTTCTATAATTTTAGCGAGGTGATCGTGATGGAATAATCTATTGTTTTACTCGGTAAAATTCAGGAAATCAAGACACAGCCATTGCTTGTGCGATTTACATTACCAATGAGCCCTGAATCAATCAATCAGTGGTCAATATAGAAATAACGGATAAATTGCTTATTTTGGAAGAAGGCAATTATACTATTTCAGTAACAGGTCACTTCAATAAACGGAATCACTTAGTCATTGAATCGATATAAATTAAAAACCCCAATCATTTTATGCGATTGATGAGCATACAAAAGAAGAGCTGCACTCCTAAATGTGGATTGCAGCTCTTGTTGTTTTACATAGAAACAGGAACAAAGGTCTGTTTAGTAGAGACTGGGACAATAGTCTTCTTCAGTAAGAAAAATAAGCTTGATCGTCCTAGTCCCTCGTTTTTTTGAGAGGTGTTCCAGACTTTCTTTACTCTTTTTCAAAGTAGTCTTTTTCCGAAAATTCTGCTTTTTGGTAGACACCCTGATCGCCATAATACTTGTTGTAGCGTTGTTTGAACTTTTTAAAAGTAAAGACAACCAATAATTTGATCAATGTGTAGATGGGGATCCCAAAAATTACACCCATGAGTCCTAGTAAATCACCCATCACTAATAAAACAATCAAAATAGTGATTGGATGGACTTGAAGGCGATTGCCCATAACTCGAGGGATAACTAAGTCCCCATGAAGTAATTGGACGATGAACCAGACCAAAACAAACTTAATTGCCATGAATGTCGAATCTTGGAAAGCAATAAACAATCCAGGAAAGAAGGCAATAAATGGTCCAATGTAAGGAATGATACATAAAATCCCAGCTGCGATTGCTAGTATGCTTGCAAATTCTAAGCCGATCAATAAAAATGTGACCCAATAAACAGCTCCTAAGATGAAAGAAGCAATGATTTGCCCTTTTAAGAAATCACCTAATTGTTGATTGGCGATTTTAGTCAATGTGCGAAAATCTGTACGGAACTTGGGTGGTACGATCCCTAACACAGCTTGATAAAATTTCTGAGGATCTCTTAATAAGAAGAACGCAATGATTGGACCAGTAAACAATGTAATAAAGGTAGATGTTACTGCTGAAAAGATATTCCCGATACTTTGTGCGCCACTTTCCCAATAATCGCCAATAAACGAGGCAAAATTAGACGTCCAATCATCAATCGATGAAAAGAATTGATCGAATGTGTCCGCAAAAGGTGTTTGCGCTAGGAAGTTTTTCAAAGTTTGTATAAAATCGTTGAACAAATCAGGAAAACTAGTCATTAGTGTTTTGGCTTGTTGCTCCAAGAAAGGAACTAACCAAACACTCCCTAAGCCGATCAAAAATAAAATAATGACATAAACAATAGTAACAGATAAATTTCTAGATAGTTTTCGACTCAAACGTTTGATCAACGGGTCTAGTAAATAATATAAAACTAACGCAAATAGTACTGGAGCGAGTGTCGTCGCAAAAATCACAAAAAATGGTTTAAAAATAAAACCGATCTGCTGAAAAAAATAGATCACTAAAGCTAACATAATCAACAACCCTAATACATAATAGGAAGTTGTTCCTCCTAGAAAACGTATCAGACGAGACTGATCTTTAGAATTATTCTTCAATTTGTTACTCCTTTCAATGTACTAAATCGCTCTAAGTTCAAGATAAAAGTAAAAGGAAATTGTTTTTTACCTATCGGGAACGTCAAGCTGATTTATCTTATTATAGTCGGAACTAGTGACAAAAAGAAAATGATACTGTTCAGAAATGGCTAGAAAATAAAAAGAAATAGTTTTAAGAAAACGCTTGACTATTTATTTAGCGATATGATAAATTAAATCCTGTTGCTAAAACGTAAAGATTACGATTTGGTAACTTTAATCGTAAAATGAAAGAAGATGAAGGAGTGTCGTCAAATGAAGCGTTTGGTTTATTTATTAGGGATAGTAGTTACTGTTTGTATACTTGCCAGTTGTGGCAATCAACAAGAAGCCGCGAACAAAAAAGAAAAATTGCAGGTGATGACGACTTTTTATCCAATGTATGATTTCACGAAAGAAGTAGTTGGAGATGAAGGAGAAGTTGAGTTATTGATTCCTGCTGGGACAGATTCACACGACTATGAGCCATCAGCAAAAGATATGGCAAAAATTCAAAATGCGGATGTCTTTGTCTATAACAACGAAAATATGGAAACCTGGGTACCAGCAATCCAAAACACATTGAAAGAGGGGAATGTGTTAGCAGTCAAAGCGACTGAAGGGATGTTGTTGTTACCGGGTAGTGAAGAAGGACATGACCATAGTCATGGCGAAGCAGGGCATTCTCATGAATTAGACCCGCATGTTTGGTTAGCTCCAAGTTTAGCAATGAAACAAGTAAAAAGTATAAGGGATCAACTGATCACAAAATACCCCGATAAAAAAGAAGCCTTTACTAAAAATGCGGAGAATTATTTAGAAAAATTACAAGAACTTCATCAGAGTTATCAGGATACCTTAAGTAAAGCAAAACAAAAATCTTTTGTTACCCAACATGCCGCATTCAACTATTTGGCATTAGAGTATGGACTGAAACAAGTGTCAATAGCTGGCTTATCCTCAAGTGAGGAGCCTTCAGCCGCAAGAATTGCTGAATTAAAACAGTTTGTAAAAGATCATGGGATCAAATATATTTATTTCGAAGAAAATGCTAAAGACAGTATCGCTAGAACTCTAGCAAATGAAGCCGGCGTTTCTTTGGCTGTCTTGAATCCTCTAGAAGGTTTAACGAAAGAACAACTTGCAAATGGTGAAAACTACGTAACCATAATGAAAGAAAACCTCAAGTCATTACAAAAAACGACAGATACAGTGAATCCACTGGAAGCCACACTGACACCAGAAAAAGAAAAAAATGTATATAATTGTTACTTTGAAGATTCAGCTGTGAAAGACCGCAAATTGTTCGATTGGAAAGGGCAATGGCAAACGGTCGATAACTATTTAGCTGATGGAACCTTAGATCCCGTATTTGAGTATAAGGCAAAAATCGATCCAAAAAAATCAGCAAAAGAGTACAAGGATTATTATACCGTCGGATACCATACGGATGTCGAAAAGATCAAGATTGACGGAGATCGAATGGCATTTACTTTTAAAAATGGTGAGACGAAGCAATCATCTTACCGATATGCAGGTAAAAGAGTTTTGAATTACGCTGCAGGAAATCGAGGCGTACGCTACTTATTTGAAGCAGTAGAGCCAGAAAGTGGCGCTTATCGATATGTACAATTCAGTGATCATTCGATTGCACCAACAGATTCGGAACATTTTCATATCTATTTAGGGAATGAAAGTCAAGAAAGTTTACTGGCAGAAATGGATCATTGGCCAACTTTTTATCCAGTGGAGATGAGTGGGCAAGAAATTGCGCAAGAAATGCTGTTACATTAAACTACAAAATAGGAACAAGAAAAGATAAATAAGAAAAAATGAGCAAAACAAACAGACGAGTTTTGCTCATTTTTTTGTTTGTTTTTGGGGAGAAGTCTGAGATTTACGAGATCAATTTTTTTAAACCACGTACAGAAGCCGGAATCACTTCGCCATTTGCTAACGTGATTTCACGAGTTTTTTTGTTGATCGTACGGACATTTTGAGTATTGATCACGTATGATTTATGGCAGCGGATAAAATGACGGTTCATTTTCTCTATTTCTTTGATTTTATCATAGAACTGCATTTGCGCATGAGTCAAATGAACCTCTAATTTATGTGGCGTTCCTGGGGAAGTAGAGAAATACTGGATATCTTTGATCGGAAGAAATTTTATTTCATCGTTAAATTCGATTTTAAAAATATCTTTTTGTAAAGGAGTCGCTTTGACATCTTCAAAGATCTTACTTAAAATACGTTCCACATTTTCTTTTAAATCAAAAATATCTTCTTTGATAATATAATCAGTCGGTTCAATATTACTCTTTAAGATAGACATTGAAAGATCCGTATGAGAAGTAACATAAATAATTTTTCCTAAAGGATCTAGATCTCTTACGCGTTTTCCGATCATAATACCATCTAGATCGCTATCTTTTAATTCAATGTCTAAAAAATAAATACCAAAAGATGAGGTTCGTACTCTAGCTGCTTGAAGAAGTTCAATTGGATCAGAAGTGGCGATATGGACATAACTATCCAAATTCTCAATCATAATTCGATTTTTGATCACTGCTGAAATTACTTCCAACTGTTTCGTGTCATCTTCGCAAATATAAATTGGAATCATACGAATACTCCTTTATTTTGTTTGTATATAGATTGTCTGAGAAAAACGTTGATTCTCAATAGATGTCTCTAAAAAGATATAAGGATTGGCCTTTGACAGCTCATCCAAAATGAATAAACCGAGTCCTTCGTTTTTAGGATCTTTTTTTGTTGAAAAACCTTTTTGTTTTAATTGATTTAACGGAAGTGTATTCATCGTTGTATTGATGACACGAATAATCACTGAGTTTTTCTTTTTTAAAACAAAGAGTTCAATTTTCTTCTTTTTAGTAATTAAAGCTCCTTCAATCGCATTATCTAAAATAATACCTAACATTCGGACGATGTTTACTGTGTGTTTTTTCTTTAAAGTGATCTCTTCTGGAATAACAAGATGCACGGATAATCCTTTTTCTTGTGCCATCATTAATTTCAAAGACAATAAGCTTCTTATTTCAGGAATTTTTATGTTATCTAACAGACTAAGGTTTGCTGGGAAAAGATCCATCATTTGACGAGTGGGTAAGATATTTTGATTGTAGTACTTACGTAATCCCTCCAGGTCACCTTCAGCAAGATAACTATTCATTGAAAAAAGCAAGTTTTGATAATCATGCTTGAATTCTCTAAGGTCTTGATAGTTTTTTTCTAGATCACGGATGTAATCTTGTTGCATTTGCATACGCTGTTCTAACAATTGGTCTGCCATTTTTCTCTTTGAAATTTTCCAATAATAAATGAGGATAAACAGCCCGCCACAGAGATAAAGAATGAAAAAGCCAGTGTTGATAGTTAAAATTTGGGGAGTCTCGCCAGAAAAACGTGTATAAAAGATAACGATATAATAGGTAAATAACATCAACGCGCCAACGGTTCCAATCATTCGGCGATCCAAACCATGAAAATTTTCTAAGGCTTTTTTAAAGGCTAAAGCAAGTAAGATCGATAACGTCGCAGAAATGACGATATGAATATACTGCAAGGAATCTCCTGGTTCAATGACAGCAGATTTCAAAATAAAAAAATCGCTGATGCTCGTCAAATGGTCTCCTAAAAGCGAAGTAAGCAATCCCCAAGGAAGAGCATAAACCAGTTTTTGCGGGGAAGTAGAAAAGAAGAAGAATGTTAGCATCAGCATACCTATAGCAAATAAAGCAGTAAATATCCCAAATAAAGGATACATAAAACCTAACAAGACACAAGAGATTAAAATAGTGGTAACGAATAAGTATTTCTTTTTAATTTGGTGTTCAATGAGTAATACACAAATTGTGTAAATTAAATATTGCAAGGCTATGGACCACAAAAACATAAAGTACAGCTCCCATTGATTTTTACCAAATTATAGCATATTTATTGAATTATTTTTTTAATTTTTCAGGGATTTTAAACTCTGAACTCATACCAAAGCAGCATCCAGACACAAAGAAGTCAGACAAATTAGTAAGTTGTTTAATGATTGTTTTTTTCATAGAAAATTCCTCCAAGATTCATTATATAATTCGTAATTGGAAGCAGCGTAGCTATTTCTAAAATAATCCCGAGAAGCAAGTAAGTAGAAAAGTAAGAATTAGGGAAAAATAAAATAGTTATTGCAAATAGAAGAAACATGAAAATTGCTTTTTTTAACAGTGGTGGGCGTTTTTCAGGTTCAATGGGATTGATTGCTGTACCTTTTGATCCATAGCGAAGCAACAATAAGAAACAGATGATCAATGAAATGACCTTCAGTGGGGAAGAGATGGTCACATCAAAGTGTTTCATTAAGAGGGGAACGCCCCACAAATAAAGCAAAGTCCATAGTAAACAAACAAATTCAGAATCAGAATGAAGTCCGTAAGCATAGCGACGGATACAAATATAAGAAAGAAAGGTCAATCCTGTTTCGACCCAAGAACCGGTTATTAAAGAAAATACTAAAACAACGGCCAATTTGCCAAGGTTATTCATTAATACATCAAGGGCAAATTTTACTTGGAGATAAACCATTTCATCTTCTATTTTTTCACCACTGAATAATGTGTCTAATATTCTATTTACAACTTTATTTTTCATCCAACGTACCTCCAATAACGATTTTATTCTAAATTTGTTAAAAATAGTGTTTCGATTCATAAAAGGTTGTTTTGACATCAAAACCGTAAAAAAAAGATCAAAAAATTCAGTTAGATCTTTCTTTTTTGAGTATTTTATAAATGGCAGATAAAAAAAGTGAACGGTTTTGACATGAAAAGGGCTTTTTATGATTTTTATGTGTTCTCTGCCTAGAAGTGTGTTAAAAATTGATTGACTTAAAAAATATTGGAGGAACTATCATGGGGAATGAACAAGTAATGGAGAAAATGGATGAGCAATTATTTGAAGTTGGTGAAACAGGTGCTTTTGTTTCAGATTTATTTGAAGCACCTATCAAAGGAGAAATTGAAAAAGTTTATGAAAACAGCGTGATGATCCGGGTCATCAAATGTGCAGTAGAAGATAATGAAACTGCCGACAGTTTGCATTGGCAGCTTGTTGTTCAAAAATCAAGTGCGATAATGGAATGAATAAACATAAACACAACAAATAGGCTGAGGTACTGTCCGAGTATCCTGTAAATCAGTCTATTTGTTGTGTTTTGAAGTATAGTGATTTTTTAGTTGGCCATTAAAGTGAACACGCTTGTCCTTATTTTTGGGATAAGACTATATGACGTTGGTAAAATTTCCATACTTGAATGCTTTGAACAATTGCTATGATTAAAAATAAAACAGCCACTAATAAAATAGCAAAATGCCCAAATAAATGGTGGCAAAAAACGAGAACGCCTGCACCACTGATGAAAGCCAGAACAACTGTCAGAAAATGGAAAAAACGATCGAACGCTTCTTTTTCTTTTGTGACAAGAGAATCGTATAAGTTAGTAGCAACTCCTTTTAGATTCCCCGTAGTAAAAAGATTAGTATAAGCTCGTCCATCGATTTTATCAAAAGCGACCCATTGAATAGCTGCTGTAAATGCAATCATGATGGTTACGATGGCTGGGTGGATACTGATTGGAGTCAGACTGACTAAGAAAAAGATAATTGCTTCGTAGTAAAGAACATACAAACGCCAATAGTGTTTTTCTTTCTTTTTGAAATAATCAATCAAAAATTTTGTCAGTAAAATCCCTAAAAAAAAGAAGACAGTAGAAAGTATTTTTTTTCCAACGCTAATCCATTCACCATCGAAAGCTTGGATGATTGCTAAGACAATATTACCCGTTTGTGCTGAAGCAAATGCGTTATATTGAATATATGTATAACTGTCCATTGCGCCACCGATAAAGGATAATAAAAGTCCGATTGTCCGTCCTTCATGAAATGAAGTACTCATTTATATTCACCTTCAAATTAATATATTTGTCTTTTTTATTCTATCATATTGGTTATATGTTTTTGATATTTTATAGATAATTTTCAGAAAAGGTCAGTGTTTGCTAAAGTCATTTTAATTTTTAGAAAGGTCTGTTAGTATAAAAGAAAAATATTGACCATTTATATATAGAAAGATGTGAAAACAATCAATCAAGGGAATGAAAAAGAAATACTTCGCTTACAAAGAGAAATCAGTCATTGGGAAAAAAGATATGAGAGGCTCCAACAAATTTTCCGGATGCAAGAAGAGATCATTGCAAGCTATGAAGCAGCTTATGGTGAAGCACCTGGGCTGATTGAGGAAGAAAAAGAAACGAATAATAGTCATTCATTTTTCGATATGATGGAAAAGCGCTCCTACAATCGTTTTAATTACGAGCAAAAAGCAGCGATTACTTACAATATGGAAAAAAATCTAAGGATCATTGCAGGAGCGGGAAGTGGGAAGACCCAAACAATTTGTGCAAAAGCTGTCTATTTAATGACTGAAAATCAGGTAGATGAGCAACGGATATTGATGATCACTTTTACGAGAAATGCTGCGAATGAATTGAAAAAGCGAGTAGATAATTTTAGCCAACGGAAGACCAATGTTCATATAGGAACTTTTCATAGTATCTTTTTTCGTTTGTACAATGATATTTGTCGCCAATTCCCAGAAGTAGTCACTGAAGGGATACAGGGAGAATTTTCAAAAGAGACCTCATACAAAGTCAGTGGACTAATACAACAACTTATTCGTAAGTATAATTTATATGCTTTTGATCAATATGGAGAAAAAAATTTGGCGGCACGTCTTGATTATTGGCAGAATATGAACTTATCAATAGAAGAAACGCGAGTATTGATAAAAGAAAACTTTGACTTTATTGAACCGAATGCAACTATGCCGATTTCCGAAAGAATGACCCACTTCATGCGAGAACTGCAAGCACAAAAGAAAGAGCAACATCTTTTTGAATTCAATGATGTTCTAAGTAATTTAAAACAAGCCTTGCAGAACGAAGAAATCAGAAACTTCGTGGGACAAAAATATGATTATTTATTTATTGATGAATTTCAAGACACGAATCCTTTACAGTGGGAAATTGTACGCCTGATCACGAAGGAAACACCAATGAAACTTATTGTGGTCGGTGACGATGATCAAAGTATCTATGGGTTTCGAGGTTCGGAACCTTCTTATATTAAAAATTTTGACCAAGAGTACGCAACGAAGACGCTTTTTTTATTAACCAACTATCGTTCACGTGCCACCATTGTTCAAGGAGCGAATCGCTTAATTACTTTTAATAAAAATGATCGTATCCAAAAAGCAATGATTCCAGCTAAGAAAGAGGCGGGGATTATGCAGGCGCTAGCTTTTGATGACATACAAGCTGAAAGTCGCTGGATCATTGAACAAATCAAAACATTGATTAAACATAAAGGAAAATACAAAGAATCAATCGTTTTATATCGGTCGTTAACGCAAACCCAGCAATTAGTCCAAGACTTGTTACAGACGGATATCCCCTTTGTGCTAGAAGCAGATGGCCCATACGAAGGGATATTTGGGATAAAACTATTTCAACAGTTCTATCAAAGGATTCTTTACTGGCAAAATGCAACTACTTATCAAAAAAAGACACAAGGTTATCAACAAGTACTCTATCAGTTAATGATTAATTGCTATTTCAAGAAGGCTGAATGTGAGGACTATTTTTCTAAACGAAATAAAGTAACAGATATTGTGGAATATATCCTTTCTGTAAAGCCGCATTTAAAAACAAAAGAAAAAGAGATTCATCGGTTTGTAAAGGACCTTCATACTTTTGATAAAAATGGCGGAAAAGGTTTTGATCGTTTAATTCAAAGCTACCTTAAATTAAGTCGACCAACTAAAGAAATAGACGGTAGTGAGCGTGAATGGTTGTTAGGAACGCTCAAACAATTTCCAACATTAGAAAAAATCAACCATTTAGAAAAAGACATCCAAGCAGTTGCGAAACAACTAAAAACTCGTTTAATCGCTTACCGACAAGGAAAACTTGATGCTTTATGCATTCAAAGTATTCATAGAAGTAAAGGCTTAAGCTATCGCAATGTTTTTTTAGTTGGTTGTAATGAAGGAGCTATTCCTTACAATGGTGCCTCTGATAAAGCAGCCATTAGTTTGGATAAGGTCAAGGCAGAGCATGTGACAACAGTCGAAGAAGAACGCCGTCTTTTTTATGTAGCAATGACCCGAGCAAGGAATCGTCTCTATTTGTGTATACCTTTGATGAAGGGGACGAGAAAATTGAAAACTTCTAGATTTATTAGAGAAACAGGTTGTAAAATTAAAAAAATACATGTTTAATCACATAAAAAACGATATTATTAGGTAAAAAATACTAATAATGTCGTTTTTTTTATGTGTTTTTCTTCTTTTTTTTATACAAAATAAATTAAGTTTTTTCATATAAACACAGGATTAAAAGGGTTTAATAGCAAAGAAGAATAAATTTTCTGAATTTTAATAGCTAATAATTGGTGTTTTTTATAACTTTCAGTTAGAATGGGATTATAATTAAAAAGGAGTGAGAGAATGATAAAAGTATATACTTCCCCTAGCTGTACTTCTTGTAGAAAGGCAAGAGCATGGTTGCAAGAAAATCGTTTAGATTTTGAAGAAAAAAATATTTTTGCAGAGCCGATATCAGAAAATGAAATACGTGAAATTTTAGCAGCCACTAACGGAGGCGTTGAAGACATTATCTCTACTCGCTCAAAAATATACGAAAAATTAGCTATTGACTTCAACGAGCTCACATTAAAGCAAATGATCGTCCTTTTTAAACAATATCCTTCTTTACTAAGACGTCCGATCTTAATTGATGAAAAAAGAATATTGATCGGTTTTAATGAAGATGAAATTCGTTCGTTTGTTCCAAGAGAAATTCGTTCAGTTGCAAGAAGAATGATTTATATGCAAAACAGTATCTTCAGTTAAATTTAAAAAAGGAGGAATCTTGTGAAGGTATACGGGTCGGCGCATTGTGTGACGTGTCTAAAAGCAAAGCAGTGGTTAGAAGAACATCATCTCTCTTATCAGTTTATTGATTTAGATCAAAGAGAGCTAACCGTTAAGGAAGCAAAAGAATTGTGTGGGTTTGAGAATGTTCACGCGGAACGACTGTTCGCCACTTGGTCACAAGGTTTCAAAAATCTGGAAATTGATTTATCTACTATTAATGAACAACAATTGATTGTTTTGTGTAGAACACATGGAGAACTAATCAGACGTCCGCTGATTATTTTTGATAATGTTTTATTTGTTGGGTTTAATGAGGAATTAATGGAGAAATTAATTGCAAGCCAATAAATACAGGATGACCTCAGTGGCAAAAAAACGAAATAGTCGGTTAGAGGAGATGGATGGCTATTCATTTCCTTTTTTTGTGAGTGATCTTTTCTAAAAGAAACTTGTCTCGGTCTCTTCTATTATCTCTAAAAACGAATAAACGGTGTTCAAGAAGCAACTCCTCAACAATAAGAGAGGATTTTCTAAAATATGAGGAGCTATTTTAAAAAATCCTCTCTTATTCGCTCGGAGCTAAACGCTTCTTTCACAGCCTCTTCTTAACTATTTATACTATCCTTCGCTTATCTCTGTTCCACGATCCATGGTTCTCGTTTCACTTCGTTTAAAGGATGTATTCTTATTTTCCGTAAACGATCGTATTGACAGTCGATTTGTCTAATCCTTTTAATGTTTGGATTAACATCTCTCTTGCTGCTTCAAAGTCACGAATGCTAAACATTGTTTGATGTGTATGAATGTAGCGTCCTACGACTCCGATCACCGTACTTGGGATTCCTTCGTTTTGTGTATGTGCCGCACCTGCATCTGTGCCGCCTTTTGAGACAAAGTATTGGTAAGGAATGTTGTTTGTTTCAGCCACGTCTAATAAGTATTCACGCAAGCGTGGTAACATGATCAATCCTGGGTCTTGGATACGCATCAACGTTCCTTCACCTAGATGTCCGAATGTCCCTTTTTTCGTTACCGTATCGTCTGCTGCTGAGCAATCGACTGCAAAGAATAAATCAGGTTTGAATTTGTTGACAGAAGCTTTTGATCCACGTAAGCCAACTTCTTCTTGCACGTTTGCTCCTGCGATCAATGTATGACCTAGTTTTTCATTTTGCAGCGCTTCTAACGCTTCTAACACCATTGTACAACCATAGCGGTTATCCCATGATTTACTGATGATATTTTTGCCATTAGCCGTTTTGATGGTTTCAGCGAATGGTACGATCGTATCGCCTGGCAATACGCCAAAGCTCATTGCTTCTTCACGTGATTCAAAACCAGCATCAAATAAGATATCTGTCACTTCCACTGATTTTTGGCCGCTTGTTCCACGTAATAAATGTGGTGGAACAGAAGAAGAAATACATGGGTAATTTTTGCCAGAAGAAGTCTTCAATGTGTAGCGTTGAGCAGAAACCACATACGGATTCCAGCCACCTAAAGGTACAACTTTGAATAAACCGTTGTCCTGGATTTGGGTTAGCATAAATCCTACTTCATCCATATGAGCCGCAACCATCACACGTGGGGCATCTGCCTCTTCATGTTGGCGTAAGCCAAAGATTCCACCTAAACCATCTAGTTGTAATTCGTCCACTAAGGGTTCCATGTGCGCTTCCATATACGTACGAATGTCTTGTTCAAAACCACTTGTTCCTTGAAGTTCTGTTAACTCTTTGATTCGTTGAAATGTTTTTTCATCCATAATAAAGTTCGCCTAAGATTCAGACTATGCTCCTCTCAAATTTATAGTTGACTGACTAATTTGTATTGCTCTTAGTCAATCACTCACATTTATTATAGCTTATTTTAATTGATAGCGGTTATTTATTTCTAAGAAAAACACAGAGTATGGTAGAATAAATGAAGATAATCTTTTTGGACAAAGAAGGAGGTAAGACGTATGTATTCTGAAGAATGTGAGTCAAATAATTTTAAAAACGGTCTTGCTATAGGTATCGGACTTGGTTTAATCAGTGGCATCACTTCAATGGTTTTGTATCAACGTAAGAAAACGTTATCAGCTGATCAAGTCTTAGAACAAGTCAAAGAATCATTCTTAAAAGAAGGCTCCATCGAGGGGTCTTGGATCTCATTTGAAAAAGAACCGACTAGAAAATTTGCGATCCATTCCAAAGCTTATCGTGGAGGGATTTCCCGCCTGGAAGATGGCGAAATCATTTGCTACGAATTTTTAGCGGATGCGTATACCGGCACCGTGTTAGAGATTTCAAGAAAAAAGAATGAATTGATTTAATAAAGCGAAGCCTCAGCCATCACCATTAATATAAAAATAGTGGTTTTATACGGGGCTTTTTACAATGGAAACAAAAAGAAGTGAAAATTCTCTCTAGGTACTAGCATTTAAGAATTTGATACAGTATTCTTAATAGAGATTTTGTTTTCTATGATTTAAGGAGAGTGAAAAATGGAACAACAAGAGAAAATTGCTGTTCTGATTCCTTGTTATAATGAAGAAGCGACGATTTCAACAGTCATTGCAGACTTTAGACGAGAATTACCGGAAGCAGAGATTTACGTATATGACAACAATTCGACTGACACCACCTATGAACTTGCCGTGGCGTGTGGGGCAATCGTCAAAAAAGAACCAAGACAAGGGAAAGGAAATGTCATTCGGCAAATGTTTTTTGATATTGATGCAGATTACTATCTCATGGTGGATGGTGATGATACCTATCCTGCCGAAGCGGTGCATGGATTACTGGATAAACTTCGCTCAGGTGAAGCGGATATGGTAATTGGTGACCGACTTTCAAATGGGACTTACTTTGACGAAAACAAACGTCCGTTTCATGATTTTGGGAATAATTTAGTGAAAAACACAATCACACGATTATATAAAACAAAAATACGAGACGTCATGACAGGCTATCGAGGATTTAATCGTATTTTTGTCAAAAGTTTCCCGATCATGAGTTCCGGATTCCAAATCGAAACTGAACTGACGATCCATGCCTTAGACAAAAAATTCAAATTGGTCGAATTGCCGATCGATTACCGAGACCGTCCAGAAGGCAGTGAATCGAAACTGAATACATTTTCTGATGGATTTAAAGTGATCATGATGATCGTTAAAATGTGGAAAGACTACAAACCATTGATGTTTTTTGGCATCTGGACCTTTTTCTTTTTTGTATTCGGCTTATTTGCCGGTGTTCCAGTGATCCGAGAGTATATGCTGACTCACTTTATCACACGGGTACCTTCTGCTATTTTAAGTACCGGATTGATGATCCTTGCCTTACTTTCATTAGTTACTGGGTTGATTTTAGATACTGTTGTAACGAATGCCAAAAAAGAATATGAACTAAATCTCTATCATGTCTATCATGAATGTCGAAAGCAAGAACAACAGAAATAACGTAGAAATAACCAAAGAAACTAGCTGGGAAGAATCTAGCTTCTTTGGTTATTTTTTTGCTTTTTGATACGCTAGTTATTTAGCTGTCCGAATCGTCACAAACTTCGCTACTACATATTCTTCCACACCGTAAGTTCCATTTTCCCGACCAAAGCCTGAATGCTTGACCCCTCCAAATGGCGTAGCTGAATTTGAAATAGCTGTATCATTGACACCGACCATCCCATATTGGAGTTTTTGGCTAACATTCGCGATCGTGTGGATATTCGTTGCGAAGAAGTAAGAAGCTAACCCAAAGATGGTATCATTGGCGTCTTTGATCACTTCCTCTTCTTCCTTAAAAGCAATCAACGGAATCACTGGTCCAAAGGTTTCTTGATAAAAGATGTCCATTTCCTTCGTGACACCATCCAAAACAGTGGGTTCAAAGAAATAACCATGCGCATACTCGCCTTCTGTCAGTCGTTGCCCACCTGCTAAAATCTTGGCTCCTTTATCTACGGCATCTTTGATTTGTTCTTCTACCTTTTCTAAACCTTCTTGATTAATCAAAGGACCTGTCGTTGGATCATCTAAGCCATTACCAACGGATACTTGTTTGATTTTTTCGACGATCAATTTCGTAGCTTCTTCTTTGATTGCTTCATGAAGAAAAATTCGATTAGGCGACGTACATACTTGTCCGTTATTGATGAATTTTGTTTTGATCAATTGATCCGTTGCTAATTCTAAATCTGCATCTGGAAAAATAATCAACGGCGCATGTCCGCCTAGTTCCATGGAAACTTTTTTCAACGTTGATGCTGCTTGTTTATTTAAGATTTGACCTACTTCTGTCGAACCAGTGAAAGTGATTTTTTGCACGTCTTCTGATTCGGTTAGAATTTTACCGATCGTTGAGGAGTCTCCAGTCACGATATTAACGACCCCTGGAGGAAAGCCAGCTTGATCAAAAAGCTCCATTAACGCCAATGCAGAAAGCGGTGTCGCTTTTGCTGGTTTTAAGATAACCGTGCAGCCAGCCGCGATTGCTGGAGATATCTTACGGATAATCATATTGGATGGAAAGTTCCAAGGAGTGATTGCACCTACTACTCCAACTGGTTCTTTACGTACTTGCCATTCATTGGTTGCCGGAGAAGGAATGATCTCGCCTAAGATTCTTTGCCCTTCGGCAGCATTCCACCGCAAATTTTCAACATTCGTGTTGATTTCTGAAGCAGCTTGTTTGAGTGGCTTTCCTTGTTCCATCGTCATGATCGTAGCTAAACGTTCACTGTCTTCTTCCACTAGATCTGCCATCTTGTTCATTAATTTTGCCCGTTGAGCAGGAGAAGTTTTTGACCACTCTTCAAATGCTTTCTTAGCGGCTTTGATTGCTTCATGTGTTTCACTTTCTCCACCTTTTTGAACATTCGCTAAGGTTTCACCTGTTGCAGGGTTGATCACCTCGAAGGTACCTTCTGTTCCTGTCTGCCATTTGCCATTGATATAAAGACGAGTTTCGACTTTTGGTAAATCTCTTTTTGCCATGTGTCTCTTTCCTCCTTCTTATTCGGTACAAATCTACCCTAACACGGTTAAATTTAAAGCTCAAAGCATACGCATCAGATGACTTTCCTGCTTTTTGTTTTTAGCTGATTTCTGAATCTACTGCAGGTGTCATCATAGCTGATCCCCTTTGATTCGCTGCTCCTATCGATTCAGTTAAGCTCGGGATAGTTCCAAATTTCGCCTATCCAAAACCATTATATTTTCCACACTTTTAGTGATTTTATTCGAAAATATTATAAGATAATAAAATACTTTATGTTGGAGTGAAAATGTGTGAACAAAGACAGATATAAACAATTGAAACAAGCAGAATTAGGTGCAATCATCAGTATTGTCGCTTATATCGTAGTCTCGATACTGAAGTTGACTATCGGGAATCTCGCAAATTCTGAAGCGTTAAGAGCAGATGGCTTAAACAATTTTACGGATATCCTAGCTTCAGTTGCTGTATTGATCGGTTTGAGAATCTCACGCAAACCTGCAGACACTGAACATCGCTATGGTCACTGGAAAGCCGAAAATATTGCAAGTTTAATCACTTCGTTTATTATGTTATTGGTTGGTCTGGAAGTCTTGTACTCTTCGATTCTCTCGATTACTGACAAAAAAATGGAATCACCCGATATGACCGCAGCCATTGTTGGGATTGTCTCAGCGCTGATCATGTACGGGGTTTATCTCTTTAATAAAAAACTAGCCACAAAAGTCAACAGTCCTGGTTTACTAGCTGCTGCGAAAGACAATCTTAGTGACGCGTGGACAAGTATCGGTACGGCCGTGGCAGTGTTTGCGGCCTCCTTCAATTTGGGTTGGTTGGATAGTGCCGCTGCAATCGTCGTGGGTTTATTGATTTTAAAAACAGCGGTTGATATCTTTAGAGAAAGCTCCTTTTCTTTATCTGATGGCTTTGACCAACAAAAATTAGAGCGCTACAAACAAGCAGTCAATAACATCCCGGAAGTCCAAAGCGTGAAGAGTATCAAAGGGCGTACTTATGGTTCAAATACCTATGTAGATATCACTGTTACCATGGACCCTAATTTGACTGTCAAAGAAAGTCATGATATTTCTGATTTGATCGAACACACTTTATTTGAACAATTCCAAGTCCACGAAACAGATGTACATGTCGAGCCTGTGGAGAAGTCTTGAATAGCTGATAAAAAATGAAAAAAGAATCATTCGCTTTTTTTAAAAGCGAGTGATTCTTCTTTTTTAGCTTTCTACTAAATCATCTTCCATATCAAATTCTAGTTGTTTGGCAGCATTCAGCTGGTCACTATAATAACTCGCTAGTTCTTCCGCTGATTGTGGGGTCAAATCTTCAAATGAGAAAGTGGTGTAAGCTTCCTGTGTTTCTCGACACACTGAAGTAATCTGCAACCCTTGTTGTTGATCAACAAACATATAGTTTTCTCCCGGAATGAATGATTCCCCACCAGTTCTGATCCGAAAGCCATTAAAACTCATTTGATACATCTCAAAAATTTTCGAATCATAGGATAACTGACGATTGACTGTAATACTTAATGCTTCACTGTCACTTTCGATATCTCGGTTTTTACCGATCGTGATGGCATAAAACAAGCCATAAAGATTATAGACTGACCATACTAACGTAACAATATAACCAAATTCATAGCCTTCCCCACGAATCAATCGATAAAGAGCAATGATACAAGCAAAAAGAATCCAGCAAAAAAGAACGATATGCGGGAACACCGTACGCCAATCAAATGCGTTACTCCCGACAATTTCTTTTTTCGTTACGTTGAATTTCTTTTGTGGTTTGAAAAATTCTTTTAATAATGCTCCTGTGTGGATCGGTGCCACAAAGCAGTCATAAATGTGAGAACTCGTTAGATTTCTTATTTTAGGCACGTATAACCTAAAGGATAAGGTGATCATAACAAACGGCGGTAAAAAGAATAGTAACAATTGATGGTTGTTACTTCTAACAAGAAAAATATCAAAAACCATAAACAGCGTAGGCGCTAATAAAAAAATAATTTTCTGGAAAGAAGTAAACCAATACAAATAAGAGTTGTAATAACATAATTTTTGCATCAATGACAACCCTTTTAACTTTCGTGGCTTGAAGTGGTCAAAAATCTGCTTCGTACCTTGTGCCCAACGCGAGCGTTGGGAAGCTAGTTCTTTCGCTGTATAAGGGGTAATTCCCAATGCATAAGCCTTGTTGATAAAGAGGGTCTCGTAGCCGGCATTTTGTAACAACATCCCTGTCGCCATGTCTTCTGTAATACTATTCGTTGGAACCCCACCGATTTCTTCTAAAGCACTTCTTCTAATAATTGCATTTGTCCCGATATGGATCAGGGCGTTTTCTCGAGAAAGAGCTGGCTCCAAAAAACGCATAAATAATTCTTGCTCATTATAAAAGGAATTTCTTAAAAGCTGAAATGGATCTTTATTATAGAAGGTTTGAGGATATTGAACGAGTGCCATTTTAGGATTTTTGAAATAATTAACGGCTTCAAAAATGATATTTTTTTTGACAATAAAATCTGCATCCAATAGTAGTACGAGGTCACTAGTCGTTTGTGAGAGTGCATAGTTGATGTTGCCAGCTTTCGCATGCTCATTGCCCTCTCGTGATAAATAACCGATGGAAAAACGTTCTGCCATCTCTTTTAATTCCTCACGATGACCATCATCGCAAATATATATTTTTTTATTGGGATATCGTAACGCTTTGACAGCCAAAGCCGTGGCGATCACTAATTTACTATTTTCGTTATACGTACAAATAGACGCCGCAACACTTGGTTGAAAACTCTCGTCATAGGCCTCATAGAGATGTTCATTTGACAATTTATTCGAAAATAGGTAAATAAAAAAACCGTAGACAAATAACCCGATAAATTCTGCAATATAAAGAATGATCCCAAATATTAAAGAAACAGAACTATCTATTAGTATGGTATAAAACAAGCGCCATATCAAATAAACAACTAAAAAAGTAATCGTGATCTTTGAAAAAAGTTGTTTGACAAAATCATATTTTTTTGCCAACAAATACAACAATATAATTATTAAAAACAACCCCGTCAGATAGTACAATTCCACATTATCTCCTCCTTTATGTTTATATTAAACATTATAATGGTTATTATAAAAAACAGTTAGTAAACGGTTTCTCTGAATCATTTAGTTAGTTATGTAACCAAAAAGACTGTAGTAAAAGACGGCTTTCGTCTTCTGCTACAGTCACTTGTTTGCTAGTCCTTTTCAGTTGCATCATTCACTTTTTCGTTCTGGACTTTTCCATGTGCCACTTCCGTATCCTAAAATCGTTTTGATTGCTGGGATAAAGGTCGTCATGATGGTGATCGCATTGACCATCCAGAATAACAACATATACAATGGGGCAAATAACATATATTTCAATTTTCTTCCTTGATCGTCTACCACCAAAGATGCAATCAGTTGAATGATGCCTGAGATCATTTCGAAGCAAACAAACAGAAAACTAATCGTCAATGTCCGATAGATTTGTTCAAAATTTCCTTGATAAAGATAAATACCCATTAAAATAATAAAAACGAAAAATGAAATACAAAAGAACAACGACCAAATAATACTAAAAGTTTGATCAATAAACATGAACGTCCTGCCGATATTTTCAAAAGGATGGAAGAGGACTTTTTTAAAATTCGTCAACCAGACTTCCGTCCCCCCTTTTGCCCAACGTTTTCTCTGACGATAAAGCATCGGCAAACTTACTGGAACTTCCATAAAAAATATGATGGTTGGCGCAAACACCGAGATCCAGCCATTCAGCTGATGATCCCACGCAATACTGATATCTTCTGTCGCCCGATCTTGACGAAAGCCGCCAACATCGATCAATGCGTCTCTTCGATACATGGTATTTGCCCCACTGTACGCATAAAGACCGCCAAGTACACCTGCTTGTGTTCGTTTGATGATCCCTACGATGCTCGAAAATTCAACAGTCTGGGATTTTCCAAGTAAAGACGTACGATTTTTCACGTCCATATTGGCAGTAACAGCAGAGATATTTCTACCACCAGGGCGAATAAAGTAATTCACATAATTTGACAAAGCATCTGGTTCAGGTACCGTATCCGCATCATTGCTTAAGATCAACCGACCTTTGGCAAAAGCCATCCCAATATCAAATGCGTGAGCTTTCCCCTTATTTTTATCAATGCGGATCACTCGTAATTTGGGGTATTTTTTTTGTAAACGAGCTAATATTGCCGGGGTTTCGTCCGTTGAACCATCATCTGTCACTAACACTTCATAATTCCCATAATTGATTTTTGTCATTAAATAATCGATTGTGTCTTCAATCACCACTTCTTCATTGTGGGCCGGTACCATGATCGTGATAAACGGTTCGACCTCTGTCGGAATCTCCGCCCAATCAATGTGCTTATATTTAAATAAAAACGAATAGCATAATACCCCAATAAACCATGCAAAACTACCAAGGATTGGGTAAGAAACAAGGATAAAATAAATGATCGTAGCTACAAAATCCAGTAGTTCATTACCTGTATGAATGACTCTGACCATTAGAGTTCGACCCCCTCGTTTTTTTAGAGGTTTTCGATCAAATCTTTTTCAAGATTTTGCTCTTCTGATACTACGTAATAGCAAACCGCTTCACGCTCTTCCTTAGGTCCAAAGCGCATGCTGAATTCCGTTTCTAAAATATCTCGACGCTTTTCTAATTTTTCTTCATCATACATTTTTTCACTTCTTAGCATCGTTTGGTAACGACGATTATTCCAACGAGTCATGAATAAGAATAAAAGAACAAAGCCTAAAAAAGCAACCGCTAAAAATAGCAACAAAAAAGAAAACGTTTTTCGTTCTTCCGGAAACGAATGCCATTGTAATCCTCTCCCTTTCATTGAAGCCCGAAACGAAATAGTTACCCAAATAAATGGAAAAATCACGCCACACCATCCTAGAATCGCAACAATCCATTGCTTGATTTTTAACCGTCGATTTCCTTTGGCAAAAAACTTATCCTTAATCAAAAGAGTTGCTACTTCTTCACGTTTTATTCGAGTATTCATTTTTCTCCCACCTTTAAAAAATAAATTTAGTCCCCTTTTATAAAAACCTTTACATTTTTTGATGATGACAGCTAGACGAACAATTCATCAAATGACCAACTACCCTTTACTTATACTTTACTTTTATTGTGTTTATTTAATTTTGTTTATTTAATAGTAGCTTGTTTCTTGAAATATGTATGAGATTTGATCTTGACGTTAAGGTTTTCTTAATAAATTAAAATAACTAAAATAATAAAAATATAAAACAAGTTATCTTAGCGAGTCTCACTAAAGATAACTTGTTTTTTCTCTATTGATCTGTTACCAAAGAAATAACGACAGTTTTCATTGCTCGAGATATAGCCGTGTACATTTGCCTTCTTTCACGTGGGGTATTCGGTTCAGCTGTTAGATAAATCAGTACGTGATCAAATTCGAGTCCTTTAGAAAGACTCAATGGGCGTACTTGGATGTTCAGCTGATTATTCCGCTCTACTTTTTGTTGTATCATTGCGGCTTGCTGTTCTTCCAACGTAATAACTGTTAATTGTTCACCTGTGTGCTGTTGTCGTTCATTGACCTGACTGAGCCACTGATCAAAAGTCGCTGCAGTCACAAATTCCGGCTCTTCCCCATAAGGACGAACGGGAACAATAGCGATCTTTTCTTTTTCCCCTGAATATTGGGTAAAGAGAGTCGTGATTGCCCCGCTTGAACGATAACTATTCAATAAATCATATCTCGTCACAGATCGTCCAGCCGTTGAAAAATAGCTTTCAATTGCTTCAAAAGAAGTCGTGGAATTAAAAATCCCCTGATTTTCATCTCCTACGAGTGTAAAGCGAGCGTTGGGGAAGATGTTTAACAAGAGCAAAAGTTGCGCACTTGTATAGTCTTGCACCTCATCGATCAACACGAACTTTTTGACTTGGGTGATTTTTTCGATCAGCAGATGGCGCACATGCAAACGTGCGACGGCTTCATCTAATGTACAAGGAGTTGTTCGCTGATACTTATTCCCAGTGTAACTTTGATAAATCTCCTCAAATAAAAATTGTTCATCGACCCATGCCATCTGTTTGATTTGTTTCGTTACTGTTCGATATTTTCTTTGAAGCAATTGTTTGCCATAACTGACTAATTTTTCTGGCGATTCATCGGTGATCAACTGTTGGAAATACTGTTGTTGCATCTTTTCTGGTAAGGATAATAATTGATCTTTAATGGCGTCACTACCTGCTTGTTTCAGCAATTGCTTTTCCCAGTAGCGCAACAATCGGTCTTTAGTCGCTTGAAGTTTTTCTCTTAGATTCGGGTAATCGGGCGTGCTATCATAGATTTTTTTGATCACTTCTTTTGAGATCACGATTTTTTCCTTCTTTTTGATGGCTAAAAAGAAATCAGCCTGTTTAGTAAACAAGGAAGTCGCTTGCTCGATCTGCTTCATAAATGCCTGACTTCTGAGAACTGCTGTCTGGTCATCCACATCCGTCTGCGTAATCCGTTGAAAATAAGCTTTTTCTGACTCAACATTCCCTAAAAAAAGTTGATCCACCAACTGAATCATCGTGACATTCAACGGATTTTTTTCACCTAACGAAGGTAATACCTTACCGATATAATCAATAAATTGATGGTTCGGTGACAAAATCAGCAAATCATCCGCAGAAAGTTGGTTTCGGTATTGATAAAGCAAATAAGCAATTCGTTGCATGATCGTTGAGGTTTTCCCACTGCCTGCAACGCCATTGACTAAGATATTTTGGCTTGTAGTGTCTCGGATGATCGTATTTTGTTCGGATTGGATCGTAGCCGTGATTGCCTTCATCTCTGACGTCTCACTTTGTTCTAAAGCATCAAGTAAGACATCATCTTGGATTGCTACCGAGGTGTCAAAAAAGTGGAGCAATTGATCTTTTTTGATGATAAATTGACGTCGCTCATGGATCATTACCTCAATTTGGTTTTGATTCACTAAATAAGAAGAATGACCTAAATCGTTGTTATAAAAAAGAGAAGCAATCGGCGAACGCCAATCATAAACCAAGGTTTCATCTTCATCATTGGTAAAGTTAGCCGTCCCAATATAAAAAGCTTCGTGACTGTTTTTTCCTTGTGCTTCTTCCTCTAAAAAATCAATTTCGATCTTCCCAAAATAGGGACTCATCAATAGCCGTTCGATTTTTTTCAAGTCTCATTAGCTGATTGAATCTTGAGATTCAATTGATCGATTTCGCGATTTTTCATCTCGATCAGTGAATACGTATCAAGATTGTCTAAATAACTTTCAAAATTGATCCGAATATCTTCAGACATCGTTTGTAGAGAGTCCCGACCGTACGCACTGGTTTCTTGTAATAGTTGCTGATACTCTTCCTGCTTTTCTAGTAATTGCCGATAAACTGACGCTAGATAGGCTTCTTCTAAATTTCGTGTGTTGACCATACACATTCTCCTTTGATTCGAAGTAGTAGAACTAACCAGTCTAGCGCCATTTTACTAAGAATGCAAGGCAAAGCTCTATTTTTCTGGATAAATCAAGTCTTCTGGACGAACAGCGTGATACAAGGCAAAGGCGCCATCGAGATTTTGGACATGAAAGCCTGCTTGTTTCAAGATACGTTCTGCTAAGTAACTACGAAGTCCACTATGACAGCTGACAATGTATTCTTTCTCACGGTCTAATTCCGCCAATCGACAGCGTAAATCATTTAAAGGAATATTCAGCGCATCTTTAAAAGCACCGTTTTGCAACTCGCCTTCATTACGAACATCGAGTAAGATTTTTCCTTGTGCAAGTGCTTCTGGCAATTCATGCCATTGGATCGTCTCGCTTAGCCCTTCTGCGACATTCATGGCCACATATCCCAACATGTTCACTGGATCTTTCGCAGAACCAAAAGGTGGCGCATAGGTAAATTCTAATTCCGGTAAATCAAAAATCGTTAGTTGTCCTTTGATGGCTGTGGCTAAACTATCGATTCGTTTATCAACACCTTTGGCACCGACTCCTTGTGCACCATAGATTTCACCTGTCTTAGGATGAAAGATCAGTTTTAACAAAATATCTGTAGCTTCAGGATAGTAACTAGCATGGTCTTTCCCAGAAACATGGACTACTGAGAAAGGTAAGTTGGCTTGTTGGGCCATTCTTTCTGTTAATCCAGTAGAAGCGGCAGCAAGGTCAAAGACCCGCACAATTGACGTACCAAGACTTCCTCGATTGTTACGAACGATTCCCGCTATATTATCTGCTGCTTGTCGCCCTTGACGGTTAGCAGGAGAAGCAAGAGAAATCAACGCATCGGCACCTGTAATTTGTTGTTTGACAACGATGGCATCTCCCACCGCATAGATGGAAGGATCACTTGTTTGGTAGTGTTCATTGACTACGATCCCACCACGCAGCCCTGTTTCAAGTCCAGCCATTTTTGCCAATGTACTGTCTGGCTGAACGCCTACTGAGAGGATCGTTAAATCAGAATCGATCGTTGTGCCATCATCTAATCGTAACTGCTTGCCACCATGTTCAAAAGCAGTGACAGAACGTTTTGTTTGGACATGGACGCCTTGTTTAATGAGTTCATTTTGGATATGCACCGCCATTTCTTCATCTAAAGAAGGCAGGACATGTGGTGCCAGTTCTACAATTGAAACTGCCAGTCCACGTTTTTTTAAATTCTCTGCCATTTCCAATCCGATAAATCCTGCCCCTACTACGACAGCTTTTTTGGGTTGTTCTTCAAGAGCATTCATTACCATATCAATATCCGGTACATTTCTAACAGTATAAACATTTTTGGCTTCTGCTAATCCTGAAATAGCTGGTCTGACTGGTTTTGCCCCTGGGGAAAGAAGCAATACATCATAACTCTCCTGCCATTTTTTCCCGTCAGATAAAACTTCAACTTTCTTTTCATCTGGATAAACGGCTGTGACTTCATGATTGGGACGCACATCTAATTGAAAACGAGCAGCCAATGATTCTGGTGTTTGTACCAAAAGATTCTCTCTCTCACTGATCTCACCAGAGAGATAATAAGGTAACCCGCAATTGGCAAATGAGACATACGGTCCTTTTTCAAACACGACGATTTCAGCATCTTCTTTTAAACGACGTAATCTAGTGGCAGCAGACATCCCCCCTGCTACCCCGCCGACAATAACAATTTTCATTTATTTCCCTCCTACTGTTGGTTCAAACCATTGATTCATCCCACCACGTACATTGATAACATCATACCCCATTTTCTTCAACTCTTTCGTAGCTTGTTTGCTCCGCATTCCCGATTGACAGATGACATAGACAGGCGCTTCTTGTTTTCCTTTAAAACTTAGAATACGTTGAAGTGGAATATTTTTCGCTTGTCTGATATGCCCCCCTCGGTATTCTGCTGGTGTTCTTACATCGAGCAACTGAATAGAACCATTCAATTTTTCTTTTAATTCCGCTGTTGAGATTGATTTGACTGTTTGAAATAGTGACATCTTGATTTCCACCTTTTTATTTTTTGTAAATACCTTATGGGGTATATTCAACACAAAAAAGAGAGAATTGTCAACTATTCAAATTCTAGCTTTTTCAAATCGACATAATTATTTACAAAATATACCTACATAGGGTATCATCTCACTAGAAGCATAAAGGAGGTTTTCAAATGGAAATCAATGACAAGAACATCATCAATCGACTAAAACGAACAGAAGGACAAATTCGCGGCATCCAAAAGATGATTGAAGAAGAGAAAGACTGTATGGCAATTATCACACAATTAAGTGCCGTTCGTTCTAGCATTGATCGTGTCATGGGAATGATCGTGGCAGAAAACTTAAAAGACTGTTTGGAGCATCCAGAAAACAGCGCAGAAGAGCAAGCCAAAAAAATGGAACAAGCAATCAACTTGATCATCAAAAAATAAGGAGAGACTCAAATGAGAGTTGTTTTTCATATCGATGAAACGAGAAAGTGGCATGAAACGATGAATAACGTCAAGAACCTATTGAAAATCGCTCCTGAAACGACGATTGTGGTTAGTGTCAACGGTGAAGGCATCACCGGCTACCTTGATCCAGCAAATGAAGAATTTCTTGCTTTAGGGGTTACCTTCCACGCTTGTGCTAATGCGCTACGTGGCAATCACATCAGTACAGAATCCTTGCCTGAAAAGGTCATCGTGGTACCAGCTGGTATTTTAGACCTCATTGAATTACAAGAAAAAGGCTATGCTTATATCAAACCTTAAGACTACTAGCTTCGAGAGTTAAGCAAGGTTCTCCTATGGAAAATAAAACAATGAGCGGAAATCCATCCCCTCATCAAGTAAAAGAACTCAAACCACTTCCTTGGCTTGAGTTCTTTTATTTGTATTTGAGACATTACTCTCTTAATTCAATAGTTTATGATATTCACGGATATACAAAACGAAGGATTGAAGCAAGCTATAAGTGATCAATCCAAAGATCCAATTGACCCAGATCGCAGGAAGTTCGGGAAACAACAGTAAAAGCACCATGCCTGCGTAAATGACCGCAGTTGCTAATTTCCCATACCATTTTGCCCCATCTAATTTCACATTTTTTCTCAATCCAATGATACCAGCAAAAAACATGAACCCTTCTTTGATCAGAAATAAACCGAATATCCACCAAATCATCGGTCGATACCAAGCCATGGAAAGGATCAAGACCAGTTGCGTCAACTTGTCTGCCACTGGATCTAATAATTTCCCCAATTCCGTGATTTGGTTGAACTTACGAGCAATAAATCCATCTAAAAAGTCAGTGATTCCTGATAGAGCAATCAAGATACCGGCAAGCATAAACGATTGCTCTAAAACAAAGTAAAAATAAAACGGCAAAAGAACCACACGAAAAATTGATAAGAGATTAGGGATCGTTCCTATTTCTTTTCGCCAATTCGAAGTCAGTTTCATCCATGACATCTCCCTAAATAAACTTTGTTCCATTTTAACCTAAATCGGTAAAAGTGCCAATTTTTTCCCGTTGTCTAAAGTCATGAGTAACTCTCCAATTTAGCTATTCACATACTTGGATCGTAAAAACTACTGGAACGACTGTCAAAAAAAGACGAGAGCTATTGGCTATTCCTCTTTAAAACAATGTCTTCATTTAACCCCTAGTCTCTTTTTTCTCGTCGTTCTTTAGCTTCTTTGGATAATTTTTTATGCGCTTTTTTCGATCCTCGCGCTAGATCTCTTTGCCATTTTCTAGTTTGAAAGTCTGTAAACAAATGGTCTAATTCATAACCGACTGGATATAACTTTTCTGCTGACATCTTTAACGTGAGACGTTTTCGTGGGACATTGATTAACTCTTTATCCAAGAAAATCGTAACCGTTTCTTCTGCTGTATCTTCATAAACTAAGGCTTCTTGTTGGTGGACCGCAGAATATACCCGATCCCCTTTCGAAAATTGCTGCACTTGTGTCTTCGTCCTAGGCACGTTTACTTTCGTTGTCTGAAACACTTTTTTGGTTGTCCGATAAGCTTTATGCTGGATATAATATTGGGCTTGTTCGATCAAGGTTTGCGACATGTTCATTTTTTGAGCGATCCATAGCGCTTGGCTTTCTCCTGTTTCCCCCACTTGAAGAAGGTATTTAGGTTTCAATGCTTCTTTATCAAATGCCATTGCGGCTGGAATAAAATCTTCATGATCATTCGCAAATTTTTTGATTTCGCCATAATGAGTAGTTGCAACGATCAATGCCCCTTGTTCATACATGGCTTCCATGATAGCAACTGCTAGCGCCGCTCCTTCATTAGGTTCTGTGCCACTGCCGATCTCATCAAGTAATACAAGGGTATTTCTACTCACCTTGCGTAACATCTCAGCAATATTTTGCATATGACCAGAAAACGTACTTAACGCATTCTCGATCGTTTGCTGATCGCCAATATCCACAAAAATCTCATCGAAAACAGCTAGCTCTGTTCCTTCGGCTGCCGGAACCTGTAAACCAAACATCGCCATCAACGTCAATAACCCCACTGTCTTTAATACGACAGTCTTACCACCTGCATTCGCTCCAGTGATCACTAATCCTCGATAGTCTTTACCAAGTTCAAAGTCTAACGGAACAGCCTTCCCTTGGATCAGTGGATGCCTTCCTTGTTTGATCTTGATGTATTCTGATTGATTGATCCGTGGTGTCACACCATGTATTTCTCGACTATACTTCCCTCTGGCGAAAATGATATCTAATCTAGTAATCGTTTCGATAATCAAATCGATTGCTTGTTCTTGTTCTGCTAAAGCACCAGTCAAATAAGCTAAAACTTGATATTCTTCTGCTATTTCTTCTGCTTTTAACAATTGATAATTCATACTCGCTTTTTCCACAGCCGTTGGTTCAATAAAGACGGTCGTCCCTTTATTTGACTGTTCAATAATCGTGCCTGGCACTTTATTTTTATAACTAGCTTTGATTGGGATCGTATAGTGATCGCCTTTTTGAACAATCATTGCTTCTTGGATCATTTCTTTGTTATGCGGATGTCTTAGAAACTTTAAAAGACGATCCTGGATTTCTTTTTCTGTTAATTGTAATTGTTTTCGTACTTTCCGTAAATTTCGTGAGGCTTCATCACTCACTTTTTGGTTCTTGATTTGTTGATAGATCAACTCTTCGACCATCGACAAATCAGGCATATTCTTACTATACACATGCAACAAGGGTGTTTGATATTGATTTTTTTCAAAAAAACGACGGATCATTCGACTACTTCTTAAAAAGTCTGCATACTCGATCAATTCAGTTGGTGTCAGTAAAAAGCCTTTTTTCACTTGGGAAGTCAACGCATCAATCCGTGTCAATCCCATAAAGGGAACGTGTTGCTGACTTTCTAAGATTTGTCGCGCTTCTTTTGTTTCTTCTTGGCGATTTTTGACTGTCTGTAGATTAGTTTGCGGGGGCATTTCTTCGATACGCTTTTTGCTATATTGTCCAATAGCTCGTTTTTTCACTTCTTCTTTGATTTGATTAAATTGTAATTTATCGATTGTTTGTTTCATATTCTCTCCTTTTTTGAAGAGATACCTGTCCTAAAATAAATAAGACCTAGGAAAAATAAAAAGATGAGGAACATCTCAAATAAGACGCGCCCCATCCCTCATTAATAGAATTGTTGGTTATGAAATGACAGGTATCATCTATAAGCATGCCAAATAAGCTTACGGCTCTATTGGCTATTCAACTTACTACGTTAGATACCTGCTACACTCATCAAAATACCTCATTCATCTAGGTTTTATTTATTTTCAAATTCACTATAGCAAGTTTAGCTGTCACTGTCAATCAAAAACGAAAGCCCTTTATTTCACTCTGGTTAGTTCAATCAAGACCCATGAACAAATCTAAAAAAATTTTCTGGTTGTCAGCAAAGCACCCCGTTGATTTTGCGATCTTCAATAACCCATTTTTAAAATGCTGTTCTTTGTCAAGTGCTAAAAAACGATAAAATAGAAGAACTATTTTACCGTTTTTTAGATTATTTATTAATGAATAACACACTTTACCGCCTTTTTATACCATCAACATATACATGCCCACAGCCACGACAGCTCCGACCATTGGCGCTACTACTGGTATCCATGAATAGCCCCAGTCTGAGTTTCCTTTGTTTGCAATTGGTAGAATCGCATGGGTCAGACGTGGACCTAGGTCACGAGCTGGGTTGATCGCATAGCCAGTTGGTCCTCCTAGGGAAAGACCGATTGCTAAGATCAAACCTCCGACAGCAAAGACATTCGTACCATCGGCAAATGAGTTTTGTCCAAACGCTAATAGTCCTAGTACTAAAACGAAAGTACCGATCAACTCGGTGATAAAGTTCGCTGGATAATTTCGAATGGCAGGACCTGTCGCAAATGTACCTAAAATTGCGCCTTGGTCTTTTGTCACACTCCAATGTGGTAAATACGTCAACCAAACTAAAACAGCACCGACGATCGCACCTAACATTTGCGCAATAATAAACGGAATCACTAGGTTCCAGCCAATTGCACCGGTCATCGCCATCGCTAAAGATACGGCTGGATTCAAATGAGCAGGTCCCATAAATCCGGAAATATAGACAGCCATTGTAACGGCTAGTCCCCAACCGAAAGCAATCACGATCCAACCAGAAGCTTGGGCTTTACTCTTGTTCAAGTTAACCGCAGCACATACCCCATCACCAAGTAAAACTAAAATCATCGTACCAATAAATTCTCCCATGATCTGCGTCATTTCTGCACTCATCTATTTTTCCCCCTTCAATTCACGTAGATCCGACTCTGCGATCAATTCTTCTAAATGAGCTTCTTGACGCTTCTTCTCTTCTGCTGACCAAGCGAAGTAAGACGCAATGGCATCAATGATCGGTTGTTTGATTGCATCAAGTTGATCACGTTCAAACAACAAGTGATTCGTGCGGCGAATCAAGTAGTCGCCTGGTGCTAATACCATTTCTTCTTCTAACCCATAACGTAAACGAGCAGATTCAGCTAAACTTAGTCCTTCATACGGTGTCATTTCTTTTGCCAAAGCAAAAATCTTTTTCGCATTGGTTCCATAAAAATCTGCAATGTATTTTGCATCAGCTTCTGCTAAACCAGATTCAACTCCGATTTTTGTCAATTCTTCCACAGTTTCTTCCAGTTTTGTTGGATCAAAATCTCCTCCAGAAACGGGATAATGTTTCGAATCGATTTCTTTTACTGACATCCGGTAGTCATCTTTCAACAACTGGCGGATTAATTTTAGTGCTCCCTCCGCCATCTTACGGTAGTCTGTGATCTTCCCACCTGATAGTGTCACCAAACCATCCGATTCACGTTCTAATGAGCTACCTCGAGAAATCGAAGAAGGGGCTTTTTCATCACGGCTGTTTTCTAAATGATTCAATACATCCTCTACTTCTAACCGAGAAGCCTTGTTTTCTTTATATTCAGTAACCGTATCAACGACTTTGCTAAAGCTTTTATCTGAAATAGAGCCGTTGTCACCACCGTTATAGTCAGAACCAGAATTACCGATCAATAATGGGCGTAACCCTGCCCAACTTGATTCGATGTCTGCGAGGGTGATGTTTGCATCTGGGTAACGATGATTGATGACATCTAATAAATAGTCCACATCTTCTTGCGTTACTTTTGGATCCGTATAGTCCCCTTGATAGTCCGTATCTGTCGTTCCAAAATACGTTTTATTTTCTCGTGGAATGGCAAAAACCATTCGGCCATCTTGTTTGCCCGTGTCAAAATATGTTGGTTGTGGAACAGGCAGTTTTTTAGCATCTACGACTAGATGAACACCTTTGGTTGGTCGCATCTTAGGTGATACCGCACGTTTGAAATTCAAGTTACGGATTTTATCGACCCATGGACCACTTGTGTTGATCACTATTTTTGCGTGGATTTCCACGACTTGATCCGTTAGCAGATCACGTGCTTTGACACCCACGATTTGATCTCCTTCATATAAAAAGCCAATCGCTTTCATTTTACTTACTAGGTAAGCGCCATCTTCTGCTGCTTTTTTGATGTTATCGATCACTAAACGTGAATCATTGTTCCGAAAATCTAGATAAACACCAGCGCCCTTTAACCCTTCTTTTTTCAAAAATGGTTCTCGTTCTAACACTTCTTCTGGTGTCAGCGTATAGTTTTCATATTTTGTTCCAGTCACATTTGCCAATTTATCGTAGAGATCCATTGCCACTTTGACTGAAAACATATTAAACGTCGTTGCCCCCTCATCTTCATAGATCGGTAGTAACATTGGATCAGGTTTTGGAATGTGTGGCGCAATACCTTGGACCACCGCTCGTTCGCCTACAGTATCTGCTACAACTTCGACGTCAAAAGTTTTAAGATAACGAATCCCTCCGTGTACTAATTTTGTGGAGCGTGAAGAAGTACCTTCTGCAAAGTCTTGCATCTCGATTAGCCCCGTTTTAATTCCTGATGCAGCGGCTTGAAGCGCCACACCAGCCCCTGTGATACCGCCACCAATAATCAGCAGATCCAACTTTTCGTGTTGCATTTTTTCAATACTTTCTTGTCTTGTTCCTCTTGAAAACATGACATTCCCTCCCTTTACTCAAATGCTTGTGTTGCTACTACCGCTTTTTTCCAACCGCCATATAATTTTTCTCTACGCTCTTCAGGCATCTCTACTTCAAACATCTTGCCCGCTTCATAAAATTCTCTGATTTCATCTGTATCTTTCCAAAAACCAACCGCTAAACCAGCTAGAAATGCCGCACCTAATGCCGTAGTTTCCAGATTTTCTGCTCGTTGGATCGGAATATTTAAAATATCTGTCTGAAATTGCATCAAATATTCATTATTCGCTGCTCCACCATCGACCTTCAAGACTGGTATTTTGATCCCTGTGTCTTCTTGCATCGTATCAATGATATCTCTTACTTGGTATGCAATCGATTGTAAGGTTGCTTTGATAATGTCTTCTTTGGTCGTCCCACGTGTCAACCCAAACATCGAACCTCTCGCAGCTTGATCCCAATAAGGTGCCCCTAACCCAACAAATGCTGGCACGACATAGACTTCATCCTCACTTGTGGAACGTTTTGCTGCCTCTTCGGAATCACTTGCTTTTTGTAACATTTGCAACCCATCTCGCAACCATTGGATGGAAGAACCTGCTACGAAAATGCTCCCTTCCAGTGCATAGTAAACCTTGCCATTGATTCCATAACCAATCGTCGTTAATAGATTGTTCTTGGATAGTTGTGGTTCTTCCCCAGTATTCATGACGATAAATGATCCTGTACCATACGTATTTTTGACCATTCCAGGTTCAAAAGCCATTTGTCCAAACAAAGCAGCTTGCTGGTCACCAGCCATCCCAGAAATCGGCACTTCACTTCCATAGAAATGATACCCTTGTGTATAACCATAAATTTCTGAATTAGAAGTCGGTTTTGGCAGCATTGCTCGAGGAATGTTCAAGAGATCAAGGATTTCCTGATCCCAATCAAGATCGTGAATATTAAACAACATCGTCCGACTTGCATTGGAATAATCCGTCACATGTGCTTGACCGTCTGTTAATTTCCATACCAGCCATGAATCGATCGTACCAAAAAGCAATTCGCCTTTTTCAGCACGTTCTTGCGCTCCCTCTACATGGTCAAGAATCCAACGTATTTTTGTAGCAGAAAAATAGGCATCAATCACTAAACCTGTTTTTTTATGGAAAAAGTCTTGGTAGCCTTCCTTTTTTAAATTATCAGCAATTGATGCGGATTGACGAGATTGCCAGACCACAGCATGATAAATCGGACGTCCAGTATCTTTTTCCCAGATCACCGTCGTTTCACGTTGGTTAGTGATCCCGATGCCTGCGATTTGATTCGGTTTGATCCCAGATTCAATAAATGCTCCTGCAATGACCGACTGTACGGAGTTCCAGATTTCATTCGCATCATGTTCCACCCAGCTCTCTTTAGGAAAATATTGCGTGAATTCTTTTTGCGAACTACCGATATGTCTACCTTTTTTGTCATAAATAATTGCTCGTGAACTTGTCGTTCCTTGGTCAATCGCCATGATGTATGTTGATTCTGTCATTCTGATCTCCTCCATTATCTGCAAACGCTTTCTAAATTTATCTTTATCTTACACCGATTCATTTTTTAGAAACTGCCAAAAAAACATTTATTTTCTGTTTTTTTGACAGTTTTTAATTTTTTGCTTTTTTTTCTTCTTCGATTTTTTGCTTTAACCTTGCGATATCATAGCTTGAAGCAAACTCTGATAAATAATAATAATTTTGATGAGGATCTTCTTGATTAAATGTAATCACTAAATCATACTTTTTTCCTGGTCGTCGATTTTCAATCTCAATTCCACTGATTCCTTTTAGTTCTCTTAACAAAAATTGTTGAAATGCCACTCGATAAATCGGTAATGTTTCAATATCGATTCCGATAGTGACCGATTTCGCAATATAAAAATCGATCATCATAAGAATATTGGCATACTGAATCATGAGATAACTTAAAGCAGCTTCTTCACCTTGTTTAGCAGGTAGTTGTGTCAGCGTTGTTTCTTTCAATCGTTCGAGTAATTGACTAAGGGAGCGGCCTAACATCTTTTTCTGTTGTTGCAGGAGATGCTCTGGCTCATAGATCATCATGACTCCTCGAAAAAAATAAAACTCATTATCGATTTGAGCTAATTGATAACCGACTGCTTTTTCTTCCTTGATCTTCAACTTTCGTGGACGATAGTGCCACAACATCGTTTCTCTAATGTACGTATCTAATACAGCTGTTGGTAATTTTTTGCTTCGGGTTAAATCATATTGATAAAAATGTTCTTCTGATAACACAGCAAACGAGACAAAAAAACTGTAAAACATTAAAGGCTCATAGCCACTGATCTCAGCAGCTGTCCGACTTAAATAAAGTGAAATGACCGGATCAAGTGCTTGATACAAACGATCCTTTTGGTAAAGTATTTTCTTTTCTTTCAATGTAGCAAACGTCGTTTTTTCACTCAATAGCCGTTTACGAGTGATCCCCAGCCAGCAGGCGATTTTACTAGCTGACTCTTGAGAGAATGTCGTTTCTAAGGCTCGCTCCAATCCTAAAATAAGTGGCGCTTTATCAGGCGTCTGTTGTAAGAAAAGGGGACGTTGTGATTCAGAGATAAATTGGAATAACACATAGTAGAAATAACGAACTTGCAATTCCTCACCATAGAGTTGGCCATTTTTGATTTGTAGAGAAAATTCTTGTAGTAACTGATTCAATTCTTTGATCTTACGAAAGACAGAAGATTCACTGATATTAAACGCTGTCGCTAGACGAACGATCGATGCTTGGTGATGTTCTAATAAATAAACAAGCAGATTGAATTTCAAGCTTTGTTGAACTAAGAATAGAATGATTTTTTCTAAGCTGACATCTTCAGCCAACTCTAATGTGACTTGAAATTCATTTCTTTTGATTGCTACTTTCTTCCCCATCATCCTACCGATCATTGGGATTTCTGCTATATATTGATCAAATGATGTTTTAGAAAGATTGACTTGTTCCCTTAATTGATTCGTGCCTACAGTTCCACCATGCAACACCATGTCCCTAAGAATCAGCACTTGCAACTGCTCTTTTTTCTCTAGTAATTGTTCAATCTTCATCGAGCGTATCAACCACCTTTATCAATTGAAGCGGCAACCGATATTCTGGCTGGAAGAATAACTCCCGTTCGAATAATTTCTCTAACGTCCAGCCTTCCTCAATAGCGAGAGTGAATCGATCCAATAAATCGAATATCTCCTCTCGACTTCGCAACTGCGCACCAAGTAATTGTCCCTTTTCATTGCACATCACTTTGATTTTCGCCGTTTCACTATTGGTCGCAGCTAAGCGGGCAAGCAAATATGTTTTACGGACAGTCTGCGGATAAAAAATACTTTCTTCTTCCGTTAGCCCGACACTTCCTAGAAAATAGCCAAACCAATGATTTCCAATTGCTCGGTAGGTTCCCGGATCTTTCGTACGTTTGCCACTAATCGTTTGACTGACCACTTGTGCCGTACGTAGTGCATTATTGACCAAAGAGACATACATTTTTTCTTGAGTCGGTTGGAACGTCACTTGGATCGCATCACCGATTGCATAAATATCCTTCGCTGACGTTTGCAAATACTCATCGACCCAAATCGTACCATCTTCATTTAGCTTCAACTGATCTTGCCAGAGATGATGGTCTGGACGCGTGTGATTCGCTAGCAGAACTAAATCATAGCTTTCTGTTTTTTGATCCGTCACTACGTCCACTTGCTCGTTTTCTTCGAGCGTTTGTACTTGTTCATTCAAAAACAATTGGATATGCCGTTGCAATAACTCATGTGTTAACGGTTCAACCATTTCGGGATCGAAATAACGGAACAACAATGTTGGTCGACTTTCATAGAGATGGATTTCTTTTTGCTGATGATATAACCCTTCTGCTAATTCAAGTCCTACTTGTCCCGCACCAATCACAGCAATTTTTTGTGCTTTCGCAAGACTTTGTTCCAAAGATTCTTTTAAGTGGATATCTTTAACAGAGCGGATCTGCGTACTTTTGTTTCCATTTTTGAATTGCTGACTCGAACCCGTTGCAATCACCAATGTATCAAAAGTAAGCTGTCGCCCATTTTGGATAAACACAGTCTTCGTGGCTATTTCAAGTGAAACGACTTCCGTGCGTACTTGCACATCAATTGCGTATAGCGCTTGCAATTCTTCCTTAGTCAACCAATAAAGTTGCTCTTTACTTGTGAGTTGCTTTTTTAACAGTAAATTGAGTCCACTCGGTATAAACCCAATCTTGTCTTGTTTTTCCAAAAGTATGATCTCACTGTCAGGACAACTTTTTCGCAAAGAAATTGCTGCATAGATCCCCGCAAAAGAACCACCAATGATCACGATCCTCATCCATTTCCCTCTTTTCCAATAGCCTATTTGAAGAGTATCATGTAACCGTTAATGTTTCAAAAAATGTACTCAAAAACGAAGCAAATCTTCGATCATAAGAACAGCCGTGGTGTTAGATCAAGTAGGCAACTTTTGCAGAATAAAAAAATAAGTTCGATTTTGACAATAAAAATCAAAATCGAACTTATCTTCTTTTTGAGAAAGAACTATCGTCCCAGTCTCATTAATCTATTATTAACGAAGCATCAATTACAATAAACTTTTTGTACTCCACATCATAGATTGTCCATAAATATGCTCCAAGTCCTTCTCGCCCCCCATTATAATATTGGGTAAATTCATTATTCCAAAGATAGATTTCCAACCTTTTTTTTTCTGGAAAAAGTTGCTGGTTTATTTCAATAAAATCTTCCTTTTTCCCATATAAATTTTGAGGATTATCCATAAACGCATGTTCATATGTTCCTTTTTCTTCAAAAAATTCTTCGACAGATATTTTTTTGCTATTCATTAACTCTGGATTTACTTGGATAGGATAACCTTTGATTTCATCAAATGAACGCAAATTAGTGTAAATAATCTTTTCCTCTCTTGTTTCCTGATACTTCTTTTCATATTCCCTACTAGTAAACTTTCCATCTTTTGTTTTAATCGCCCAAATTCTAAGCGCCCACAGTCTATTTTTGTAATTAAGAAAAGCTAATGCAACTTCTTGATGACTTATTATCTTTTGATAATTCTCTTCATAAAAAAAAGCATAATTCATAGCAAAACCTTTTTTTCTGAAATTCCATGTTTCTTCTTCTAATAATTCCATTTCATCACTCTCCTATACTTCCCCATACTATTTTCCTTTAATTCCATCATAAAACCTTTTTAATTATAAAATTATTTAAAACTACTTTTTCACAAAAAAAGGAAGAACGAACTTCGAAAAAATCATAAGTATTACATTGTCACTGCTTTTCCAGATCTAAAAAGATATAAAGAAGAAACAAATACTTTGCTCTATGAATAATAGTGTAGTATGGAGTAATCGAACTACAATATGTACTTGATTTTGTTGATTTCCCCTTAAAGAAAAGAGAGCCAAGGAAGTTCTACCCTTGACTCTCCTTTTTTAATCATTTTGTATCATCTACGGGATAAACAGTTCAATATCAATGACCGTAAATCGTTTTTGTTTCTTATCATAGATCGACCATAGATACGCTCCATCATCTCTTCTACCTTCATTATAAAAGTTAGTAAAATCAGTATGCCATTGATAAATGACTAACTCACTTCGATCAGGAAACAGGAGTTGATTGACTCGTTTGAAATCTTCGATTGTTCGATGGGTCTGGAGATAACTACAAAAAGCAATTTGGTATTCCCCACCCTTGGCAAAAAAAGTGGTGGAACTGATTTCATCAGCTTTCATCATTTGGGGATTGACCCGTATAGGAAAGCCGTCATAAGTATCAAATGAGGTTTCTTCCATATAAGTAAGCGTTACTTCTTCAGTTCGCTCGTAGAGTTGTGGAAATCTGATCAATAATGCTTCACGCTCTTTTCTAAGCTCTTTTATCATTTGGTAACGCTCTTGTTTGCGTTCTTCATGATCAATTTGTAGCTTTTTGAGATCTACTTTTCGTCCGACGGCTTGAAGATATTTGATCTCTCCTTGTATATCTCCTTTTATTTGGGCATCTACCTCAGCTTCTATTCTTGCTTCGACTTCTGGGGTTAGTGTGACCTCAACTTTTGGCACTTCGGAAAATTTTTGAGTTAATCCAGGCACAAATTTTGGTGTCCAAATGCACCATACCCGATTAAAATACGTGAGAAAGGCCAGTACTGCTTCTTGATGACTCGTAATCCCTTGGTTATTGTCTTCTTTAAAAAAAGCACAATGGACGGGTTCAATTAAATGATCGTTATACTTATAATAGAACGTTTCTTTTTCTAGCAATTCCATTTCATCATTCCTTTCTTCCTTAGTTACTTTCTATGTATCCGCTTTTATTTTACCATGTTTTTTTACCTCTCATACTCCATAAAAAAATCAATTTTTAGACTTACGTTGTACATTCTTTTTATTTTTTTATAGAAATAGAGGGCAAAATCTGAAGCGACTCCAAACAGTTAGACTAAAAAATCTAAATTTTGGAGGACGTTTCAGATTCCACCCTCTACTTTATAAAGTTTTCTTCTATTGTTAAATTGGATTGTTTTTTGGCAGACTTACTATAATGCTGTAATAAGAAGGCCTACGTCGGAACTGTTTATTTTCGTTTTTTGCTTAACTTTTTCCCTTAACAACTTACTTCTTCAAAGATTCAACGACTTTGATTCCTAATTGATGGGCAGATTGAGGATTCTGTCCGGTCAACAACTGTCCATCTGCATGTACGACCGCTGTAAAAGCTGGTCCTGCTTGATAGTTTGCTCCTTTTTCTTTCAAGGCATCTTCTGTTAGAAAAGGTACTTTGTCCGTTGTTCCATTCGCTGTTTCTTCTTCGTTACTAAAACCAGTGACCGTTTTCCCCGCTAAAATCGGTTGACCAGAAACGTCAACTACAGGAAGTAACCCGACTACACCATGACAAACAGCTGAAACGATTCCGTCATTTTGGTAGATCGATGAAGCAATTTTTCCTAGATCCGTTGCTTCAGGAAAGTCCCACATGGTTCCGTGTCCACCGGTATAATAAATCGCACGATACTCGTTTGGGTCGACTTCAGCTGGACTCAAGGTGCTTCCTAACGCTCGGTTACGGAAATCTTCGTCCTGATAATAGTTCCAATCGATTTCATCCATCGCTTCCAGACTCTTCGGCTCCAAAGGAACATACCCACCTTTAGGACTGACAAAATCAGCTGAGATATTATTTTTGACTAAAGCATCATAAAAATGAGTCAGTTCACTCAGCCACAGCCCTGTTGGACGGTCGGTTCCTTTATATCTTTCCACATTCGTTAAGACGATCAATACTTTCATTGTTCTCTCTTCTTTCTTTACTAATAAATCTTCACTTATCTATTAGTATTTGATTGATAACGGATCTGTAAAAAATTATACAATGGATTAGGTAAATAGAGTTCTTGATATGCTTTTGCAAATGGTTTGGTCACAAGTTCTGTATCGCGATTTTCCATTAATTTGACCGCCCATTCGGGGTCAACTAATAGTTGCTGACCGACTGCAACAAGTTCTGCATCAGATAAAACGGCTTCAACATCTTGGCGATTACGGACATTCCCTACACCCACTAATGGTATTTTTCCTTGCACTGTTTCATGGAGATAGTGAAGCATCGATTGCTCATTGTATTTCTCAGAACGAGCAACACGATCATACGTACTTAATGAAACATGAAGGTAATCCAATTTTGTTTCACGTAATTTTTCCATTAACCATATGGTATCTTCAAAACGGATACCAGGCGTTTCAAATTCTTCTGGTGAAAAGCGATAACCTACGATAAAAGGCTTTGTTGCGTATGTTTCGACAGCTTGAAACACACTTTTCACTACTTCATCAATAAAGCGATAGCGATTTTCTAAGCTTCCGCCCCATTGATCTTCACGACGATTAGAATGTGGCGAAAAGAATTGTTGGATCAAATACGTATTAGCACCGTGTAATTCTACACCATCAAATCCAGCTTCGATCGCTCTTCTAGTTGCTTCACCAAAAGCCTTGATTGTTTCTAAGATTTCGTCTTCTGACAAGGCACGTGGTGTTTCCGCATTAGGTCGTTCTGCAGGGATTGCGCTAGCCGAAACAGTTTGTTCGCCTGATAACGTTGCTCGACTCGTCATACGTCCGCCATGGAAGATTTGTACGATCGCTTTTGCCCCATTTTCTTTGATTGCCTTTGCCAAGTCACTGAGCCTAGGTATCATTTCATCATGCGCTATGCTAAGTTCACCGGGCCAGCCTTTTCCTATATCTTGCACATTCGCAGCCCCTGTAATAACAGCGCCTAGTCCCTTCGAACGTTCTTGGTAATACGTGATCTCATCTTCCGTAATCACACCATTATAAAAACTTAACTGGGTGGTCATAGGTGCCATCATCAAACGGTTAGGTAATGTCACACCAGAAGGAAAAGTGATTGTTTCGTTAAAATTTGCCATGGTGATTCCTCCATTCAGTTCTCTTCGTTTATTAAAACACATAATTAGTTGCGCATACAACTAACTAGATTAAAAAAATTTATTTTTTTTGTAGTTTTTCAGTGGCTGAATTGATTGCTTTAGATAAACATTCACTTTCTACAGATCCTAGAATCTCTTGATATGCATGATGTAGTTCTTCCCAACTACTATCGATTTCTTTTACAAATTCCCGTCCTTGATCCGTCAGATAAACTAATGACAAGCGTCCATCACTGACTGTTTTGATATAGCCTTTGTATTCCAATTTTTCGACAAAACGAGCAATCGTTGAAGGTGCAGAACAAAGTAATTGGGCGATATCCTTTTGTGGTAACCCATCTTTTTCTTTTAAAATCAATAAAATAAACCCATATGTCGGTGTCAAACCCGTTTTCTTAAATGCTTCATCTGCCATTTTATTCAACAGGCGATCTAATTTTTTCACACTAAAAAACAGACAATCATTTAACGCTTGTTCAATCGGTTTTCCCATGTTTTCTCCCCCTAATATCCGCGTAACATATCATAGTATGATTTTTGTTATTTGTCAAAAAAGGCTGTAGTAACAAGGGAAAACAAGAGCATGTAAAATTCCTAGAAAGAATAATATAACCTGTTTTAGGGGATATAAAAACGCAGAAACAAGATTCAAGCACCTTCAAACAATGGGCTGCACCAAAAATTTGAAATAAGATAAGTAGAGAACAGATACGGCAAAAAATTGTCTTGGTATTTTTTATCATTTTTGAAGTCTTCTTACTTTCTTGATGTTTCATACTGTTATCTTTTCACATGCTCTCCTTGTTGAAGAGAGGTCTTATTCCATTCATAAAAGAATGATTCAAAAAAATTGTCACTAGGTACCGCCGAATAAGAAAAAAATGCGACTGATTGGTTTATACTTTTTTCAGATAAACTACTTTGGCACCTAATAATGAGACACCGATATGCAAAGTTTCAGCAACTGCAGGTACGCTTTCACCAAAAGGCAATACGCTGACACGATTGATGATGACCCCTATGATAAATACAAGGACGGTCAGCCAAGTTCCCTTTTTTACCCATTGCTGGTCACTTTGTCTTTGATAGATTTTTACAGTTTGGGCACGTAACACGCCAAAGATGAACCCCAGCAAAACAGACAAAACAATAAGGATAAGGGTATGGTTAGTCTTAATGATTTCTTGCCAGTTGCTTATGATTAAATAAAGTCCAACTAATACAATGATGATTTCACTTTTCATCGTGTCTTTGATTGCTCTTTCTTTAAGTAATCTCTGTAAAATAAAGAGAATCAATACTAACACAATGAGATAATTTTGTAGATGTTCCACGTTTTATTCTTCTTTCTTTCCTGAAATTCCTGAATGCCGTGTATTGATTATTTGGATTCGTTTATTTAACAATCGGGCTCGTAAAAAGTTCCTGATGATCAAACAAAGCCACACAATGAAATAGATACTCACAAAGGTTAGCGTGTATCTCTCAAGATGAACAGACACTCTTCCATTTAACAGCACCAACAAGAAATAACTAAAGGCATACGTACTAATAAAATGCAGCAGTATAATCTGAAGATAATTAAGCTTCTCAATTCGCTCGATCAGCGATACTACGCCAATAAAAGCCGAGAGAAAGAAGACAAAAAGAATCTCATTTCTCGTGATCTCATGGGTTTGTGAAACTAATTTGAACAGCAAGAAAGCAAAGCTTCCAATACCAATACTTCTCATCATACGTTGTATCAATTTCATCGGGCTCTCCTTTTCATCTTACCAGCTATCAGGTACATTTATTCTACAAGGTTTCCTTCTTGAAGCTAGTTTGATTGTCATTTCTTGCATTTTTCTTGTCACTTGTTGCGAAAAGTCTGATCGATTTTTTCTTTTAATGCTTTGGAAAAATAACGGCTAACGAGTAACTCTTCTGTATTTTGTAATGTGACATAGAGATTTCCATTTAAAAGCGACGAATTGATTTCTTTAACCATATAGATATTTAAAATAGTCGTTTTCGATATTTGGATAAATGGTTCTGGGAGTTCTTTCATTAACTGAGCTAGTGTCAATCTTCGCTCATACACTTCATTTTCCGTATAAAAGAAACATTTGCGATCAAGGTATTCGATATAAAAAATCGAGAATAAATCTAAATAGACATCTCTTTCTTTTTTATAGTCTCTCACTAAAATAGTTTCCACTTTGTATTTCTCTAAAATATCAGCAATCGAAGTTAAAAATGGTACCTTTTCATGAACTTGAAAAAGTACCATCTCCTCTTGTTTTTTTGGAATCAAATCAAACAATACTTTCATCATGGTCCTCACACTTGTCTAAATTTCTTTTATCATACTCTTTTTTGAGGTGTTCGGACAAGTCATTTATTTGCTCGTCTTCAAAACAAAAGCTTCATAAGGACGTAAATTCAGTTTGCCTGTTGGTATCTGTTTTTGTGGATAGTTTGAAATGACTAGTGTCATCGCTTGATCAGCCAATGTGTATGGCTGATTTTTTTCAGACATATTGCAAACGACTAACCATTGTTCATTATTCAACGTCCGATAATAGGCAAATACGTCATCGGGCGTATCTGTTACCAACTGATAATCTCCCCAGACGATGAGTTCATTGTTTTTCCGTAACTCGATCAATTGCTTATACGTATAAAAAATAGAATCTTTCTTTACTAAGGCTGTTTTCACATTGATCGTTTGGTAGTTTGGATTGACGTGTAGCCAAGGAGTTCCTGTGGTAAATCCAGCATGTTCACTATTATCCCATTGCATCGGTGTACGCGCATTGTCACGCCCTTTTGCATTGATCGAACACAAGATTTCTTCCGGAGTAAATCCTAAAGTTAACCGTTCATGATACATGTTGATCGTTTCAATATCTTGCGCTTCAGAAATATCCTTGATCGGGTAGTTTGTCATCCCGATTTCTTCTCCTTGATAAATATAAGGTGTCCCTTTCATCATATGAAGCAAAATCGCAAACATTTTACCACTTTCTTCTCGATAATCTTGATCATTCCCCCAACGTGAGATGATCCTTGGCAAATCATGGTTATTCCAAAATAGACTGTTCCATCCTTCATTCCCTAAAGAAGTTTGCCATTTTGATAATACCTGTTTCAACTCAGGAATACTTAATGGTTTTAAATCCCATTTGTCTTTTCCTGCCTGTTGATCCAAACCGACATGTTCAAATTGAAAGATCATCGATAGTTCATTTCTCTTGGGATCAGAATAAAGCTTGGCAATGTCCGTGGTTGCTCCCCAAGTTTCGCCCACTGTCATCAGATCTTTGTTTCCAAAAGTAGCTTGATTCATCTCTTGTAAATAGTCATGAAGTTTGGGACCATTACTTGTTATTTCTTGATCAGGTAACTTCCCAATCGTATCGATCACGTCCATTCGGAAACCACCGATTCCCTTGTCGATCCAAAAGTTCATCATCTGATAGATCTCTTGACGTAAATGGGGATTTTCCCAGTTTAAATCTGGTTGCTTTTTACTATAAAGATGTAAATAATACTGACTAGTTGTTTCATCAAACTGCCAAGCGGAGCCACTGAATATCGACCGTAATTGATTAGGCTCATTTCCATTGATTGGGTCACGCCAAATGTAATAATCCCGATACGGATTTTCTTTACTTTGACGAGCTTCGATAAACCAAGCATGTTCATCTGACGTGTGGTTGACGACGAGATCCATAATGATTTTTATTTCACGTTTCTTTGCTTCTGCAATCAGTTCCTCCATATCAGCCATCGTGCCAAATTCGGCCATGATTGCTTGATAATCACTGATATCGTAACCATTATCGTCGTTAGGAGATTCATATACGGGAGATAACCATATCGTATCGATCCCTAAATAATGCAGATAATCCAATCGAGTGATCACTCCTTGTAAATCCCCGACTCCATCCCCATTCGTATCTTGAAAACTATGAGGATATACTTGATAGACAACTGATTGATGCCACCATTTTTTCTCCATACTTTCCTCCATTGGTTAAAGATTATTGATCCCTTGAAAAAATTGTAACGCTTTCAAAAACGAGAGTAAATAGCCATTATTCTCCTTATTTCTTTCACCACGCCTAAACCTTGATGCTATCGTCTTTTACTTTCAGTTGTTACCGATAACAATTTTTTCCAAAAAAGAACCCTGGCATTTGTTTTCTCGCTAACAATAGCGAGATCTCCATTTGCCAAGGTTTTTTTACTTGTCACACATCATAAAAATTAATCAACTAAATCAAGTTAACTAATGTTCAGTATCCACATGAAGCCAATAAAGACAAAGAATAACAGATACATGATCGGTGATACTTCTTTTCCGCGTTTTGCTGCGATCATAGTAATTGGATAGAAGATAAATCCTAATGCGATCCCATCAGAAATACTGTAAGTTAACGGCATACCGATCAAGATCAAGAAAGCTGGAATGGCGATCTCTAACTTGCCCCATTCGATTTGACGCAACGATTGTGCCATCAATACACCGACAATGATCAGTGCTGGTGCTGTTACTTGTGAAGTCACTACTGATAGCAAAGGTGAAAAGAATAAACCGAATAGGAATAAGATCCCGGTCGTTACTGCAGTAATCCCAGAACGGCCACCAACAGCGATTCCGGCAGAAGATTCAACGAAAGCCCCAACTGGTGAAGTTCCTAATAAAGAACCTGCAAGCATGGCTGTTGAATCAGAAGCCAACGCTTTCCCAACACGAGGCATTTTGTTATCTTTCATAAAACCAGCTTGATTAGCTAAACCGACTAACGTTCCTGCTGTATCAAAGAATGTAACTAATAAAAAGGTTAATACGACTACCCACATTTGTAGTGAGTTGATGTCTCCGATATGTTTCAATGCAACTAAGAATGTTGGCTTTAAACTTGGTGCAGCTGAAACTAATTGAGAAGGCATAGGAATAAGTCCAGTCACTAATCCAAGAATTGTGCTAGCTACCATCCCAATAAAAATACCTCCTGGAACACGTCTTATCAATAAGATTGCTGTCACAACTAACCCAAAAATCGTCAACCATGTTGAACCTACGCTTAGTGATCCTAACCCCACTAATGTGGATTCATTTGAAACGATGACTCCTCCTTCATTCAAGCCAAGGAAAGCAATAAATAAGCCAATCCCACCTGAGATCGCATATTTTAAATCAGCTGGAATTGCATCAATGATCATTTCGCGTAATTTGAAAATCGTGATTAAAATAAAAATCAAAGAAGCAACGAACACGCCTGCTAAAGCTGTTTCCCAAGGAATCCCCATTCCCAAACAAACGGAATAAGCAAAAAAGGCATTAATCCCTAATGCTGGCGCAGTACCAATCGGGTAACGTGCTAAGACCCCCATTAAAATACAGCCGATCGCACTTGCTAATGCTGTAGCCGTAAACACCGCACCTTCGTCCATTCCTGATGCGCCTAAAACTGTTGGATTGACAAATAAGATATATGCCATTGAGATAAATGTTGTAAAGCCTGCAAGTATTTCTCTTCTGACGGTGGTACCTAATTTTTCAATCTCGAAGTAGGAAAGTAGTTTTTCCTTCATCTTTCATCCCCCTAAAACCGAACATTTATAAAAAAGTCCCTCAAAATTTTGAATTATTTAAAAACAACGTGTTTAATCATATACTAAATCAGAACATAAGTAAACAAAAAAGTCGGATTTCAAGCAAAATCCGAACTTTAAGTTTTTTTGATCGTTATGAACTGATTTAACAGTTTTTTTAATAGAAAAGGAGCATTTCAAACAAAATAGCGTACCAAATCGGTTTGCTTTAGCTATTTTTTAGCTGCTCTTTTCCGATGCGTTTTTGTTCTTCAGCAATGAATCCCTTGATGTCACTTTCTGCCGAAAAATATTTACTAATTTCACTAGAATTAGTCAACGAATTCAAGCCGCCATATCCTGTATCTACCATTTTCCCCCAACCTTTTGTTGGCTTTTTCCCTGTCTTCAAGTTTTTCATACGGATTTTTTCACTTTTTTCTTCTCGTCGTCTCTGTGAATATTCTTCCATTTTTGCGATTAGATTCATGACAGTCTCTCCTTTCCTTCAAAAATTTGTTATTCATTTATTTAAATTCCTTGTCCTGTGCATCTCCTTTTCAAACACCAGGACCTCTTCTGATTTCAAACATTACAACTTACCGATCACAAAATAGTTTCCTTCTGGATCAGAAAAGTTGAACGTCTCTACGCCATTGTTCTCCATGATTTCACCAGCATTCTCTATTTTTTGATAGATCTCCTCAAATTGATCCGTAAAGAAAATGATCGAAGGAGTCGTACCTAACACTTCTGGCGAAAATCGTTGGACAAAAACTTTTGGAAAAATCCCTAATTCAAATTCTGGTGAAAGTTGCACGATCGTACTTTGAAATTCTTCTGGTAACTCAATCGTTTCACTAACTGTTGCGCCTAGAGTTTCGACAAAAAATTGACTAAGCACTTCAACATTTTCTGCATAAAGCATGACTCTGGTTTTACCGATCATCTCTGATCCTCCTTTGATGGTGTTGATCCTTTTCATTAAGTATATCATGAAAGCGGATAATCAAAGAATTCTCGGTTTAAGAATCGAAAAATCCGACAAGATTTGACAGACTGTGACGATTCTTTGTCAGTTTGTCTTGTTTTGATAAGATTTGATGGCACAACAGTGAAACGAAACCATTCAAAACTACACTCGTTAGAGAAAACAAGATCACATAGAAAAATCCCTCGTTTTTCTATGTGATCTTATTGGTTGAGCTACTTTTTCTTCCTACGTTTCGCTCCTACTTCAAATGTTCATTTCTGGATGTTCCTTCGTTAGCGTAAATGTTTTCCCTTCTACGCCAAATGTTTGTTCCACGCGTTTTTTCAATTCTGTCATTGCTTTTGCGCCACGTGATGCTTGCTCTTTTGTGACTGATTCAATAACCAAAATGGCTTTAGTCGTGTCTTCCGTCAACATTGTCCGTTGCGCTTCTCGCCAGTTGAAACTGCGACAGATTGCTCCTTCGTTATCGTAATAAATGATTTCTTCTGGTAAAGCTGGTGCATCAGCTTCTGCTCCTAGAGGTAAGAAACTTTCACCACCATGAGCTTTTCCTAGATGAAGATCCCCTTTGATTTTTTCTTGATCTTCTCCTCCACATGGCACACCAAATGTTAGAGAAATACTGTTATAGATATCGACTAATGGGTTGATAGGGAAAAATTCACGTTCTTGGCTAGCTCTTTTTAATAACGCTTCAATCGATGAACGGGCTCCTTTTTTGGTTTTAAAATGTGAAAAAGCTTGACGCCATTGGGCAATGACTTCATTTTGACTGAATGTTTCTTCTGTCAAATATCCTCTTGCTTCTTTCGCTGCATCATTCAATAGTTGATGGAATTGTTCTTCTTTGGCTTTATCTACATGATTATCGATACCTTCGACTACCAAAACTTCAATTGTTGCTTCTGGAAAGACTTCCCAAAAATTTTGTTCTGCGATGATTTTTTCCATGTTTCTACTCCTTTTATTTCTGTAAATTTTTGACATATAGATAATCTGTCTGAGCATCATCTCCCATATAAAAAATATGTTGGCTATGATGTTGGAATCCATGTTTTCTATAAAAAGCTAAGGCAGGATAGTTATGTTCCCATACCCCTAACCAAATCGCCTCTTTTTGTTTTTCTTGCGCTTTTTGCACAGCAAATTCGATCAATCTAGATCCAATCCCTTTAGATTTAAATGGCGATCGGACATAAATACGTTCGATCTCTAAAAATCCTTCTCCCATTGCTTCTGTTTGTGCTTGCCCTATATTTAATTTTAGATAGCCAGCAATCCGGTCATCTAGTACTGCCCAATAAAATTCTGACTGTTCCTCTTGTAGTTCTCGCCTCAATTTATCGAGCGCATAAGCTTCATCCAAATAGGTCGTCATCAATTCTTCACTGTTGTGTTCACCAAAGGTAGCTTGATAGGTCTCGATACTAATTGCCTGTAATTTTTCTACTTCCGTTTCTTTGATCCCTACGATTTCGATTGTTTTCACCGCTCCAGTCCTTTCAATAAATTCTTTTGTTTCCTTTTTTTATATAATGCCAATCTTCACTCACATTTTTCCGAACTTTTTGCAAAAGTGTGTGTAATTGCAAAACTTCTTGCTGGGATAACCCTTTGACAGCTACTTGATTGGAATAATGATGCTCTCGAAGGATAAACGGATAGACTTTTTTTCCACGATCCGTTGGGTAAAGTTTTTTTATCTTTTTATTTTTTTTATCTGGCATGCTTTTTATCAGGTCTTTTGCTATCAATTTTTTCACCGCACGTGCCGTTGTTGTTCGGTCAACGTTGATCATCTCAGCTAACTTTTCTTGAATAATGCCAGGATGTTCACAGATTCGTACTAAATACAGATATTGTCCTCTTGTCAAATCAACTTCTTGAAACTCAATGTTACTAATCGAGTCCAAGGCACGGGCAATTGCTCCAATCTCTCGAATGATTTCGTCCATTTTAGCCCTCCCTTACCTAGCTTTAGTATGATTTTACTCTTTTTTATTGCATTTGCAACAAAAAATCACTAAAAATAAAAAACTACCTTCCCTGATCAATCACAATAAGGCAAGGTAGCTTTTTCTAAAATCAATAGTTGCTCTTTGGTCGTACGTTTCAGCGAGAGTTTTGGTAAATCATTTAAGTGGAAGAATTTCATATTAGAAGTTTCATGGTTTGCCACAAACGTACCTGACAAGATAGCGCAAGAAAAAACAATTTTATAATACTGAAAGGCTTGAGGGATGTCTGTGCGCAGATTCGTATCAAATATCGCTAATAATTGACCTACTTCTACCTCTAATCCAGTTTCTTCTTTGACTTCTTTACGTATATTTTCTTTAGGAGACAAACCAACTTCTGCAAATCCTCCTGGTAATGACCATTCTTGTGTTTTTGTATCTTCGATCAATAGAATCTTCTCGTCTTGTTTGATCCATGCACGTACGTCAACTTTTGGTGTTGGATATCCTTCATGAGCTTCTATTAGGCTTGTCCATTCTTCCTTTGTTTCCAATCCCACTTCACTCAGCAGCTTCAACGAGATTTCTTGCAGCTCTTCATATCGTTCTTTGTCAAACACGTCTTTCCCATAAAGCAATCCAGCTTGAGCAATCGCTAGTAAGCGGCGATAATCGTTTAGTCTGTTTTCCATTCTACTCACTCCTCTCACATGACTATCTTTTTACTTATTTTAGTATAAGTCAAATTTTTTAGCTAACTTCTACTTTAAATAAACGAAGGCTGATTGAAGTAAAAAAATCCAAAAAACTCATCCTTTATTTGATATTGTGCCTTTTTTCATTATACTAATGGTAAGCGCTATCTAAAATAATCAGGTTTCATTATGAAGATGCGGCGAAACGAGTGTCTTCCTCACTTGTCATACTTAACAAAGAAAGGTTGATCCGATGTATTCTTTAATGAAAAAAATCATTACTGAAAAAGATATCAAACGCCAAGTCTCTTTAGTGGAACTATTACTGAATCACTCGCAAATAACTGTGAACGAATTGGCCGAAGTTGTCAATACCACAGAGCGTACGATTTTTTCTGATCTTCAAACAATCAAAACCCAATTACCTAAAGGCTGGCTAATCAATAGTGACCAATCAGGGATTCAACTAAAAAACGAACAGAATCTCCTGACAAATGAACTGTGGGAAATTTTTCTGACACAGTCGATCAGTGTCCAATTATTGAAAGAATTATTAACGATTAAAGAAGTCGCTACCCCCACCTTTTTAGCACGTAACGGCTTGTCTTACGAAACATTGAATCGTCATGTCAAAAAATTGAATCAACAATTAGTCGTCTATGAATTACAGATCGAACAAAACCGCCACCGTTTGTCGTTTTCAGGTGAAGAAGAAACCATTCGGCTATTTTATCATCGGTTACTTATGCCGTTTACCCATAACAACTATTTTTTCGAGGATTACTCGATCCATGAATCACACTACTTCCGATTTCTCAAACGTTTACGACAAGCTGAGTTAGCTGTTGATACCGAAGAGGTATTCGGGATTTGTTGGTTTTTTATCAACACGATTCGGATCAAAGCTGGTTGTCGAATCCCGACTTCATTGTTTTCTACCCAGGATCAATTATTTTTACTCTATGCTCCTGAATTAGAAAAACTGTACCGAACTGAAGGGGTCTATCTTAAAGATAAAGAAGCAGCGTTTGCTTTTTCCTGTTTTCTTGACAGTTGGAACTATAACAACTCTTACCCGCCTATGATCTTGGATATTTTACACCGTCACCCTGCAGAAACAAACATTCGTGAATTTGTAAATCGTCTATCAGAAAGCTTAGCTATCAAAGAGTTAGAACAAACAAACTTACCGGAAAATTTGATTTTACTACTCCTGAAATACTATGAATCACCGTTATTGATCGAACAAACAACCAAACAATATCACTATTATTTAAAAGAATATGAACAAGAATACCCAGAGTTATATCCTCATAAATTCGCTTTGTTGCAACAAGTTAAAGAATCGACGAGCATGGTCAAAAAGGTCACCAATGAGACTTATTTCTTTTATTTACTTTCTTTATTGATCCAACAGACACTTTTAGCCGTGCAGCCGTATCAAGCAACGATTTATTTTATTTTTCAAGGGGAACCTTCATGGAAAGCTTTTTTGCAACAAGAATTAAATGCTTATTTAGGCAAACGAGTGATCTTGGAACCCATTGAATTGAGTCAATTGTCAGATATCACTATCAAGAAAAATGATTTATTAGTTTCAAATATTCCGATCGATACACCGCCAATGCCTGTCATTTATCTTTCAACGATCCCGACAAAAAATGAATTGGATCGTTTAAGTGACTTATCGTTGCGATCGTATTTGTAACTCACACTTAGTTTTTTTATGCTCTGTCTTAACATCGATCAATGATCAAGTAACTAACAAAAGCTTATAAATGTCTATTTGGTAATGGCCAAAGAGTACGTTTATAAGCTTTTATTTCCTGTTTGTGGTGGTACTTTTTACGTGGGTAACTCAGCATTTCTTTTTTTGGCGATCATCTTACTGATCCGCTTTTCGATCTCAACGATTACAAAAAGTATTAGAATATTTAGTAAGATCGGTAGTTGCTCTGTCAGGGAAAGACTTGTTGTCCCAATTAGCTGTTGTGCGATCGGTAAGTAAATCACTCCTGCTTGCAAGAGGACCAACATCCCGAGTGACAAGAACAACGCTTTGTTTTCAAATAAACTACGATTCAATGAAGGATCAAGTAACTCGCGGCAATTGATCATATACACAGCTTGAGCAGCTACGATATTTTGTAAAAGCATGGTTTGTTGGAGCGCTTGTCCTTCAAAGCTCATTGCTAGTAAATAAGCAGGAATCATGATCAGCAATGACACATAAAAGATTCGGAACACACTGTAGCGGGTGAGAATCCCTTGCTTTGGATCTCTCGGTGAGCGACTCATCGTGTCCTTACCAGCTTTTTCAAATCCTAAAGCATAGGATAACGTGATCGTAGTAACCATGTTCACCCATAAAATTTGGACAGGTGTCAGTGGTAACGGCTGGTTAACGAGTAGTGCCCAAATAATGACCAGTCCTTGGGCTAAAGCTGTTGGTAAGAAAAAATTGATTGTTTTTTGAAGATTGTCGAGAATCCTCCGCCCTTCTTTGACCGCTTTAGCGATCGTATGGAAATTATCATCACCCAGTACCATGTCCGCTGCCTGCTTGCTCACTTCACTCCCTTTGATTCCCATAGCGATTCCTACATCAGCACGCTTCAAAGCTGGCGCATCATTCACACCGTCACCCGTCATTCCAACGATTTCTTCATTTTTTTGAAGAGCATCCACGATCCGTAACTTGTGTTCCGGTGTCGTTCGGGCAAATACATCTACTGATTTCACTTGTTTCGCTAGTTCTTCATCGGATAAACGATCAATGTCAATTCCTTCTAACACGTTTTTTGTGTGTTTGAGACCGATTTGTTCAGCAATTGCCTGCGCAGTGTCTTTATGGTCTCCTGTGATCATTTTCACCGAGATCCCTGCATTTTGACATTCTTTGACTGCTCGGATCGCACTCTCTTTTGGTGGATCGATAATTCCTGCAATCCCTACAAAGGTCAGTTCATTCAATTGATCATGTCCCAATTCTTGATCAGGAGCAAGTGTCTTATAAGCAAAGCCTAAGACTCGTTGTCCTTTTTGGGCGAGTTTCATCGCTTCCTCTTGCCATTTTCCGACTTGTTTCGGTGTCAAGTTCGCTTTTGCTAGTAATACTTCTGGTGCCCCTTTGACATAAACAATCGCATGTTCCTGTTTGTCATGCATTGTTGCCATGTATTTATAGCTTGAACTAAATGGGATTTTTCCTTTGACTGGCTCCAAAGGTAGTGATGCTTTTGCCGTGTAACGTAGTAAAGCAAGTTCGGTCGGGTTTCCTGTTAATTCGGTCACGTTTTGATTTGCTTTGGTTTGGATCTCTTGGCAGTTTTTCATGATTGCCAACATGGTTTCTTCTTGATCCGTCACTGTTTCGACAACACTCATTTCGTTTTTTGTCAGGGTTCCTGTTTTATCCGAACAAATCACGGTCATAGAGCCAAGAGTTTCCACAGAAGGCAAGCCTTTAATGATCGCTTGCTCTTTAGCCATTTCGTTCACACCTAAAGAAAGGATCATCGTGAGTACTGCTGGTAAACCTTCCGGGATCATCGAAACGATCAAAGCAATAATCGTTGAAAATAAGAAGTTCATTTCCAAGCCATATCTAAATGTCGTGAAAAAGAGTAAGAACAAGCTAAGGAAAAGAATCCCACGAAAGATCTGCTTGTTTAGTTGGTTGATCTTTTTAACGAGTGGTGTAGTTTGTTGTTGGACTGATTGTAGTGCCTGATTGATTTTCCCGATTTCAGTGGTATCTCCCGTTTCGATGACCACACCAATCGCAGTCCCTGTTTGAACTAAGGTACCAGAAAATGCCAGATTCTTCTGATCTCCGGTTGAGACAGTTGTCGTCAATCGTTCGCTAGTCTTTTCAACTGCTTCCGACTCCCCCGTCAATGCGGCTTCTTCTACCATGAAGTCATGGACCTCAATCAAGCGAACGTCTGCAGGTATAACATCGCCTGCTTTCAACGCTAACAAATCACCTGGTACTAATTCCTTAGCTGGAACCAATTCTTTGATCCCTTCTGTGAAAATCACCGCGTTCTGTCCTAAAAGTTTTTCTAAGCCGTTTAACGCTTCCTCAGCCTTTCGCTCTTGCCAATAACCAACAAAACTATTGACGAGAACGACTGCCAGAATAATACTGCCTTCAATCACTTCTCCTGTAAAAAATTTTAACAAAGAAGCAACCAATAAGATAATCATCAATAATTCTGTCAAATGCTTCAAAAACTTTCGTAATGGACTAACTTTCTTTTTTACTTCTATATGATTATAGCCGTTTTCTTTTAAACGACTGATACGCTCATCTTGGTTTAGCCCATCTGGAGTCGTTTTGAGTGTCTTCATCACTTCTTGGGCTGTTTCTTTATACCAGACCATCGCAATCCCTCCTCTTTCGGTTGTGATACTTTTATTATAGGTAGGAGAGACTTGATTTAACGTCAATTATTTCAGAGGGCCCTGAAAAAAATAGGGGAAAAATATCGAATCATTTTGGAGAGGTCTGACGAATCCGTTGATAGATCAAGTTCAAGGCACCAAACCAAACAACGGAAACTACGGGAATCACACGAGTAGTTGGTTCAAAAAACAAACTGATTCCTACCAAACCAAAAAAACATAGAATGAGTCGATCTTTCCATTTTTTCAACTGACTTTTCGTTAATTTTAGATGGGCAAATAAAATAGCTGACCAGACAAATAAGAACGAAATCGTGGTCATGCCTGCAAGTAATTGAAATAAAATCCGACTATCTGATACAAAAAAGTGTAAACAAAGTCCTAATAAAAACATGCCTCCAGTAAATAAGATACCGTGCAAGGGCACACCTCGAGAAGATAATGTTAGAAACCATTTGGAAAGATTTTTTTCTTTTGCCGTATTATATAAGATACGACTCGTACTATAAATGGCACTATTCGTGGAAGAAAGGGAAGCAACCAAGATGATCAAGTTGATGACTCCTGCCCCTTTGCTACAATGAATGAACTGTAACATCGTGACCAACGGACTTTCTTTTAAATCTAAAGATTGCCAAGGAACGACTAACAAAATCGCCACGATCGTTCCAATATAGAAAAAGAGGATACGTGCGGGTAAACATTGGATCGCTTTTTTAAGGTTTTTCTGTGGATCTGCTGTTTCGCCCACCGTTAAACCGATCATTTCAACTCCGGCAAAACTAAATAAAACCATTGGAAAAGCAGCAACTAAGCCGGTTAGTCCAAATGGAAAAATGGTTTGGAGCTGATCAAAATTTTCTCTGACACCAATTCTTGGTGACTTGAAGTACAAAAAGCAAACGCCAATCCCTAAAAGAATAAATAATAAAATCCCAAAAATCTTGATAGTTGAAAACAAGGATTCCAACTCACCAAACCAACGAACCGCAACTACGTTAATGATCACTAAGGCAATAAGTGCGAAGATCCCACTGATTAAGGGAGAGAGTGCTGGTAACCAAAAGCGGATATATAAACCAATCGCTGTCAATTCGGTCAATCCAGCACCCATCCAACATAACCAATACGTCCAGTTGACTAAAAATGCCCATCGTTCGCCTAAATAGTATTGGATGAAATCGCCGATCGATTGAAACTCATTATTGGATAAAAAGAGCTCACCCATCGCATACATCAACCCATAAATAGCGAGGCCGCAAACAAAATAAGTAAGCAAGACAGCAGGTCCCGCCAACTTGATTGCTTTGGCAGAACCTAAGAATAGTCCAGTCCCGATCGCACCTCCTAGCGCAATCATCTGGATATTCCGGTTCGTCAAAGTTTTCTTCATTGTGGTTCTTTCCATCTTACTCACCTTTTCTTTATTCTTGATTCAATTTTTGTTGGACTTCTTGTTCCCATGATGGTTTTCTGATTTTATCAATACATAATGGGGCAATGAATAAGATCAAACTAATCACCGTTACTGCGAAAAAGTTGATCAACGTTCCAGCTTGCATCGTCAAACCTACCGAACAGCCAATTGCTGCAAAAAGAACAAGTACAACGATCCATGCACCTAAATCACCCTTACCACCTTTTTTACCGATTCTAAATGGTCGGGCAAGTTCAGGTTTGGCTTTTCTTAATTTCAAAATAGCAATCCCCATAATGACATATACAATACAATAAATCACTGTCGTGGAGTTCACTAACATCAGAAATGCCTGATTGACACCTGGTATCAACAAATAAAACAAAGCAAAGATCGAAATAATCGTTGATTGTGTTAAGATTACTGATTTTGACACATCAAATTGGTTCGTTTTCCAAAAATTGAATTTTGGTGGATATGCTCCTTTTCTCGCACTTGCAGTGACTGTTTTGGCTGGTCCTGAAGCCCATGCAGATAATTGGACAGCTACACCTACAAAGACTAATAGACTGAAAATATTAACGATGATATGTGGTAATCCTAGAATCTGACAATAGATTGAAATGGATTGCGCAATATTATTCAACTCCATTTGGCCTTTAGGTACCACATTTGCTACGACTAACGCATTCAACGTATTCACAAAGAAGAGAAAAATCAATGCAGCAAAGATCCCTTTAGTATAAGTTTTTACAGGATTTTTCAAACGGGTGATGTAGACAGATGACATCTCGATCCCCGTAAAGATAAACATGATTGGTGCAAAGTAAACGAATGATTTCGCTGTTTCTGCATCAGGGATCAATTTAGCCCAAGAAAAATGACCTAATGTTGCATGTGGTTGGATACCGACTTTGATCCATGAAAAAATACCTAAAAGAAGCATAATTGCTAATGGAATATATAGACCTAACCAAACACCGGTCTTCCCACCAATTTTAGCCATATCAAATTTCAAATTTAATAATGTAATGATCCAATACACGACTAGAATAACGATCAAAGTAAATTTACTATTCAACCCTAAAGGAACGTTATCAATCATATTACCCAATAAAGGTGCTAGCGCTGAAGCGACCATCACCATCCCTGGAAACATTTGGACCCATAAAAGCCATGAGACAACAAAGCCCCATTTTCGTCCTAAAGAATTTGAGACCCAGAGTTCTGGTCCACCTTTTTGGGGAAACATCCCAGCAAATTCACCTGAGATCAACGAAATAGGAAAAGCATAAAATAATACCGCTACAAGCATATAGAAAAGCATCGTCCAACCCGTGGCTGCAACATCAGGAATGTTCCGAACACTAGCAACTAAGGCACAAGTCATACCGATGAATGTCAGTGTAGTGATTTGTGAAGTTTTCGAATCTGTCATTGTTATTTTCCTTCTTTCCATCAACACAGAATAAACTATCTAATTTGAACGTTACAGGGGGGAAAAGCTATGAACGAAAAAAATTAATGGCAGTACTTCATTTTGAAAAAGAACTGCTTGCGTTTACCCGATTACTCACTAGTCTTCAACTATCTGAGTTTGACATAATCTTGATATCTTGAATCGGAAAAGCGTTTGAACATCCACTCTTTCTACTCTGAATACAACAATTCAACGTGCATCATCTATCTTCTTTGATCATAGCTTCCTGTAACACCGTTCTTCACTAGACAGTTTATCGGTTAATTTTTATTGTTATAAGATTTCATTGAGTGTTTTTTCCATGGCTTTGGTAATGCCTTGCGTATAGAACTCGAAAATCTTGTCATCATTAAGATATGGTGTCATAATTGCCGCTCTTAGCAATGTCACTTTTTGTTCTTTTTGCCATTCTTCTTTCGAAAGACCTATCCGTTCAATGAAAGGAAGTGGGGAATCTCCATATTCTTCTTTCATAAAGGTCGTATGTGAAGTAATGAAATGTTCACTATAAACATCCCCTTCCATATAAGAAGAACGATTGAACATTTTTTCATTCAATTCATTGATCGTTTTTAAATCCGTGCATCCTTTGACTTTAAATACCCAATTGACCATATTAAAATCTGGATGATTCAAAGGATAAACTTCAATCGTTTTCCCTTTGATGGTAAAGCTCAATTGTTCTAAAAATGCTCGGAATCGTTGAGCTGCTTCAATCGAGGCACCAATCAATTGACCATAACCAGTAATGTTCAATGGCAATACACGATGAGCAGTCCAAACAGCAGCAGCCGTTGCCCCGGCTTTTGATCCTTCTAAAATATAGGCGCCTAACATGTCCGGTGCTTTTACTGATTTTTCAAAAACATAAGGAGCAAAATAGGAAATAATGTTACGCATTTCTTTGTGTTTGATTACGATACCTCCAGCAGCATAAGGAACATAGCCCATTTTATGCGGATCGATCGTGACCGAATCTGCCTCAGAGATTGCTTTGAACCCATCGTAAACACTTTGATCAATGGAAACATCATAATTAAATACATGATGTTCTTCAAAAAAGTCTGGCAGAGATTCATAAGGTACAAACTCGCCTGCTTCATTTAAGAACAATGCACGTGCATATCCGCCATAAGCTGCGTCAACGTGAAGATAGAAATAAATTCCTTCTTTGTATAATTTTTCTCGCAATTCGACGATTTTATCTACACTATCCACTTGGCCTTCTTCCGTAGTCCCAACGACCGCTACCACACCTAGGACTGGAATTTTTTGTGCGGCTAATTCACGGATCGTTTTTTCTAAAATAGCAACATCCATACGATAATCTTCTTGAACTGGGATAGCGATCATTTGATCTAACCCAATCCCGCAAATGTCTAAAGCTTTCATCCATGAATAATGCTTCGTTTGTGGCACTAACCATTTGCCAAGTTCTTGGAGGTGTTTCCCACTACGAGATGAAGCTGCTTTGACAGCATCTAATTCTTCATCACTGAAGGTTCCAACCATTTCTAAGATTTCTTCGACAGAAAGATTCAATAGTTCCCAATCTGTTTTATCTTTGACTTTTTCAGGATAAACTTCCTTCACTGCAAGGGGAATAGATTTGATACAACGTGCATACCAAAGACCTTCAAGGTTTGCGATCGAGCCATCTGCTGTAATATGGCCCCAGCCACCGGTCATATTGAATAAATCAGCAAAATCTTGTCCTACTTCTGCCTCCATTTGTGAAGTTGCCATAGAAGATTCCAATGCCACATTATTCGGATTCCAAAGCATAGCAAAGTTATAAGCAAGCAAGGCAGGCATCAATGTCTCAGCGTTCATTTGACCCCAATAACGCCCAGCAGAATGCCAAGGGATCGATCCTGCACGCATCCGTTGACTGACTTCATCCAAAACTTCCACCATATGCTCACGAGTGGCGATATATCGAGGTGCTTGTTTGTCGGCTTCACTAATGGCTGCAACGTCACCAGGAAGATAATTCTCTCTCCAACCTAAATGTTCATCGACCATCTTGTTCAATTGCATTTTGTAAAATGCGCCATTTTCTGATTTGTCGCCAATAAAGACGGCTTTGATATCCATATCTTTCATGTCTATTACCTCCATATTGTTCTCGTTGGCCAACGATTTTGTAACTGCAGATGAAACCATCCATCTGTATCACACTACTGACTATAGAACAAAAAATGAGATAATTTTTTTTATAACATTGTAAAATAACCCCTTTTTTTAGAAAAAAATAAAGAAAGTCTGATTTTTCAGAATTTTCTACTCATAATAACGAATATTTTATAAAAACATGAGATAAAAAACTGTCGTTTCTTAAGTGTGTTTAAAAATAAATACGTATATTAAAAAAATAATTATTTTATTTATCCGTTTACTCATCCATTTTTTACTTTTATTGTATTTTTTTCACAAGAATTTTTTCTCTTTATATTTTTATAAAACATCGTTTTATAACAAAAAAGCTTGTCATCACAAGCTTTTTCATTCATATGAAAAAAAATAAAGGTGTTTTAAACTTTAAATCATGGCATAATGAATAATACATTGTTCAACCATCTACAAAACGGAGGAGTTTTAATGTTTGAAGACTATTTGGAAAAAAATATTTTACGCCAGTTATTTCTTTGCGGTCAATTCTATCACAAAAAAGAAATCGATTTAGACGAACTATCCCATTTATTACAAGTCTGCAAAACAACGTTACTCAATGACATCAAAGCGATTCGAACTGAACTCAAGGATGAGATCATCTATAGCCACCGAGAAAAAGATACTTGTTCCTTGTATTTTGATCCTACGATCCCTCGTTTTCGCCTGATACAAAAATTAGCACGCCCTTCTTTATTTCTTAAAACTTGTCAGTTATATCTTGAAAATGAACCTGATTATCTCCAACTGACTGAAATCGAGTATATTTCTGTTAGCAAAGCGTATTCATTAAAAAAACAAGTACTTGCTTATTTTGAAGATTGTGACATTCAAATCCAACACCACTCTCCACGATTTACGGAGATCGAACGTCGTTTATTATTATTGAATGTGACTTATCGAACGGGCACCTTGAAGATCCCAACACTTCCAGCAGACTACTTCCTGGCAATAGATGAATTTATCGAATCGGTAACCTTTAATAGTAGGCGTATCTACGATAAAGACAACCGTGAGATCTTACGTATTGGATTGTTGATCAGCTATTTGTCTCAAAAAAAGCATCCTTTATCGATTGAACAAGATTTTATATCCGAACTTCAAAAACGCCCCATTTATCAATATGTGATGGATGCATGGCATACAACTAAACTAAAACATTATTATCAAGAAAATGAAGTATACTTTGCTTTGATCTTATTTAATCTCAGTGATTATGGCTTCAATTCTTACCAAGCAATCGAAGAAGACTTCTGTCACCTCCATCAAGTTTTCATTGAAGATAGCCAATCAATCAAGCAACTGATTACCCAGTTTGAAAGCTATTTCAATCGAAAATTCATCGGTAACCGAGCATTCGAACGCGCTTTAATTCGTTTGATGCGCACCGCATGGGATAATTATCAACTCTTTGTACCTGAAAAATTTTATCTTCTGTCCCCAGAACAGCAATCCTTATTAGCCGAAATACAGCCTTTATTCAACCAATGGTTAGCCCAATTACCTTATAGACTACGACTTAAAATCAATTGTTTGGACGCTTTCGTTATTGAATTAAGTGGCATTTTACGCATTAATAAAACAAAACTCCACGTCCGTATCGTTACCAACTCAGACGTAAAATATCTGATTTACCGAGAAGCCTTAGAGTCCGTCACTACTTTCGATATGGAAGTCGATCCCGTTGTTTATCAGCACTTAGACGAAGCGATAAAAAGTGCTGCACAACAAGAAAACACTCGGATTTTATGTGAAAAAACTCTCTATACGCCAGAAGCAGAACAGTTTCCGACAATTGTTCCCGTTTCCGTAGACACAATTGAAAAATCGATTGTCTGGGCAGTTCAAGCAGTTCGATAAGCCGTGTTGGGAAAAAACGGCGTATGCTTCGCTGAAAGCCAGCTTCCAGTGAAGAAACCAAGTTGTTAGAACAACTGTTTAATAACGTTCGTTCTGTAAAATGGCTGATGTTAGGCAATTAAAAAGCAAAACAAAAAATCTCAAAACATGGAAAGTCGTTTTGAGATTTTTTCTATATTGCAAATGTTTCTACGTTGGCGCGCCATAATAAACTAATTGAGTGATACTTATAACTTATTGTCGTGCATCCGAGCCGATTTCTTTATTTAAAAAGAACGAAATGATCGTTCGGATCACAACCAAAGCAGCTAACTGGAAGACATCTTCCAAGGTTGGTTTGATAATGGACTCAATGATACCAGCTGAGATCAGGACTTCTAAACTCAACAAGATATAGCCACCTAACATTTTTTTGATTGCATTGTTTTGGTTAATCCGCTCTGCTTTGATTCTTCGTTCCGTAAAAGAAAAGTAGAGAAAATCTTTGATAGCTAACCAGGCACCCCAGAGAATGATTAAAATAGCAAAAACGTCTAATATGATGACTAATTGTTCCAAATAAGGGGCAAGTTTCTCGATCAAATTAATTTCCATTATGTGTTCCTACCTTTACTTGCTTTTTATCTTGTGTTTCTAAATTCAAGAAATAGGAAATAATCGTTCGAATAATGATGATCACTGCTAATTTTAAAATATCTGTCCAAGTTGGTTTGATAACTGATTCAATGATATCTGCTACCACTAGCACCTCTAGACTCAGCAAAATATAACTAGCCAATAATTTGCGTACTTCCGCATTTCGGAAATTACGCTGTTCGTAGTCTTTTTTCAGTGGGTGCCAGTCAAAAAGATTTTTTAAGACTAAAAAAATCCCTACCAGCAAAATAATGATTGAAGCAATATTCAAAATTGCGATCAACCAGTCCAAATAAGTTATCAAATTTGTATCAAACATCTCACTGTCCCCTCTCACATTCATTTTAGTTCACGAACAAATGCCTACTGTTTGATGATAGAGAAAAAGCACGAAATTAGCAACTCATCTTTTCTTTGAGAAAATGAATTCGTTTCAATGTTGATAAGACTGAACAATTGTGTCCTGTTCCGTAAACATACCCATTCATTTTTAAAAGGCACGATTCCCCCTTTCAATGATCAAAACTTAGCAGATTCAACAACTGAAGACACTTTCCTATATATAAGTAAAAAAAGAGCCTACTTTTCATGATAAAGTAGGCATCTTCATTTATTCAAAACAACATAACTCTAAAGCTACCTCTTATCATAGTTGATGAGGTCAGCACTCAAAATAACACAAAACTAAAACAGCGATCGAGTAAAGCACAACGCTTCTACATTTTGGAAACATTCAAAACAACATAGCTCTAAAACAACGACGACGAGTGGTTAGAGCTTGCGAAAGTTTTGGAAGCATTCAAAACAACATAGCTCTAAAACCTCGCAGAAAAATTTTTTTCTCACGAAATCTCGTAATCGCGCTACTCGTCCATAGCAAAACTTTCGTCTTGAATGCTCATTCATGCTGTTTTTTGTTATTTTGATTGTTCTTATTTTACCACATTTCTTCACACAAAAAATAGTCTTGATCTAAAACAGTTTGCTTCAATCCTTTTATTTTTCGTGGTTCGATAAAAAGGACAGGCATATGACACAAAGAAATATATTCCTGTAGTTCAGCCATTTCTGTGGTTGTTAAGTACGCTCCAACATTGATAAAAACCAAGCATTTCTTTTTCACTAGATACTTATAAATCTGTAAAATCTCCATTATTTTTTGAAAGATTAATTCTGGTTGCGTCGTAATTCTTATTTTTAATGCTTTGAATAGCTCAACCATACTCATTTCTTCACAGACTAAATCTAATTCATGTTCTAAGAGTTCCTCACTAATCCATTCCTGAACCTTGGTGGTTAATTGATCAATCCTTGATTTTAGTTCGATGTTTTCATTTAATTGTTGCTCTAAGTCAGCATAGATATCTAAACCAATCGTATAGTCCTTTGTCATTCACTATCCATCCCTTCTTTTAACATTTACACAACTTAGCAAGTTGTCTTCTTTACAATTGCCAACCATCATGAATAGTTAGACAAAGTGATTTTCTTTTTCTACTTGTAACTCTTTGGTATTATGCTATAATCAATTTGTTGGTAGCATTCAAATCAACATAGCGAGTTAAAATAAGGCATTGTCCGTTATCAGCTTTTAAAGCAAGCACTGTCTCGGTGCTTTTTTATTTTGCCTTTTTTGTTATATATAGAATTTTTAACAGTTTTACTATAACACAAAATTTTTATGCGATTTTTATTTTTGAAAGCATTTTATTTAGAATTTTGATTTTAAAATCAAATCTAATGAAACTTTTTTAAAAAAATAATTCTAATTACCTAATGATTCATCAGATATAAAATAACACAAACCTCTTACATATCCTTTCATTGCTATCTGGCAAACCATTCTTTCCAGATTTTCTGCCAATCTTGATTTTCTTCCCAAGCTTTCCATTTTTTCAGCTGACCAACTTTTCGATTCCATTGACTTACTTTTGCTCAAAATTAGACACTCTGTTCAATCTGTCCAAAGTTTGGATATTTGATTACCCTATCATTTGGCAATTAGAATGAAAGGTTCTATCCTTTTACATAGAAGGACGAGAGAAAAAACAAAGGAGGAACATCTTATGAGTAAAAAATGGATCAAACTAGGTATTGGACTAGGCATATTAACATTGGGTGCTGTTTATCTTGGTAAAAAGACAGGCTTGTTAGAAGATGATCGTCATTTGTATGATGAATTTGAATCGATCTAGTCAAAGAAACGAATCGTCAGACTGTTCACTTGTAAAATACTGGAGGAATCACAATGAGAAAAAGTAAAGCAATAATGATTGGCGCTGGAATCGCCAATATGGCAGCTGCTGTTTATTTGATTCAAGAAGGAAACTGGCGTGGTGATCAGATTACGTTTTATTCTTTAGATGACCATGGCTCCAATGATGGTGCCCCAACGGATACCGTTGTCGATGAATATTGGAATAAAAATCATCCCTTAGAAAACAAAAAGGGCTATATCGCCCGTGGTGGACGTATGCTCAATTATCGAACATACGTGGATTTGATGGATCTCTTAAGCCGAATCCCCTCTGTCACCGAACCAGGAATGACTGCGGCTGAAGATACTAGAGATTTTGATGCAAAACACCGAACATTTGATAAAGCACGTTTGATGGAAGGCGGAAAAGGGATTATTGACGGTGGCAAACTAGGATTTAACAATAAAGATCGTTTGTTATTGACTAAGCTGATCGCCATGCCTGATTCAGAAGAAGAAAAATTAGATAATGTCACAATTGAAGAATACTTCAAAGATGATCCTCACTTCTTTGAGACAAACTTTTGGTTTATGTGGGAAACAACTTTTGCTTTTCGTACTCGTAGTTCTGCCCAAGAACTTCGTCGCTATATGCATCAAATGATTTATGAATTTACACAAATCGAACATTTGGTAGGAGTAAACCGAACTCGCTACAATCAGTATGAAAGTATCATGTTGCCATTGATCAATTATTTAAAAGACCAAGGATGTCAAATCATTTTGAACCGCCGCGTAGTCGATTGGGAATTCAAAGAAACTCCGATGCAAGATGAAATTACAGTGACTGGCTTAAAAATGATCAACACGTTAACCAATGAGGAAGAACACGTCGTGGTTGATGGTGATACGGGTGTGCTTTTCACTAACGGATCAATTACTGATTCGGCTACACTAGGTGACTACGATACACCAGCTGTTGAAAATATGGATTATGGTGCTGCTTCTAGCTTGTGGAAGAAAGCCAGTGAACGTTTCTATAATTTAGGTAACCCTGACAAATTTTTTGCCGATCGTGATGCCAGCGAATGGGTCAGTTTCACTTTAACAACTAAGGACCATTTGCTTTTAAATGAAATTACTCGGATCACGACACAAGTCCCTGGTAATGCATTGAATTCATTTATCTCCACTACACCAATCACACCACTCGGACAAAAAGATGTCAATATGTCGATCGTCGTTCATCACCAACCACATTTTACTTCACAAAAACCAAACGAAACCGTCATTTGGGGATATTTCTTATACCCTCGACGTCGTGGAGAATTTGTGGATAAGCAATATATCAAGATGACTGGGAAAGAAATGTTAGAAGAATTGATCGGACAACTTTCGAAAGTCGATCCTGGTCCTGAAAATATTCGAACGAAGGAAACCGAGATTTTTGATAGCGTTGTGAATAATATTCCTGTGTATATGCCTTATGCTTCTGCATTATTTAATAATCGAGCAAAAAGCGACCGACCAAAAGTGATTCCTCAACACTCAACGAACTTGGCATTTACTGGAGAATTTGTCGAACAACCTTATCAAATGATCTTTACGGAACAAAGTGCCGTACGCTCTGGCGAGATCGCTGCTTTCCATTTTGCTGGTATTCCAATGTCACGTCTTGTTAAAACTCCAAGATATGACAAAGATATTCCTACATTGATGCGTGCTGCTAAGAAAATGTTTGAATGATCGATGCAATAAGGTAGCAACAAGGAACAACCGCAACAAAAAATGACTGTCACTTCCTAGTAACGGGAGTGACAGTCGTTTTTTAGTATTTCATCATTCAACGAATGATTTTTATTTAGCTATTATCTCAGGCTTTTTTTAAGGTACTACTTCCAGTTTTCAGCCACTTTTTATTTTGCCGTTTCTGCAGAAGCTTACTTCCCCCACCGAATAATACAGCACAAAACAAAAGAATGCCCCCAATAATCGCTGGATACAGCAGTAGATCTTGCACGTAATGTGTCATTAATTGTAAAGTCGCTTGTGAATGAAAAGCTATATTATGTAAAACGTCTTGTATATAAAGCAATCCTGCTAAAACGCAAAACATACTTCCAGTTGTTCCCAAAATAAACATACCATAACGTAGGAAAGAAAAGGGTGTTTTGTTAATTAACCGATATAAATAGACTAGCCAAAACGCCAATAGACCCAGACAGATGTAAAAAAGAGGTACCACTATTTTTCGAGCAGACACGATGTTTTCGATAAAAATAGTCAAGTATCGATCACCTAATGCACTTTGGAAGTGATACATGTAAATAAAGATCATTGTCTCGATTTTATTTTTCTCCTCTTTATCGATAGTCAGTTGTTTTTTTGTTGCAACTGTAGCCACCGCTTGAGCAATTATCTCACTCACCTCATTGCTGTCTCTTAGCTCATAATTTGTTTCTTCATATGTATGTTGGATAAATGGTCGAAGGGCTTCTTCGACAAAACGTGGTGAAAGTGCCGTTGCAACGACCTCTGAAAATTCACTTTCTTCTGTGTTTTCTTTCCGAAAATTCTGAGCAGCTTCTGCGAGGACCAATTCGCTATACTTTGTTTTTTCGATTTGACCGAGTAAATACGCCTGATCAAAAAACGTCACTTGAATGATTCCTACGGAAATAATCACAAACAAAGTCACTGAACAAGCAAATGTGACCATCAGTTTTCTGATTTGTTCTCCCTTTTTTTCTTTTATCACAAATAACCTCCCTTTTGATCTATTTTTTAATCTGTTATTTACTTAACCTAAGAAATCAACATAATTTAATTATACTTCTAACTATAAAGCTTCTCAATGTAAACCAAATAATACACAAGTTATTTTAAAACGATTTTCCCTTTACTAAAAGCGTTTCACTACTCAAAAGCCAGCTCCTCCTTTAGAATGAAATTAGCTGTTCGTTCAAAAAATGACATGTTATAGGGTTTGAAGAAAGGAGTTTTATTTCATGAAAGCTGTTACCTGGCAAGGAAACCAAAAAATGGAAATCAGAAACGTAGATGATCCAAAAATCGTGGAACCGACAGATGCTATTATTCGAATTACCGCTACTGCGATTTGCGGCTCGGATCTTCACCTCTATCATCATGGGGAGGCTGTCTTAGAAAAAGGATATGTCGTTGGTCATGAACCAATGGGGATTGTTGAAGAAGTAGCTCCTGCAGTAAAAAAACTAAAAAAGGGTCAGCGGGTCGTTATTCCTTTTAATATTAGTTGTGGGCATTGTCATTTCTGTACCCATGAGATGGAAAGTCAATGTGATCGCTCAAATCCAGATCAACTTTATGGTGGTTTATTTGGCTTTGGCCGTTTAAACGGGAACCATTGGGGTGGTCAAGCTGAGTATCTTCGGGTACCATTTGCTGATAGCACTTCGTTTATCGTACCTGACAATGATCTTGCAGACGAAAAAGTCCTTTTCTTATCGGATATCCTTCCAACTGCTTATTGGAGCGTTCAAAATGCCAACGTAAAAAAAGGCGACACTGTAGTGGTCTTAGGTTCAGGACCAGTTGGATTGTTTGCACAAAAATTTGCCGCTATGGCAGGAGCAGAGCGCGTGATTGCTGTCGATCCGGTCCAACATCGTATTGATAAAGCCGCTCGTTACAATCATGTAGAAACTTATTTGTTAGAAGATACTCAGTCTGCTGGGAAAGAACTTTACGAATTAGCAAAAGGTGGCGCTGATGTCATCATTGATTGTGTAGGGATGGATGGCTTGGAACCAGTGAAAGAAAAAGCTAAGAATCTCGTTAGTTTGCAAAGCGGGACGATTTCACCGATCCAAATGGCTGCGCAAGCTGTCAAAAAATTTGGAACCGTACAAATCACTGGTGTTTATATGACCCCGGCTTCTTCGTACCCACTACAAGAATTTTTCATGAGAGATATCACAGTGAAGCATGGTCAGGCACCGATCGTTCATTTGATGCCTAAAATTTACGAGATGATTGCTGCGGGTCTGTTCGATCCAACCCAAATCATCACACATGCGATGCCTTTAGCTGATGCTGCCCGAGCATACGAGATTTTTGACAAAAAAGAAGATAAAAATATCAAAGTTGTTTTGAAACCTTAGCTTTGTTCACAGATAGGTGAGTGAGAGATGCCAGAAATAAAACGAAAAAGCCATGAAATAGATATTGGGAAAGAAGAAGATATCGAAATTGCTGGACAACGTTTTCGTCTTTATTTCCAGAACCGCTATACATTATTGTCTCTTGCAGTTGATTTATTGACAGGGATTTTTTATATTTTTGGAAGCGTAGCGTTGTTAACAGATATTCCAGACCGTTATAGTACCTATTGTTATCTAGTAGGAGCGATCTTTTTGACTGCACGACCTATTTTGAAAATAGTACGTAATGTCTTCATCTATGACGAGAAAAAAAAACAAAAAAAGAGCGAAAAAAAGAATGAATAAGAAAGCTTCCTAATTTTTCGGTAAAAAGACGGAACGCCTATTTAGGATAGCGAGCTCATTCATGCTTTTCCAACAAATCAACCATTCTAAATTCCAGGACTGATAGAACTTTCTATTGCTCCTGGAATTTTTTTGAAGCTAAAAAATAGTACCGTCCACTAAATAATACTCGAATAACCAATATACCAACAAAAATAGCATCAAAAAACAATTTCCGATTTTTCTTGGCATTGCTCACCAGAAACAAAAGATTACTGATCAGACAAAGAACCCTTTTGAGTAATCAACTCCGATCACGTTGTAAAAATCGCTAGTTGATATAAATAAACCGGGATCCCTTCATTATCTTGCACTGTCGTCAGATATTCCCACTCATATCTTTCATAAAAACCTGTATGGTCAGTCGCTACATAGAGCTGCGAAATCCCAAGCGCCCCCATATCTTTTCGAATAAATGATAAAATCTCTTTGGCAATTCCTTGATTACGATATTCTTTTTCAACAAACAACGCACAAACATTCGGAGTCAAATCTGGACGATCATGAAAATCATTCGCGATGACCCCTGCTCCAGCGATAATTTTTTGTTCTGACGTCACGACTATATACCATTGAGGAACAGCGTTAGATGATTGAAGAGAATCTTCCATGCTCTCTTGGTAAAAGGAAAGCGGAAGATGCCATTTTGACGTAAACCATTGCGCTGCCTGTTCCAACCATTCAGGTCTTTCTCTGATCTTAACCAACTCATAACCTTTCATTTCGTCCTTTCACTCCCCTATACATTTGCACTATTATAGCACGCTTGTTATCGAAATGGTTTTTTTTAAACTCCAAAAAAACCTCCTTCTATCCTTCTTTTTCACTAAGAAAAAAGAAAGCTATCCTTGAGCCATTTATCCAAAAAAAAACAGTTATCATGACCTCTGTCAGACAACTGTTTTTTTTGATCGCTCATTAAACGAAACAAGATCTTTTCACTAAAGAATAGCTACTTTTGATTGTATGTGCTGTTTCTTTCTTTTATGTGCTTTTAGCCGTTTAATGCTTCTTTTCTTTTTTCTTGAACTGTCGCTACTTTCACAAATGGTAGGTAAATCAAGACAGATAAGATTAAGTTGATAGCAGCTAAGACACCGCCAGCGATACTTTTTGTTGCTAATACCCCACCGATTACTGGTGGTGTTACCCATGGTGGCATCACCGTTGCAGCTGGAACTAGTCCGGTAGCAGTAGCAAAATAAGCAACAGATACTAAAACCATTGGGGTTAAAATAAACGGAATAAACATAATTGGGTTCAATACGATTGGTAAACCAAACATTGTTGGTTCATTGATATTGAAAACACCTGGTGCGATCGACAAGTTCGTAACAACCATATAAGGTTTATTTCTACGTCCCACTAAATAAATTGCTAGCAACAGACCTAATGTTGCCCCTGTACCACCTAAGTTGACAAAGCTATCAAAGAAAGGTTTGTTTACAATGTATGGTGCGCTATGACCAGCAGCAATCGCATTAACATTCGCTTCGATTGCTGGTGCATTGATTGTTTGCATCAAAGGGTCTACCATGTTTGCTCCGTGTAATCCAAAGAACCATAAGAATGGTGTAATGAATGCTAACAACAAAGCTGAAGGATAAGAATTGGCTAGTCCCATGAATGGTTCTTGGACAATTGTATAAAACGCGCCTACGATATCATCTACACCAAATGCAGCAAAGATCGCAGCAATCAAAGCAAAGAATGAGATCGTGATCATTGCAGGTAATAATGAAGCAAAGGCTTTAGCTACAGCTGGTGGCACGCCATCAGGCATTTTGATGATTAATTTTTCATTTCCACTTAAACGAACAAAGATTTCTGTTGAAATAATCCCAACAATAATTGCAATAAATAAACCGTTTGAGCTCATGCCCAACGCTCCGCCTAATGCGAAGAATGAACCTAAAGAAATTACTCCAGCAGAAACGCCGTCTTTACGATAACCATTTGCCAAATGATAAGCAAGTAGAAAGGCGATCAAAACTGAAAGAATCGCAAATGTACCATTCCAAGCAGCTGCGCCAAATCCTTTCCAAGCTTCGCCACCAAAAATTTTATTCATTAATTCTTGGAAACCAGGAATAGGCAAGTTATTGATCATTACTGCTAACGCACCTAAAATCATCAAAGGCATACTGACCATAAATGAATCACGAATCGCTACTAAATGACGTTGAGCACCAATTTTTGATGCCACAGGTATAAAATGTTTCTCCATAAATGCAACAAATTTATCCATGTTTCTTTCCTCTTTTCTATTTCACCAGTTTACTTTAAGCATCTAAACGTCGATATAAATCAATGATTTCTTTTGCTAAATCTGTAAATGCAATCGAAGTCATCAGATGATCTTGGCTGTGAACCGTCAATAAAGTCACTTCCATATGATTACCTTGTGCTTCTTGTGTTAACATTTCTGTTTGAGAGTGATGAGCTTGCACTAAAGATTCTTCTGCATCTTTGATTTTTGCATCAGCTAACTCAAAATCTCCTTTTTTCGCTGCAGCAATCGCTTCCATTGCATCGCTTTTTGCATTTCCGCCAAACATGATCAAACCCATGATTGCTTCAAGATTTTTTTGCTCTTGCATTGTTGGTTTCCTCCATTATTTATTGATTAATGATTCTGCTTGTTCTAATACTTTGGCACCGTTCATCATACCGTAATCTTGCATATTGATTACATCTAGAGGAATTCCTTTTGGTGCTAATTTTTCAGCAAATTGATTTTGCATAAAACGTACTTGTGGACCTAAAAGTAAAACGTCTACATTTTTTGATTCTAATTGATTGTCTGCATCTGAAGCAGATACTGCAAAGATATCAGCCTCGATTCCTTTTTCTTCTGCCGCTTTTTGCATTTTTGTTACTAATAAACTAGTACTCATTCCAGCTGAGCATACAAGCATGATTGTTTTCTTTTCCATTTTCTACACTTCCCTTTCTTGTATCTTACACTTTTATATAAAGCAATTACCGTGCCAACTTTTAAAGCGCTTTAATCCCTTGTCGTGCTAACGCTTTCAAGAGGACACTGTATAGATGCACACTTCTTTTTTCTTTGCACACTAAAATTAGTGTGCAAACGTTGATCATTTCTCTGATAAATTTGTGTAACTAATTCATGGTATCAAAAAAAATAAGCCGTAGTTTCGCAAAAATGACTCCTTTGAGCGAATTCCAGCTTATTTTTCATCTGCTTGTCCTACTATTCACTTTTGGTCGTTTCTTGAAATTTTTTGTTTAATTGGGTTAATAACTCAATTTGTAATTGTTGTAATTCTAGCATTTGTTGCCATTGCTGTGACATCAAATAATCGATTTTTTCATGCAACAAACTAATTTCTAACTCAGCTTTTAGGTTTGTTTGATAATCATGGTCGGCTGCTATCCGATCTCTAGTTGCTTGTCTGTTTTGACTCATCATAATGATCGGTGCTTGGATAGCAGCTAAACAAGAAAGCACTAAGTTCAAAAGAATGAACGGATATCGATCAAATGATAGCCCCAAAAAATGTAACGTATTCAACAAGATCCAACTACCTAAAATCACTACAAAGAGAAAGATAAACGGCCAACTACCACCAAACTTGGCAATTGCATCTGCTGATTTTTGACCAAAAGTCGCTTTTTGATTGATCGTTGTATTTAAATTTTGACTAATTATTTGCTTATTTTTCAACTGCTCTAGCATTTCTTGATTAATTTTTTTTGTTTCATTCTGGTCTTGAATGATTTTTTCTTTTATATACTCAAAATGATAATTCATAAAGGTAATAAAAGGGATTTGGGACTCTATGGTCAGTTTCTTATTTTTTTGTAAAATAAATGAACGAATATCTGTATCAATTGTTTTCAGATGAACGTAATCTTGATGAGCCATGGCCACTCCTCCTTTACGTTATTTTTCTGAGAAAAAGGAAAAAACAGCTTTCATTAGTGTCCTAAGATTTGTTCAATTTTCTGTTCTTCTTCAGGTGAGAAGGAAAGATTATCCATCATCCGAACACTTTCTTCTAATTGACTAAGTCGACTAGCGCCTACAAGCACACTGGTCACTGACTCTTGTCGTAGATTCCATGCTAAAGCCATTTGTGCTAATGTCTGTCCACGCAAATCAGCTAAATCCTGTAATTGCTTGATCTTACCCAATGTAGGTGCCACTTGATCTTCTGATAGAAAAGGAATTTCTTTACGATGGGCTCGAGAATCTTCTGGAATCCCATGTAAATAGCGTTTAGTTAATAACCCTTGCGCTAAAGGACTAAAAGTAATAGCTCCCAGACCTGTCTCTTCTAAAACAGGTGCTAAATCTTCTTCTAATAACTCTCTTGAAAACATATTGTAACGCATTTGGTGGATAATAAATGGAGCGTTCATTTCACGTAAGATAGCAGACATTTTCTTCGTGTCTTCCCCGTTGTAGTTGGAGATCCCAATATACAGTGTTTTCCCTTGACGAACTAATTGCATAAGCGCTTCTGCCGTTTCTTCCAAAGGTGTATCTGGATCAGGACGATGATGATAAAAGATATCTACGTAATCTAACCCCATCCGTTTGAGGCTTTGATCACAACTAGCAATGATCGATTTACGGGAACCCCATTCCCCATAAGGTCCTTCCCACATGTGATAACCTGCTTTGGTTGAAATGATCATTTCATCACGATACGTTTGAAAGTCTTCTTTAAAGATCCGACCAAAGTTTTTCTCTGCTGCTCCTGCTGGACCACCATAGTTATTGGCTAAATCAAAATGTGTGATCCCCATATCAAAGGCACCACGTAAAATTTCCCGTTGATTACTTATAGGATCATAATCACCAAAGTTTTGCCATAATCCTAAAGACAGCAAAGGCAATCTCAACCCAGATTTTCCAGTTTTTCGATACGTCATTTTTTCGTATCGCTGCTGATTTGCTACATACATATATTCTTCTCCTCCTAAAAAAGTATACGCTTTCAAAAAAATATGGTTTACCACTTCTTTTTCCTAATCTGCGTATGTGATATTTCGTTGTTGATAACTATTGTTCTATGTGAATTATACGCTTATCAATGGTGAATTGCTAACAGGAATCTTTTTTTGCCACAAGAAAAATCGTCGGCTCATTGGGAAAATGTCCCTAAGAAAGTAATGGAATCAGGTGACTGCTAATGAATAAGTGTACTTATTCGTCTCCTCCAGACCATTTTTTCTTTGCCCGCTTAAAAAATAAAAATTGTTGATGAGACTTCTTGATCTTCTTATAACGTTTTTGTTGTTTTTTGTAAAATTGTTGATGATAATTTTCAGCAGGCCAAAAAGTTGTTGCTGGCTTGATCTGTGTGACGATTGGTTCCGCAAACTGATGCGAAGCGATCACTTGTTGCTTGGATTTTTCTGCTAGTATTTTTTGTTCTTCATTTTCTACAAAAATGATGGAGCGGTATTGATTCCCACGATCCTGAAACTGTCCAAAGGCATCTGTTGGATCGGTGACTTGCCAAAAAATCGCTAATAGTTCTTCATAGTTTATCATTCGCCGATCAAAAATAATCTCCACTGCTTCCACATGCCCAGTCGTGCCACTGCTAACTTGGTCATAGTTAGGATGTTCGACCTCCCCGCCAGTATATCCGGACAACACGGAAATAATCCCTTGCCGTGTTTCAAACGGTTCGACTAAGCACCAGAAACAGCCCCCGGCAAAGACGGCTTTTTCTTGATAGCTTTCATCGATGATCTGGTGTTTCGCAAAGTCGTAAGACACTTGTCCCATCGGATCATGGGTGATCTTCAAATAAAAGTCCATGACGTCAGGCGTCAAATTCCCCCGAAGTGCTAGTGGTCGTAAAGAGACTTCAATCATTTCAAGGATTTCTTTTCTTTGTTTTCTTTCCCCTACTTGGTTTTTCGCTTGGATCAACAATGTCCGTTCCCATTCACGGGTATTAGGGTTTAAAATGAGATTGTATAATTCTGCTAGCTCTTGCTCCACCACTTTTCCCCTCACTTCTTGGTCAAATATGTAAATTCGTCCTGAATGTATCACGAAACTAGCGAAATTGTGAATAGACCGCTTAGAGGAGTCATGGGCGAGCGTAGGCTACTCAAAAAAACTGAAACAGCCATTCTTTTGCCTACTACAGGCAATCAAACGACTCTCTCAGTTTGTTCTATTTGATATGAATGTTTATTGGTAATACACTTCGTCTAAAAATAAACCATGTGCCGGCACGGTTTCTCCTGCCTGTTGTCTTACTTTATTCTCAAAAATATCATCAATCGCCGAAACAGGTAACTTTCCTGTACCGATTTCCAAGAGTGTACCCATCAAGATCCGAACCATCTTATACAAAAAGCCATTGCCCACAAAGGTAAAGTGCAACATGCCACCTTCTTGTTCGATTGAGAGTTCATGAATTGTACGAACTGTTGATTTTTTTGATTTTTTCAAGGCAGAAAACCCGATAAAATCATGACTTCCCATTAGTTTTTGACAAGCTTCATTCATTTTTTCCAGGTCTAGTTCTTGCGGAAAATAGAAACTATGATTTCGTTCAAAAACAGTTGGAATGGGATTATTCCACACATAATAGCTATATTTTTTCCCTGTCGCATTGTATCGAGCATGAAAGCGTTCAGGCATTTCTTCCACTTTTTTGATCACGATATCTCTTGGTAAATAGCGGTTGAGAAAAGTTAGCATTTCATTACGACTCATTTGAGAAGTCGTTTTAAAGTTTGCCACTTGTCCTCTGGCATGTGTCCCAGAATCCGTGCGCCCCGATCCAATGATCTCAATTTTTTCTCCAGTCATCTGTGAGATGATTGCTTCGATTTTACCTTGGATCGTTTTATCGTCATCTCCCAGACGTTGCCAGCCTGAGTAACGTTTCCCATCATATTCGATCGTTAATTTGATATTTCTCATGTCTTTCATTAGACTCCCCTACGATATACATTTGCACATCACGATGTGCGGTCAAGGTTTAGTCTGACACATTTGTCCTGTGGTTTCAATCAGTTTTACGAATTTCCAGCATTTAGTTAGGGCTACAGTCCGCTATGCCCTAATGTGTAAGATACTTAACCACACAATTGGTAAATAATTAAAGAAGAAACTGATCCGTTGACAAAAACCTAACTGATTCAAAACCGGCAATTGATTTAATCCGGGAATACGTGCTGCGCCATAAATTCCTGCAAAAACCAAGCTGGCAACTAGTAAAATAAAAAACGATTGAGTTAATTGTGCATCGCCCATTTTGCGATACAATAAGAAAACAAATAAAGGGAACAAAATAAATCCACCATACCCAATCCCTGAACCAAGATTGTGGATCCAAGTCGAAAAATTCCAAGAAGTTTCGTTCGTGTCCACACTAAATAACCCGGTAAAAATACAATCTGTAACACCATATAGACCGATGGCAGCTGTCACTAATAAAGCAAGTGGTTTTGAAGTAGTAACAAAAGCTTGATATAACGCTGGCATTGCCAAAACATACAAGCAGCCAGATATGACCGACCAAATCAAAAATGCTTTTCGTACGGGACTACCAACATCCCCAAAAAGACTGATCACAGCAGTCATTTGATTAAGTTTGGGATAAAAAATCCCTAAAACATACGGCGTCAGAAAATCACTTACTACTCCTGACAATAAAAAATAAAATCCATATTTACGTAAAAAATCCATCCTGCATCCTCTTTTCACCAACCAGAAAAAAGAAAGTTTCATGCTCGCTTTCTTTCAAAATTCTAGACATCATCTAGAAAAATTGTACCGAATTATACTAATTTAAACAAGCTTCAAGACATGCGGCACCTTGGATTTACTTGATGAGGGTAATGAGCACTTTCCTCTGAACCACAGTAGCTGATTTTATACGATCATTCCATTCTTTTCACGATATTCTTTTGGTGACTTGCCGACGATTTTTTTGAACAACTTTGAAAAATAGGTTGTGTTGTTGTAGCCGATCTCACTAGAAATTTCATTGATATTTTGATTGCTATGCAGCAGCAACCATTTCGCTTGTTCCATTCTGAGATGATTTAAATAAGTTGAAAAACTTTTTTTCGTTTCTTTTTTGAATAATTGCCCCAAATACATCACATTCAAATGCAGGCTTTCTGAAACTTCTTTCAAGGTTAAAGGTTCTCGGTAGTGTTCGTGTAAGATCGTCATCACTCGTTCGACATTCTCGCTATATCGGACTTGTTTTTGCTGTTCCTTGATCAAAGATAGTAAGAGTTGATGCAGTTCTTGGACTGTTTTTGCTTGATTGATCTGTTGAATCCCTTTTAAATATTCATCGTCTTCTAGCCGAATCAATTCCCGGTGGATATCCATAAACAACAAAAAACTAAAATGACGGATATCATCCGGTGTCATCACAGCAGTTTGGAATTGGTCAAAAAATTGAGTGATCATTTGTTGGGCACTAGCCAATTGCCCGCTTTTTAACACACGATTAAACGAAGAAAAATCAATTGCCTGTTCTTTCGCTGCTTCTTGTTCGGCAAAAAAGATATGTTGATCTTTTTCACCGTAAAATTGATGCAGTTGTAAATTATCTTTGGCATGTTGATAACTCTCAGGGATCTTATCGGGATCTGCTGTTTCATCTCCAATACTGATCAACCAGTTTTCTTCCATACTCTTCTCTTGAATGAAGCGGCAAAATGCAGAAACTGACGCTTCTTCCAGCAACAAAGTAAAGCGTTCCATGTCTCCAAAGTTTCGTTGATAATAAAAAAGTTCTTGGTGGTTTTTCAGCCACTGATTCACTGATTTCCCGACGGATCTAGACACTTGAGCGAGTAAAACTCTTCGTTGTTTCCCTCCGATTTTGTCTAAAATCTCTTCTTCACTCACTTCATCTAATTCTTCATTGAGCCACTGACTAAAAAGGACTTCTTGATAGATTTCTTGCTGGTTTTTCTGTTCAATTTGATGATCTAATTGCTGCTTCACTTTGGTTAAACTAGCAATCAGTTCGGTTTTATTAACTGGCTTCATCAAGTAATTGATGGCCCCTAATTGCATCCCACTTTTTAAATAATCAAATTCCTGATAACCAGAAAGAATCATAAATTCAAACGCATGATGTTCCTTTTGAGCCGCCTCGATAAATTCTAAACCATTCATTTCGGGCATCGTGACATCTGTTATAACTAAATCAATGGATTGATTTTCTAAAACAGACAATCCTTGCATCGCGTTTTCTGCCGTTGCGACTACCTGAAATCCCAAACTTGCCCAATCAACAATTTTTTGCAACCCTGCCAAGATCATATATTCATCGTCGACTAATAACACTCGGTACATGTTCCTACCCCTTTTCTTTAAATGTAATAGTGACAGACAATCCTCCTTCTTGATTGGTACTTAGCTTCATCTGATAACTATGTCCAAAACTAGCACGCAAACGTTCATTCACATTTTGCAATCCAATCGATTGGTACAATTCGACTTTAGGATGCGCCAATCTTGATTCGATCTCTGCCAAGCGTTCCGGTGTGATCCCTTTGCCGTTATCCTTCACAATAATCTGGACTCGTTGCCCTTCACGAAACACTTTCACGCTTAAGGCATTATCAAAACGTGTAAAATCGACCCCATGTTTAAAATAATTTTCGATCAATGGTTGAATCACAAACTTCGGTACTTCGATACTTGCTAATGATGGATCAATGGAAAAATGATAGGCGATCCGGTTGGGGTAACGCATCTGATATAAATAGACATATTTTTCGCAAAAGTCCAGTTCTTCCTTTAAACTGATCGTCTTTTCTTGATTAGTATTGTTTCGCAACAAGGCCGAAAAAGCATACACCACATCTGCCAATTCTTCGCTGCCTTCACTTAACGCATACATCCGAATATACTCTAACGTGTTATAGAGAAAATGAGGATTGATTTGTGCTTGTAATGCACGCATGTGGGCATCTTGCTGTTTGATTTCCAATTTATAGATATCTTCAACATATTGGTTGATGCTATCCAACATCTCATTGATCCCTATAGAAAGGTCTTTTAATTCATATTCCGTTTGGGTGGTATCGATCCGCGTCTCCAAATTACCTTTGGCCGTTTCATTCATTGCATCCATCACGAGATCTACTTGTTGCGAATAGCGCTTGAAGGTTTGGTATAAAAAGAATAGCAGACTGACATCTAATAGAAATACACCGAAAATCAATGGTGTTAAATCTTGGATAACCGCTCGTCTAACCATCGAACGATCTAAAGTAGCCAATATCCGGTAATCATCGGGTAATTGTTGGTACTGGATGAAATTATTTTTTTCAAGGTTTATCAGTGGCAAAGTGGAATTTTCTTGAAGGCTGGTTGTAATCAATTGTTCTTGGGTTGCTAGTTTATCCTTTGTCATTCCTTGATCATGGAATGTGTATAAACGGTTGGTGGTACCAGAGATCATATACAATGATAAGCCGCTAAAGGTATTCAAACTCTTTAATGCCGCATCCAATTCCGCTTTTTCAAAACCGACAAACATGCTCCCGACTTCGCTTCCACCTTGCGTGATCGACATTTTGATATAAAAAGCATCTGTCAATTTAGGCGTACCACTTTTAATCACCCCTCCTTTATTTGCTCTAGAAGATTCCAGATACTCAGGCAATTGACTGAAAACAACATAGACGGAGCTGACTTCCTCATAGCTGACATAAATATCTCTCATTAGATAAGGAAAAGAGACAAAATCGGTCGTTTTTTGTTGTTGATCATAAGCGTACATCAAATATTCATTGATCGGTTTTGTCAGATAAGTAGTCGCATTCTCGATTTTATCAGAGTTCCCCAACAATTGGTCTTTAATGATTTTACTTAGTGTCGTTTTATCGTTCAGTGTACGACTGGTACTTTGTAACGCCTCACTTGTCGTTCGCTTGGCTTGCTCTTGCGTTTGTACCCACGTATGAACACTGATGATAGCAGTCGCCACCGTTGTTAATAAAATCAGGACGAGCGCATATTTTCGGAAAAGACGATTCAGAAGTGTTCCTTGTGAAAATAAAATACGCCATTTATTCATAGCTTTCTAACTGCATATCCAGTTTTTCCCGCCATTGTTTGGTTACCAGCCCATTCCAAACAGTCAATAAGCCAATCACACCAAAGAGAATCAGTCCTTTATAATTCCAAGTTAGCCAAAAAATAATGCCTCCGCCAATCAACAATTTCAAAAAGGTCGAAAAACTGGAAAAGCCTGAAACAAAACTTAACTTAAGTAGGTTAGGAATCGAAATTTCGTATTCACTATCTAAAATCAAGCTATACTGATAAGTGGAGTAAATATAAAGTAAACTAAAAATCAGGATAAAATCAGTAATCAAAAAAAGGATTCCTTGAATTTGAACAGATAAGTATAAATTATAGCCAAGCAAAAATGTCCCCGCTAAAAATAAACCAAACAACACATTCCCACGGACAAATGTTTGTTTAAATGTTTCCCACCCTCGCTTAAACGTAATCTCTTTATATTCAAAACCATAAAGATAAAACAATTCGTTGACTGTTTTATAAGCAGGTCCAATCCCTAATACGATGGCTCCCATCAGTGTATAGATCCAAAAATAAAAAGTTAATTTCATGACCACCCACACTCTGATAAATAATGTTTCTAGTGCTTTACCTAACATGCGATTCCCTCCATAAAAAATATTGTATTCCCTTTCATTATACAAGAGTAGTAAAAAAGTAAAAGAACCAGTTTGATAAAAATCCTAATGAACTTTTAGCTACTTGGTTGCTTATCTTTCATTTCTTCGGACACTAATCAAAAAGCAGAACTCTCCAAAAATTCGACATGCAAATTTCGGAAAAAGTTCTGCTTCTTTCTAGAAACTGATTCAGTTTCTTGAATTATTTACTTTCCTTACGAAATGCATCATATTGTTTTTGCATTTCTGTTAATACTTTGTCATAACCTGCTCTGTTCAAAGCATCTTTTAGTTTTGGTAATGTTTCATCAGGATCAACTGTCCCAGTATTTAATCCATCTAGGTATTGATTCATGACATTTGAGATATTACTTAGTTCTGTTTTTACGCTATCTGTATTGAAACTAAAGCCTAAGATTGGAGAAGTTTTTGCTTCTTCAATTGATTTATCTCTTTCAGCGATCATTTGATCTGTGATCGTATCTTGTGTGTATAAGATTTCATTGTTACCGGTATTCCAAGCAGACATGTGCATGTTTGGTTGGTACCCATCTAATAATTTGATCTTGTCATCGCCATCTTTTTTCCATGCTTCGCCTTCGATACCCCAAACTAAACCATTCAATAATTCTGGATCGCTATTTAATAAACCTAAAAATTCAACTGATTTTTCTTTGTTTTTAGAGGTATTTGATACGACAAAGTTGGCCATTTGTGCTTGTCCAGTTGACTTCAATGGAACAGTGATTGCTTTTGAAACCAATTCTTGTTTCGCTGCATTAGTCAAGATCGTATCGCCATAATCGTATGGTCCTTGCGTTTCGCCACGCATTAACCAAGTATTCCCTTCAAGTGGGTAATCTTTATTACTAGTAGCAGCATCGCTAGGAATCAATCCTTGTTTATACCAGCTGTGCATCGTACGTAATAATTCGATAAACGTTTTGTTGTCGTATTGATTGATGATCTTAGTGTCATCGCCGTTCAAATCAACCGCAAATGGTAATGTATTCCCTAATGGATAATCGAAATCTCCTTGGACCTTAAATCCTTGTCCAATCGCAAAAGCAGCTGTATTTGGGTCTTTTTTATGGAATTCTTGTAACACTTTTTCCGCATCCTGATAAGATTCGATCCCATCAATCGATAAATTGTATTTATCTAATAACGGCTTGTTGAAAGTCAACACTTGTTGGGCAAACACATTGCCATTCACTGGAAAGGCATACAATTTTCCGTTAACTAAATTTCCTTTGATATACGCTTCATCTAAAGAATCATACGCTTCTTTCGCATATTTTGGTGCTAATTCTGTCAAATCAGTAAATGCACCCTTTTGCGCATTTGATACATAGTTGTTGGCAAAGGCAATATCGTAGTTTTCACCAGAAGAGATAATGACATTCATTTTCTTCTCGTAATCGCCCCAACCGATGTAGTTGATATTGACTTTGACTCCGATTTTATCTTCGATCCGTTTATTTGCAATGTCCATTAACTGATCGAAATTCTCTGGTTTATCACCGATTTGATACATTTGAAGGGTTGTTGAATCACTTGCTTCAGCTTTTTCTTTTGTCCCCGATCCGCAGGCTGCCAATGTTCCAACCATCATTGCAGAAACGCCAGTAAAGGCTAATTTCTTCCATAACTTCATTTTTCTTCCTCCTAAATTGTTTTATATTTTTATTGCATTACTCTTTTACTCCACCAATCGTTAATCCTTTAACAAAATGTTTCTGGAAGAATGGATAGCTGATCGCAATCGGTAAAGTAGAAATCACGACGATCGCCATTCGAGCTGATTCTCCCGGAACAGAAGCAAGTCCGCCTGTCAATTGACTGCCCGCTCCTGAATTTTGTGTCAAATATTGAATATTGCTTTGGATCTTCATCAATAAATATTGCAAAGGAACCAGTTTATCATCTTGAATGTAAAGCAACGCATTAAACCAATCATTCCAATACCCTAAGGCAGCAAACAAACTGATCGTTGCAATCCCTGGAATTGCCAGCGGTAAAACGATTTGCACAAAGATTCGCAGCTCACTAGCCCCATCAATTCTTGCAGATTCAATGATCGAATCTGAAACCGAGCGTTTGAAGAACGTTCGCATCACGATGATATTGAACGGGCTGACCGCCATTGGCAAAATCAATGCCCAGATCGTATCTTTTAACTGCAAGAGATTCGTCATTACTAAATAGTTCGCAACCATCCCTGGTGAGAACAACATCGTGATCAAACAAAATACGGTAAAGAAGCGCCGAAATGGGAAGTTTGATCGTGAAATCGCATAAGCGTATAAAGAAGTCGCTGTACTATTGATCAAAGTCCCTAGAACAGTGACAAGGATCGTCACAAATAAAGCTTGGAAAATCTTGTCTTGCATTTGACCGAATAAGTAAGTATACCCAAATGTACTAAATTCTTTTGGCCAAAAACTGTAGCCATATTGTGTCAAAGCGGATTCTTTCGTAAAAGAAATCGCAATCACGAATAGAAACGGTAAGATGCAAGAAAGAGCAAACAATGCGATCAACAAGTTAGAGAAAAAATTGGTTGTTTTGTTAAATGAACGAATTTGTACTCGTTCGACTTTCTTTTTTTTCATTTCTTTTTCCTCCCTAGAACAATGCTGATTCGCTGTCGAAACGACGAGCAATCGTATTTGTGATCATCAATAGAACAAACCCGACAACGGATTGATACAATCCCGCTGCAGCTGTCATTCCAAAGTCACCAGTAGAGGTCAAGCCATTATAAATGTAAGTATCCAATACTTGTGTGACATCATAAAGTGCCCCGGAATTTCTCGGGATATTGTAGAATAAACCAAAGTCTGCTCGGAAAATATTCCCGACAGCTAGAATCGTTAAGATCGTCATCAACGGAATCAATTGTGGAATCGTCACATGTTTGATTTGTTGCCATTTGCTGGCACCATCCACCATCGCTGCTTCATAATAAGTAGGATCGATCCCCATAACAGAAGCAAAATAAATGATACTGTTATAGCCAATCCCTTTCCACGTACCGATAAAGACAAGAATAAACGGCCAATACTTCGGTTCGTTATACCAGTTGATCGCTTCTCCACCATGCCCAGTGATCCACTGATTAAAGATTCCTTTGTCAGGACTCAAGAAGGCATAAACAAAATACCCAATGATGACCCATGATAGAAAGTAAGGAAGTAACGACATTGTTTGGTAAACTTTTACCAGTCGTTTATTCCGTAATTCACTCATAATGATGGCAAAAACAACGGAAATCAATAAATTCAAAAGAATAAAAGTAACATTATATAAAATGGTGTTTTTAGTGATCAAGAAAGCTTGATCAGAAGTAAATAAGAAGCGGAAATTTTCCCAACCAACCCAAGGGCTTTCTCTTAAACTAGCTAAAAACCCGTCAGCAGAAATATGGAAGTTTTTAAATGCTACTACGTTTGCTAATACTGGGATATAAAAGAAAAAAATCATCCATAGCATCCCCGGCACAGCCATTAGTACTAAAGCTTTGTAGCGCCATAGATTAGCAAAAAAATGATTTAACCCCTTTCTTTTTTTCATCGTAAAACTCCTTTCGTGTCATTCACAAGCCAATTATAGCGCTTACAACAAAAGGAATAAATAAACAAATTATAGATAAAATGATACAAAATATAGATAACAAAATTAGGCAGAGGTTCAATTTTAGCGATCAATTTTTTCAAAAAATCGTTGGCTAATGGCAGTAATTTCTAAATAAACACGGATGAAATGAGCATAAAAAAGGGTGTTAGGTATAGAAAAACCGATAAATAAGTCGAACATGCAAAAAAAACAGCCGCTCATTAGAATGAAAATCACTGATATTCTAGTAGGTACTTAAGTTGCTACTGTACAAGTTATATTCGTTTTGAGATAGACAATACTCACGATTAGTTGAACAGGAGTTTTGAACAGACGATCAATCCTATACTGCTTCTATTCACTCTTTTGTTAACAGCAACTATGTTGCTTTATATAAACTAAAGTGATGTGGCTGTAATATAAATAAGAAGGGTCAAAAACTTAAAAGTTTTTGACCCTTGACATTGTTGCGTACACCATTTTGTTTATAAAATCCATCAACCTTTTCTTAATAAATTCATACGACCCTTACTATTCGAACAAGTAAAGAAAATGTTGGAAATATCATAACTCCTATGACTAGATACCATAAATCCATGATTAGATTCCCCAATGTAAACGGTACAATTATACCTGTGAATAAAATAAATGCTACTATTATTAGATTTAAAAAGTAGAAGCAACTCGCAGTATATAAGACCGTGTGATTTCTTAGTACTCAGTTTCTATAAACCAATGGTGGGGAAATCATAAATTAATTTAACGGATTAGATTTAAACTTTCTGTCAATATTACTTTTAAATCCTCTCCAACGGAATAACGGGAGATAGGAAAAAGATTGGGAAGATCTAATTCAGTTTCGGCCAATACCGAGCGATCACAGATAATTATATGAGGATTTCTTTTTATATATTCTGGTAATTGATCCACAGAATAATATAGATACGAATCGATCATATTGTAATCCAGATTAAGCCAGTGAATAAGTAATTCCCGATAAATGATATGTGCCTCTTCACTTTCTGCCACAACAAAGTACACTCTCTTTTGTTTCTCTCTAAAAATAAGACTCGAAGACACTTGTGCAGTGAACCACTCAATTGCTACATCACTAAAAATAAAAGGCGGTTCTGGCCATACCTCTTCTTTCCATTGAATAAAAATTTTTTTATTCTTGGTAAAAGTTGCAATTGTTCTTCACTTAGATAATGATGACGATACAACAAAAAATGTTGTAAGCTATTCCAAGTGGAATAACAAAAAGTAATGAGTGGACGTTCAAAAATAATTTGTGAAAATAAGTTATTTTTGAATTCCTCTTCAAAATGAAAGACCAAACTTTGGACTTCACGAATATTTTCAATGACATGTTCTCGTTCATACTGGTAATTGAGTTGAATTGTCATAAAGCTATCAGAATTTAGTGAGATGTTTTTATAAATAGTAGTCAAAAAAAGCAATTCATTGTTATCTAAATCATATTCTTTAAAAAACAATTTTACATTTGTTTGAATTTTCTTAAACGTTAAGCTTTCTTCTAATTTGTATTTTATTGAACTTTTCTGTACTGGATGGTCTTCGTATCTTGTGATGGTTAGATAAACAGCTAACGTCAAAAACGTGTATTCACGATCATTTTTCTCATAACAATTCGCTAAATCAAAAAATAACTTTTCTACAAATTCTTGTGATTGCTTCATTTTTTCTTTATCTAATGTATGACAATTAAGAGGTTTTCTAGCCAATACCGTTAATGTCACTAGTCTAAAGGTTATTTCATCATTTAACCAAGCTTTATTTTCATCTAAAAGACCTATCTCTATAAAATATTGTTCAACATTTTTTTTAGCTGAAAAGCCTTTGTCACTGAAACAAATTCATTTTCTACTATAGTTAAATAATTAGTTTCATCAGTCAAATAAAGTAGACATACATTTAAAAATTTCGAATAACTATAAATTTGTTTGATTAAATCATATCTTGTATAGATGGTATCAAACCAGACGGTCATGTGTGTTTTAGTGATTTCGTAGCTTACAATGTAATCTTCTAACTGGAAGACCAATCTATCAAAATCTCTTTTTATCGTATTGAAACTAACATCCAAGCGTTTTGCTACATCTGAAATCACTAATTTTTTACACTCGTATAGGTATTCTGTTAATTTCACCTGCCGCATAATTTCTTTCTCAATATAATTTTCGATCATACCAATCCTGCCCCCAATCACTACTTTCATTATAAGTTTTTTTCTCAAAGAATAGCATTAAACTGCCTTTCTCTTCTCCAAAAGAAATCAATTTTCCGTATTTGAAACTGTTTTAATATAAAATTGTGGTAAAATCCCTATATTTTGAAAATCTTTTGCATAATATTGAATATCCTCGATATACTCTCTATAAGTATATTCTGATTCTCGCTCTAAATAGGCAGCCAATGTCTGTTGATCGGAAAAATCACTATACGTCACCACCCCAATAACATTAATGATTTCGGCTTCTGTTTTTAAAAGATATAAAATACTTTCGATGCCTTTCGATTTCGAATATTGGATCTTCTGTAGACATTCTTGCTTTAAGGAATCAATTTTTTCCAATGCTAGTGTAATATTTTGTTTTACTTCTTTATTATTTTCGTCGTTATATTCTCGTTTTCTTAGTGCTAGAATTAACTGTTCAATTTCTTTTATATCCATCCATTTGTCCATAAGCTATCACCTCACTTACTAGATGAAACAAGCAAAGTAATTACTTACTTTGCTTGTAGGTATTACAATTATGGTGCTTTCACTAAATTCCAATTAACTTGTCCTGCATACTGATTCGCTTGTACCTGTGCCACTTCTGGGATCACTAATTCGGCATCCCCTAAAGCAAAATCGTAAACACCAGATGGTACGTTTTGGTTCACTTGCATGACGCAAACTTCAGCACCCGTTCCAATCTGAAGGTTGGCTGTACCAGTAACCTCTGAAATTGGTGTGAAATCTGACTCTTGTACGGGTGATTGGCCATTATTATTATTCTTATATACTTGCCCATTGGTATTTTTTGATTTAATATAACTCCCTTCAATTCCTGGTGTATTCCAAACCAACTGCGCATTCAACTGCCAAGTTGAACCAGAGTTTTGATCCTTGACTCCAATATGAAATCCGGAACCATTTTCTAATGGAATACTTTGTTGTCCACTTTCTTGGAGTTGCGTGGTAGGTATATTAAAGGACTTTGGAAGATAAGCTAAAGCTAAATTTTCTTTGCTATCAGGATTTGGTTTGATACTTTCCCCTGGTACATTCGGCTCTGTTACTTTTTTCCATGTTGGTTTATAGGTCGAATTAGTAATTGCAAATAAATCTTTTCCTGGGGCTATAGTCCATGGGTTAGTGAAGTTGACTTCCCAGCCAGCAAATTCATAGCCAGCTCGTAGGGGTTGATTTTCTTGCATCCATCTATTTATCGCATCCAGTGATCCTTGCTTAGAATCAACTGCAACTGTATTGAAATATTTTTTAATTCCTGTTGTTCCATCAGGATATTGCCCGTCGCCACTACTTATATTTAATAACGCTGGCGTTTGAGTAAATTTATACTCATTAAGTAAATGTGGATCATCTGTAACAACCAAGAATCTGCCGCCTGCATAGGTAGTACCAGAAAACATATGTGTAGTATTTGCTCCATTTGTTCTGAGATTCGGAATATATAGAACTTCTAAGCTCGAACCAGCGAACATGTTAGACATGTCCTTTACGGATGATGTATCCCAAGTCGATATTCCAATTTCTTTTATATAGTTTAAGTCTGAAAAAGCATTATTCATATTTGTAACATTCGATACATCTAAATTATTTAAATCTAAAACCTTAAGATATCTCCTGTTACTGCAGATCTTTTCCATTGAATCTCCTGCATATTTTACTTTAGAACCATTTGAACTAACTCTTAAGATATTAGTACTGTTATCAGTAAATGCTGCTGCTCTGTTAATAGCAATCTTCTCAATAAACACCTCTGTACATTGAGCATACTTCATTGGATCTAATGCTTGTAGATCTTCCAAAGTAGGAATTACTCTCTTAGCTCTAGTTATGTTTACTGGTCCTACATATTTATTAATTGTAGCTGTAGACCCTGTTACTGTAATATCCCAATCCGCTAATACAATTTCTGGATCAGCTGTTCCTGTTGCTGTTGCTGTTGCTTTTTCATTTCCCGTTTCTTTAGTTTTAGAAGAATCGGTTTGCGCCTTTTCTTCTGCTTGTTTCTCTGTTGTATCACTCGTTTCTGAAGACGAGCTAGATTCTGTTTCACTTGTCTCAATCGTTTCTGCTTCCTTTTGCTCCGTTTCTTCATTCTCAGAAGAAGCAGTCAGATTTTCAGAAGTAGTTTGGGAAGATGCTCCTTCTGGGGATATTTCTTGGTCTTCCTCCAGACCATTTTCCTCACTTTGAACTGTTTTCAGTGGATCCAATGGATTTAGGACTAAATCCTTTTCTTCTGAGTAATTCTGAGTTACTTGAGTATCCGATGGGTTTGTTGCTTGTGCACACACATTTGTTGTGATCAAACATAGGTTACTAGCTAAAATTGCAGAACATAGTCCAACAACTTTTGTTGCTTTCATGTAATACAGACTCCCTTCTTTCTTATAATTGGTTATTAAGGATAAATACATATATGATAGATAAAACCGCTACACTCAATGAACTGATCAAACCACAATAGTTTATATATATATACATTTAACTTAGATGGTTCTACTTCACTTGCTTGTTTATAATGAATCAAGAAATAACGAATCTGAATCATTAAAAAGACAACAGCCATAATTAGCAAACAAATAGGCAATACATACATTATTCTTCCTTCTCCTTTCTTCGTTTTGGTTTACAAATATAAAACAAGAAGATTGACACAATCAGTCCTATACCACCGCAGAGCAACCAATTATTTTTAACGGCTCCAGTTTCCGGTAAAAATGATGTTTTTAAAAAATGATTTTCTCCTTTTCCTTGGTCGAGTGAACTAGTGCCTTTGCCTGCTATAGTGAGTGAAGAATCTGCTGTATTCTCGCTTCTATCATTACTCAGATCATTGGTTGTATTATTTGTTGTATCATTCGTTGTATTATTTGTTTCGTCACTCACTGTTTCTCCAGGTAATTTATCTGGCATGATTTTTTTGTATAAAGTAATCTTAAGATCTGTCTCTGTTTGCTCTTGTGCCTCTGCTTCTACTCCTGTTGAAGTACCAGGAATTAGCATTGAGCCGAGAAATAAGCTACACATTAAACCAGTCAATATACATTTCTTTTTCATTCTTTTCCTCCTTTAACAAATAAAATATATAAAGTACTAATCAATGAGGTGATCACCATGATCCACAAACTCCATATTAACTAGGACGGAATTTGAACCTTAAAGGTAGATTCCTTGTTGATTATTTTTGTTTGCTCCTCTGAAATAGTAAATTTTTGTGTAAATTCCCAAGTATTTTTCTCTGAAATCACACGACCTTTAAAAATATAGTCTCCAGGCTTGAGCTCTTCCTTTTTCCAATCAAATTGGAAAGGGTAGACAGAGTAAGGAGCCATTCGAACATTTTCTGTTTTGTGTGTTTGTACAACTTTTTCGCCCTCTGCTTGAAGAATTTCTCCTTCTACTGTTGATTTTTCAAGAATATAAGGATTTGGATTCACAATATCTGATTGAACCACTTTTTTTCCTGCAACTAATTTAGCCTCTACGTTTTCTAATGTTAAATCCACTCCCTCATTGACACTCATAACCGGATCTGCTTCTTGGTTGGTTAATACCACACCTAGTGTGTAACTATAAGTATTTTCCACTGACAATTGTTTATTTGAAGTATCTTTATTAGTTAAGTCTGATACTACAATTCCACCAAGAATGATCCCTTCTTGTTCTTTTTCCGGCATTTTTAAATCTAATGTCGCAATTGCTTCCCCATTAGCTGGTACCTTCACTTCCTCTTCTTGTGGTTTCAAAAGAGACGTCAAAGGAGTGTTTAACGTCTTATGGTCAGCTAACTTTCCTGTGTAATCAATCAAACCATTCGCATTCGTATTTCCATTGGTTACTTTCACATGTAGTGTTTTTTCAGCATCCGATTGGTTGATCAATTTCACTTTTAATTGATCAACTGCCCCAGGTTCTTCTCTCAAATAGAAATAACTAACATTAGGATCGATTTGGTGTTCATTCGCAACACCTTCAATCGTATATCCACCATTTGCTTGCGCTGTCTCATCTGCTTTTACGTTTATACCTAGCCAACTACTTACACAAACCAATAACGTGAAAAAAATAATCTTACTTTTTTTCATCTATCTACTCTATCCTTTCTATTTATTTTTCTATATACTTAAATACCTAAAAAATTTTCCCAATTAAAGTTGCTCTTTTCATTACGTGTGTTTAATGTATTTTTCTCACTTTCCAACTAAGGTCGATCATTTGATTAATAGCACTAACTATAGTCCCAGAGCGTATAAAACGAGAAGTTGAACATGCTACTTGTTTCTTCATTTATCCTCTCCTTATTCATTGGCTTATATCCTAAAGAAACAAGGTTTTAGTATAAAACCTTGTTTCCTTAGGAATAAAACCATATCGTTTTATTCCTAATAAGCTAAATTAAGGATTTGGAGCAATAGTTAAGTTCCAATCAATTGTTCCTGTATAGCTACCAGCCGGTACTACACTGGCATTTGGAATATTAATTTTAAAGTTCTCTACAGAGTAATCATATATTCCATCTTTCATACTACCTTCTTTAGTTTCCATAATAGTTGTAGCTGTGTTACTAATTGTTAAATCCTTTGCAGTGGTAGTAACTACATCGTTAGCAATAGTAGAAAGGTTTCCTTTACCATCATTTTCTTGAACAGTGCCGTTGGTACCTTTAATTGTGACACCTGTAAAATCACTCGCATGTTGATTTTATAAGTTTTTTTCTACAAATCAATCGAAAAAATACAAAACAAACCTTAGGTGAACGCCCTCTTTTCCCCCAAAAAAAGTAAATAAACAGTTTTTTTGTTTGTTTTGTTTTTCAAATATTAAGCAAAAAAAAAAAAACTAAAAATAAAAACCACAATAGAAAATTCTATTTAAATAAAGGGAGTAATCTATAAAACATACTTATTCAATTGATTTAATCAAGTCTTCTGCGGTATTTTATTTCTCTTCATTTTTATCGAATAATGGTTTTTATGGTCGTTTGTTTAATCACATTCAATACCTTTTTGGATCTTAACTAGGAAATCGACTATGATGACGGTACCATTTTTTGTTAAGTACATGATTCTTAATGAATAGAGAGTAATTATCGACCACTTGTTTAAAAAATTATTGACTGTTCTCTCTATAAGTATCTCTATTATTAATATAGGCTATACTTTTTGATATTCGTGCAATTCGCAACATCTTTTTTAAGATTCAAAAAATAGAAAAGACACCTTGAACTCCTTTAGAATTAATTTCGCGAACCAATTCATAAGAGGATTCAAGATGTCTTATACTAAGTTTATCAAAGATAGCTAAATACCCCAGACCCAACTATCCATTTTTAGAAAAATTGTTTAACCAAAGAAAAATATAAAGGACATATTTGCTTGATTTATAAAGATGTTCTTCAGTACAAGCCAGAAGAATAGCCACATTCTCCAACATATGGGAAGTACTTTTTTAAACTACCGAATGAAGGAAAACAATGCACTGCTTATGTTTTTTTGAAATATGAAGCTTTTGATTATCTTCATATAGTATTTACACTTCTAGAATATTTCAAATAGAAGAAATAGACGATATCAATGGTCAACAGTTGTAGTAATAACGAATGCGTAGCGCCACTTCCATAATGGCCATTTTCTATATTGTCTGTACGAGAAGTTTGAAGCACATATTGCACTGCCTTCTCTAAATCTGACCCACCCAACTGAGTCATTCCAATTGTTGTTATATCATTCTTTCTGGCTTCTCTAATCAATTGTAAGACTTCTCTGTTTTTCCCTGAATGAGAAATCCCCCAAAAAACGATCTTGTTATACTCTAAATCATTTTTTATTTGTTCCAAAATCAATGATTTGTCTTTTTCAAAGATAACCATTTTCCCAATTTTCAACCACTTTTGTCGTATATCTTCTGCAGCTATTCCAGAAGTTCCTACGCCAAATACATAAATCTTGTCTGCATCATAAATTTCTTTGACAATTCTGTTAATAGTTTTTTCATCTAATAGTTCCCCTATAGAATCCACAACCAACTTGTCATTAATTAATATTTTATTTTTAGTAACTTCAAATGATTCATCAAACGAAATATAATTGTATTCATTTCTAACTTGTTTTTCAATTGAACGAGAAACAGCTAATTTAAAATCAGAATATTTTTTATAACCTATTTTTCTTGAAAAACGAATAACAGTAGCTGGGCTTGTTTCTGATAGATCTGCTAATTTTTGAGCAGTCATGTGTGGAATATCACCAAGATTAGCTAATATGTAACTAGCTAATTTCTCTTCAGTCATGGACAACTCATTTTGAACATTCTCAATGTTTTTTATAAGACTCATTTTTTTCTCCTTTGTTTCTTCTATAGTAATAATACACAGCATTCGTATTAAAATCTTGGGATATAGGCAACACTCTAATATTTTTTTGTGCTAGTCTTCCTATCAATGATTCTCTAATGAATTCATTTTTTTCTAACACAGAACCGGCAAAAGCAATTTCCATATTTTCTTGTTTCGCTTTCATTTTATGAATCAAACTATCTAACAATAAATTTAATGCTTCTATAGAATCTGTCAAAATTTTGGATTTTACATCCCCATCTTTCGCATACATGGCAACAAACAAGGCTGCGTCTGCAATTTCTTTTTTGCTTTTTTCATAAAATCGACTAATAGCTTTCATTGAATCTTTTTCACCAATATATTCCAAAAATTCTAAAGAAAAATCAGTTAGTTCCAATCCAGCATCTAATTCATTTACTAATTGTTTGTAACAAGCCAAACCAATAGAATAAGCACTTCCCTCATCTCCTAAAAGATGCCCCCACCCACCTACTCGATAAAAAGTAGCATGCTGCAAACCATAGCCAACTGATCCCGTTCCTGAAATGATCAGTCCGCCATCATTTCCTTTTAGTTTATTAATTAGTGCCAATTTCGCATCACTCATTACAATGAATGGACAGTTATATAATGCTTTTAATTTGTTTTCAATATCATTTTGAAGCCCACTTGTTTCTATTCCTGCAATCCCCACAAGAATCATTTTAACTTCATTATGATATTTAGTTAATAAAAAATTTAACCCTTGTTGAATAATCGACCACGCATACTCTTTTTGGACAACAATATTTGCTGCATCCAAGTTAAAATCTTTAACCAAAACACCATTTACATCGTACATACTAAATTTTGTTTTTGTTCCGCCAGCATCTACCCCAATGAGATATTCCATACCTACACTCCTCATAAAAAGAGGACTTTATAACTAAGCCCTCTTTTAACGTATTAATTATTTTCATTAATTTGCTTTTGCATTTTGATTAATCGCTCAATCAATGCTTGTTCACTCATAACCGTCATTAATTGATCTTGGGCATGAATCAATAGTAAACTAATTTCGCCTTTACCCGCCAGATTATCTTGAATCAATTGAGTTTGAATATTATGTGCTATATTCATCTCCTCTTTTGCCTTGTTTAACAAATTATCTATTTCGTCATATTTTTTATTCTCTGCACATTCTAACGCTTCAAACAACGATCCGCGTGCATTCCCACTATGAACAATCAAATCAAAAATGATTGTTTCTAATTCTTCCATATTTTTCACATCCATTAATATTTAATTCTGTTAATAAAGACGATAAATAAATAGATTACAAATCATAAACATTACTACAAATGTAAGAAAAGTAAAATAAATATACCGCTTCCATTTAAACGGTTCTTTTTTTTCAAAGTATAAAATGATCATTGGAAATACAAAGCTTATTGCTAAAATATTTCCCCAAAATAAAAGTTTTTTTGAATTATAAATAGTACTAAAATAAATAAGAATGATGTTTATGATTAATAAACACAAAACATAAACAAAAGCATTTAAAAAACGGGATTTATCTCTCATTCTTCTTCCAACTCAAGTTGTAATTGTTTTTTGTCATAAATTTTAAAGAACGGATAATAAATAAAAGTTGATATCAAAATATTTATAATCACTAACACAATCGCACGCCAATCTCCGCCAGTTGCTAAAAAAGCGCCAATTGGTGCAGGTAATGTCCATGGTGGTTGTACGTACATCAAATGAATAAATTCTAATTTAAACGCAAACCACGTTACAATAGTCATAATTACTGGTGATAAAACAAACGGAATAAAGAATAGTGGATTAAGCATGATCGGGAATCCAAATATAACTGGTTCATTGATATTAAAAATACTTGGGATCAAGCATGCTCGACTAATTGACTTCGTATATTTGGCACGGCCAAATATAATAGCGCAAATAATCAATCCTAAAGTAGCTCCCGATCCGCCAATCCAAATAAACCATTGAAAAAATGTTTCTGGAGCAATATGTGTAGGTGTCTGATGGTTCGCCACTTTTTCAGCATTTTCAGTAAAATATTGTAACCAAATTGGACGCGCCACAGAACCAACGATTGAATCTCCATGAATCCCAAACAGCCACAAAAATGTTACTAACAAGACTGGAACTAACACACCTAAAAAGGTATCCCCTGCTTTAACTAAAGGAGAAAATAAAACTTGTATTACTTGTTCCAAGTTGATTTTAAACACTACATTAATTGTACCAATGACAGCAATTACAATGGCAGCTGGAATAACTGCTTCAAAAGAATGCGCCACCGAACTAGGAACTTGTTCAGGCATCTTAAACATCACATTTTTTTCTTTACAAAAACGTAAAACTTCCACTGCAAAAATTGCTAAAATCATACATGGAAAAATTCCAACTGAACCTAAAGATTCCATGGGTAACATTAGCCCTTCATCAAATTGAACTGGCATAATGCTTAATAAAAAAGCAGCTACTGATAATTGCCCCCCTGTCAATGGATCCAAGTCATAACTTTTAGCCAAATTATAACCTATACCAAAACAGATATATAAAGACATAATCCAAAAAGTCATTCGATAAGGAATTAATATTTCACTAATGTGTTCGGCTGCCCATTGATGAATTCCCCAGGTTTCTGGAACTGGCGGAAAAGCAATAATTAAAAAGAAACTTCCTACGATAATGAATGGTATCGCCGAGACAACGCCATCCCGCAAAGCTCGTAAATGACGTTGCTCTGAAATTTTTGACATAGGCAATGCCACTTTTTCCTCTAAAACTTCAAAAAAACGGTTCATATTCTGTCTACAACCTTTCTTTTAATTAGTTTTGTTCAATTAAAGCTAATAAATGTTTTCCTCCCAGTGGACTATAATCTCTAGGTTGAATCAATTCAATTGGCAAATTCATTTCATCTGCTACCTCTTTAAATAATTTAAATCGGTGTTTCACTTGCGGGGCAACTAAAATGATGTCCCATTTCTTTGATTTCATTGCATGCTCTGCTTCGCCACTTCCAACTGCGGAACTTTCTAATTCAACATTATTTTTTTCTGCTTCCTTTTCTAAAGCTTTTTCTACAATCGCACTAGACATTCCACCAGAGCAAATAAATAAAACGTGTTTCATAACAATTACCTCCAACTTAAATTTTATTTGTTTGTTTCTTTATAAAATCTTGATACCAATAAAAACTGTCTTTCTTGTATCGACGGTATGTTCCGTTTCCTTCATTATCCCCATCAACATAAATTACCCCATACCGCTTATCCATTTCACAACTACCAGCAGAAACAATATCAATGATGCCCCAAGCAATATATGCACGAATATCCACTTTGTCTTCTTTTTCTGCCTTAATGATCTCGTTAAAATGAGAATCAAAATAATTGATTCGATATAAATCATGAACTTGTTCTTTTTCCAATACATCCTTCGCGCCAAAACCATTTTCAGCAATAATGACAGGACAATTATAGCGATCATAAACTTTATTCAAGGTTGTACGTAACCCTATTGCATCAATCTGCCATCCCCACTCACTAGCTTGAAGATAAGGATTTTTAGTTGTAATAACTAAATTACCAGCAGTTTTCTCCACTTCTTCTGTAGTGACAACACTTGAAGAATAATAAGAAAATGAAATAAACTCACAAGGAAATTCACTCAATACTTTTTTATCGTCTTTAGTTATATTCAAGTTAACCTTATTTTTTTCAAAAAAATCGTCCATGTAATAAGGATATTTCCCTTTCATTAGCACATCACTACAAAACCATTGATTAACTTGTTCTTCCTTAACTAATTTGAAATTATCTTCTGGTTTTGGCGTAAATGGGTAATAACAAAAACATGAAATCATTGCACCAAACTCCCCAGATACCTTCAATTTTTTTGCTAACTGGATCGTTTTCGCATTCGCAACAAACTGATGATGCAAAGATTCAAAAACTTTTTGCATATCATAGCCTTCACTTTCCGGCTTAATTAAACCGGTTCCATTATATGGGCTAAAGTAACCAGCATTTATCTCATTAAAAGGTAACCAATAATCAACATAACTCCCCCAACGCTCAAATACAAAATTCGCAAAATTCAAATAGTAGCGAATCATATTTCTATTCGTCCATCCACCATAATTTTCGACCAGATACAAAGGTACAGCATAATGATTCATTGTTAGAAAAATTTTAATATTATTCTGTTTACAAAATTCAAAAATCTGATCGTAGTACTGAACGCCCTCCATATCTGGTTTTTCTTCAATTCCTTTTGGAAATAGCCTTGCCCAACTTAATGAAAAACGATAAATTTGAATACCTAATTCTTTCAATAAGTTTAAATCTTCTTCTACATACTCATAACCTTTCGTTCCAACTCTAAATGGATAATACAGCTTACTTTCTTCATCTTTCGATTCTTGAATCACTTGTTTGGTTAATAATCTCGTCTGCATAGTTGCATTACTATTTCTTGGCAAATATGGTCTACAATCTTGAGTATCGATTCCTTTTTTTTTGTCAAAACCTCCTTCATATTGACTTGCCGCAGTAGCTCCTCCCCACATGATCACTTTTGTAACCCCTTTCTTTTAGCGGTAAAAAAAAATTATAATTCTAATCACAAATACTAGACGACCAATTAAACATAGAATCATAATTACATAGCTAATCATACATCCCACGAATTTTTATTTCAACATTTTTATAAAAAATAAGATTTTTTATTCCAAAAAGAACAGCCGTTAAAATTCTATTTTACTAGTACAATAATCAAATTTCTCTCTTAATCCATCGATTCAATAACATTAAATAATAATAAAAAAACTAATACAAAAGCTATTAACTTTATTGGTTCTATACTTTTTAATGAAAGTGCAGATCGCCAACATCTTTTATATGATGGAAAAATATAGAAAAGACACCTTGAACTCCTTTAGAATTAATTTCGCGAACTAATTCATAGGAGGTTTCAAGATGTCTTTTACTTAGCTTATCAAAGATACCCTAACTATCATTTTATCATTTGACAATGAGCCTAAAAACAGGCTAGCTGGCTTTTGTTTCTTCATTGTATTTTGTTTGATTACATTTCCTTTCCCTCTAACTGCTTGACTTCTTCAGCTGTCATTGGTCGATACTCGCCGAGTGCTAAGTCTTCTGGGAGCAGGAAGTTCCCCATTCGGATTCTTTTAAGATAAGTGACTTCTTTTCCTACGGCTTTGACCATCCGTTTGACTTGATGGAATTTTCCTTCATGTAGGATCAAGTGAATCACTGATGTTTCATCTTCCGAATTGACTGAAACAATCGATAACTGAGCAGGTCTGGTTTCTTCGCCACCATCAATCGTCAATCCTTGACTAAATGCCTGTACATCAGCTTCGGTCATGATACCGTTAACTTCAGCGAAGTACTCTTTTTCGACGTGTTTTTTTGGGGAAAGTAAACGGTGCGCCAAGCCGCCATCATTTGTCACAACCAATAAGCCTTCTGTATCTTTATCTAAACGCCCGACTGGAAAAAGGTCTTCCCGATAAGAAGTATCATCGAATAGATCAAGCACTGTTTGATCGTAGTTGTCTTGAGTGGCTGAAATTACTCCAGCTGGTTTATTGAGGATATAATAAAAATCTTTTTGGTAAATGAACTGTTCGCCTTCATAAGTCACTTGATCCTTCCATTCATCTACTTGGAATTTGTCACTTTTAATGGTTTGATCGTTCACTTTGATGTGCCCTTTTTTGATCAGTGCCTTGACTTCTTTGCGACTGCCTAATCCGACATCCGCTAAAAATTTGTCTAATCGCATGCTTTTCCTCCATTTGATTGAAAAAAGAAGTTAAGGGATAATAGGGAACATTATTCCTAACTTCTTTTTTCAAATTTTATTTACTACTTGATTCTTAATCGATGGCGTAATCGAACCATACTTGGTCCTAAAAGACGTTCAGCTAATCGAATTTTTAACGCTAAGTATGCGTACACCGTACCGCCAACACCAGCTACAAATAAAATCAAGAACAATGACTGAATTTTACTATCTTGATTGAGGAATAAACCGAAAACAGATTTCGTGACCCCAGCTGCTGCCAGCATGATCAGTGTCAAAATAAAAATCAATAGTGTTCTCCGCCAAACAAAACTTGGTTTGAAACGTGCCACTTGACGCATCTTTTTTAAAATCAACGTGCAAGAAACAGCAAAACCGATCATCGTCGCAAATAATGGACCATAGACTTCAAACAGACGGATCGCTGGATATTGCAAGATCACCTTCACGACAAAACCGATTGCAAGATAACGGATCGCTGCGGCATTTTCAAACATCCCTTGAAGCATATTGGAAACTAACATATATAGACCAAGGAACAGCCCCACAAAACTGGCTTGGATCAACACGTGACTTCCTAGTTTATCAGGTGCATAAAACAACGTATTTAAAGGATAGGCTAGCAAGATCACGCCAAAGGTAGCAGGAAACATAAAGAACGAAAACAATTGTAAATTGCCACTTGTCAGTTTCGCTAAACCACGGTGATCTTTGATCGTCACTGCTTCGGTGATCAACGGCAACCCAGTAGAAGCGATGGAAGTAGCAAGCGCAATCACGACCATCGTCAATTTATCTGGGTTTGCACTGAAAATTGAAAAGAGATCCAATAACTGATCTTTGGAATATTCAGTCGTTGCTGACATGATTTTAATAAAGGTAAACTGATCTACTAATTTAAAGATCGTCACTCCTGACCCAACAATAATAAACGGAATCGCTTCTTTGATCGTATCTAGTAACAATTCTTTTGTCGCTACGTTGACTTGGTTATGACTATACTGGACACGTGCCGCTGAATACGCCTGTTGTTTTTTCAAAAAATACAACAAAACCAAAATACTTGCTAACATTCCGATAAATGCAGCAAAAGTCGACTGAGTAACTGCTGTGACATAATCGCCTTTCATGACTTTCATAATAATAAAGGTCGCAAGCAACATGTAAAAGATCCGTGCGACTTGTTCCACGATTTGGGAAAGTGCATACGGCATCATTTCTTGGTTTCCTTGGAAATACCCTCGTATAACACTCATACAAGGAAAAACAAGTACCGCGATACTGAGTGATCGCATCGTTGGAATCAATTCTGCTCCGCCACCAGAAGCATGTGCGAGCCAAGGCGAAGCCACATACATAAATAATGAAAATAAGAGTCCTAGTACACCCATCATCTGTAATGCTCGAATAAATAAACGCCGAGAAGTCCCATATTCATTTAATGAATTGTAGCGAGCGGTTTGCTTGGCGATCGCCGCCGGAATCCCAGCTGTCGAAATCAGTAGGAACAAAGCATAAATATTGTAGCCCATATTGAATAATCCATTAGCAGCTTTCGCATTCTCCCCCATCCAAGCGTACCAAGGGATAATGTAGATCGCACCGAGTAACCGGGAAATGATATTACTAGCTGTCATCCAAGCAGAGCCACGAGCCATTTTTTCTTGAGGTGTTAAATTTTCCATTGCTGGTTTTCGTTGATTAGTCATCGATCAGATTCCAACTTTCTTCAAAACATTACTAACAGTTTAATAGTAAAAAGGGAAACTGGCAATCTTTTTTGTGTGATTTTTCTGTAAATTCAACATTTTTAAGATAACGTTTTCTTTCTAGCTATCATAAAGTTCCTCCTCAATAATGTTCGTTATTATTTAACATTTATAATTACTAACGAGTTGTTTTTTTCTTATGCTATACTAGTTCTATAATTAGCGAACGGAGGATGCGCTTATGCTGAAAGAATTGAAAAAAACACCGATCATTTTACTAGGTGTCGTTTTTATTGCCATTGGTTTGAATTGGTTTTTACTGCCACATGACATTGCTTCAGCAGGAGTCGGAGCGATCGGACATTTAGTTGAGACTGCCTTTTTGATTCCACGATCCATCACGGTTTGGTCAGTGAATGTCATCATGCTGCTATTAGCTATACTCTTATTAGGAAAAATGATCTTCATTAAAGCAGTATTTGGTAGTTTGCTCTTTCCACTTGTGTTAGATGTGATTCCTAAAACACCGATTTTTTATTCTCATCTTCTTTCGTTGATCATGGGAAGTCTACTTTTTAGTACGGGTGTCTATACGCTTTATACAGTTGGTGCATCAAACGGTGGCGTGACAATCCCACCAATCATCCTCCAAAAGTTCTTCCGTATCCCGGTTTCTAAAGGATTACTCTTAACGAATCTAATCATTGTTTGGTTGAATTATCTTGTGTTTGGATTACGGGAAACCCTCTATGTCTTATTTTCTATCGTTTTAAGTTCACTATTCTTAAAGCTATTGGGACGGATCTATCCGATCACAAATGATCTAGAGGCGTGATGCTCTCACTGTTGATTCAAGAATTACGTGCAAAAAAATCAAGAACTGTTCTGTTGGAACAATGTGTTATGCATTCGTTTCGGATAGGTCAGTAATGCTAGACAAGTAACAAGCAATTTTTATATAAAAAAGAGAAAAAGCTCAACACGTTCGGTCGTTTTGAGTTTTTTTCTCTTTCCTATTCTCTTTTGAGATAGCTGATTCCCTTTTTAGCAACTCTTTTGAAGTATGCTATAATAAATCAGAACCCAATGAATAATAAAGTGAGGGATGATTCAATGAGCTTCTCTTTAGAAGATATCCGTAAATTATTGATCAAAGAAAATTTATTAAAAGAATTTGTTTCTGTTCAAGGTTGGCATTTAGATGCTCCTGAGCAATTTGTATTCAAAAAGTTAAGTTATGACTCACGCCAAGTAGATCATGAGACGTTGTTTTTTTGTAAAGGTCTGAATTTCAAAGAAGAGTATTTAACAAGTGCGATCTCGAATGGTTTGAGCTACTACGTCGCTGAACAGCCTTACGAAAATACAGCAACTGGTATCATCGTGACTGATATTCGCAAAGCGATGGCGATCCTTTCCATGGCTTTTTATCAGTATCCCCAAAAACAATTGCAAGTGATCGGCTACACTGGAACTAAGGGAAAAACGACAGCAGCCTATTTTACCAAAGCCATTTTAGATCATGCGACAAACAACAAAACAGCGTTGCTTTCAACAATGAACACGACTTTAGATGGACAAACTTTTTTTAAATCCCATTTAACAACGCCTGAATCGTTAGACTTGTATCGCATGATGGCGGAAGCGGTAAAAAACGGTATGACACACTTAGTGATGGAAGTTTCCTCACAGGCTTACAAAACACAACGGGTATATGGTTTAACGCTAGATGTAGGAATCTTCCTGAACATCTCTCCTGATCATATCAGCCCCATTGAACATCCAACTTTTGATGATTATTTCTATTGCAAACGTCAACTGATTTTAAATTCTAAAACTGTGATTTTAGATCATGAAAGTGATCATTTCGATCTTTTACAGGAAACGGCTGAGTTAGCAAACGTCCCTTACATCACTTATGGACGTTCTGCCGAATCTGATTATGAAGTAAAAAGTTTAACTTCAGGGAACCATGCCTTTCACTTGATCAAACACAACGGAAAACTTGATATCGAAGCAGACTATGAGATCCAATTAGCCGGTGATTTCAACCAAGAAAATGCAGCAAGTGCTATCATTGCGGCTGCGTTGACTGGCGCTTCCATCGAGGATGCCCAAAAAGGACTCAAAGCAGCACGTGTGCCTGGACGGATGGATCAGTTGATCCAAAAAAATGGCAGTCATGTTTATGTCGATTATGCACATAATTATCTCAGTTTAAAAACATTATTAGAATTTGCCAAAAAAGAACATCCGAAGGGTCGGGTCATCGTTGTTCTAGGTAGCCCCGGAAACAAAGCAGTTTCTCGCCGTCAGGATTTCGGAAAAGTATTATCAGAAACGGCTGACGTCGTCTTTTTAACAGCGGATGATCCAGCGTTTGAAGATCCACAAAAAATCGCTGAAGAAATCAATGCAGCTATCACTAATGCTGAGCTTGAGGTTCACTATGAAATGGATCGTCCAGAAGCGATCAGACAAGCATTAGCGATCAGCAATCCTGAAGATTCCGTTGTAGTCGCTGGAAAAGGAGTCGATCCTTATCAAAAAATCAATGGGATAGATGTTCCTTATAAAGGCGATTATGAAGTCGTCAAAGAACTGATTGAAGACTGAGTATTTCAATGAATACCACTTATTTACAATAAAAAATACGAGATGCGAAACGTATTGAAGCGACCTCCAAAAATTAGATTTTTTGAAGGTCGCTTCACATTTATCGTAGTTTTCTATCTTTGTTTTTATTGAATTAATTGAAGCAAATCACATGGCTTTATTCCGCAGCTAATTCGGCTGCTTTTTCTCTTTCTTCAGTCAATAGTTTATTGTCATAGTATTTGATGAATGGTAACCAAATGAAGAACGCTAAAATTGCACATAATACTGCTAAAACAGCCGCCTTCCAGTCTCCCCCACTACCGACAAATGCGCCAGCATTGGCTTAACGATCTCGAAGCGAATGGCAAAATAAGCTAGTGAAGCCGATGCCATCGGTGCTAGGAAAAATGGAACAGCCAGATACGGATTATAAACAATTGGCATCCCAAAAATAATTGGCTCATTGATATTAAAGATACCTGGAACTAGTGAAGCTTTCCCTAGTACTTTTAATTGATCGGATTTAGCCAAAAAGGCAATGAAGAAGATCAATCCTAATGTGGCCCCTGATCCTCCTACTGTTACATAGGAATTATTAAATTCGCCAGCAAGCGGGAAATTCGCTCCCTGTGCATTTGCTGCCATGTTCGCTAATACGATCGGTGTCAAGAAAGAAGTAATGATATTGGCGCCGTGGATACCCACGATCCATAGTGCATGGATCAAGAAATAGATCACCATGATCCCTAACCATGTGTTCGTTAATTGAGTAACAAACCCGAATGGGATCGCAATCATTTTGAAGATATCTGTTCCTAATACAACCAACAGACCATTAACAAGCATCACGACGAAGCCAATCACAAATGTAGGGATCAAAGCTGTAAAGGAACGAGAAACACCTGGAGGTACTACATCAGGCATCTTGATGACCCAATTCCGTTTGACACAGATGCAATATAATTCAACAGCTATATATGACATGATGATTGCTGTAAAGATACCGGAAGTGCCTAGCCGCTCGACAAATGAGCCCATCCGAATCCCGTTCACAACAGTTTCCGTATCTGAGATACTAGCGATCAAGCTTACTTTCCCATCGGATAACACTAATTCCGGAATACACATGAAGAAAGCAAATACCGCAAGCAGCGAACCAGTTAAAGGATTGACATTCAACCCTTGTTCATCTCGTTCGATTGAAGTCAGTTCATAAGCAAAAACAATAGCAAAATAAATGGATAAAATCCCCATGGTCATCGTGTTGATGATCATGTACAAATCACTGACTTTAAAAAATGTAGCGTTGAAAAACCCTTCAAGAAATGGAAATGGTAAAGGTAAGATATTCAAAACCAAAAACATCGACCCGACAATCGTAAATGGAATCGAAGCCATCCCTGCTGCCATTACCGCCCGAACGATTTTCATTTGTGCAATTTTTCCCATCGGTCCCATCAAATACTTTTCCAAAAATTTAAACATTAGTTACTCCCCTTCCCTAATTGTGAAATCTTTTCATATTGTTTAACACGTTGATATTGACGGTCTTGATTACGTTCAATTTTTTCTAAGCGGAACCAGCAAAAGCCACAAACAAAGATACCGCTTACAAATAATGCGAGTAAAAATAGCTTGGTGCTATGATCATTAGACATAAATGGAAAAAATGAGCGATACCATGGGGTAAGTAGTAAGCCACTGATTCCTACGTTCATCATTCCTTGAATCTTAAAATAATTGCTCGTCCAAGGTGCTCGGTTCGTGTGCGTACGATAAAGTATGACTTGTTCACCGATAGCAGGAACGATCAAAGCCAGCAAGCTAAGCGGCAGTAGCCAGGCACTGCTTCTTGCGATTAATAGTAGTACTAGCCAATTAAGATTGATGAAAAAGAAAAAGGCTGTCAAATAACGAATCACAAGATAACGATTGAAGTACATGATTTTCAAACTAAATTGTTTCTTTTCTAAAGCTAATTGTTGCTTCTTAGTTTCATCCACCTTAATCTCCTCTTTCAAGCTTTTTGTTGATACAAATAACTCATTTCATTTGCGACTTCTAAAAGGGTCATTGTTGTCATTAAATGATCTTGGGCATGGACCATGATGATCTCCATCTCGATTTTTTGCCCACTTGCATATTCTTTTAGCAAGTTTGTCTGGGCTTTATGCGCTTCTAAAATAGCTTCATTTGCTTTATCTAATTGTTGACTTGCTTCCGCTTTTTCTCCTTGCCGTAGAAGTTTGAAGGCTTCATGAATCAATGTTCGGGCATTTCCACTATGCAAAATAATATCAAAAGCGATGACTTGTAATTCTTCACTCGTCATATTTCCAGTCACACGTATTCCTCCTTATTCAATCACCTCGTCAAAATGATTGCTAAAATTTTCAAACGTTGGTTCAATTAAAATTTGTTGTTGCAAATCTGTGCGATCAATTAATTGCACAATTGCTTTTGTCACTATAGTAATTTCTTCGTTTTCAATAAAAGATGGTGACACGAGAAAAACAAATTTGATCTGTTGGTAATCATCCCAAAACATCCCCTCCGGAATCACTGCGACTGCAATTTTTGTCGTGACCCCTACTGGAATAGCTGGATGTGGGACTGCAACGGTTTCACTGAAGACAATCTGTCCCATTTTCTCTCGCTTGCTGATTTGTGCCATCATTTCAAGGGTATAATCTTTTACTTCGTCTTTTTCTAAAAGCGAGAGTAGGTCTAAAATCACCGTCTCTTTAGTTGGTCTTTCAGAATAGACTTTGTACCATCTTTCAGAAAGCTGGCCATGATAATCCTGTCTTTTTTTCGGAGAATCTGTGCAAATAGTTTTTATTCTTTTTGACGGACAAGGTTGTAAGTCCGCAATCGTCTGTCGAATTTTTTGGCTATCTAGTGGATTCAAAAAGACACTCACATGTAATACGGGGATCTTAAAAATCATCGTTGATAAATCGATTGATGAAATAATCATATCTACGCCCATCAAAGTCATTTCATTGATCTCGTAATAACCTTTGACATTGGTCACTAAGAGCATTTCGCCAAACTCAGCAAGCACACGATTCTTCAACAATTGCGCACTTCCATAACCAGTTGCACAAATGATCAATACCCGTATTTTTTTCGCTGTTCTGACTTTTTCTAAAGCTGCCATGATGTGTAAGGTAAGATACGCCCATTCATCTTCATTGATCGTGAATTGTCGTAACATAGGCATTTGACTAAATATTCTTTTCGTCTGTTCAAAGGCGACCATATTTTCTTTTTTTATATCCTCAGTCAACGGATTCTCTAAAGTAATCCCTTGCCGTAGACGAACCACCATTGGCGTCAAATGATTAAGCAAACCATTTTTTAATTGTTGATCCTCAATCAGTGAATCGCCAAAAAAGTCGGCAAGCTGCTCAATCACTCTTGCTAATTCCTCGTAAAGCAGCTCATCATTTATTTTTTCGATGGGATTAGACTTAGCAACCAAATGCAATGTCAGATAATGAATTTCCGCTTCTGGAAAAGGTACTTTTGTCACACGATTCATTCGTTGAACGATCTTTTTTGCTACTTGATATTCACGGCGATCCACTAACTCTTCACTAAAATCTAAAGCTTCAATGGGGAATCCTTCGTTGATTCGCTTGATCGTCAATGCTAGGTGTAATGCTAGATTTTGCATGATAAAATCAGAAACTTTTAAATTTGCTTCTCGGATCTCATCTAAAATAATGATTAAAACCTCTTCAAAATTGAATTCATTGAAAAAGTGACTGTTCACTAAATAATCTTTTAAAGAATTAGCTGCTTGATCACCAAAAAACGTGTCCATAATAAAATGGCGCTTGTTTTGCTCTGATCCTTCGATCCACATTCCTTGTCGTGGTTTAGAACAAATTTTTAACGCATAGGGCTCAATTTTTGCCTTTATCTCATTTAGATCATTGGATAAACTAGAACGGCTGATAAAGAGTTCCGACTCTAATTCATCCATAAAAATGGCTTCATCTTCTAGCAATAACTTATTTAACAGATATTTTTGACGATCTTCAGTTTCAAAAAATTCCATTTCAGACATGCCTTGATCAGCTGCGATATTTTGATGTTTTAAAAAAAATGCAAATGCCAAAGGCTTTAAGATCGCCAACTGATATCCTTGTCCTTGTTTGGCAATAATTTTTGCTCCGTTTTTTTCAATTTTCTCTTTGACATCAACCATGTATTTACGGATTGTTCGATCAGATAAAGACAATTCAGAAGCAAGCTCATGACTAGTGATATATTTTTTTTGATAGTTGATCAATAGCCCTAACAATGCTTTTTCGATCTGTTTCATCTTTATCCACTCCTAGTTAGATATTTTCTTCAATCAATTCCGCTAATTTCTGAATACCTGTGGGAATCGGAACATACGCTTGAAAGGGGATACTAACCACAGGTTTATCAACCGTTTTTCCTAGTTTAACAAACTTATCTAAAAACATCGTGGTTTGAGGACTAATGAGAAATAAATCAAAGTCGCTTGACTTGATCATTTTATCGCCTTCTGTCGCAGATACCGCATCGACTTCGATTTCTTCCCCCTTTTGTTTGAATAGATCCGTGGTCTTAGAAGCCATCATAGAAGATGACATCCCTGCTGCACAAATAATCAATGCTTTTTTCATTTTATTTGCTCCTTCCTTTTCGTTCTATTTAAAGTATAGATTGTAAACGTTTTCTTTACAAAAGAAATACTTCCGTATCGATTAGGAAGAAAAAAACATACAAAAAAAGAAACTGAGCTAAAACTTGCCTCAGTTTCTTTTTTAGTTGGTTAAAAAATTCTTTCTGTTTGTTTTCGGAACTATCCGATGCTTTCACGATCTCTTTTGAATAGGTCTATATCTCATGGTGTTTTAAAATGCAACTGCATCAAGTAACTAGGTCTGATTGGAGCATCTAAGGTTTCCGACAAGATGTTATCACCTGCTGTTCCAAAGAAAGAGAACTCATAAGCATTCTGTTCACTTGTTAAAGTGACAAGTTCAACGGTTTCTGATAGATTTTGACCATTTGATACTAAAACTACCTCTTGTTCATGATCCGTATTTTGCAAACCTAATGTCAGTTCAGTTAATCGTTCGGTTTCTTCAAGACTAGTCATGGCATCCACATAAACGGATACCGGACGGTTGGAATTATTTTTGATCTCATAATTTGGTGAAGCGATACCAGCTAGAATATCCTCCTGTACAAAACTCATACGTGCAGGAATGGTGACATCGATGTATTGTGCGTTAGATGTAATCGTCAATATTCCGTCTAGTTCTGTTTTATTGCCAAATTCATCAATCAATTTCAGCGTAAATCGATGATCGTCTGCAGGCAACTCAGAAAATTCTAAGCCGTTCTCGAAAGTTAACTCAAGTCGGATATTTTCTGGTAAGGACCAATTGTCAGTTGGATCGCCATCTAACAACTCTCGTAAATTCGGCATTTCACTTCCTTGCTCATAGACAAGTGAATCTCTTAGCTTTCCTTCTGGAGGTGTTGTATCCTCGATCAATAGATTTATAGGTGAAAAGTGTTGTTGGTTTCCTGCTTCGTCTGTTAGAACAGAGGCTACAACATACGCAGTAGCTGAAGGCACTTTCCCAGCAATTTCAAACTTTCCTCCTTGAAGATCCTCCAGCCCAATCGTAATCTTTTCTGGTAAACTCCAATTATCTTGTAAAGTCCCTTCTTTAATCACACTCATTAACTCTTCTCGGCTAAGACTGCCTGTACGTCTTGCTTCAAATGAAACACTCCGTTCAAACTCTGCTGTCGGTGCCTTCGTATCTACTACTGTATATTTAGTAGTAAGTTCTTGCGTGTGATTCGTTGTTTTGTTTTTGACAGCAACTGTTACTTCTCCAGTTGCTCCAGGTGCCCATTCTTTCGGTCCATTAGTCAGACGATACTCATAATCATCGGTATCTTTTGGTCGTTTATCAAACCATGATTCTAGAATCGTCCGAGATAATTCTTGGCTTCGTTGTGCTTCAACAACCACTTCAGACTTTATTTCAAACCGTTCACCGATGTACAACTTACCCTTAAGTTCTCTAGCATTTCCTCTTTCATCCGTCAAGGTTAACGTAAACTCGTGCGCCCCTTCAGGTAATTCTGAAAACTGCTTGCCGTCCTTGAAGCTTAACGCAAGTTTGATATTTTCTGGTAGCGACCAGTTGTCGGTGGGTTCGCCATCTAATAACTCTCGTAAATCTGGCTCTTTACTGCCTTTTTCAAAAAACAGTGACTCCTTAAGCTTGCCCTCTGGTGCTTGCGTGTCAACGACTGAAATATTTTTCATGTATCGACTCGTATTTCCTGCTTCATCTGTTAAGGTAATAAAAATATTACTGTACATACTTGGTGCCTTTCCAACAAGTTCAAACGGTTCATTTGCGGATCCGATGTTAGTCAATCCGATCGTAATCTTTTCTGGTAAACTCCAATTATCTTGCAGATCACTCTCAATCAACAGTTCTCGTAGTTCTGCTTGCGTGAGCGCACCTGTACGCCTTGCTTCAAACACGATCTCTTTTTTTAGTGTTGCGGTGGGTGCTTTAGTGTCTACGACGGAGTATTTCGTTTTATATTCTTTTGTTTCATTCGTTGCTTTATTTGTGACAGCGACTGTTGCTTGTCCGTTAGTGTCTGGTGCCCATTCTGCCGGTCCGGAAGACAGACGATAGTCATAACTGTCAGGATTGTTTGGTAATTGTTCAAACCAGCTTTTGAGAATTTCAGTTGATAGCTCTTTGGCTCTTTGTGCTTGGACAACCACTTCCGATTTGATTTTAAACGCATCACCGACGTGTAACGTACCTTTGAGCTCTTTAGTATTTCCAGCCTCATCCGTCAAGGTTAGCGTAAATTTATGCTCTCCCCTAGGTAATTCCGAGACTTGCTTGCCGCCATCAACAGCCAACGAAAGACTGATTTTTTCTGGCAAGGACCAATTGTCGGTTGGATCACCCTCTAGTAAATCTCTTAAATCTTTCAGTTCCATTCCTTGTTCAATCACGATTTTGTCTTTTAGTTTCCCATCAGGAGGCGTAGTATCAACCACTTGGATACGATAACCACTTCCCGTAGCAGCATTCCCTGCTTGGTCGGTCACACGTACCTTGACAATTTCAACACCTGGTTGAGTCCCAGCAATCTCCCAAGGAACGTTGGAACCGTTATAATCAAATAACTCAATCTGGAGATCCTCCGGTTTACTCCAGTTATCTTCTAGTTTTTCAAATATACTCCTTAGTTCTTCATCAGTGAGACTCCCTTTTCGTCTAGCCTCCAATGGTGCATCCCTGATTACTGTGTATTTTGGTGCAGTAGTATCTACAACAGTATAGTTAGTCGTAAATTCTTGCGTGTTATTCGTTGTTTTATTTTTGACAATAACTGTAGCTTTTCCAGTTGCTCCAGGTGCCCATTCTGCCGGTCCGGAAGACAGACTATAGTCATAATTCCCTGAATTCTCCGATATCGTAGAAAACCACGATTTTAGGATGCTCGTAGATAGTTCTTTTCCTCTTTGTGCTTCAACGGTCACTTCATTTTTGATCTCAAATTCAGGTTGCTCTTTCTTCACTGTAATCGTTCCCAGCAAAGCATTGACATACGAAACATCTTCGATCGGGATCGAGTCTAAAACAGAGTATTGGGAGGCTACAGCCGTCGTCCCTAGTTTCACGTCTCCGTTAAGTACTAATCGATCTTCTTTTGCACTGGTCGATGCCAGCCTAGTGATCGTGACGGTAAAAGATGCGGCATAAGAAGAAATACTCGGCTTCGTAACCGTCACTTGGTACCCATTGACACTTTGATCAGATGGAATCGTTAACGTATACGTTCCGCGGTAAGATGAATGATTCCCATAATACATCGTATCGTATGGATAATCATCCGTTGTGGTTAGATTACTTGCTATCCAAGAAATCCAACCATGATCTTTATCTTGAGTGACCTTCTCATAGGTAGGCACATTCACAGTAAAGGAAGTCTTCGAACCAACGGCAGCTCCCAACATAATAGTGCGATTAATCTGTGTCGCTAACGTTTTCTCAATATAACTTTTTTCCCATTTGCTATCAGATCAGGTCGATATTTATCTAGGTTTGGTAAACTATTCTTCCTTAACTCAGCACTTTGTCGAAGGACTGGTGGTACAGGATCTTCCCATGGAATCACAGGTTCCGTTACTTCAGTTGGCTGTTCAGTTGGTGTTTCAGTTGGTACTTCTTCCGCTTCTTGTTCTTCAACGATCGGTACTTCCTCAACTACAGGTGCTTCTTCTACGATTTCCTCTGTATTTTCTTCTACTGGCTCTTCTACCTCGATTGACTCTTCTGTTGAGTCGTTTGCAGCTGTTTCAGGTGAAACAGGTTCTTGCATCACTGGTTGTTCCCCTTGATTTTGTAAATCCTGTACAAACTCCGTATCTAGTTCTGGTGGTGCTTCCTCAGCAAAAACGGTTAATGGATAAAGACAATTTTGGAACAACAACAAAGAGGTTGTTATCGTTCGCAAATACTTGCTTTTCAAATTTTCTGTCCTCCTCTCTTACTAATACACTCACTCTTTTTCCTTGCTCAAATTCTCTAAAAGGAAAGATTAAATAAACAAAATTTTTATTATTTCTTATGAACATTCCTAGTGTGAACGTTCCTAATATTTGTAAAAGGTTACTTTTTTGCTCATGAGATGATAGTTTATTTGACTATTAACATAACAAAAATCACTATGTAAAGAAAAATTTTTCATTTTAATCTTACGTATACTCACCTCCAAAAACATATGAAACACCTACACTAAAATTATCTACGATTATCCACTTAGAACAAAACCTTTTTTTACCGATAGAATGGTAATTTTTAACAGATTTGTGGTTGTTTCATCGGCCTGTCATTTTTCTAAAATAAAAAAAAACAAAATAGCGTAATACTATAGCTTGGTATTAAAAAAAAGAAAACATGCTAACTAAATAAAAATAACAATGTTTTAAAAAAATGTGTCATTTGTTTACGTTCAAAAGTTATCACGATGCAAATATTGTGAGACATAAGCAATTTTAATAAAACACTTTTTGTTTTTTTCACTTCTGTAACTAACAAAAAATAACTGTTCATCTTGGATAGTCATTCACAAAAAAAAACGTCAGCAAACTTCCACTCGGTGAATGTTTCTAACTCTTCAATTGATATTTTCTTTGTTTTAGTTTCTCTTCACTTTATTTTTCTATAAAAGAGTTTGAGAGGAAGCGACCCAAGACAAATAAATAGTATTTAAGCATCTGCTCGGAGCTATCCGCCTCTTTCACGATCTTATCCACGGTGTTTCAAGCTCTAACGGAAAATAAGCCGAAGAAAGAGGTTGAGCCAACACATGGCTCAACCTCTTTTCCGGCTTATTTCTCAGAGCTAGACACTTTTGTCATAATCTCTTTTTTGTTTATTCAGTTATAAACTTGCTGAACTGATTGCGACTTATAAAACATCTTAAAATACTGAAACAGCCAAAATTGTTTTTAATGATCTGTTCTTCATTCTGAAAGTGGCTCTGGGTTTCATCGAAAGCTCCTTCAACAATCTCTTATAATTCACTTGTTCCTGCTTTTAATTAGCCACGATATTTACTAATTTATTTGGTACAACGATCACTTTACGAACAGTTTTGCCAGCAATGTTTTCTTTGATCGTTTCATTGTTCATCGCTATTTTTTCAAGTTCATCTTTTGGTAAGTCACGTGAAACATTAGCTTTTCCTCGGACCTTACCATTGATTTGGAAGACAACTTCGATTTCATCTTCGACTAAAGCTGACTCATCATAAGTTGGCCAAGCTGCGTAAGAAATCCCTTCCTCATTTCCTAAGATTGCCCATAGTTCTTCACCCATGTGTGGTGCGATCGGTGCCAACAATTGAACAAATCCTTCGATATATTCATAAGGTAGTGCATCCACTTTATACGCTTCATTGACAAACACCATTAATTGAGAGATGGCTGTATTGAAGTGAAGATTTTCGTAATCTTCCGTAACTTTTTTGACGGTTTGATGATACACTTTATCTAATTTCCCATCATTTAAAGTGGTGATTCGATCACGCATCTTATTGTTTTCATCCACGATCAAACGCCAAACACGATCTAAGAATTTGCGGCTTCCTTCTAGTCCATTTTCACTCCAAGCAATCGATGCGTCTAATGGTCCCATAAACATTTCGTATAATCGTAATGTATCTGCGCCATATTTGGCCACGACATCATCTGGATTAACGACATTGCCACGTGATTTAGACATTTTTTCGTTGTTTTCTCCCAAGATCATTCCTTGGTTGTATAATTTTTGGAATGGTTCCTTTGTAGGTACAACACCGATATCATATAAGAATTTGTGCCAGAAACGAGCGTACAGCAAGTGAAGAACGGCATGTTCTGCTCCCCCAATGTAGATGTCTACTGGCAACCAGCGTTCTAATTTCTCATAGTTCGCTAATTCTGTTTTATTATGTGGATCGATATAACGTAAATAATACCAAGAACTTCCAGCCCATTGTGGCATCGTATTGGTTTCACGGCGACCTTTTTTGCCAGTCACAGGATCGACAACATTCACCCATTCTTCGATGTTAGCCAGTGGCGATTCTCCTGTTCCACTTGGTTTGATATTAGTCGTTTTAGGCAAACGTAATGGCAGCTCTTCTTCTGGTAAAGCTGTGACTGTACCATCTTCCCAATGAATGATCGGAATTGGTTCCCCCCAGTAACGTTGACGTGAGAATAACCAGTCACGTAAACGATAGCTGACCTCTTTTTTCCCACAACTATTTTCTTCTAACCATTCATTCATTTTAGCAATGGCTTCTGCTTTATTCATGCCATTCAAAAATTCAGAGTTGATATGAGGACCATCTTCCGTATAAGCAGCCTCTTCAATATTTCCTCCTTCGATCACGGGAAGAATTTCTAAATCAAAGGTTTTTGCAAATTCATAATCACGTTCATCGTGAGCAGGTACAGCCATGATTGCTCCAGTACCATAAGAAGCTAACACATAGTCAGCGATCCAGATCGGGATCTCTTTTCCATTAACTGGATTGATTGCATAAGCTCCAGTAAAGACACCCGTTTTTTCTTTTGCTAGATCTGTACGTTTCAAATCTGATTTTTTAGCTGTCTCTTCGATGTATGCTTCAACTGCTGCTTTTTGTTCTGGCGTCGTGATTTCTTGCACCAAGTCTAATTCAGGAGCTAAAACAGAGTACGTTGCGCCAAACAGTGTATCTGGTCGTGTGGTAAAAATCGTGTACGTTTTATCTGTTCCAGCAACTTTAAATTCAACATTTGCTCCTACTGAACGACCGATCCAGTTGCGTTGCATTTCTTTGATGCTATCTGGCCAATCTACTAAATCAAGATCATCAAGTAAACGATCTGCGTATGCAGTGATCTTCAGCATCCACTGACGCATTGGTTTGCGGACGACATCGTAGCCGCCACGTTCACTTTTTCCATCGATCACTTCTTCATTAGAGATCACCGTACCAAGTTCAGGTACCCAGTTAACTGCTACTTCTGCTTCATATGCCAAACCTTTTTCGTATAATTTTGTAAAGATCCATTGTGTCCATTTGTAATATTCTGGATCAGTTGTGTTGACTTCACGATTCCAGTCATAACTAAACCCTAAAGAATTGATTTGACGACGAAATGTTTCAATGTTTTTTTGTGTAAATTCAGCTGGATCATTTCCTGTATCTAATGCGTACTGTTCGGCTGGTAGTCCGAACGCATCCCATCCCATCGGATGCAAGACATTGAATCCTTGACTGCGTTTAAAACGAGATAAGATATCTGTTGCTGTATAGCCTTCCGGATGTCCAACATGCAATCCTTGACCTGATGGGTATGGAAACATATCCAACGCATAGAACTTTGGTTTTTCAGGATCATCATGGGTATTGAAGGTATTGTTTTTTGCCCAGTATTTTTGCCATTTCTTTTCGATTTCTTTATGGTTATAACTCATTTTCTATCCCCCTGATCTATTTGTACTTCCACATCAATCTGTCGAAGTTTAGTGAAGTCTAGCCTCACCTTTTTGTTTTTTTCATCTGAAGAAAACAAAAAAGTCCTATAAAAAGATTGCTCTTTTTATAGGACGTAATCTACGTGGTACCACCTAATTTTGCCTTTTCACAAAGGCCTCAAACGTTGTAACGGTCGTCACCGCTCCTACTTACTCTGTTTGTGATTTCAGTAGGCGCAACTCAAAGGCGAGTTCAAAAGCGTCCGTACACATTTCCACCAACCATGTGCTCTCTAAAACTTTCGACTTTTTACTACTTCCTTTTCAGGCGTTGATTTTTATTTACTCAAAAGTGTAGATTCATAGTAACAAATAAATGCTACAAGTTCAAATATTATTTCACACATTTACTGATTTCCTGCCATGTGTCATTACTTATTTTTTGACGATCAACTGTTGTCCCGGATAAATAAAGTTATTCTTGATATTATTCCATTCGATCAATTGATTCATGGTGATTCCATGACTATCGGCAACGCCCCATACTGATTCGCCTGCTTTGACGGTATAGGTTTTTTCATCTGATTTCGCTGGCGTTGATTGTACAGTGCCTTTTTTAACGATGACTTCTTGTCCTGGATAAATAAAATTGTTTTTGATGTTGTTCCATTCAATCAACTGATCCATCGTAATATGGTGTTTATTGGCAACGCCCCACACCGATTCGCCTGCTTTGACAGTATACTTCGTATCACCCGTTGAAGAAGCCGTTGGAGTTGTAGAAGCTGGCGTTGAAGCTGTTGGTTTGGTTGTTGCTGTTGCGCTTGCTTTACTGCTTCCACCTTTGACGATCAATTTCTGTCCTGGATAAATGAAGTTATTCTTAATATTGTTCCATTCAATCAACTGGTTCATGGAAATCCCATTTTTATTTGCAACACCCCATACTGATTCGCCTGCCTTGACAGTATAAGTCGCTTGCCCTGTCGCAGTTGAGCTGGTATTGCTTGATGCGGTGTTCTTGTTATTAGCTGTCGAAGTGGACGCATTACTTGAAGATGAACCACCTTTGACAATCAATTTTTGCCCTGGGTAAATAAAATTATTTTTAATATTGTTCCATTGAATCAGTTGGTTCATGGAAATTCCAAATTTATTCGAAACACTCCAAACCGATTCGCCTGCTTTGACAGTATAAGTACTTCCAGAAGTAGTACTTCCTGTATTTGCCGTATTACTAGATGTATTACCTGTCGATGTATTAGAAGTAGAACCGCTTGCTGAAGAACTACCTTTTGAAACAACCAACTGTTGACCTGGATAAACAAAGTTATTCTTGATGTTATTCCATTCGATCAGTTGGTTCATCGAAATCCCATGATCATTCGCAATTTTCCAAACAGAATCGCCTGATTTAACCGTATATTTTGCACCAGTTGCTTGTCCCGTACTGCCAGAAGTATTCGTGTTGCCAGAAGTATTTCCAGAAGAAGCATTATTACCAGTGTTAGTGGTTGAAGAACCTGCAGATTGGCCACCTTTGATCGTTAATTTTTGTCCTGGATAGATAAAATTATTTTTGATATTATTCCATTCGATTAACTGCGCCATCGTGATTCCAAATGAATGAGAGATTCCCCAAACGGAGTCTCCTGATTTGACGGTATAAGTCGTACCAGTCGTAGTTGCAGAACCGCCTGAGTTCCCACTAGTACTTCCAGAATTGGATGTATTTCCCGTATTCCCGCCATTTCCAATCGTTGCACCGCCTCCAGCGTTGCCGCTAGCTGGTGTATCGTATTTGGTCAATCCATAGGTTGTAATAATATTGTTTAGTTTTCCAGCATACCCTGGATCAGTTGCATAACGACCTGTCAAACAAGCAGTAGCATCAGTATAAGATTTAGTATTGCTTTTCCAAGTACCTGCATAATAATAGCCATTACCAAAAGAGGTATTTCTTAAAACATAGGCATTGTCATTAAATGACTCTGCAAAAGAAGGGTACTGACGGAAAGGTTCTTTTTTAGATACCCATTTATTGTTAAGATATTCGAGTGTATCCATATAAACAGTTTGACCTTGATAACTTCCTTTAATCCCAAATAGATTATAGTAAGGTGCTTGTGACAAAGCACTACTTCCCCAACCACTTTCGACGACTGCTTGAGCAATCATGACTGAGGCATATAAATCGTTGGCTTGAGCAATTGGTTGTGCATACGTAGCAATCTCAGCAATAAACGCTGCTGTATTGATTCTGGCACCGAATTGTGTGGGGGTTTGATCAGCATCTACTTGTACAGGCTGAATCAATGGCGCTGCCACAGAACAGCCGACCATCGCCGTACCGACAAGTGCAGCACTACGTTTTACTTTACGAAAACGTTTGGTTTCATTTAAACGTCTACGTTCTTTTCTTGCAATGTTTTCCATCTTCTATCCTCCAACTTCTATATACAATTTCTATACTATTATAATAATTATAACTTCTCTTAATCTTTATTAAAAGTTATTTAAGTGTGTGACTGCTTATTGTAATCAGACTGTAACCTTTCGTAATGTTCAACACTGAGAAAAAAATAGCACCTTTCCCCGCTTGATTTTAACGACTTTTAACAAATAATCGATTTAAACTTTCCCAGTCAAAGTATGTCAGTTATATTACTTGAAAATGTCTAGGAGATTACAAAGTGATTTACAAATAAAATACCTTTTTTATTTTTTGATTAAGTGCTCGATTCTATAAATAATTATGGATATTATTTATAGAGCGAATAATGCTATAATGAGTCATTGTTGAAAAGGAGGATATTTATGAAGCAACGTACAACTTTTCATGTAGCTGGAGCTTGTTTTTTACTGCTCTTTTTAGTCTTAGGCTACATTGTCAAATACCGTATTTCTTTACTGGCGGGATTTGATCAATCAATAACAGAAATGATCCGCGCTCCCTACCCCCATTGGAATGCTTATCAGCTGTTTATGACAAAATTTGGCAATCCACTCACGGTCATCTTAGTCTTCTTGCTGGTTTCATTTTTGTTATGGTGGAAGAAAAAAAGACCTGAAATGATTTGGTTAGCGGTTAATTTTATTGCCATTGCTGGGATCATCAATCCTGTGATCAAACTATTCGTGATGCGCGTTCGCCCAACCCTTGAACACCTTGTGGTAGAGCACAGTTACAGTTTTCCTAGTGGTCATGCAGCTGGTAGTATGATTTTATATGGTACACTGATTTTTCTAATTCCTGTCATTATTCAAAAAAAGGTCTTTCGTCCATTGATTCAAATACTTCTAGCGTTTATTATAGTAAGTGTTGGGATTAGCCGTATTTATTTAGGCGTTCATTTTCCAAGTGATATTCTAGGTGGCTTTTTACTTAGCCTCTCGTGGTTATGCTTCACGTATCCAATTTATCGAACCCAAAAAGAAAAATGGCTAAACACGCAGAAAACGTCTTGATCTCACACAAGTATTTTTTAGTGAGAACTTTTGTTACAAATCATCCAAATCAATAAAAAATTGTGGAGAGACAGTTAACTTTTTTCTTTGATGATTAGTTAATCTGTCTCTTTACTTGATTCTAAGAACGATTCTCGTTATAAAGTGCTTAGATTTTGCGTCATTCATCAGGTATAATGATCTGAATCGTTCAATACGAGTAGAAGAAAGTGATGAATTTAGCACCATTAAGAAAGAAGGATAACAATGGAATTTACATATTCAGATGGAAATAAACGCTACCACTCATGGAATTATGCGTTAAGAAATGAATTTGGCGGGAAAATTTTCAAAGTGCCAATCGATGGAGGATTTGACTGCCCCAATCGTGATGGTACAGTGGCTCACGGGGGCTGTACTTTTTGTAGTGTTTCTGGATCAGGTGATATGATCGTCGCTCCCGAAGACCCATTACCTATTCAGTTCCATAAAGAAATCGATATGATGCATCAAAAATGGCCAGGGGTAACCCAATATATCGTTTATTTCCAAAATTTCACGAATACTCATGCACCTGTAGAAATCATTCGCGAGCGTTTTGAACAAGTGATCAACCTTCCTGGTGTTGTCGGGTTGTCGATTGGTACTCGCCCAGACTGCTTACCAGATGCGGTCGTGGATTATCTCGCAGAACTAAATGAACGGCTTTATCTGTGGGTCGAATTAGGATTACAAACGACTTTTGAAGAAACCTCTACACTGATCAATCGCGCACATGACTACCAAACTTACCTTGATGGTGTGAATAAATTACGAAAACATGGCATTCGTGTCTGCACTCACTTAATCAACGGTTTACCTGGTGAAACATTAGAAATGATGCGTGAAAATGTCCGACGTACGATCCTTGATTCAGATATCCAAGGAATCAAGCTTCACTTAATGCACTTGATGCGCAAAACAAGGATGCTTCGTGATTACCATGAAGGTCGTTTGCAACTGATGACCCGTCCTGATTATGTCAATGTGATTTGTGATCAATTGGAAATGATCCCTCAAGAAATCATTATCCATCGGCTTACCGGTGATGCCCCTTGGGATTCGTTGATCGGACCAATGTGGAGTTTGAAAAAGTGGGAAGTCTTGAATGCGATAGATGAAGAATTGGTTCGTCGCAATAGTTATCAAGGAAAATTTGATGTTCGTAAAGGAGTGCGTTGCTAATGTTACAAACTGCTTTACACTTTAGCCATACGTTATTAACAGAAATCCTGCAACCAGGTGACCATGCTATTGATGCCACCATGGGTAATGGCTACGATACGCTTTTTATGGCTGAATTGGTCGGGAAGACCGGACATGTTTACAGTTTTGATATCCAACCTGCTGCCTTGCAATCCACGAAAGAAAAACTCGCTGAACAAGCATTGACCGATCGAGTCTCTCTTTATTTACAAGGTCATGAGACACTGGGGAATGTTGTGGCTCCAGAGCAACCAATCAAAGCAGGGATTTTCAATCTAGGTTATCTTCCTAAGAGTGATAAAGCAATCATCACTTTACCTGAAACAACGAAAATCGCAATGGAAGAGATACTGAAACGTTTAGCCCCTCGAGGACGCATGATTATCGTCGTCTACTATGGTCATGAAGGTGGGAAATCAGAACTGGATATGGTACAACAGTTTTGTCAAAGGCTCCCTCAAGATCAGTATAATGTTTTAAACTATCAATTTATTAATCAAAAAAACAATCCACCGATTTTGTATTGTGTGGAGAAGAAAAAATGTTGAAATAATTGGCTTTGTTCAATTACTCCATTCGCTTCTTTATGGCTCATCAATGTTTTTTGGACAGTTTTGTTAATTGACGAATATAAAAAAGCCCATAACTAGAAAGTTTTCACTAAGCTTTCTATGGTTATGGACTTTTTATCATTTTGGGTTTCTGCAAGTAAACAAGCATCTCTTTTTCTATTCTATTGGTTTTTCACGTATGACTCGCAGAATGAACAGGGATAGACTTCCTACAAAGAGCAATAAAATGAGTAAGATCATGAGATTGAGCCACCATTGTCTTTGTTCTGCGTCGGCTTCTTTTTGGGCTAGTTCTTCTGTATAAGGCACTCGATGTCCTCTGACTAATAATCGATGGGAATTGATCATATACGGTGTACAGGTAACTAAAGTCACACGAGATCTTCCTCTGGATAAATTTTTAGAGAGCTAACATCATCAGGTGTCACAATAGTGATGTCATTCACTTCATAGGCCAACTTTTCTTCTGCATAGGTGATAATGAAAATATCTTCCAACTCCAGTTGATCAAGATCCGTAAAAAGTTTTCTTTCAGGAATCCCACTATGGGCTGAGATCACACTATGGTTATTTTTACCACCAGTAGGGTAGGACGTCCCTTCCAAAACACCAGCACCATATTGGAGGATCGTCGGGCTTGCATGGTCAAACAACGGAACACTGACCCTAATCTTAGGGATTTGGATCGAACCAATCAAGTGATTCGCTAAATAATTAGCGAGGTCCGCTTCTTTCCGACCAGTATAGGTTGGGAGCGTGATCGCTCCCATGCCTCTTTCTGCTAGTTCTTGATTATACTTTTTGGCTCTTTCTCGTGCCTGTTGCTGTTCTGCTTTTGTTTTTTGAGACTCATTGATGCGATAATGATCAACGAGTTGGTTGAAGGCATTGACATAAAAAGGATAACTCGCAATTAACCCACCTGTTAAAAAAAGGAGATACATCACGATCCGAAGCCACTTTTTTGGTCGCTGTTTTTGGGACATTGGATATTCCCTCCTTCAAAACCTGTTTACATTGGCTTTTTTTTCGTTTGTCGGTACACCACATAAGCTGCTAAGAGAATCAGTCCCCCGATCAGCAGGAAAATATAGATACCCATACCACCGGTTTCCGGTAAAAGCCCTTGAGGTTGGTTTTCAATCGTGACTAAAAGTGTCTCTGAAGCAGTTGAATCAATTTCAAAAGTGGTATAAGGATCTAAAATGACGTAACCACTTGGAGCCGTCACCTCTTCCAACGTGTAGGTTCCCGCTTTAAAGCCCCGAATATCAAAATAGCCATCTGGTCCTGAGGTTATTTCTGTCCCGACATCATCCCAACCAATCAAGACATTCTCTTCATTCAGACGTGCGTACAATACTTGACCATCAGAATCTTTAAAAATCCGAAAGACCGCCCCACTTAATGGATTACCATCATGACTATTGATCTTTCTAAATTGATGCTCATTCGTCTTGACTTTTGGTCCATCTAAGATCGTAGGATCCGAGCCAAAATCGATTGTGGCGGTATTATCAGATAGTTGAGTGATTACATCACCCGTGAGCGACATGTCATAAGAAATCGTGAGCGTTTTTCCTTGTAATAATTCAACCACTTCCTCATTGTCAATGTGGAAAGTAATCGTAAACCCACCATTCGGAGTAGCTGTATCAATCGTAAAATAACTACTAGGTACCGCTACACCATCAATCAATACTTCGATTGAATCAGGGGTCGTTAGTCGCAACCCATTAGTTGGTGTATCCGTGATTTCAAAAAATGCTTTGTTACCTAAGTCACGGGGAACAGCAACCGTCAACAGATAATTTAAGATGTCATCTGTTCCAACATCATAGTAGGTTACTTGATTCCCCTCTTGAGTGATTGTTACTTCATTAAACCGACCGCTATCTACTAAAGTTTTCGAATGTTCTTTCAAAATATTTTTAGGATAGAGGTGGATCTCTGTTAGTTCTCCATCACCAGCATAGACTGGCAAAGCCAAAAGTAGTGGGTATGCCATTTCATATATATTCGCTGGTGATTCTTCTTCGACAAAGAGATAAACAGCATCTCTACCTTGGGCATCTTTTCGAGGTAATTGGTCAAAGACCGCAATCCCCTGTCTGTTTGGATCGGTCTCGCCACTTGCTGTTGCTGTCACTTGAGTCTGCGAAGGGCCACTGGCATAATCAGGGGCTCTTTTATATAGAGCCGCATCAGACTGGATTCTTTCCAAGGCTTCTCGTGCTGTTTTCCCATCCTCTCTGATAGAACGAAAATATTGTTCTGTGACATCATAGACAGAAAATGTCACTCCGTCTAACGGATCACCGCCAAAGTTTTCCATTAGTTCACCAGTATTTTGTTGATAAGCTTCTTTCGGGATCTCATCCTGCCAAACACGTTTATGAAGCGTGACATTCACATGCTCTGGGGCTGCTGCTACTGGAAGACTCATTCCTAAAAGACTGAATGCCGAAAACAACAACGTAGCAAGCATCACGAATATCCTGAATTTATTCTTTTTACTTTCAGTCATCTTCTTCCCTCCTAGTTTTGTTCATGTACTTCCTTAACAAGTAAGCCAGTAATAACAACGCAATGCCTAAAATAGCTAGCGCTTGTCTCATTTCTGCAGTACGTGGTAACAGACGATTAAATAGCTGTTCCGTCCCTGTCGCTGTCCCTCCTTGTCCACTCCCATCATCTGTTGGCAGATCATCGTCCTTTTGAGACTCTCCTGCTCGTGAAATATTATAGATTCTAGGTCCTTTCTCTACCGATTCGTCCTGTTCATCAGAAAAAGGTTCCGACATTTTTTGTTCATTAAGGGTCATGAATAAAAACTCACCTGATTCATTTTTCCAAGTATTTGGGATAAATAATGGAATCTGCCGATTTTCTTCACTGATCTCATACCCCGGAAGAGTTTGCAATTCTTCAAAATAGTATTCACCACCGATCAAAAAATGGTCTGCTATCTTGACACGCCCTGCAGCATCAGAGATGAAGGTTGCGATTGCTTCATCATTTAAGGGATCATCACTTTGTTTCCACACATCCCCTAACGCCTCCTGATTTTGTGCTAAATAGATTTTTTCCCCAGCTTCGTTATAACGAAACAGGGAAAAAATCACACCTTCGAGAGGTTCGGTCTGCTCACTGTCTTCTTCTTTGCCATATTTGTAAAAATACGGTTGTCGAAAATACCCAGCATTTTTAGGATAAAGATGAATCTGAGTCAGCTCTACTTCATTTAATGGGTCCATTAGAGGCAAGCCAATCATTATCGGTGCAGCATTTGTCACATTGAAATAACTAGTTTGCTGGGAATGATCCTCAACGATCAGATAAATTCCATAGTGGCCGTTGTGCTTTCTGGGAACATCGACCACACCCACTCCTTCGCCAAATTCAGCATGAGTCTGCGTTAGGACAGGACTACCTGTCACTTCTTCTAATTGCTGCTCTGCAATAAATTGTTCGATTTGGATCGGGTTCATCTGTCCCAAGCGTTTAGCTAAAGCTTGCGCATCTTCTTGTGCTTGAAGATAGTAATCCGTCAAATGATAGACATGAAACGTGGCGCCATTATAAGGAACACTCAGACCAAGGCCATTTAAGTTAGCCAATTCATCTTCTGTCAATTGTCTGCCATTTGATGGAGAGGTCTGTGGATCTGTGATCGACTCATCTACAAGGACTCTCTTGTGTAAGATAAACGTCACAGTCTCAGGATCAGTAGCATAGCCTCTATATGGGAAGAACCCGGTTACTAACAGCAGACCTAGCAACAGCCATTGAAACATTCTTTTTTTTCTGCATATCCTCTACTCCTTTCTCATTTGCTGAAATGCCATCAGACCGTCCTAATTACTATTTGCTATTTCGCTTACTTCTCAAGCGATAGAACAACCAACCTAGTAATAAAACAATGGTAGTGAGGGCTGCAATTAGAAAGAAGCGAAGTCCAGGTCCACCTGTCATTGGCAATAAGCCAGACGTTTCCGTATTCATGATTGGTACGACTTCCATTTCGTCCAAGTTTTGGACAGCTTCATGTGGTTGTAACAAAATGTAATCTGTATCAGCTAGCCTAAATCGTTCAGAAAGGTCACTACCTTCGTGATCCGTGATACTTATTTCTCTAATGTAATAATGATAAGCTTGACCATCTGGAGTAAATTTCTCCAAGCGGTTACTGATCCATTTCAACCCTTCACCTGTATCTCCTGGCGTTAAGAGAATCGTTTAGATTTTCTGCTTTTCCCCTTCTTCGACACTTCTAAATAACTCAAAGGTAATGTAGTTAATGCTCGAGTAATCTAAATCGCTGAATTCAAATTGTTTCTCAAATCCCACATAGACACGTTCAGGGGTACTTTCAGGTGTCGTGCTATTTTTCAGGGTGATTTGCCAATTATGATTAGCATCTTTCACGATCTTATTGAGATTATCAACTTGATCGCCTTCTTCCCCACTACTTAAATCAAAATATGGTTGCAGGTTTTTTCCTGTTTTGGTATTGATGATGCTGGTTTCTTTTACGATATATCGATAATCCTCACCTAAATCGGCTAACTCTTCGACCAACACTTTAAACTCATTCTCCTGATTTAAAGTGAAAGTCATGGGTGTGAATGAAGCATCCAAGCGCCACTCATCGCTTTGTTCATGCCGTTGTTCCCTTAATAAATTGACCGTAATTTCATAATCTTCTTTGATCTCCTCTGGTACTGCCGCATTAGGCGTGGTAAAATCCCAATTTTTTTCGATCGTGAAAGGCTTTGGTCGGTTTTCAACAGTCAACTTGAACTGACCATTGTCTAATTGGATCGTTGCTCGTTCTTGTGTCACTGGAATCCCTTGTTCATCGGTGAAAAAAATTTCCTCTTCTCTACTAGTCGTTCCTGATGCCTGTACCTTGAAATAAATGGGCTCTGGTAGTACAGCAAACGGACCTGCTGGTGGAGTAATCTCTGTCAGACGATAGATTCCGTTCGTCAATCCATAAGCCTCTTCTTCATGAACACCACCGATCTGAGTAGGATTATCTACCGTAAATGTCCCTAATACTCTTTCAGGAAATTGTTCTTGGAAAAAATCTTTAGATTTTTTCTCTAAACGGAATTCTGAACCTGTAAGATCATTTCCTTCGTGATCGGCTTTATAGAATTCCACGATTCGGTGGATTCCTGAAGCATAACCTTCGCCCGTCGTGATGTCCGTAATGGATTCTTCCGTCACTTTTTGTTTCCCATTCAAGAAAACACCTGCACGATTATTGACAGAATCAGCGGTTGTTTGGGCAGTATATTCTACGATCAATGTTTTATCTGTCACTTCTGACTGACCAGTATTATCACCTACAACTAATTGGAAATGAGCAGTTTTTTGCGATAAATTGATCAAACCATCCGCAGCTAACTGGTCAAAGGCGGTTTCTGCCTTCACACCTGGCTCACTTAAAGCTCTTCCTGTTTGCTGACTGATCCAATGAGCTTCACTTGTATCATTTTCTGGATTTGCTTGCCATTCAAAGATTTGATAAGCACCTCGCCCATCTACGCCAATGTACTCTGGCAAATATGGGACTAAGAGTTGTTGTGGTGCCAACAGTAGAAAATCTTGTTCATCAATTAAACGGCGTATTTTTTCAAATTGCTGAGTCTGGGGATTGTATTTTCCTTCAAAAACGTTGATTCGATATTTTCCAGTATCGGGATCTAGCAGAAGCGTCGTTTCTTCTTCATGATCCATGAGATCAAAGAGATACAAATTCTGGTATTTGGCGCCACCTGGATTCACGATCACGCGGTAGGTGATATGTTCGCCGTCGTCTGCTACTTCACCCGTCTTGATCACTAAACTTTCTGTCGGTATCGTGACTTGCGTTTCTACTTCTGTCTTGCGCCCACCAGGACTTGTCAGTGTCGCTATATTTTTATAAGAACCTGCTAGTAATGGATTATCAGCTAGTTCTTGAGTGGCAACATAATCGGCAATGAAGAAGATAACGATTGGTCGATGACTCTCTTTTAAGAGAACGATCCGCATCAATTGTGTTTGCGGATCATATTCTAGGCGATAATCCGTACCTTCCACTAGTCGTTCATTCCCTGCATAATCTCCTGCCGCTATTTTCCAGCATCAGCTTGTTCTGCATCTTCAGCGATTGCTTCTTCATACTTTTGCCCTGGCTGTAGGAATAACCCTTTTTTATGTCCATCGTTTATGAGGCTATAGTGCCAATTGCCAAATGTTCCATAACCAACTGAATCTTGAGAATACTGAACGTCTCCTTGTCGCCAAGTTGCTTTGGCATAGTTGAAGAACGTAATATCTGGATGGATATACGTTCCACCTAACCAAGGATAGGTCCCTTGGACTACTGGATCGCTGGAATAGTAATTACTTCTATTGAACTGAGAAGGGTCTTCATCCCAGATTTTTAAATAACCTCTACTAGATAACTGATGCTCTTTCGTTGAAAAATGAATCTTAATGGTTCGATCCGTTGTTTCATAATCTCCAATCAAGCGGATCGTAAACCCTGTTTGATAAGCACCATTCGCTTGATGTAAATAACTCCCATCCGGCAACATCAATCGTTCATCGGGTTCAGAAAGATTATGCAAAACCAACTCAAAATCAACATCCTTTTCTAATGTGTTGCCTACGTCATCTGTGATGACTAATGTCGATTCTAGTAATGAGCGAGCATAATAGATCCATTTAAAAGGACGAACATTGTTCTCATAGTAGCCGTGATAGTTATTAGGATCGAACAATCGCACGAGATCCTCTTCAAAGATGATGGAAGAATCACGGATTTCTACTTGTTCAACTAATTTATTTTCCTGATTGAACAAAATCTCCCAATGTTGGATCTGCTGAGTCTGGTCACCCCCAACTCCACGTTTTACGATCCCTGGCATGCTTGGGTTAGGAATGATTCCGCCAGCGCTACCTTCACCAAAACTTCCTTGGATCGCATGGTTGGAAAACTGGATCGTATCCGCTGAAACCTGTCCATCCGTCGTTTGTATCCTCGTTTGGTAGGTGATTCGGTAGGTGCCATTCGCATCCCCTGGTGGTGTGAGCGTCATCTCTGTGTTTTCTGCATTGAAACCGACTGTAAAGCCTTCCGCATTCGTTCCAGTGATCTGCAGTGAGTTTTGTTCAAAGGTATGGCTCGCAGCATTTGCTGGAATGACGGATAATCGATCAACGATAGGGTCTTTTTCACCATCGACGTAATAATACGTGTCGATTTGCCAAGTCACGAGTACATAGTCATACGCTTCGCGATTCCCTGTTGGTTGACCAGGCTCATCTGTCGCCCGATAAAAATCAATTTTGTCTGATCCATTTGGATTTTTAGCTATTCGTTTTGAAAAGTCTTGTTTTACGATATCAAATTCGACATCATTCGTTTCTGTCCGACCTAATTCATCACTTTCGACAATGAGTTGATTATGAACAGTTGGTTGGCTCAGATCTTTGACTCTGGTACGGATGATTAATCGATAAGCGGTTCGTTTAGGTGCTTCATTATTTCTGATCGTCCAAGTTATTTGATTGTCTTGTTGCGCTTGACTATAATCACTTGCTAACAAAGGATGGAACTGTTCAACTTCTTTCTTTTGGATACTAACTGACACAAATTCCTGGTTATCACCAAAGAAATCTGTGATTTTCACATTTGTCAACGCCCGATGTTCTTCATTGATCAACGCTTCCCATTCAACAATTCCAGTGTCCCGATTAAAACCAATTCCCTGTTTTTCAACGATCTCTTCTCCTTTAACAATGATTGGCACTTCAACTACACCATATTCTCCCAAATCTACGATCAATTCTTCGGTAATATTATCAAAACTCGTATCAATAGAAAACGAACCCTGAATCTCACTAAAATTATAAATACGGGTATTAAATTGGATTGCTATACTACGATCCTCATTTACATAAAACGTACCAAAAGAAAATCGTCCAGTTTCATCCATCAATTCACCCGATAGACCACCTGCTGGAATCAATAATGTGTCAGGAATATTTTCAATGATCGTATAGCGTTCATTAGCCATTAGATCGCCACTAGGATAAATATCGTCATCGACCAACCACCAATTGATTTGAAGGCGGATATTCGTATCGCTTGGAACGCCTGTTTCGGGCAAATCATTCGTATACGTGCCGTCTTTTTCAGGATCGATCATCAATTGGACGCCGTTATCATTGTTCCCGTAAGCCTCACCTAATTGAAAACCTGTTGGTTGTCCAGTTACCTGGAAATGACCATTTGAGGAAGCATGGACTAGCGGCCCCATCAAAAAGAGCGGGTTGGACAAAGGAACCAAAATCGTCAAGAGCATCATCAATTGTAAGCACACCTGCCTTATTTTTACCTTCATACCCATTACCTGCCTTTTTATAGTTTTTAAGGAGCGCCTTATTTAACATGAAATATAACAGGTTTCTTGAAACAGCTTACTTCAACTTTTTCAGACAAGTCTGAAAAATAACGTTTCTTATCTCACAATAGCCAAAGTCAAAGAGATCTCTATATGCAAAAAAGACTACTTAGAAAAGAGCCATTCCCTCTTCTAAGTAGTCTATTAGTTAGCTTATTTGTTCATCAAAAACAGATTATTCAAAGACAAACTGATTATGATAAAGTTCAGCATAGAAGCCATCTTCTGCCAACAACTGATGATGATTTCCTTCTTCGATTACTTTTCCATCACGTAAAACAACAATACGATCTGCATTTAAAATCGTTTTTAACCGGTGGGCAATCACAAAGCTGGTACGTCCTTTGATTGCTTCGTCCATGGCTTTTTGGATTTTAGCTTCTGTTACTGTGTCCACGTTACTTGTTGCTTCATCTAAAATCAACAATGAAGGATTCGTAATGATCGTTCTGGCAATACTGATCAATTGTTTCTGACCGGTACTGAACAAGTTGTTTTCTTCAGATACTTCTGTTTCATACCCTTTTTCTAGATTCATGATAAAGTCATGAATATTCGCCTGCTTAGCGGCATTGATCACTTCTTCGTCTGTCGCATCAGGTTTCCCAAAGACAATATTGTCGCGAATAGTACCCGAGAATAGGACGGATTCTTGTAAAACGATTCCTACATGTTTTCGTAAAGCATCTAAATCATACTCACGGATGTCTGTCCCATCAATCGTTACTGCACCACTATTCACATCATAAAAACGATTCAATAGATTCATGATCGTTGTTTTACCTGAGCCAGTCGGTCCAACTAACGCAACCATTTCACCTTTATTTACATCAATGGATACATCATTTAACACTAATTTATCAGGGTTATAACCAAAATCAACGTGTTCCAAAGATAAGCCTTTATCGATCCCATCAAAGGATTGACCATTCGCTGGTTTCACTTCATCTTTTTCAGCAAACATCTCATTCAGTCTACGTGCTCCTGTGATCGCTAATTGGATCATGCTATAACCAGATGAAATTTGCATCAATGGTTGATAATATTGTTGGGAATACTGAACGAATGTGACTACCAATCCTAAAGCAGCCGAGCGTTCCAGATCCCCATTCAGTGCTAACCATCCACCAAAGAAAATGACGATTGCGGTATTCACTAAAGACATCCCTTGCATCATTGGGAAAAGCAATCCTGAATAAGCTTGTCCTTTAAACGTTGCTTTACGAACAGTCTCATTGTGTTCCAAGAAACCATCAATTGTCTCTTCCTGTAATCCATTGGTGATGATGACACGTTGACCACTGATTTTTTCATCCATATAGCCGTTCAATTTCCCAACTTCGTCTTGTTGTAAATCAACGTATTTTCTTGCCTTTTGGATAATCAAAACAGCAATCAAAACTGCCACTGGTGTAGAAGCAATTGTTGCCCAAGCTAACTCAACATTTTGGCGGAACATCATAATCAATATCCCAAAAAGTAAAACGATATTGGTGATTACTTGGAGCAAAGCTTGGTTCAAACTATTTTGGATATTATCTAAATCACTCGTAAATCGACTAAGAATTTCCCCATCTTGATGAGAATCAAAGAAGCGGATCGTCAATTTTTCTAGTTTATTGAATAAACCAATACGCATCCGATTCGTCGATTTACCCACTACTTGCGTAAATAAGATACTGTAAATGAAGTTTGCGGCACTCGCTAAAACATAAAACATTAATAGTTTCCAAATAATGGAAACGAAGCGACTCTTATCATCGACTCCTTGCATCAAAGCCCCAACATAGTTGGCTAGTTCTTGAAAGGCTTCTCCGATATATTGTGGTGCCTTCACTTGAAGATAAGTGGCAATGATAACTGTAACAAAAATAAAGAAAAAGGAGACCTTATACCGTTTTAAATAGTGATAGAAAAACTTACTGGCTTTTATTAAATCAGTCATGGCTACTCCTCCGTTCCTTTTTGTGTTTCGAAAATTTCTTGGTACACCCGATTGGTTGCTACTAGTTCTTCGTGTGTTCCTTCACCCACTAATCTGCCTTCATCTAACACAAGAATCCGGTCTGCTTTGACAACAGAAGCGATTTTTTGAGCGATCACAATCGTAGTAGTGCCTTTTAATTCTTTTGCTAATGCTTCACGAACCAACTTTTCAGAACGCGCATCTAATGCACTGGTACTATCATCTAAGATCAAAATCTTAGGATCACCAATGACACCTCGGGTAATAGACAACCGCTGTTTCTGTCCACCTGAAAAGTTACTACTACGTTCTTCCACAGGAGCCTCATAGCGATCCGCTAATTTTTCGATAAATTCTTGTGCTTGAGCAATCGCAGAAGCATGTTCCATATCTTTTTCAGAAGCATCTTTTTTCCCTTGACGCAAGTTTTGCGCAATCGTTCCAGAGAAAAGGATCGCTTTTTGTAAAACAAAGGATACAGTGTGACGTAAGCTTTTTTCATTGACTTGTCTTAAATCTACGCCGCCTACTTCCACTTTTCCTTCTGTTGGGTCAAACAATCGTGGAATCAACTGAGCGAGTGTCGATTTACCAGCTCCTGTTGCACCAACAATCCCCACCATTTCCCCTGGTTGGATCGAAAAACTGATGTCTTTCAATGTGTCTGCATCATCGCCAGGATAACGGAAAGAAACATGATCAAAAGTGACTGATCCAGTTAAATCCTGTTCTGGCACATCTTGGTATGTTAAATCTGGTTCTGTGTCTAAAATCTCTTTGATCCGTTTCAATGAAACTGCAGCTCTTGATGTCATCATCATCATCATTCCACCAATAATGATTGCCATCATGATCTGCATCAAATAGTTCATGAAAGAAGCCAAACCACCGATTAAGGTTGGATCATCTTTTGCTAAATCACTAACAAAAAAGATTGCGCCAACTACTGCTAAATTAGCAGCCAACATAAAGGATGGAATCATCACAGAAAACAAGGTTCCCACAATGATGTTGTGTTTCGTTAGATCTTCGCTGACTTTACTAAACTCTTTCAATTGATTGTCTTCTTGGACAAAAGATTTGACTACACGGATCCCCATAAGATTTTCTTTGGCAATACTATTGACTTTATCAATCAGTTTTTGGATGATCATAAAATGTTTACCCATTCTGGTAAATGATAAAGCTGTAATCAAGAAAACTGCTACGATCAATGCGACAATGATCCACCATAATTGCGGCATCGTCATCATTGCCAAAACAAAAGCCCCGATAAACAGAAATGGAATTCTAAAGAGCGATTGTAAAGAAATCATGACTAGGTTTTGAATTTGTGTAATATCATTTGTTAGTCGAACTACCAGATTTCCAGCAGAGAATTTTTCGATATTTCCAAATGAAAAAGTCTGGATTTTACGAAATGCTTCTTCCCGAATATCAGCACTAATCCCTTGTGCCACTTTCGCTGAAAAAATCGTATTTGAAACTCCAGCTGCCAGTCCTAATAAAGCTAAACTGATCAAGTATACACCGATCGTTTTCATCTTGTCGTTATCTTCTGTAATAATAGCTTCTAATACTTGTTGTAAAAGCTTCGGTTGCCATAATGCGGCACTTACCATAATCGCTACAGAAAACAATGAAATAAATACAGCAACTTTGTATTTTTTTGCATGTCTTAAAATTAAGCCCATTGGTTGTTATACCCCTTTTTATTAAAATTGACAGGTCTTATTTAACACTGTAAAATAAGGCCGACTAACAATTTACCATGTTTAAAAAAATATTGCAATACAAGAGGTTGATTAAATTTGGAACCAAAGCTTTCCCAAGAAATGATTATCAAATCTGCTTTTGCGATTCTGGCAGAAACGCAAGAACTATCAAAACTATCTATGCGAAACCTTGCTCAAAAAGTTCAAGTAAAAGCCCCTGCGCTTTACTGGTATTTCAAAAATAAGCAAGACTTGCTCCAAAAAATGGCTGAATTCATGGAAAATGAACTAATCATTCCCGAGCCTCGTTTACCTTGGCAGGAACGTCTTGTTCAATTCATGGAAAACTACTATGACCTTTACACCCACTTTCCTTGTGGTGCAGAGCTAGAAATCAATACCGTTCCTTCTTATGCGAGTCGTTTGGAACACTTAGAAATGATGATCCAGATTCTTATCCAAGCGGGCTTTTCGATTGACCGTAGTCGTCAAGCAGTGTTTGCTCTTCATAACTTGTTGATTGGTCAACTGATGGATCAACAGCATGAACAGAATCTTCGGCACAAAATCATGACCGGTAATCACTTACTCAAAGATGCTATTCTTTCTATGAAAAGTTATGTCGAAGAAAATGCACTAGTTGGACTAAAGGCTAGTATCACCGCTCACCAGAACCAAGAAAATGAAAAACAACTCTTTCTTGATAGCGTGACGATCTATCTTCAAGGGTTGGCTGTACAAAAAGAATCGTAAACAAAAAAAGACATGAAGGCAAGTTCGCGAACTTGCCTTCATGATTTTTTTGTTTACTGTTTGAGTTGACTACGTGAATAAAACTTCCTATTCCACAAGTAATAGCCAGTTTAGCTACTAGTTTAGCCATTTCACTTATCCTAGATAAAGCGGTCTAATCATCTATTCCTTCATTTTTTAACCAAGGAAGGTCTGTTGATAATTGAGCAGCAAAAGCTCGGTAGTCTTCTCGTTCTTGTAAGCGCTGTTTGCGACGTTTTTCGTATCCTGCGCACACTAGTTTTTCTTCTGCCGTGTCAGGTATGACTTTAGGTACTGTAAATTCCGTTTCTTCATTCATATGAGACGGAACAGCGACAAATGTTGTAAAACAAGTTGCGGCTAAGTAACGCTCCCCAGTTGTCAGATTTTCCCCAATAATTTTAACGAATACTTCCATCGATTTATGATGAGTACCACTTACATAAGATTCTACACACACAGAATGGTTTTCATGCAATGGCTTCAAAAAATTCAAGCTGTCTAAAGAAGCGGTAACTGCACCTCTGCGACAATGTCTTGTCACAGAGATCGACGCAGCATCATCAATCATCGTCATCAATTTCCCACCAAATAAAAACCCAAAAGGATTAAGATCGAACGGAAAAATCCGATGTGTTTGAATGACTATCGATTCTTTACAATGCTTTATCTCTTCCAAAAAAACACCTCTTTCAAATTATTACCTTGTGATTCGTCCTATAAAAAAGCTAAGGCCAAGACAATGTCCTAGCCCTAGCGATCGTCCTGAAAAATAGTCTCAAAAGCTAAGAAAGATCAAGGATTCTTCACCTATTTTTCTTCAAATAACCATTCCAAAGCACGTTGAATCCACTGGTCCCAAAATACCCAGTTATGTTCGCCAGGACCATGTTCGAAGGTTACGCCAATCCCATTTGCTTTCAATGAATCAGTCATTTCTTGATTTGCTTGATAAAGAAAATCTGATTCCCCACATGCCAAGTAGATACGAGGTGCTGTTTTGTCACTCTTTACTAATTCTTCTAATAAATACTGAGGATCATTAACTGAACCTTTGATCTGATCTAACGGTCCAAATACGCCCTCCCAGAATTTTGCCTTTCGAATCATCAATAAATCATCCATCCGATTGCCTACTGAAATGGCTCCTGATAAAGAAATGATTGCAGCAAAATTTTCTGGTTTTGCCAGCCCAAGTTTCAAAGCACCATAGCCACCCATTGATAATCCAGCAGCATAAGTCTTTTCTCTTTTTGTCGTTAATTGTGGAAACAGTTCATGACAGATTTCGGGAAGCTCTTCTGAAATAAACGTCCAGTATTTCATATCATAGGCCGTGTCGGTATACCAACCTAGATCAGTAGAAGGCATAATGACCGCTAATCCATGGTCTGCGACATATCTTTCAATCGACGTCCGACGCTCCCAGACACTATGATTTCCTCCCATTCCGTGCAGAAGGTATAAGACAGGAACATCTGTTGTCGCTTGTTGTGAACTCGTACCGATCACTTTATTTGTTGTTTGTGGAAGGATTACATTCAGGTTTACTTCCATCTCTAAAACATTCGAATAAATATTTGCTTGAATAAATGCCACGTTGAAACATCCTCTCTAAGGTGTGAAAAATAGTGTTTTTGACCTGACCAATAATGACAAATTTTGATAAAACAACTATTCTAACACCGGTTATCGTTGTGAAATAATTGGTCAAACGACCTCACAAAGTAACATTTAGTACTACTTTCTTGTACTAATACTCTCTTATTCTATCACTTTTTTCACGAACGACAAATGTCAATGCAAAAGCGATCACTACTAGTAATAGCCCCACAAAATAGACTTGATGCAATCCTTCATATAAAATCTTCCGTAAAGGCGTGATCAACTCTGACGCAATGTTTTTAGCTGTTTGTGGGTTGACTAGCTTATTCATGATATCTGCATCATTCGTCAAATTAGTCGCATTCAGCTCCCGTTGTGTTACTCCATTGATCAATAAGCCAAAGACTGCCACCATCACAGTTTGTCCAATCGTCCGCACCAATGTATTGAACGAGGTAGCTACCCCTAGTTGATCTCGAGACACACTATTTTGGGCACTAACAGTTGAGGTAGTCATGGTGATTCCTAGTCCTACACCAATGACCGTTGAAATAGCAAAGAACCATAAAAAATTACTTTCAAATGGCATTAACCAGAGCCAGGCACCGCCTAGAGAGGCAATCAATAGACCAATTCGCAATACCCAATTCGTTGCCATTTGAGTCATCCACTTACTTGCTAAGAAAGAACCGACCATCCAAACGAGAGAAAGCGGTGCTAAGACTAATCCCCCTACTGCAGCATTTAGCCCCAATACCCCTTGCATCCACATCGGGATATACACATCGATGCCCATTAAGAACCCACTGGCTAAAGCTGCTGCTAGATTCACGACCACAAATAGTGGATTAGCAAAAAGATGCAACATGATCACAGGGTCTTTGGCTCTTCTTTCTGCTGCAATAAATAAAAATAATAGAAGAAGACTTCCGATCAAAAGCCCGATCACTACTGGAGTAAATCCTTGATCCCCTAACAATTGAAATCCAAGAAGTAAAGCAACCAACATCGCCATCAAACTAAAGCTCCCGAATAGATCCATCGGTTTTGACTCATGTTCTCTCTGTGGTTCGTTCAAATAAAGCCAGATCAAAACCATCAATAAAAGCCCGATCGGTACATTAATAAAAAAGATCCAATGCCAACTGATCGTTTCTACAATAAAACCTCCAGCTAATGGTCCAAAAACACTAGCAATTCCCCAAGCCGAACTGTTCAAACCTAAAACTTTTGCTCTTTTTTCAATCGTATATAAATCGCCAATGATCGTTAACGCCACTGGCATCATTGCTCCAGCGCCCATTCCTTGAACAGCACGAGCAGCAATCAACCCCATCATGGTTTGAGAAAGTCCACAAAATAAAGAACCAATAATAAATAATAGCGTTCCAAAGATAAAAATAGGTTTTCTCCCCACTTTATCTGCAAGTTTGCCATAGATCGGTGTCAGCATCGCATTCGTTAGTAAATAAATCGAAAATACCCAATTCATGATCTCCATACCGTGAAGAGAGCCGACGATCGTAGGCATCGCAGTGGTCACGATCGTTCCTTCAATTGCTGTCATGAAAGTTGCAATAAACACACTGATCGTTACTAATTTGACGTTTGTTTCTCTTTTCATCTTATTCCTCCTTTTTTTATTGTTGCCAAATAAATTTTAGCCAAAAAAAATAGGCTTTATCATTTATCAAAAACACGAATCAAAAACGACCATGGATTTCTCTTCAGTCGTTTGGATAAAAAAAACTGGAATGATCCCATAAAGAGAACCATTCCAGCCATCAAAAAGCTATTTTGCTAAGCTTGCTTTAATTGCATCAACTTTATCTGTTTTTTCCCATGGCAATTCGATATCCGTACGACCGAAATGACCATAAGCTGCTGTTTGACGATAAATTGGACGACGTAAATCAAGCATTTCAATAATACCTGCAGGTCGTAGATCAAAGTTTTCTCTCACAGCGGCAATCAAGTCTTCTTCTGGAACAGTTGACGTACCAAAAGTATTGATTGAAATAGATACAGGTTGTGCAACACCGATCGCATAGGCTAACTGAACTTCAGCTTTTCTTGCCAAACCAGCTGCTACAATGTTTTTCGCAATGTAACGAGCGGCATAACTTGCTGAACGGTCAACCTTAGTAGCATCTTTCCCAGAAAATGCTCCACCACCATGGCGAGCATAGCCGCCATATGTGTCAACGATGATTTTTCTTCCCGTCAACCCAGCATCTCCTTGAGGTCCCCCAATAACAAAGCGACCAGTAGGATTGATGTAGTATTTTGTGTTGTCATCAAGTAATTCAGCTGGAATAACTTCTTTTATTACTTTTTCAATGACGTCATGACGAATTGTTTCATTGTCCACTGCATCATCATGTTGTGTTGAAATAACGATGGTATCCACTCGTTCTGGCTGACCATTGTCATCATATTCAACTGTTACTTGTGATTTTGCATCTGGACGTAGATAAGTTAATTCATTGGATTTACGTAAATCAGCTAAACGACGAACTAGACGATGGCTTAATGCAATTGGTAAAGGCATTAATTCAGGTGTTTCATCGACTGCAAAACCAAACATCAATCCTTGGTCTCCAGCACCGATCTCATCCAATACATCTCTCTTCGCTTCGTCACGAATCTCAAGTGCTTCATCAACACCTTGAGCGATATCTGGTGATTGTTCATCAATTGCAGCTAATACAGCTACTGTATCTCCATCAAAGCCAAATTTTGCTCGTGTGTAGCCAATCTCTTTGATCGTTTGACGTACCACTTTTTGAATATCCACGTAGGCAGTGGTTGAGATTTCTCCAAATACCAATACAAGACCAGTGGTAACAGATGTTTCACAAGCCACACGTGCATTTGGATCCTTTGCTAAAATTGCATCCAAGATCGCATCACTGATTTGATCAGCAACTTTATCTGGATGTCCTTCAGAAACAGATTCTGAGGTAAATAAATGTCTTTCTCCCATAGTGATTCCCCCTAGTTAAATTCGGTTACAAGGCATCTCCGCCGATGACGGATCCTCTCGGGAACTTGCAACGAACCAAGTATAGCAGATATTTGAAATTTACGCTTGTTTTTTTAACGTAATTACTTAAAAATTTGAATAGTTCACTGATTATGCTAGTTATTTCCTTTATCCCAGGTAATCATTTCGCTTCACTATGCTACATGTTTAAAGAATAGCAATAAAAAAGGTTCAAAGTTTAGGAGCATAAGTGTACAACAAATCCTTTGCAGCAGAATCAAATTTTTTTCATTCTATTTCTGATCACCTATAGAATCAAATAAAAAGACCTAAAACAATCATCGCCTACGATAACTATCTTAAGTCTTTTGAAATCATTCTTACAAATAAAAAAAGATACTTTAGAAAGTATCTTTAATGACCCGTACGGGATTCGAACCCGTGTTACCGCCGTGAAAGGGCGGTGTCTTAACCGCTTGACCAACGGGCCAGGTAAAATATTGAAACGGAGAAGGAGGGATTTGAACCCTCGCGCCGGTTTCCCGACCTACACCCTTAGCAGGGGCGCCTCTTCGGCCTCTTGAGTATTTCTCCTTATTACCGTAGCTAATTATCATTTATTAAGTTTGTCAGGCGAACTCGCCAGACGCAGGATTTATTATACAAGCTCTGTTTCTTTTTGTCAACAACTTTTTCCATCTTTTTTATTATTTTTTACTGCATGTTTTTCCTGCGTTCTGTGTTCGCAGAGAATATTCTCAGATCAGCAGCTGCACAACTGATCTGAATGGGCTTGTACTCCTATATTATGTAAGTGCAGCCTGAAGCTTATTCATCTTCCAGACAGAAAGAAGCTCAGAAATTGATCCTGCACACAGCAATCTCCGGGAAAACTACCCGAAAATCCCCCTCTGCAGGATCATGCTGCAGTTCTGAGCTTCTGATCCATCTGCTATTTCATATTATTTCTGATATTCTTTGATCGCAGTCTCATACAGATTATTGCCCTGGGAGTCGATCACGACTACCACCGGGAAATCTTCCACTTCCAGTTTCCGGATTGCCTCGGTCCCGAGATCATCATAGGCGACTACCTCGGATTTTTTGATGCGCTGGGATAAAAGAGCCCCTGCGCCGCCGATCGCTGCGAAATAGACCGAACCATTTCTTACGATGGCGTCGATCACAGTCTGGCTTCTCTTTCCCTTTCCGATCATGGCGCCCAGGCCAAGATCTAAAAGTTTCGGTGCGTACTTATCCATACGGCTTGCCGTTGTCGGTCCTGCAGATCCGATCGGCCGTCCCTCTCTTGCCGGGGACGGTCCCATATAGTAGATTACATTTCCCTGCATCTCGATCGGAAGACTTTCCCCCGCATCCAGAGCCTCCTGCATTCTTTTATGTGCCGCATCTCTCGCCGTGTAAATGGTTCCCGTAAGAGTCACGTAGTCTCCGGCCCGGAGAGACAATGCGTCTTCTTTCTTAATTGGTACACTGATCTGTCTGTCCATGGTTTCCTCCGATCCTCTTATTAAATAACGCGATGCGCATGCCTGTTCACATGACAGCAGATATTCACTGCCAAAGGAAGTCCTGCAATATGCGTCGGATATGTCTCGATATTGACGGCCATGGCAGTCACGCGGCCGCCAAGACCTCCCGGTCCGATCCCGAGACCGTTGATCTTCTCCAGCATCTCTTTTTCCAGGTCACGGACATAGGCCACCGGAGATTCTTCTTCCAGATTTCTCGTCAGGGCATGTTTCGCCATCAGGGCACACTTTTCAAACGTGCCGCCGATGCCGACTCCCACCACCATCGGAGGACAGGCATTCGGTCCTGCATCGCGGACAGCCTCCAGGATCTTCTCTTTTACTCCCTCAATGCCGTCCGCAGGCTTTAACATGAACACACGGCTCATATTTTCACTTCCGAATCCTTTTGGTGCCACTGTAATATCCACCTGGTCCCCATCGACGATCTCATAATGAATGATCGCTGGTGTATTGTCTTTTGTATTCACGCGGTCGATCGGATCGCGAACGACGGATTTTCTCAGATATCCGTCCACGTATCCCTGACGGACGCCTTCATTGATGGCATCCGTCAGATTTCCCCCTTCAATATGTACTTCCTGGCCGACTTTGATGAAAACGACGGCCATCCCCGTATCCTGGCAGATCGGGATCATGTCTCTCCCGGCAATCTCCAGATTCTCCTGAAGCTGGTTTAAGATCTGCTTTCCAAGAGGGGATTCTTCCCGCTTTACACTCTCATCAAATACTTTTTTCATGTCATCCGAAAGGAAATGATTCGCCTCAATGCACATTTCCCGGATATTTTTTGTGATCTCACTCGCCTGAACGGTCCTCATAGACGATTTTCCTCCCTATTACTTTTTTGGATTGATCGCCATCGGACGGATTCCTTCCGGGATCGGCGGAATATATCCCTCCGCGCCGACGCGTCTTCTTAATTCTTTTTTCGCCTCTTCGATAAGCTCCGGTTTTTCCAGCATGTCAATGACAGTTCCCGCCATGACCTTTCCGGCAAACTGCATGCCTTTGTGTGCAATGGAAGATTTGCCCTGGGAAACCATCTGCCAGGAATGGCCCGGTGTTCCTGCTGCCTCCGTCACAGCGTTGATCTGCGCCGTCGGGCATACCCAGCTCACGTCACCAACGTCTGTAGATCCCTTTAAACACTCCTCCGTATCCATAAGCGGAACGATGAAGTCGTTGATCACATCATCCGCATGAGGTGCCAGGAACTGTTCCACAGCCGCTTTTCTCGATTTTTCATATCTTACAAGAACATCCTGGATGTCCACATGATTTCCGCCGAACGTCTCACCGATCTTTCTCGCGAATTCGATCTCCTCAGCAGTGTACGGTTCTCTTTCGATCTCCTCCAGGTTCTTCTGCATGATCTCCTCCATGACCGTGTTGTCCACGAGATTTGAGCATGCTTTTACGAACTGGAGCTCCATTTTTGTTCCCGTCATGAGAGCCGCACCTCTCGCGATATCGTTGACGCGCTCGTAGATCTCCTTCACCTGGCTGTTCTTCGGCGCACGGATCAGATAGAGGACCTCACTGTACGGCTGAACGACATTCGGAGAATATCCGCCTGTGTTGGTGATCGCATAGTGAATGCGTGCTTCCTGGATGATATGCTCTCTTAAATACTGTACACCTGTGTTCATAAGCTCCACAGCGTCAAGTGCGCTTCTTCCAAGCTCCGGGCATGCCGCCGCATGGGATGCCTGTCCGTAGAAACGGTAGATGATCTGATAGTTCGCAAGGGAACTTCCGACAGAAACCACATTTTTATCGCCCGGATGCCATGTCACCGCAAAATCCAGGTTGTCAAACACGCCGTCTCTCGCCATAAAGCTCTTTCCGGATCCGCCTTCCTCGCCCGGACAGCCAAAGAAGATCACGGTTCCCTCTTTCACGTTCTTCTCCAGATACTCTTTTACCGCGATTGCAGCCGCTACAGAGCCTGTTCCGAGAAGATTGTGGCCACAGCCATGTCCCGGTGCGCCATCGACCAGTGCGGTCTTTTCCAGGCTCTCAGACTCCTGGCTGAGGCCTGACAGAGCGTCAAACTCACCGAGAATGCCCACTACCGGCTTTCCTGATCCGTAGGTACCGGAAAACGCGGTCGCGATCCCCGCAAGATTTCTCTCCACCCTGAATCCTTCTTTTTCAAGAAGTTCACACAATACGTCCGTGGAATGGAATTCCTGGAACGCAGTCTCCGGCTGGTCCCAGATCCTGTCACTGGCTTCACACACCGGTCCGCGCTCTCTGTCAACTGCTTTTAATGCCTCTGCTTTTGTAATTCCCATCGCCGCATCCTCCTATGTTCATTGTCAAATAATGTTTAAAAAAATACAGGAACCCGGTATATCCAGATTCCTGTATCCAATCACTCCAGAGTCAGAAATCCTGCTTACGGCCGGAAAATGATCTCACAACCGTTTTTTCTATTCATGAGCATGATCACTCTGTGATTTCTCCGTCCTCATTTTCCTCAGATTCCGGATCTTCCACATTTTCGTCCTCCTCATCCTGACGGCTGCTTTCACGCACTTTCGCGATGGAAGCAACGCGGATATTGGAGTCGGCATCAATGCTCATCAGTTTTACGCCGGATGTGTTTCTGCCGATCACGGAGATATCATCAACACTCATGCGGATCAGAATTCCTTCATTGGTGATCAGCATGATGTCTCTTCCATCGTCGAGCAGTTTCATTCCGACAAGATTTCCTGTCTTTTCTGTCACATTATAGCAGAGAAGTCCCTTACCGCCGCGCAGCTGCAGCTTAAATTCAGAGATTCTCGTTCTCTTTCCGTATCCCTTTTCCGATACAACGAGCATGTACTCGCCCTGGCTTGCCATCTGCATGCCGACAACTTCATCGCCCTCATCGAGCTTCATGCCGATCACGCCATAGGAAACACGGCCGGTAATTCTCGCATCCGTTTCCTTGAAGCGGATGGACATACCGAATTTTGTAGCGAGGAAGATATCCTCGGTATTATCTGTCACTTTTACCTCGATCAGCTCATCACCTTCACGGAGCAGGATCGCCTGGAGACCCGTCTTTCTCATGTTGCTGTACTCGCGCATCGGGGTCTTCTTTACCATACCGTTCTTTGTGGCCATGAAGAGGTACTTGCCATCATCGATCTCACGCATCGGGATCGCCGCTGTGACCTTTTCTCCTGCCTGAAGCTGTAAAAGGTTTACAATCGCCGTTCCGCGGGCTGTTCTGCCTGCCTCGGGGATCTCGTACGCCTTGATCCGGTAGCAGCGTCCCATGTTCGTAAAGAACATGATGTAGTGATGGTTCGTGGTCATGAGAAGATCCTCGATGAAGTCCTCATCGATCGTCTGCATTCCCTTGATCCCCTTGCCGCCGCGGTTCTGGCTCTTGAAATTGTCCACGGACATTCTCTTGATGTAGCCGAGATTTGTCATGGCAATAACAGTGTCATCATCGGAGATCAAATCTTCCACGGACATATCATCGTCGAAGCCGATCTTTGTCCGTCTGTCATCCCCGTACTTCTCGGAGATCACAAGGATCTCTTTTTTGATCACACCTAATAATTTATTTTCATCAGCCAGGATTGCGCGCAATTCCGCGATCTTTGCCTCCAGTTCTTTATATTCATTCTCAAGCTTCTCGCGTTCCAGACCTGTGAGAGCACGCAGACGCATGTCAACGATCGCCTGTGCCTGCGGGTCCGTGAGCTCAAAGCGCTCCATGAGTTCCCGCTTCGCCTCAGCGACATTCGCGGAACCGCGGATGATCTTTATCACTTCGTCAATATGGTCCAGAGCCTTTAATAAGCCCTCTAAGATATGGGCACGCTCTTCCGCCTTATTTAAGTCGTACTTCGTTCTTCTGGTCACAACGTCCTTCTGGTGGTCCAGATAGTACTCCAGCATCTGAAGGAGGTTCAGGACCTTCGGCTCATTGTTTACCAGGGCCAGCATGATCACGCCGAAGGAATCCTGCAGCTGTGTATGCTTTAAGAGCTGGTTTAAGAGGACATTCGCATTTACATCTCTCCGAAGCTCGATGTTGATGCGGATTCCCTCACGGTTGGATTCATCGGTGATGCCGGTGATGCCGTCGATCTTCTTTGTCTTTACAAGCTCCGCCATCTTCTCGATCAGTCTTGCCTTATTGACAAGGTACGGAAGCTCTGTGACGATGATATGGCTCTTTCCGTTCGGTGCGGTCTCGATATTTGTCACGGCGCGGACTCTGATCTTTCCGCGTCCGGTACGGTACGCCTCCTCGATTCCTCTTGTTCCGAGGATCTCAGCTCCTGTCGGGAAATCCGGTCCCTTGATGATCTGTAAGATCTCCTCCAGGGAGGTCTGTCTTCCTTCCTCCACCTGGTTGTCGATGATCTTTACTACTGCCGCAATGACTTCCCGAAGGTTGTGCGGCGGGATATTTGTCGCCATTCCGACTGCGATACCGGTTCCGCCGTTTACAAGAAGGTTCGGGAATCTGGACGGCAATACGGTCGGCTCTTTCTCGGTCTCATCGAAGTTCGGGATAAAGTCAACGGTATCTTTATAGATGTCCGCCAACATCTCAACGGAGATCTTGCTGAGTCTCGCCTCAGTGTATCGCATGGCAGCGGCACCGTCGCCATCGATCGAACCAAAGTTTCCGTGTCCGTCTACGAGCATGTAGCGCATGGACCATTTCTGAGCCATGTTTACCAATGCTCCGTAGATGGAGCTGTCTCCGTGCGGATGATATTTACCCATGGTATCGCCGACGATACGGGCGCTCTTTCTGTGGGGCTTATCCGGACCGTTGTTCAATTCCGCCATGGAGTAGAGGACACGTCTCTGTACCGGTTTTAAGCCGTCACGGACATCCGGGAGCGCTCGCGACGCGATAACGCTCATGGCATAGTCGATGTACGACTTTTCCATGGTCTTCTTTAAGTCTATTTCATGAATTTTGTCAAAAATATTCGGTTCCATTCTTTCCTCCAATGCAGCCTGCGCTGCGCCTTAAACCTGCGTAAACTGCGCCGCCTGACGTTCCGGAAGGATTTTATCTCTTTCCGGAGCGCCCTGCTGCCGCATTAAATGTCAAGAGTTCCGTACTTCGCGTTCTGTTCGATGAACTCACGGCGCGGCTCTACCTGATCTCCCATGAGTGTCGTGAAGGTGAGATCGATCTCCGATGTCATCTCCTCGTTCATGGTCACACGTAAAAGAATTCGGTGTTCCGGATCCATGGTCGTCTCCCAGAGCTGCTCCGCGTCCATCTCACCAAGTCCTTTGTAACGCTGGATCTTGTTGTTCTGGTCACGTCCGATCTCTTTTAAGATGTTGTTTAACTCCTCATCGCTGTACGCATACCATACCCGCTTGTTTTTCTCGATCTTATAGAGCGGCGGCTGTGCCAGATAAACGTAGCCCTGTTTGATGAGCTCCGGCATGAACCGGTAGATAAAGGTTAAAAGCAGGGTGCTGATATGGGCACCGTCCACATCGGCATCAGTCATGATGATGATCTTGTGGTAGCGGAGCTTCGAGATATCGAAATCCTCATGAATTCCGGTACCGAACGCCGTGATCATGGATTTGATCTCCGCATTTCCGTAGATCCTGTCGAGTCTCGCCTTCTCCACGTTTAAGATCTTTCCGCGGAGCGGCAGGATCGCCTGGGTGCTCTTATTTCTCGCGTCCTTCGCGGAACCGCCGGCGGAATCTCCCTCAACAATGTAGATCTCGCATTCCTCCGGGTGTTTGCTGGAGCAGTCTGCAAGTTTTCCCGGAAGTGATAAACCGTCAAGAACGGTCTTTCTTCTCGTTAAATCTCTCGCTTTTCTCGCCGCTGCGCGCGCACGCTGGGCAAGAACGGATTTCTCGATGATCGTCTTTGCGACGGACGGATTCTGCTCAAGGAAGTAGGTGAGCTGTTCCGATACCACGCTGTCCACAGCGCCTCTCGCCTCACTGTTTCCGAGTTTCTGCTTCGTCTGTCCCTCAAACTGCGGCTCCTCGATCTTGACACTGATGATGGCCGTCAGACCTTCACGGATATCCTCACCGGTAAGAGCCGGCTCGCTGTCCTTAAGAAGCTTGTTCTTTCTTCCGTAGTCGTTGAATGTCTTGGTCAGGGCATTTCTGAAACCGGTCAGGTGGGTTCCGCCCTCCGGTGTGTTGATGTTGTTTACAAAGCTGTAGATATTCTCCGTGTAGGAATCGTTGTGCTGCATGGCAACCTCCACCAGCACGTTGTCCTTCTTGCCCTCGCAGTAGATGACCGTGTCATACAGCGGCACATTGCTGCGGTTTAAATAGCTGACAAATTCCTTGATCCCGCCTTCATAGTGGAATACCTTTTCCTTCTTGTCCTCGCGGTCATCCCGTAAAATGATCTTTAAGTTCTTTGTCAGGAATGCCGTCTCGCGGAGACGGATCTTTAAGGTGTCATAGTCATAGACCGTCTCCTCAAAGATCTCCTTGTCCGGGAGGAAGGAAACCTTGGTACCGTGTTTGTCAGCCGGACAGTCGCCAACGATCTTTAACGGATACATCGTTTTTCCGCGCTCATAGCGCTGCTTGTAGATCTTTCCTCCGTGGTAGACTTCAACCTCAAGCCACTCCGACAGCGCGTTTACAACGGATGCACCTACGCCGTGCAGACCGCCGGATACCTTGTATCCCCCGCCGCCGAACTTACCGCCGGCATGAAGGATCGTAAATACGACTTCAACTGCAGGCAGTCCTGCTTTTTTCTGGATATCGACCGGGATTCCACGTCCGTCATCAATGACCGTGATCGAATTATCCGCGTTGATCTGCACATCAATGGTGTCGCAGTATCCTGCCAAGGCCTCATCCACTGCGTTATCTACGATCTCATATACCAGATGGTGAAGTCCCCTCGAAGACGTACTTCCAATGTACATTCCCGGTCTTTTTCTTACAGCCTCAAGTCCCTCCAGAATCTGGATTTGATCTGCATTATATTCTGCGCTCATGAAGTTCCTCCTTTAGTCTTCGCTCTCTACCGTTCCTTCAACAATCTTAAAAATCTTGTCCATCCGGAATTTGCTGTTTACAAACTCATCCAACCCTGTACAGGTGATCAGGGTCTGGATGTGGGTAATTTCTGAAAGTAAATGTTCCTGTCTCTTGCTGTCAAGTTCAGAAAGGACATCATCCAGTAAAAGCACCGGGTAATCCTTTACGATCTTTTTCACCAGCTCGATCTCCGCAAGTTTTAAAGAAAGAGCTGCCGTTCTCTGCTGTCCCTGGGAACCGAAACGTCTGATGTCTGTTCCGTTCACGATGAAATTCAGGTCATCGCGGTGCGGTCCTGTCAGGGTCTGCCTCTGTTTGATCTCCTGAAACTGGTTCTTTGCGAGCTGTTCCCTGAAATTCTCCGCCGTCACATTCGGCTCATAGGCGATGGAAAGTGTTTCCTTTCCGCCGGACAGTCCGGCATGGATCCCGGCGATCAGGGGATTCAGCTCTTTTATAAACTCGGAACGCATAATTATTAGTTCGGTACCATACTTTAAGAGCTGCTCGTCCCACATGGGGAGCGTGTCTTTTAAAGACGTATTGTAGTCCATGTCTTTTAATAGTTTATTTCGTTGTATAACCGTTTTGTTATACTGTACCAGATTGTAGACATAGAGCTTATTCAGCTGGCAAAGTTCCAGGTCGACGAAGCGTCTCCGCTCGGCAGGTCCGTTCTTGATGATATTCAGATCTTCCGGTGAAAAGAAGATCACATTGACGATCCCGAAAAGTTCGCTTGCCTTTTTGATCGGAACGCCATTGACTGCGACCCCTTTTGCCTTATTTTTTTTCAGATGCATATCGATCCGGTAGGGAATTCCATCCCGGCGGACCATCATTTTGATATGGGATTCATCTGCACCGAACCTGATGATCTCTTTATCTTTGCTGCCCCGATGCGATTTTGTTGTGCTGCACACATAGACTGCCTCCAGGATATTCGTCTTTCCCTGGGCATTATCTCCATAAAGAACGTTCGTTCCTTTATGAAAATCGATATGTAAATGACTGTAATTTCTGTAATCTGACAGCTCGATGGATTCTATGAACATGAAAAAATCCTTACTTTTCTACCTTAAATGTCTTTCCGTCATAGGAAACAGTATCTCCAGGGTAAAGTTTTTTGCCGCGCTGGGTCTCAACTTCCCCATTTACTTTTACAAGTCCGTCCTGGATCACAAACTTTGCGTCCACTCCGGAGCCAACAAGACCGGCAAGTTTTAATGCCTGTCCCAGCTTGATAAATTCATCTTTTAAGTGAATACTTTCCATTTTTCTCCTTTTTTATTCCGGTTTTCTGAAAAAACCAGCCCGAAACTCCGGATTTTTCCGGAATTTCGGGAAAATTTCATCTGTTTTTAGATCGCAGCCGCGTTAAAGTTTACCGGAAGGATCAGATAAATATAATTTTCTTCCTCATCTTTGATGAAACACGGAGATTTTGCGTTCATCATATAGAGAGTTACTTCCTCATCATCGATGATGCGGAGTGCATCACTTAAGAATTTCGGGTTGAATCCGATCATCAGATCTTGGCCTGTCTTATGGATCAGGATCTCCGCATTCATCGTACCGAAACTGGAATTTAATTTCAGGCTCATTTTTGAATCTTCGATGTTCAAAATGATCGGTTTTTTATCATTTTCGCGGATTAGAATGATGGCTCTCTCGATGCTGTCGAGAAAATCTTTCTTATTCAGAGTCACTTTTGTGGCATAATCACTGGAAAGCATCTGATCTACTTTGAAATATTCGCCCTCGATCAGGCGGGAAACAACGATCGTATCATCAAATTCGAAGAGAATATGGTTCGCTCCGAAGAAGATCTGGACCTCTTTTTCGTTGTCTCCGGTCAGAATTTTACTGATTTCATTCAAAGTTTTTCCCGGAACGATGACTTTTGTGCTTTCATATTCATCTTTTAATACAACTTTGCGAATTGCCATACGATGACCATCGAGAGAAACAACTCTTAATGTATCGCCGTTTACCTCAAAAAGCTCACCTGTCATCATCTTGTTGCTGTCATTGACAGAGATGGAGAAGATGGTCTGGCGGATCACTTCTTTTAAGGAAAACTGGGAGAGTGTAATGTTTTTATTTCTCTCAATATACGGAAGATAGGAGAATTCCTCACCATCTTTTCCCTGAATTTTGAATACAGAGTTTTCACAGGCGATCACAGTATTGAATTTTTCGTCAGATTCGATCGTTACAAGGGAATCTGAATCAGATAATTTTCTTGCAATTTCAGAAAAAAGCTTTGCATCCAGTGCAATTTTACCTTTTTCAAGGATATCACCTTCAACTTTTGTCTCAATGCCGAGCTCCATATCGTTAGCTGTCAGTTTGATCTCATCTGTAGATGCATCAATCAGGATGCACTCTAAGATCGGCATCGTTGTTTTTGACGGAACTGCCTTGAGAACAATATTGATACCGTTTAAAAGAGCGGTCTTCTGGAATGTCAGTTTCATAGTTGTTGATAACTTCCTTTCTTGAGAAACGTTCATAAGATAAAGAAATATATAAAAGATATTCGTCTTAACAGTAGTAGTGGGTGTGAATTTGTTAATAAGGGGAAAAAGCCCTGTGAAACACTGAAAAAAACGCTGTGAAAACCATTGTGGGTAACTAAAAAAATCCGGAAGGACAACCGAAGAGTTTTCCACAGGCAAAAATCCGGGAAAATTATCCGATTTTTATCCACAAATTTTCAACGGGATTTCCACGAAAAAATCCACAAAGCTGTTTTGCGCATTCAAAGTTACAGTTCACACGCCTACTGCGGGTTGATCTTTTTCTTTAAAATATCGATCGTATTCTTTAAATTCTCATCAGTCTTTAATTCACTGGCGATCTTTTTCGTTCCATGAATGATCGTCGTGTGATCACGACCGCCGAGAGCTTTTCCGATATTCTGGAGAGACTCATTTGTCATATCACCGCACAGATACATGACGATCTGGCGAGGAAATACGAGTTCCTTGCTTCGTTTCTGACCGATGAGATCGAGAGGAGTGATGCCGAAATGCTCAGAAACTACATTAATAATGAGCTGCGGCGTCACTTCACGGGCTGCATTCGGAGAGATCAGATCTTTCAATGCTTCCTCGGCAAGTTCAAGATTGATCTCCTTATTATTTAATTTGCTGGAAGCGACGATCTTTGTGAGCGCACCTTCCAGTTCACGGATGTTGGATTTTACATTGGTAGCGATATATTTGATGATCTCGTTGTCAATGTTGTATCCTTCCAGTTCTTCTTTTTTCCGAAGGATCGCCATCCGGGTCTCATAGTCCGGCGGCTGGATATCTACGGTAAGTCCCCATTCGAAACGGGAACGAAGACGGTCTTCGAGTGTTTCGATTTCTCTCGGAGGACGGTCGGAAGAAATAATGATCTGCTTTTTTGCCTCATAGAGGGCATTGAATGTATGGAAAAATTCTTCCTGGGTACTTTCTTTGCCGATGATGAACTGGATATCATCGATCAGAAGAACATCATTATTTCTGTATTTTTCACGGAATTCCGTGGTGGAAACATTGTTTTTGTTACGGATCGCGTCGATCAGTTCGTTCGTAAATTTTTCGGAAGTCACGTACAGGATCTTTGCGCTCGGGTTATTTTTTAAGATGAAATGGGCAACGGAATGCATTAAGTGTGTTTTTCCGAGTCCCACGCCTCCATAAATAAATAACGGGTTATAGATCTCGCCCGGAGATTCCGCAACAGCCAGGGATGCAGCATGGGCAAGATTGTTGTTTTTTCCGACTACGAAGGTATCAAATGTGTAGCGCGGATTTAAGTTTGCGTTCTGAAGAGCAAGCTGACTGACCGTATTATTGTTCACGTTGATCAGACGATTCTCTTTTTCCGGTTCCTTCACGTCAGATTTCAGTTTGAAATCCAGTTTACACTGAAAACCTGTGATCTCCTCGATCGTAATTGTCAACAGGAATTCATATTTCTTTTTCACATAGCTGATGAAGGCAGAATCCGGCACCAGGATCGTGAGGATATCTTTATCCACAGAATCCGGGATCAGCGGCAGCAGCCATGTGCGGTAGGACACCTCTGAAATATCGTGTTCTTCTTTGATATTTAAAAGGATTTCGTCCCATTTAGCTTTGATTTCTTCCAGCATATTCATACTCCTAAACATGTGTATAACGATGTGCATAGCTGTGGAAAAGGTGGGGACCTGTCCACAAAAGCACATAGACCCAATCTAATCTTATTCTAACGTAAAAGAGGATAATTTTCAATGTCAAATGTGAAAATCCACAACTTTTCCAATAAGTTATCCACAACTTATCCACGATTTGGGGATAAGTTGATAATTGCGGGTGGAAAACATGTGAATACCCACATAACAAGATGTACGCCAGGAACGGACACGAAAAATACAACAGGTTGTGTCCGCGAAGGATGGACAGGTCGGGCAGAGAGGCTGAAATCAGGCGGGCAGCAGGAGAGATGCTGAGAAAAATTTCTTTTGTGTATAGGAAGAAAAAATGCAGGGCACGGAATACCGGGAGAAGAAATCTGTAAAATGGAAAAATTGGAAAATGCAGGAAAACAGTTTGACTCTGGCACGCTGACACGGTATAATGCAAGTCGTGACTATATTGCATTGTATCTCGCAAGAGAACAGTAGCAGGAGGAATTGAAAAATGAAAATTGAAAAGAAAGTTCTGGACATGTCCCTCGCCGGGATCTTTACCGCGATCATCATCGCCATGTCGGTCGTACCGTTTCTCGGTTACATCCCGTTAGGCTTTATGAATGCGACGATCATTCACGTCCCGGTCATCATCGGAGCGATCATTCTCGGACCGAAGTACGGCGCTTACTTAGGACTGGTATTTGGTGTGACCAGCCTCGTAAAAGCGACCATTACCCCTGGTGTGACCTCCTTCGTATTCAGCCCGTTCGTTACGATCGGCGGATACAGCGGAAACATGTGGAGCGCCGTGATCGCGATAGTGCCGCGTGTATGCATCGGCATCGTTGCTTATTATGTATATAAGCTGATCATGAAGGTCGCTCACGGGATCAAAGGCAGCCAGACCGTTGCCCTCTGGGTGGCTGGTATTGCAGGAGCTATGACAAACACACTGCTTGTCATGAATGGAATCTACATCTTCTTCGGACAGAGCTATGCCGCAGCGTCCAACAAAGCAGTCGAGCACATCTACGATGTGATCCTCGGGATCATCCTCGGATTTGGAGTTCCGGAGGCGATCGTTGCAGGTATTCTTACAACAGCGATCACGAAGGTTCTGTTTAAGATCATGAAAAACAACGGCTGATCGTGAGCCGGAAGAGTGTGCATCGCAGCAAATAGAGAGCTGCAGCTTCTATATAATAATGAAGAGATACTAAATATAGTGACATAAAATCGAAACATACATTTTATGGGGGATGGCGAAAAGCTGTCCCCCTTTTTGGATGACGGAGAGAGAAAGGCGGGCGTTTGTATGAGGACTCTCCGGAAAGCCGGAATGTGGATAATAGGCGGAAAAATTACAAAGATATGAGTCGGAAATCCCCATGATTTAAGGATTTTTTTGAAATTTGGTCTTGACGAAGGACGGCAATTTTTATATAATCGATACGATGCTTCAATATGTCTTAGTTTATATGTACATGAGAAGGTACTTGAATTTATAGTAAGAGGAGGTGCCGGGTTTATGAAGATGACATTTCAGCCGAAGAACACTCAGAGAAAAAGAGTTCATGGTTTCAGAGCGAGAATGGCAACAGCAGGTGGCAGAAAAGTTTTAGCTGCCAGAAGAGCAAAAGGTAGAGCTAGATTATCTGCTTAATGAACCAAGAGAGTATCCGGAAGTTTAGGAAAACTTTTGGATGCTCTTTTTTGTTATGCGGGATTTTTACGGCTTTATCGACTTAGTTTTGCAGAGGTATTGAATGAAAAGGTTCAATTCGTTAAAGAAAAATCAGGACTTCCAGACGGTTTACCGCGGTGGAAAGTCCTACGCAAACAAATATCTGGTCATGTACGTGATGGATTCGGGACGGGAGGACACGAGGATCGGCATTTCCGCCAGCAAAAAGGTTGGAAACAGCGTCGTGAGACATCGGTTCGCGAGACTTGTCCGTGAAAGTTTCCGGTTAAATAAGGACATATTAGAAGACGGCAAAGACATCATCGTTGTCGCGCGGGTCGCGGCAAAAGACAAAAATTTCGACAAGATTGAGAGTGCATTTCTGCACTTATGCGGGCTTCATAACATTTTAAAAGAATCGAAGTGAGTGGTTTATGAAATGGGTACTGATTGGTCTGATCAAGATTTACAGGAAGTTTATCTCTCCCTGTATCGGCCCTCACTGTATTTATACGCCGACCTGCTCCCAGTACGCCATGGAAGCGATCAAGAAATACGGCGCTATAAAAGGTACTTATCTTGCGTGCAGGCGGATTTTGAGATGTCACCCGTTTGCAAAAGGCGGTTATGATCCAGTCCCGTAGAAAACCCCAGGAGGTAAGATATGGTTTTGACGAAGGCTGGTTCCATTCTGGGACCGATCGCGACTGTCCTTGGCTATGTCATGGACATCCTCTTCAGATTTACGAGCAGCTTCGGCGTGTTCAACGTAGGTCTGTGCATCATTCTGTTTACGATCGTAATGAAAACACTGATGATACCGCTCACGATCAAACAGCAGAAAACCACAAAACTCATGTCTGTCATGAATCCGGAGATCCAGGCGATCCAGAAGAAGTATAAAGGAAAGTCAGATCAGGAATCCATGCAGCGTCAGAATGTGGAGATTCAGGCTGTTTACGAGAAGTACGGCACAAGCATGACAGGCGGATGCCTTCCGCTGCTGATCCAGATGCCGATCCTTCTTGCACTGTACCGTGTCATCTACAATATTCCGGCATACGTTCCGTCTGTCCGCGTTTATTTCGACAACGTTGTAACTCCGTTGATGGGACAGGCTGACTATGCTCAGAAGTTACAGGAAATCACAAATATCGCAACCGCTTGCGGCGGAAAATTAGATAAGTTTGATTTCACAAATGCAAACCGTCTTGTAGACATGCTCTATAAATTCTCCACATCCCAGTGGGGAGAGCTTCAGTCACTGTTCCCGGCAATCTCTGATGTGATCGGACAGAACGCTGCCGTTGTCGAGAGAATGAACACCTTCCTCGGCTTAAATATGGCAGAGGCACCGGGCTGGGTTCCGTCCTTCGCATGGATCATCCCGGTTCTTGCGGCAGTGTCCCAGTGGTTCAGCACAAAGCTCATGAGCGGAAATCAGCCGTCCACATCCGCAGATGCAGAGAATCCGATGGCGCAGTCCATGAAGACTATGACAACGACTATGCCGTTATTCTCCGCATTCATCTGTATCACTATGCCGGCAGGTCTTGGTATCTACTGGATCGCGACCAGCGTTGTTACAATTATCCAGCAGCTCATCGTTAACGCGTACATGGATAAGGTCAATATCGACGATATGATTGCAAAGAACCTGGAAAAGGTCAATAAGAAACGTGCGAAACAGGGACTTCCGCCGGCTAAGGTAACTCAGAATGCTACTGCATCCTTAAAAGCAATCAAGGCTGAGGAGGAGAAGGAAAAAGTAGCTGAAGAAGTCAAGAAAGAGAAGATCGCAAAGCAGATCGAAGAGTCCAGCAAGTACTACAACACCAACGCGAAACCGGGAAGTCTCGCTTCCAAGGCAGCGATGGTCCAGAAGTACAATGAGGCGCATGACAAGCGAAATAAATAAGGGGGTTCTGTTATGGAAATGATTACAGTGACTGCGAAAACTGTGGAAGATGCAATCACACAGGCATCCCTGCAGCTCGGTGTGAGCAGTGATCGGATTCAGTATGAGGTCGTTGAAAAGGGAAGTGCCGGGGTTCTCGGCGGACTTTTTGGTTCCAAGCCGGCAGTGATCCGTGCGAAGAAGATCGAGACCGTTGACGATAAGGCCGTAGATTTCCTGAATTCCGTTTTTGACGCAATGGGCCTTGCCGTTGACGTGGAAGTGAAAATGAATGAAGAGGAAAAGGAGATGGATGTCAACCTGACCGGTGAGGAGATGGGACTTCTCATCGGTAAGAGAGGACAGACACTCGATTCCCTTCAGTATCTTGTAAGCCTTGTTGTAAATAAGGAATCTGAGGACTACTTAAGAGTCAAGCTGGATACCGAAAATTACAGAGAGAGAAGAAAAGAAACACTGGAAACTCTCGCAAAGAACATCGCTTACAAGGTAAAAAGGACAAGACGCCCGGTTTCCTTAGAGCCGATGAACCCGTATGAGAGACGGATCATCCACTCTGCACTTCAGAACGATAAATATGTATTCACAAAGAGCGAAGGTGAGGAGCCGTTCCGCCATGTTGTGATCGCATTAAAGAAGGAAGAGCGCAGGGAGAGAAGACCGAGATACGAGAGACGTGAGAGAACATCCGCTTACGAAAATACTCGTCGTGAGCAGGAATAAAACAAGCATATCGGAATGAAAGAGGGGTTGCCTATGGCAGCCCCTTTGTGCTATGATAGGGTGACAAATTGTGTGAATTCCCGTGCATTTTGGAAACCGAATTGCGGCAGGATCAGATGACAGAAGTTCTGCTTCCAAAATGTGCGGAACAGGAAAAATTGCGATGCTGTCTGTCTGGAATATGAAACAGGCAGCAGGGATATCAGGATGGAGATTATGGAATATACAGATACGATTGCAGCGATCGCGACGGCGATGGGAAATTCCGGGATCGGGATCGTGCGGATCAGCGGTGAGAACGCGGTGGAAATTGCGGAAAAAGTGTTCCGCGCCCCGGGAAAGAAGAAACTCTCGGAAGCTGCGAGTCACACGATCCATTACGGATATGTTTATGATGGAGATGAGACGATCGATGAGGTCCTTCTGATGCTCATGAGAGGACCGAGAAGCTATACGGCGGAAGATACCGTTGAGATCGACTGCCATGGCGGAATGCTCGTCACAAGGCGGATCCTGGAGACGGTCTTAAAGGCCGGAGCGAGACTCGCCGAGCCGGGAGAATTTACAAAACGCGCCTTCTTGAACGGCAGGATCGATCTCTCACAGGCGGAGGCCGTCATCGACGTGATCAACGCGAAAAATGAATATGCGCTGCAGTCGTCTGTCAGCCAGCTTCGCGGAAGCGTGTCGAAGGAGATCCATGAGATCCGGGATCAGATCATCTACGAGATCGCCTTTATCGAATCGGCACTCGATGACCCGGAGCATATTTCCCTGGACGGATACGGGGAGAAGCTCCTCGGCGTGGTCCTTTCCGTGAAGAAAAAACTGGAAAAACTGATCCGCTCCTCCTCAAACGGACGTGTGGTCTCAGAGGGCGTGAAGACGGTTATCCTGGGGAAGCCGAATGCCGGAAAATCGTCGCTGATGAACGTTTTAGTCGGTGAGGACCGCGCGATCGTGACGGATGTGGCAGGAACCACGAGAGATATTCTGGAGGAACATATCTACCTTCAGGGGATCAGCTTAAATGTTGTGGATACGGCCGGGATCCGGGACACGGAGGATGTGGTCGAAAAGATCGGTGTCTCCCGCGCGATGGAAGAGGCAAAGAAGGCCGATCTGATCATCTACGTTGTGGATGGATCGAGAGAGCTGGATGAGAATGATCATCAGATCATGGACTTCATAAAAGACCGGAAAGCCGTTGTCCTCTTGAATAAGAGCGACCTGGAACCGGTCGTGTCTGCGAAAGAAGTGGAAGAGCGGTCGGGACATAAGGTGATCGGGATCTCCGCAAAGGAGGAGACCGGAATTGACCTCCTGGAAGAGGAGATAAAGGCTTTATTCTATGAAGGCGAGATCGACTTCAACGACCAGGTCATGATCACGAATGTGCGCCATGTGAGGGCTCTAAAGGATGCTTTTGAGAGCATGTCCATGGTTGAAAAAAGTATTGAGAACGGCATGCCGGAGGACTTCTACTCGATCGATCTGATGGATGCGTATGAGAAGCTGGGACTCATCGTCGGGGAATCCGTGGAGGATGATCTGGTGAACGAGATCTTCAGCAAATTCTGTATGGGAAAATAGAAAAGAGGAAATAAAATGCCGGTAGTAGAGGAGACATATGATATTGTAGTTGTCGGTGCGGGCCATGCGGGATGCGAGGCGGCACTTGCGGCAGCGAGACTTGGATTTGAGACGATCATGTTCACGGTCAGCGTGGACAGCATCGCTCTGATGCCGTGCAACCCGAACGTCGGAGGAAGTTCCAAGGGACATCTTGTCCGTGAACTGGATGCCCTCGGCGGAGAGATGGGAAAAAATATCGATAAAACATTTATCCAGTCAAAGATGTTAAACGAGTCAAAGGGGCCGGCGGTCCATTCCCTGCGCGCCCAGGCGGATAAGCAGGAGTATACGAGATCCATGCGCCGCGTCCTTGAAAACACGGATCACCTGACGATCCGCCAGGCCGAGGTGGCTGAGATCCTGACGGAGGAGATCCCGGGAGAATACGGGACCTTTAAAGAGGAACACGGAGAAAACGGGCAGCAGGAGAGTAGCTATCCGGTGAAAAAGCGGATCATCGGCGTGAAAACGTATTCCGGCGCGATCTATAAGTGCCGCGCGGTCGTTCTTGCAACCGGCGTATATCTCCGCGCGAGATGCATCTACGGGGATGTCAGCAATCCAACAGGACCGAACGGTCTGCAGGCGGCGAACCATCTGACAGACTCCTTAAAGGCAAACGGGATCGAGATGTACCGCTTTAAGACAGGAACTCCGGCGAGAGCAGATAAGAGAAGTATCGATTTTTCGAAGATGGAAGAGCAGTTCGGAGACAAGCGCGTCGTTCCGTTCTCCTTCTCTACGGATCCGGAGTCGGTGCAGAAAGACCAGATTTCCTGCTGGCTGACCTACACAAATGAGAAGACTCATGAGATCATCCGGAACAACCTGGACCGTTCGCCGTTATTCTCCGGTGCGATCGAAGGAACGGGACCGAGGTACTGCCCGTCGATCGAGGATAAGGTTGTAAAATTCCCGGATAAGGAGCGCCATCAGGTGTTCGTAGAGCCGGAGGGACTTTACACGAACGAGATGTATCTCGGCGGAATGTCGAGTTCTCTTCCGGAAGATGTCCAGTATGCGATGTACCGGACTGTTCCGGGACTTGAAAATGTCAAAATTGTTCGAAATGCATATGCAATTGAGTATGATTGCATCAACCCGAGACAGTTAAAAGCGTCTCTCGAATTTAAAAATATCGATGGATTATTCTCCGGCGGCCAGTTTAACGGAAGCTCCGGATACGAGGAAGCTGCCGTTCAGGGCTTCATGGCCGGCGTCAACGCGGCGAGAAAGCTGCAGGAGAAGAGTGCAGTGGTCCTTGACCGTTCCCAGGCGTATATCGGGGTTCTGATCGATGATCTTGTCACGAAAGAGAACCATGAGCCGTACCGTATGATGACATCGAGAGCAGAATATCGTCTGCTCCTTCGCCAGGACAATGCGGACCTCAGACTTCGCGGGATCGGACATGAGATCGGCCTTGTGTCGGATGAGCAGTATGAATACGTGGTCTGGAAAGAAAAAGCCATCGAGGAGGAGATCGCCCGTCTGGAAAAGGCGACGATCGGAGCGAACGAGAAAGTTCAGAAGTTCCTTGAGGCACATGGAAGTACAACATTAAAATCCGGAAGCACACTCGCAGAACTCATTAAGAGACCGGAACTGAATTATGAGATGTTGGCGGAACTCGACGAGAGGAGACCGGAACTTCCGGCTGATGTGCGGGAACAAGTTGACATAAATCTGAAATATGACGGATATATCCGCAGACAGAAGCAGCAGGTAGCTCAGTTCAAGAAGCTGGAAGGAAGAAAGATCCCGGCGGATCTCGACTATACGACGGTGAACAGCCTTCGAAGAGAGGCAGTCCAGAAACTGAATCTCTATAAACCTGAAAATATCGGCCAGGCGTCCAGAATTTCCGGTGTGTCTCCGGCTGATATTTCCGTGCTGATGGTACATCTGGAGCAGATGGGGAGAAAGTAATAACATGACAGATGAATTTGTAAAATTATTGGATCAGGGCTGTGCGGATCTCGGAGTGACGCTTTCAGATCAGCAGAAAGAGCAGTTTTTCAAGTATTATGAGATGCTGATCGAGAAGAATAAAGTGATGAATCTCACGGCGATCACGGAGCTTTCAGATGTGATCACGAAGCATTTTGTGGACAGCCTTCTGCTTGTTCTGGCAGCGCCGGAGCTTGGGTTAAAGCTTGACGGATCCGTAGAATACAGCTGTATCGATGTGGGGACGGGTGCAGGATTTCCGGGAATTCCGTTAAAGATCGCGTTTCCGTGGCTTAAGATCACTCTGCTTGATTCTTTAAATAAGAGAGTGGGATTCTTAAATGAGGTGATCGAGGCACTGGGACTTACGGATATTACTGCTGTCCATGGACGTGCTGAGGACTACGGACGCGATGCGAAATACCGGGAACAGTACGACATCTGCGTATCCCGGGCGGTGGCAAATATGTCCACCCTTTCCGAGTACTGCATCCCGTTTGTGAAAAAGGGCGGATATTTTATTCCATATAAATCTGGAAAAGCTGACGAGGAGATCGCCCAGGCGAGATCTGCTGTGAAGAAGCTTGGCGGAGAGATGAAGGATATTATCGTAAAAATTCTTCCGGAGGCGGACGTGGAACGCACCTTTGTTCCGGTAAAGAAGATTGCGATTACAGCGAAGAAATATCCGAGAAAAGCGGGACTTCCGGGGAAGGAACCGTTAAAGTAAAATTTAAAGAAAAATTGAGGACTTCATTATCTTTATAAATTAGGATAATGGGGTTCTTTTTTTTGAATGAAGGAGATAAAAATGTCACGATGTTTCACGTGAAACATTTGCGATGGAACATCGGGGGATTTATAAAAGAACAGAAATAGATAAATCATTGGAACGCAATAGAAATAAAAAGGCGTCGCTGTCAGAAGAAAAGCAGCGGCGCCTTTTTGTAGTTAATGGGAATGTTTCACGTGAAACATTGAAATATGGTTGTGTGAAACTAGTTAAAGAACATCTGCACGGTTGCGCTGACTTCCTCCGGATTTTCGAGCTGAGGAAGATGCCTGGTGTTGGCGATGGTGCTGGACTCGATTGCTGGGTTACATTTAGTATATTCTTTGATTGTCAGGTCGATATCCGGTTCGGCTTCGCCGCCGAGAATGTAGATGCTGTTGTTGATTTTTTCCAGAGTCTTTGTAATATTACATTTTGTGTAGTTGCACTGGACGCTGGCGTAGATAGATTTCGGGGAGTCGCCGAGGTGGGCGGACTCATGGTATTTGTCGATGTTGTGGGGATTCACATCGTACGGGTTATAGAAGTAACTCTCGGAGAAGGTCTTGGAGATTATACTTCTTGCGGATGCAAAATTGTAGAGAAGTGTTCCAATGATCGGGAGGTCAAGGATAAACTTATAACATTTTGCGGATTTTCCCGGAATATGGCTGCAGGAGAGGAGAGAATCCGGATTGATGAACATCATCTGCTCAAAGAGATCCGGATTGTATCCACAGGCCATTGTCACGATCGGAGCGGACGCACCGGTGGCAACAATATTTGTGCGTCGACCGATCTCGGATTTTACAAAATCATTTAACAGCTGCACATAGAGAAAATTTGTGTAAGTAAGGTTTGGCTTTTCGGAACGGCCACAGCCTAAAAGGTCGATGGTGTAAACCGTGTAGTAATCTTTTAAGAGCGGGATCAGGGAATCCCACTCGCAGCTGCTGGACGCGTGCGTCAGGTCGTGGACGAGAAGAAGCGGCTTTCCGGTTCCTACTTTTGTATAGCAGATATTGCCGAGCCTCCAACGATAGCAACGGGGTTCCGGCTGGGTAAGAAGATTTCTTGCAACGGCAGACATTTTGATGTATTTGTTGATCAGCGCAGTTCCGACAGCCGCACCGGCGGACAGGAGAACAGCAGTGATGATTTTGTTTTTTGCTTTCATAAATTCACCTCGAAATTAGATGATGGGATATAGAAATATAGTGGGAATGCTGTGAGAGAAGAGCAGTAGTTTTATCACTTTTCTCTAAGGCAATCCCTGATTGTATTATAATATAATTGCCAGAGAGATACAACAGGCGAAAGTGTGAAATGTTTCTGAAGAATATGGTTACTTTTTATGGTAGGAATTTTCTGAACTGAAAATTCCGTACAATACAGTGGTGGTAGTGGATTTTGCCGATTCGGAATGCGAAGCATCGGCAAAATCCTGTTACAGTGTGCGGGCATGGAGTGCCCGTGTACTGTAACAGAATATGAGTTACTGTTTACGCAAGGCAAACAGTGATAAATATGAATGTTTCACGTGAAACATCAATGAACCACAAGAAGAAAAATCAAGAAGAGAGTATAGTGTTTCACGTGAAACACTTGCCACACGGAACTCAGAAAATATGGCTTGTAGGGTTTGCAAAAATGTTTCACGTGAAACATTTTTAATTTTATAGGGTAAATCAATAGGAAAATAGGAAAAATTGTGTTATACTAAGTTTCGCGAATGTTTTGATAGTAAATAGTAGAAGAAAAATAGAGAAAAGCCCGTAAAAAAACGGATTTTATGATAAATCTGGACTGAATCGAGAGAGATACACGATAAAAAGAGTAGAGCTGACCTGCGGAAAGGATAGAGATATGGGACGTATTATTGCAATTACAAATCAAAAAGGCGGTGTCGGAAAGACGACGACAGCTATCAATTTGTCGGCCTGCCTGGCTGAAGCAGGGCAGAGAGTGTTGACTGTGGACTTTGATCCGCAGGGAAACACGACAAGCGGGCTTGGATTGGAAAAAGGAAATATTGACAATACTGTATATGAACTGCTGATGGGGGAGTGCACCGTGGAAGAGTGCATCAATCCCAGTGTCCAGGAGCGACTGGATGTGATGCCGTCGGATGTCGACCTGGCGGGAGCAGAGATCGAGCTTCTTGATATGGAAGAAAAGGAGAGCATCCTCAAGAAAAATCTTGAACTGTTGGATGGAAAATATGATTTTATCATCATCGACTGCCCACCGTCTCTGAACCTTCTTACAATCAATGCACTGACCGCGGCCAATACGGTGCTTGTCCCGATCCAATGTGAATATTACGCACTGGAAGGATTAAGTCAGGTGTTAAAAACAGTAAATCTTGTTCAGAAAAAGCTGAATCCGGCATTGGAAGTAGAGGGTGTTGTGTTTACGATGTATGATTCCAGAACAAATCTGTCCCTGGAAGTCGTAGAGAACGTAAAAGAGCATCTGAATGAAAATATTTACAAGACAATTATTCCGAGAAATGTCAGACTGGCTGAAGCACCGAGCTACGGTATGCCAATCAATCTCTATGACAGCCGGTCATCAGGAGCAGAGAGCTACAGACTTTTAGCAGCGGAAGTCATCAGCAGAGGAGAAGAATTATAATGGCGAAGCGTGGTTTAGGTAAAGGTTTAGGCGCGTTCTTCGGGGAAGAAGTTACAACTACGAAAGAGAACGCTGCGGAAAAAGTAAGCAGAAGTGAGAGAAAAGAGCACCTGATGGCGAATCAGGGAACCGCTAAAAATACAGAAAAAAATGGAACCGTGGCAAAGAGTGACAGCGGAAACGCAGCGAAGACAGCAGGAAATACGGCTGTAAGCACTGACCCATCCCAAAAGAATAATTCCCGGACTGCCGGTAATTCTGAGCCGATCATTGTAGAAAAAGTGGTTGAGAAGATCGTTGAGAAACCGGTTGAAAAAATCGTCGAGAAAATTGTTGAGAAACCGGTTGAGAAGATCGTTGAGAAAATTGTTGAGAAACCGGTCGAGAAGATCGTTGAAAAAGTGGTAGAAAAACCCGTTGAAAAGATCGTAGAAAAGCCAGTAGAGCAGACACTAAAGCTCAACCTGATCGAGCCGAACAATGAACAGCCGCGAAAGAATTTTGATGAGGAAAGTCTTCAGGAATTGGCGGATTCTATCAAGCAGTATGGAATTTTACAGCCGTTGATCGTCCAGAAAAAGGGCAATCACTACGAGATCATCGCCGGTGAGCGCCGCTGGCGCGCCGCAAAGCTTGCGGGAATCACGGATGTTCCGGTGCTGATCCGCGAGTATGACAAGCAGCAGACGATGGAAATCGCGCTGATCGAGAACGTCCAGCGTGCGGATCTAAATCCGATCGAGGAAGCACAGGCATTCCAGCAGCTGATCCAGGAGTTCCATCTCACACAGGAAGAGATCGCGAACCGCGTATCCAAGAATCGCGCAACGATCACAAACAGCATGCGTCTTCTGAAGCTTGACGTCCGTGTACAGGATATGCTGGCAGATGGAAAGATCTCCAGCGGACATGCGAGAGCGCTTCTTGGCCTTGAGGAGGGCGAACGCCAGTACCAGGTTGCGGTGAAGATCATCGAGGAAAAATTAAGCGTCCGCGATGTGGAAAAGCTCGTGAAAATGATGAATCGCCCGCCGAAGGAAAAGAAGCCGGAAAAAGGACCGGATATCGATCTGATCTACCGCCAGGTGGAGGACAAATTAAAGTCTATCATGGGCACGAAGGTTGTCATCAACCAGAAAGACAAAAATAAAGGCAGAATCGAGATCGAGTATTACTCCCAGGAAGAGTTAGAACGTTTGATCGAGCTCATGGAATCCTTAAGAGCATAACCAATCAATAATCCAGCGTAACGATTCAGTATCTTCATAGTTACTTACACGCAAAAATCCATTCCAGATCAGCTTCGCTGATGGGATTTTTTGGAAAGAAAATGCTGAAAAAGCCGGCTGTATTTAGGGTGTCCTGAAATTAAGCAAAAAAGCAGAAAGCAGGCATTTTGCCCAAGATGAAAGTTAAATGAAACGGAAGCTAACGAACAGGAAAAAATTGAACCAAAAAGACTAAAATCACTAAACGCACAGACACATACGGAAGGACAGAAAACAAAATATGGAAAACAGTATGTTATACAATCTTCCCATTGATCCAATGGTACTGATCATCGGATTTTCAATCTTGTCATTGGTATTATTGATCGTGGTGATCATTTGTATCGTGAAGCTCAATAAACTGTACCGCAGATATGATATCTTCATGCGCGGAAAAGATGCGGAGACACTGGAAGATACGATCATGGACATGATGGATGAGATGGAGGAGCTGCAGGCGAAAGACCGGGCCAGCAAGGACGCAATGAAACAGCTGTCCAAGCAGATCAAGTCCTCATTCCAGAAATTCGGATACGTCAAGTATAATGCCTTCAAGGGCATGGGCGGCAACTTAAGCTTTGTTATCGCAATGTTGGACAACAACAACAGCGGTTTCGTCCTGGATGTTGTTCACAGCCGCGAGGGCTGCTACATTTACTTAAAAGAGGTAGAGGAAGGCGCGACAGAAGTTCTTTTAGGCGGAGAAGAGCAGGAAGCGCTGGAGCAGGCTCTGGGCTATGTGAAGCGCCCGACTATGGATGAACGTCTCGCAATAAAGGAAAAGGCCGCAAACAGCAAGAAAAAAGAGTTAAAAGGAGGCTCCGGCGAGCAGGATATCGAGGTTCCGAGCAGCGAGCGGAAGAAGAGCGAGCGCATGAAAGAACTGAGAAAACGTCAGGCAGAGCGCCGTGAGGATGAAGAAGAACGTGTAAAGCAGTATGCGGACGCATACGATGTGGAAGAGGTTGAGATCGAGACAGACAACATTGAGGATTTTGATGCGATCCCGGATGATTTCAACGGCGAGGATAAAGGAGATTATTGATCCATATGCATAAATTTTTACGTGCAGCTGGTTTCAGCATGTATACAAAGAAAAAGGATATCGAAAAGCTTCTGGATCTGCTGGAACGGCAGCCGTCGGTGACGAAGTGCGTCCAGGTCGATGAGGAGAGTAACGTGTGCGAAATGCGCACGGAAGTCGCCCCGGGACTTGGAATCTCGATCGTCGGAGAACTGAAGGAAGAGGGAAATTTCGAGCGGGAATTCTACTTTCCGTACCTGGAGAGCGATGTCGTCGGCTCTACGGAAGAGTGCTCTGTCCAGAGACACACGGAGAAAGAGACATACGCCGGCATGGTGGATGAGAATAAAGTTGGCATCTCGCTGATCTTCTACATCCAGAATTTTCTGGATTTCCGGGAGAAAATGCTGGATAAAGAGCACCACTCCAGAATCGGAGCTGTCTGTTTTTCCGGCCTGTCCATTGACGGAAAGGTCCTTCTTCCGATCAAGAAGAGCCAGAAACAGATCCAGAAGGCAAAAGTTTCCGCAAAAGAACGCAACAGCCTGATCGAGGCCGCAAAAAACGGGGACGAGGATGCCATGGAGACCCTGACCATCGAGGATATTGACCTTTATTCCCAGATCTCCAGAAGAGCCATGAAGGAAGACCTCTACTCCATCATTGACTCCTGCTTTATGCCCTGCGGAGTGGAGTGCGACCAGTATTCCATTATCGGAGAAATCAAAGAAGTTGAGAAAATCCGAAATATTTATACAAAAGAAGAGATTTATCGCATGAAGATCGAGAGCCATGACCTGGAATTCATGGTCTGCATCAACAGCAGGGACCTCTTAGGAGAACCGCAGCCGGGCCGCCGTTTTAAAGGACAGATCTGGATGCAGGGTACCTTAAATCTGGTACCTTACGAGGCAAGACCGATGGATCAAAAGCGATAAAAAGTCTGGACAACAAACAGAATCATAGGGTATAATAAAAAGAGATTATGTCATTCGAATCGGCTTGAATTTACCCGAAAAATAGACTGGCATGCAGTTTCCTGCAATCTCGAAGATATAGAGACATAGGAAACTGCTTTTTTATGTAACAGGAAATTCCTCGAAATTTCCTGTTACATAAAAAGGCACTGACGTGCCAAAGATGCGCACTCGCGCGAAGATGTAGACTGTCGCAAGCGACCGCGCGAGGCGCGAGAATGTGCCAAGGCACATTCTTTTTTATTAAACAGGAATCCATAGAACAGGGGAGGAACTGTAGTTCATGGAAGATTACGATATTATGACCAGAGAAGAGGCCGAAAAGAAGATGGAAGTACTCCGGCAGATCTTCCCGATCGTCCGCCTTGTGCGTGGGCATGCAGTGCTGGATCTGGATGGAAAAACGGGAATAATGGAAGACCAGGACGAGACGGAGACAGTCCCACACTGCGAGTGTTTTGCTTTCTGGCAGAAGAATAAGCCATGCAGCAAATGCATCAGCCAGAGAATGCTGGAAGAGCATGGTCAGGCATCAAAGCTGGAATTTCTCGGCGAAGAGATGTACCAGGTGACAGCGAGATACGTGGAGATCGACGGTGAGCCGTATGTGATGGAGATGCTGCAGAAGCAGGACGGCAAGAACTTTATCGATGAGGAAGGATGCAAAAAACTCGCAGGAAGCCTGATGAAATATAGCCATATGGTCTACATGGATGCTCTCACCGGAGTCTACAACCGTCGTTATTTTGAGGATGAGATAAAAAATAAGACCAACACAGCGGGAGTTGCCGTGATCGATATGGACTATCTGAAGGTTTATAACGATACATACGGACACCGGGCGGGTGACCATGCCCTTGAGATGATGGTCAACGTGATCCGACAGAATATCAGGAAGACGGACAGCCTGATCCGGTACGGCGGAGATGAATTCCTCCTGATCCTGCCGGAAATCAGCAAGGAGAGCTTCAACGAAAAATTAAAAAAGATCCAGGAAAAGATCCATGATACCGCTATTGCGGATTGCGGGAATCTTCGCCTTTCTGTCAGCATCGGAGGTGTGATCACCCGTGATGGCGAGAGTATCGAGGAGGCAGTTCTCAGGGCCGACCGTCTGATGTATTTCGCGAAAGACCAGAAAAACATGGTCATCACGGAGGAAAAGACAGAGTATCTGGACGAGACGATGCGGGAATACTTAAGGACACAGACCATCAAGCCGAAGATCCTCATCGTCGACGATTCCGATATGAACCGCGAGATCCTGACAGAGATCCTGAAACAGGATTATGAGCTCCTGGAGGCGGAAAACGGCGAAGTTGCCTTAAGGATGCTGGAGCAGTATGGAACAGGTATCGCCCTTGTGATGCTGGACCTCGTGATGCCGAAGATGGATGGATTCCAGGTTCTGATGGTGATGAATGAGAGACGCCTGCTGGAGGATATTCCGGTCATCATGATCTCCAGTGAGGACTCAGGGAAATATATCAGTGAAGCTTACGGATTCGGCGTCAGCGACTATATCAGGAGACCATTTGATGCGAGAGTCGTATACCAGCGCGTGTTAAATACGATCAAGCTGTACTCCAAACAGCGCCGCCTGCTCCGCCTTGTAACATACCAGATCCAGGAAAAAGAGCGCAGCAACCGCATTATGATCGGTATTTTAAGCCAGATCGTTGAATTCCGAAACAGCGAGAGCGGACCTCATGTCATTCACCTGAATATCATATCGAGATTGCTTTTAGAGCAGCTGATCAAAAAGAAAAACAAATACCATCTTTCCTGGCAGGAAATCGGCCTGATCGCTACGGCGTCGGCGCTCCATGATATCGGAAAGATCAATATCGATGAGAAGATATTAAACAAACCTGGTAAATTAACAAAAGAGGAATTTGAGATCATGAAGACCCACACGACCATTGGTGCGGCCATGATCGGAAAGATCGACCTGTACCACAGTGAGCGCCTTGTACAGCTCGCTTACGAGATCTGCAGATGGCACCATGAGCGCTGGGACGGAAAGGGTTATCCGGATGGCTTAAAGGGAGACGAGATCCCGATCTCCGCCCAGGTCGTATCCGTGGCGGACGTCTACGATGCCCTGGTCAGCGAGCGTATCTACAAAAAAGCATATCCGCATGAGGTAGCGATCCAGATGATCTTAAACGGAGAATGCGGGAACTTCAACCCATTGCTTTTAGAGTGTATGCTGGATATCCAGGATGAGATCCGCCAGAAGATCAGCGTTGCGAGCACGGAGGACTTCGTAAGAGACGCGGATGCGCAGGAAAACATGGATATTGCCAACATGCAGTTAAATCCGCTGATGATGGAGTAAAAAAGTACCTGGCCGGATACTGAGAAGCAGATCCGGCCGGAGCAGGGCAGGTGGCAAGTGTGAAAAAAACAACTTTGTTAAAAAATTATCGTGGGGGGGGTATTCCAACGAATATAGCCCAGGAAATTTACGAATCTATCCAGGAATTATATCAGGAGATCATCAAAGTTGACCTGAAGACGGGAAAAGCGACAATCCTCCACAGCATCACGGATCCTTTAGACCGCGGAAAAGAATGTATCTGGGACAGCCAGTTAGAGAAATACATGAAAAATAAGATCCAACCGTCGGATCACGAGAGGATGAGAGACAACTTTTGCCTGCGGCATCTGAGAAATGAATGCGAAAAGGGCAAAGGTCTGTTCTCCAACAACTTTTCGACGATGAACGGGAAACTGCCGGATAACCATGTTACGGTGCTGGCGTTCGCGCCGGGAAACGACAGTCAGGAAAAGATTTATATCCTGCTGCGCAAGGCCGGACAGGAATACTTTATGTGGTCCATCGCGAACCAGTATGTATCATCGACCTGCGATTATTTTATCTATCTGGACGCGAAGCATAACAGCTACCAGATGTTCAGCAGCCGGGCGGGAACCCCGCTTCCCCCGGTGACGTGCAATGATTACGAGGGATCTAAGATCGAATACGTGAGGAAATATGTGGTGGAGGAAGATCAGGAGATGGTGATCCGTGAGACGCGGATATCCCGGATCCTGGAGGTTCTGGAACACGACGAGGTCCACAGCTTCACCTGCGGGATCATGGAGCCTGATGGCTACACGAGAAAGCGCCTGGACTACCGCTATTACGATAAAGAATGCCAGATGATCCTGCTCTCCAGGACAGACGTGACGAACGTCTATCTCGAGGAGCAGAAGAAGAGCCAGAGACTGGAGGAACTGCTCTTAAAAGCCCAGACAGATCCACTCACGAAGATCTGCAACTTCCAGGCGACCTTTGACGCCATCAGCGAGAAGCTGACGGATACGGATGACAATTACGCGTTCTGCTTCGTGGATCTCGACAATTTCAAACAGATCAACGATACCATGGGCCATCTGGCCGGGGATGAGGTCCTTCGCCAGGTGGCGCACGTTTTAAAGGACGTGGCCGGGCCGGAGAATCTCGCAGGCCGTGTCGGCGGGGACGAGTTTGTCGTATTTGTAAAGACGGAGCAGGATCGCGCTAGGGAGACCGCGGAAAAGATCCTCGCGGGGATCCGGAACATCACCGTAGGAGGAAGAAACAGTATAGGAGTCTCCGGCAGTGTCGGGATCGCCATCGCGCCGCGGGACGGCAGAGACTATTATGCCCTCTTAAAACGGGCGGATGCCTGCCTCTACCAGGCAAAATCAGAAGGAAAAAACCGATGGTACGGCGAGAAGGAAGGACAGGAGAATATATAAGGAAACGCCCAAGAGCAGCCTGAAAAGCTGCTCTTGGGCGTTTTTGCGATGTGTTACAGATCATACCGCATCCGAAAGCGTTCCAGAAGCGTCAGATTCTTACGACTGGACCGGATCATCGTCAGGAACCGGTATAGGAGCCGCAGCTCATATTCCTTCAGCCCCTCACCACCATAATAGTATTTCTCCATCAGCTCATTCACACGGGTGTAAAGTCCCGGCTCGTAATCCAGAAGGATCCTGGAGAGCCGCACTTCTGTCTCGTCGCAGTTCCATCCTGGATGGATGGAGATCCCGAAGAAGAGAAGCGAATGGCGGATCGCCTGGAATATCATGCCGGCCCGGTCGCCCGGAGGCAGTTCCAGAATGCCTAAAAGCCGCCGCTCCGTGATCAGATGGCGGAATTCCAGGAGAACGATGCCGATCCCCATGAGAAGGAGAACGACCAGCAGGATGCCCCACAGGATGTTTACGGCGGTCTTTAACCGGCCGATGATCTCGGAGTCCGGACGCTTTCCGGAGTGCAGGGAATCCGGGGCATCCACTTTCTCGCCGCTGTCTTCCAGCGCCGCTGTCCGCTGGATATCACCGGGGACCTGTACCATCTGTAAGAGCGCGTAGGTATCATAGTAGAATCCAGGTGTCACATCTACCGGGATCCAGCCCATGCCGTCCATGTAGACCTCCACCCACGCGTGGGCATCGGAGGAGGTGAGCTGTACATCCCTGCCGCCCGCAGCCTCGATAGCGCGGCTGCTTAAAAAGTAACCTTCCGCGTAACGCGCCGGGATACCGAAGCTCCGGAACGCGAGGACTGCCGCCGAGGCGTAATAGGCTGAGTTTCCCGCATGGTCCCCGAGGAGGAACGTGGTAAGCAGATCCTCATTCTCAGACGTTTCCAGGTCCAGAAGAACCTTTTCTTTCTCATACCGGGTATTTGTCTCGAGAACGGACCGGATCCGCCTGGTGACCTCGTAGACGCCGAGACTGCCGGTGACATCCCGCTTGTCCGATTCATGAAACAGAGAGGTAATGAGATCAGAGCAGGTATCATCGATATCCGTATAGTTCTCATGGACAAAGGAACGGTAGACGGATTCACTGTTTAAATATTGTTCCTGCGTGTCATTTTCCGGCTCGTAGACCCAGTCTGAGAGGCGCTGCAGCTCACCGGGAAGATTGGAGGAATATTCCGACAGGGAGTATTTCCTTTTTGCGAAGATCCCATGTTCCAGATAGCCGTTGTCCCGGTACGCTGACACGGAGGAGAAGCCGGGGGATTCGGAGGAATAAAGCGTGTAGAGATATTTCCTGTTTGCCCCGCGGTTCGTTACGATCACGCGGTTCTTTTCTACCTTCTGATCTTCCGGGAGGGCTGTATTCCCCGCCTCGATGTAGGACGCGAACTGGGCTGCCGGATCGAAGCCGTTCTGTGACAGCCACTTTAAAAATCCGTACCGCCCGCCGCCATAGGCTGACTTCTTTAATGGTGTCCATGCGTTGTCCGCATACTCCGCGCCGGTAAAGCTTCTAAAATAGAGGGATTTGACCTGGTCCGTCGTGATGGAAAGCCGAGGTTCGTCCCCGATCTCCATGCCGGATGCGTTGGAAAGATCGCCCTCCGGCAGTGTATCCGTCCCGTAAATGAGATGTTCCGCAGCTTCCCTCGCAGCAGTCTGCGCGCGGAGGATGGAAACGGAGGTCTGGCTTCCGGAGATCCACCGGAACACGAAGAGCACGCAGGTGAGTGAAAAGAGCCATAAAACCCGCCGCAGAAAAGATCCTGCCTGGTAGGAGAATAGCCAGAATCCGATCATTGAGGAGAGGACCAGGACCGCGCCGAGAGGCGAAAAGATCCGCAGCACAAGCTCCGGGATAAAAAAGAGGAAGACCAGTATTTCTGTCACTAAGAATGCCCGTTTCCGGATCAGGAACCAGAAGACGGCGGGGATCAGGAGGAGGACAGAAAGAAAGAACAGCGCCCCGTCCCAGTTTCCTGCGCCATCTACGGAAAATAACCGGACGCCGTCCTCAAAACGCAGGTTCCAGACGGAGATATAGCTGTTAAAGAAAAATTTCATCCCATTAAACAACCGGAATGGTCCGATGGAGACCGCGGTGACGAGGCTTGCGGCAGGCGCGAGAAAGACCCCGAGATTCCTCTGATCCAGGTCAAAAATGGATTCACGGGAGATCCTGTCGGCAGA